>WNFF01005458.1_pt1 | contig 10660 bp, 9 predicted proteins | sample 5400441 | NCBI WGS metagenome assembly WNFF01 (sample SAMN13153345, study PRJNA577476) | soil metagenome | isolation source: 120 cm saprolite under Douglas fir tree site 2 hole 3 replicate 1 | place: USA:California | collected 2015-04-18
CTTGCAGACGGACGTTTTGCTCCGCATTCTTGCCCTTGATCACATCCTTGTAGTTGAACGGCATTCGTTGCTGCGTTCCGTCCGCAGCTTGCCGCAGCACGTAGATCGACTTCTGCTTGGCAAAGTCCTTGAAGCCGCCGGCCATCGCAATGGCATCCAGCACCGTGGTCGAACTCGTCAACAAGTAAGCGCCGGGCCGAGACACCATGCCCAGAATGTTCACCTTCTGACTCTTGCTGTCGGTGACGATGACCGTGACTTCAGGCTCGGAAATATAGTTCTGCAAGCGCTTTGTGATCTCTTGTTCCAGTTGCCGTGGCGTCTGACCGCTTGCCTGTAACTCCCCGACTAGCGGCAAAGAAATCTTTCCATCGGAACGAACCGGAACAGAGCGCGAGATGTCAGGTTCTTTCCACACATTGATTGCCAGGACATCGTTCGCACCAATCACATAGGAGCTGTCCGAATGCGCACCCTGCGAACCTTCCGCAGGCTTCTCGCCTGCTGGCTTCTCGCCGCCTTGCTTGTCGGCTGGTGGGGCGGCGGGCGCTGGGGGTCGCGATGCGGAATCAGATTGCGCGAACGCTCCGGTAGACAGCAGCGCCAGAAGCGTCAGGACCGACATCATTCGATGGGCCGTCGTGAGTTTAGTCATAGGCAAATGCTTCTCAGCTTTTCCCCGGTGCAGCTTAAGCTCGTCCAATCGTAGCTGTTCAATGCTACATGGTTCAATCGTGGCCGCTTCCAACAGCGCTACTTCGCTTGCCGCATACCGTCGGTATCAAGAAGTCGTGCCGACTCTGTCGGCGGCGCAAGGTGGTATTCCTGGATCTTGTAAAGCAGAGCACGATAGCTGACATTCAGTAAACGGGCCGCCGCTTTCCGGTTCCAGTGTGTCTGTTCGAGAGCATGGGCAATCGCACCGCGCTCGGCTTCCCCTTTTGCGTTTCGTACCAGCAATTTCAGAGACGACTTCTCTTCCGATGTATGCACGCTCGAAGGGCGACCGCTGGTCTTCGCGTGCCCGTTTCCGTTCTCGTTCTCACCCTCACTTGCGGACGCATAATCGGAACGCAAGTGCAATTCGTGCAGCGTCGCGCCTTCATCGCTGTGTGCCAGGAAGCGTTTGGCAAAGTTCTCCAGTTCGCGCAGGTTGCCGGGCCAGGCATACTGCTGGCATGCATCCAGCAAGACGCTTGAAAAGCGCGGAGCCGCCACGCCATAGCGCCGAGTCAGGCGGTTCATCAGGTGCCCCAGCAGCAGCGGGATTTCCTCGCGCCGCTCCCGCAGGGGTGGGACGCGCAATTCGAAAACGCTCAAGCGGTAGAACAGCTCTTCCTGAATTCTCTTCTCGGCCGCCGCCAACTCCAGATCGCCGCACGTGGCCGCGATGATACGCACATCGGCCCGGATCGGATTCTGGCCGCCGCACCGGGCAAACTCTCCCGTCTCCAGCAGTTTCAGAAGCCGTCGTTGCACCGCACCCGGCATGGCATCGAATTCGTCCAGCAAGATCGTTCCCTTGGCACACTGCTCGAACTTCCCTGGCGTCGATTCCGGCCGCCCGCTGGCGGAAGCGTGTTCGTAACCGAAAAGTTCATTCTCCAGCAGGTCGGAGGTGAGCACCGCGCACTTGACCCGCATGAACGGGAAGCTGGAACGAATCGACAGCGAATGGATAAGCCGGGCAGCCGTCGTCTTTCCGCTCCCCGCTTCTCCCGTAACCAGCACCGGCACGTCGGTCTGCGAGAGTAATTCCGCTTGCGCACGCAGCCGGCGTGTGGCCGGGCTCGCCGCAATGAAATACAGTTCTTCGCTGATTCGCTCGATTTCTGGTTGATACATGTTTGAGGATGCCTTACGGAAGATGTTGAAAAATCCCGGATCGCTTACGAGGCAATTGGCTAACTTGCGGACTGCAACACGTTCTTCAGACTACAATCGCCTCAGACTGGCTCTACGTCGTACCCATCGATTCGCACGGCCATCGACCGCTGAATCGCATCGACGGAAATGATCAGGCTGTGGTCGCCGTTCTCCGACATAAACACGCCTACCACTCCGTCCATCGCCCCACCGCGTATCCGGACCCGCTGCCCGGCTTTGAGGAAGGGGTGCGAACGCCAGGCCGCCGACTGCGTCACAACCTTCCGGATGCTTTCGATCTGTTCGTCTGGAATTGGCAGGCTCGCACCGCGAACGCCCACAAAACCGTGCACGCTCTCCACCTGGTACACCCGCGTCCGGTCTTCCGTGGTCAAAGCGCAGCGGAGAAAAACGTAACAACTGAACAGTGGCACTTCTACTTTCTTCTTGCGATCGCTCCAGCGATGCACTTCCATCGCGGTGGGCAGGAACGTTTCCATGCCTTGATCGCGCAATCGCCGCTCGACCGTTTTTTCGTGGCGCGCTCTAGTGTGCAGCGCGTACCAGCGCAGCTCTTCCTGCGATACCCACTGGCTCGGATCGCTGCTCACTTTGTGCCTCAGATTGGGACTGCTCATAGCTTCGCCCTCTGAGTCCCATTGAATTGGGGACCGCCTGGATCGCATGCTGGATCGCATGGAAATCTCTTCAACATCAGGGGGAAGAAAGCACTAGGAACCACAGGGGAGGAATTACTAACTGGGTAACCGTAACGTCACTTGCAAGAACGTGCAAGTGGTAGTACTTCCTAGGACATCTTAACCCTATTCACGCTAGGGCTGATCTTCTCGTGACCAAGCTGTGCGGATTAGAGGCGTTGTTCCTTGGCACGGCAGTGGTGTACCCACCCGCGGACCTCCACCGGTTCGCGCCGAAATATGAATCAATCCATCGAGCCTGAAGCATATATCTTATTGATATGGTTAACATTAGTTTAGAAACGCTACGGTATGCCCGACCGCTATATCGAGCACGGTACCAGAGCCGATCCTGTGCATCGTCGTGCAACCAGTCAAACTGCTGTAGAGGCAGTGACCGCCAGTGCATTTTTTTGCATAGGTTGCAAGCCCCTGGCTTGCCCCTTCGTAAGTTTGGTGGTACATTTTCAACAGTAGCAAGAGATTTTGGCCGGCTTTTTGTCCAATCTTCTCCCTCTCCCCCCGAGACCAAGGTCTTTACACACGGAGCGTTTTCTGATTTTCCCCCCTCCCGGTTCGGATGACCTATGACCAGTGACCAAATGATCAGGAGGCTCGATGCCATCGCTTGAAGATCTCGGCTCGGACTTCGTTAGCATCGTCGTAGCGGACAGCACCCGTATCCACACCCAACTCTTGGCCGACGCGCTGCGCAACGATCGCGGCCTGCAGGTTGTAGCTGCGGCCTCGAATTCCGAGGAGCTGTTAGCCGCCATCACGCGCGTGCCCATCGATGTCGTCGTCATCAGCCACAATTTGGACAATCAGCCTGGCCACGGCACCCAGGTGTTGCGCGAGATGCGTGCGCTCCGGCCCCAGATCAAGGGCGTCATCTTGCTGGACTCCTCCCAGCCCCAGGAAGTTCTAGAGTGCTTTCGCGCCGGGGCAAAGGGTATTTTTTCCAAGCAAGAGCGGCTGGAGAGCCTCTGCAAATGCATTCGCAGCGTCCATGAAGGACAAATCTGGGCGCGCAGCATCGATCTGGATCACGCGCTCGAATCTCTTGCCAACTCGCCGCTCGTCCGCGCCACCAATCACAAAGGAATCGAACTGCTTTCCGCGCGCGAACGTCAGGTCATCCAGCACCTGGCCGGGGGGATGACCAACCGCGAAATTGCTCACGCTCTCCACCTCAGCCCGCACACGGTCAAGAACTATCTGTTCCGTATTTTTGACAAGCTGGGCGTCTCCAGCCGAACCGAGTTGCTCTACCTGACCATGAACAACCCGCAAGCCCAGCCATACGCCCCCGCCAACGGAAAGAGCAACGCATTTTCTGCCATCATCGAAGCCGCCGAGGCCGGCGACCTCTCGGCACAACTTCGCTTGGCCGAGCATTTTTGTCCGGTCAAAGACGCTCAGATCAAAGACGCTCAAATCGAAGACTGTCAGATCGTCGATGGGCAGATAGCGGGCGCCCAGCCCGACTCCGTTTCTGCCTACATGTGGTACCTGCTCGCGGAGAAAAAGGCGGTCCCGATGCTTGAACAGATCGAGGAAGGCAAGAAAAACATCAGCCGCACAATGTCTCCTCGACAGCTGGCCGAGGCCGAAGGCAGAGCTGCCGCGTGGTTGATAAACACCAAGAAGCAGTCTGGTCTCGCTGGCGGCGGTGAGGTGCAGACTGACGGACACCAACCGACTGGCGGACAACGGAAGTTACGCGGCGGCGCAGGCTAGGGCTTACCGAGCTGCCCTTGCATCATCTCGCGGATGCTTCCGGGCTCTTCGGCAAACTTTCGCTCAAAGCTGCATCAGGTTGCATTGCAGCTTCGTGTATCCCTGCTTCTGCGCCCACAGGTCGAGCGGGATCGACGCCATCTCATCCACGATAGGTTCGGCCAGTCCGCTCTTGGTAAGGTCCACCGTCTTGATGTAGCTCTGGCAACTGTCGCAAGCTTCCACGCGGACGTGCTTGAGTTCCTCCGCGGTGTAGACCGGAAGCTTCGCGTGATTCTCTTCCCCGCATCCCGGACAAACGATCCGCCGGAACTCCCATTCCGCCAGGCAAAATGAACACACCAGAGAACGCTGGCCGCCGTCTCCCAACGGACGCAGAACACCCAGACCTGGTTTCCGTTTGCAAAACGGACAGAGATACGGCGTCGGCCCACTCCAGTGCATACCTGATGTTGAACGAATGCTCGCCGCATAAGGCTGAAGAAAGGCGCGAGCGAAAAAATCGTTAAGACTTGGCCGCAGCGCCCCGGTTTCGCTGCCATTCCAGAAAACCGCCAGCAACTGGAAATGGGAATCTTCGCCGCCGCCGCGCAACTCGCGCGCGGCGTCCCGAAGCGGGCCTGGACCATTCTGTTCGACCACCGACAGAAGTGGCCCGAAACGCCCGGTCAGTTCTGGCGGGAGCGGCCGCGCAAAAGGCTGCAAGTTTGATGCGACTTCGCCAGCCCCGTCATTCGATCTCTGGAGCGAGTTCGCAAGTTCTCCGTAGAAATTTTCCTGAAAACGCGCGATCGCCACATAGAAGCGCAGGATTTCCCCGGCAAAGGCATACTGGGCGCCAAGTTCCCCCGCCCGCGCAATCCGCCGCTGCCATTCGCTCTGCATGCTGCGATTCGACATGGTGCGATTATCGGTCCCCGTCGCCTGCCGCGCAATGCCGGGCATCATCCTCGGAAGGGGCTGTGTACAAAACCGGGCAACCTCCTGTTGTGGTCCGACGCTTGCGCTGACTGCCTGGCGACCTGGTGTTACACTGCCTGGTCTTATTTTATTTCTTGCTTTGTCGTCGTTCAGCCGCTTCGACCCAGCGGAAAACCCCGGACAGCTTATCCACGTAGCAGCCTCCCAGCGCCTAACAGGTTGCGGAAAAAGCGATCTTCTGTGCCCGGCTGGACGGGCGAGACGCCCATCTCTCCACCATATGACTCATCACGCGGCCGCGGCACTAGCTGTGTCCTCCACCAAGCTCGCGCACGATGCTGCCAACAAATACCTTGGCGTCTCCAAACAGCATCAGGGTGTTATCGAGATAGTAAAGCGGGTTATCGATGCCCGCGAAGCCAGGATTCATGCTCCGCTTGATGACCATCACGGTGTGGGCTTTGTCAACGTCGAGGATCGGCATTCCGTAGATGGGGCTGGAAGCATCGGAGCGGGCGGCGGGGTTAGTAACGTCGTTGGCGCCAATCACGAGGGCAACGTCGGTCTGGGGAAAGTCGCCGTTGATCTCTTCCATCTCGATCAGGCGGTCGTAGGGAATATTGGCCTCGGCCAACAGCACATTCATGTGGCCGGGCATGCGTCCGGCAACGGGGTGAATGGCGAAGCGCACGTCCACGCCACGCTTGCTTAGGCCGTCGTAGAGCTCGCGCACTTTGTGCTGCGCCTGGGCCACGGCCATGCCGTATCCGGGAACCACGATGACCCGGTTGGCGGCAGAGAGGATGGCGGCGGCTTCTTCAGGGGTCGCGCTGTGAACGGGCCGGGCTTCTTCTCCCGCGACGGCTGAGGCTTGCACCTGACCAAAGGCCCCGAACAAAACGTTGGTGAAGGAGCGGTTCATGGCCTTCGACATGATGATGGAGAGGATGAGGCCCGACGATCCGTCGAGCGCGCCGGCGATGATGAGCAGCTTGCTGTCGAGCACGAAGCCCATGGCCGCCGCCGACAGTCCAGCATAGCCGTTCAACAACGAAATGACGGTCGGCATGTCCGCGCCGCCGATGGGGATGATCAATAACACGCCGAACAACAGCGCGATCAGTATCATGAATGGAAATAACGACTGCGCTTCTGGATGCCGGACCAGAGTTACGGCGATCGCGAGAGCGCCGGCGAGCAGCACAAAGTTGACGAGATTCTGGCCTTTGTAAGTCAGCGGGCGCTGCGGCAGAATTTCCTGCAGCTTGCCAGCAGCCATCAAGCTGCCGGTGACGGTCAACCCCCCAAGAATGACCTCGAGCGACAACACCGCCATCATGAAGCGCGAAATATCGGGTGTGCGCAGGTAATACTCGGCCGAGCCGACCAGCGTCACGCAGAGTGCGCCAAAGGCGTGGCTAAGCGCGGTTCGCTGCGGAACGGCGGTCATATGCACCCGCCCGAGCGGAACGCCAATGATGGTGCCGAGCACAAGCGCAATGGCGATCAGCCGGTAATCCACAATGCCGTGGCGCAGCAGGGTGCCGCAGATCGCCAGCAGCATGCCCGCCTCCCCCGCCCAGATGCCATGGCGGGCGGTGGTCGGCGAGCTCATCCACTTCAGCGAGAGGATGAAAAGCACGCTCGCGATGAGATATAAAACCTCGATGACGACTTGGCCTCCTGCGAGATCACCCGTCATCACTTGGCCGCCGGTTTAGCCGTAGGGCGACTGGATTTGAACATCTTCAACATGCGGTCCGTGATCAAGAAACCGCCGACGATGTTGCTAGTGGCGGCTACCACGGCGATGAATCCGAAGACGGTGGAGAGCGTGCTTTGGTGCTCGCCCACGAGCACGATCGCACCCACCACCGCGATCGCATCCAATGCGTTGGTGAGCGACATCAACGGAGTGTGCAGCAGGGGCGAGACCCGCCGAATCACCTCAAAGCCGATGAATCCAGCAAGCACGAAAATAAAGAGTGCGCTGATCAGGTTCGAACTACTGCTCATCTTTCCTCCGTGTTAGTTCGTGGAGCGCCGGGCGTCCCCGCCCGGCCGGACGGGCGAGGCGCCCGTCTCTCCATACGATCATGGTGTCAGCGCAGGCAAACTAAAGAACTCGCGGACCCGGGCGTTCACAATCTCGCCACCACGCGTGAGCAGAGTCTCACGAACAATTTCATCTTCCAGGTTCAGATTCAACTTTTGATCTTTGATCAGGTGCGTCAGGAAAGCAGTGATGTTGCGGGCATACATCATGCTCGCGTGATAAGGCACGCCGGCGGCCACGTTGATCGCTCCGATGATGGTCACGCCGTGCTTGACGACGGTCTTGCCCGCCTCGCTGATCTCGCAGTTACCGCCACGTTCGGCCGCCAGATCGACAATCACCGAACCGGGCGCCATTCCCTTCACCATGTCTTCGGTTACCAACACCGGCGATTTTTTGCCCGGAATCACAGCCGCGGTGATCACCACATCGCTTTCCTGCACTGCTTTTCCCAGCAACTCGCGCTGACGCCGGTAGAAGTCTTCATCCTGCGCGGTGGCATATCCGCGAGCGTCCTGCGCGTCTTTCGCCTCAATGGGAAGCTCGACAAAACGTCCGCCGAGACTCTGCACCTGCTCTTTCGCCGCCGGCCTTAAATCGTAAGCCGAAATCACCGCGCCCAGGCGCCGCGCGGTCGCGATCGCTTGCAGTCCGGCAACGCCAGCGCCGATCACAAATACGCGGGCGGGTGTCACGGTTCCAGCCGCGGTGGTGAGCATGGGAAAGATGCGGGGGTGGGAATCGGCCGCCACCAATACGGCCTTGTATCCGCAGACTGTTCCCATCGAGGAGAGCGCGTCCATGCTTTGGGCGCGGGTGGTGCGGGGCATCAACTCCACGGAAAACGCGGTGACGCCAGCGCGCGCGATCTCTTGCACGACGTCCAACGAACCGAAGGGGCGCAGAAATCCGATGAGTACCTGGTCGCGGCGAAAAAACGGCAAATCTTCTTTCCCCGTCAAGTCGTTGGAACCGTAGCAGAGAACCTGCACAACAATGTCAGCGGCAAATACTGCAGCGCGGTCGGCGACGAGTTTCGCTCCCTTGTCGGCGTACTGCGAATCAGGATAGCCGGCCTCGATTCCAGCACCGGACTGTATGTGGACTTCGAAACCCGCTTTGGTCAGCGTCGGGAGAACTGCCGGTACGAGCGCGACCCGCCGATCCCCAGGGTAAATTTCTTTCGGCACACCGATGATCACGAGACCTGCCTGTATAGCGATTCTCTGTATCGCGATTGAGAAGACTCGGAGCCGCCCGGCTCCACATCAAACCTGCTCTTGCAGGCAACTTCCAAGGAACCGAGGATTCTAGTTGAGCGGATGGGCACGTGCAAATGGCTTCTTGCGAAAAGTTCAGACTTCAAAGCGAGAGGCTCAGATGGAGGCGGTCGTCATCGTCAGCAGATGCGGCGGACGCGGCGATGTCCGCGCAGTTTTGAACGATCCAATTGGCGCCGGCGTTTTCGAGATCACGGCGCGGCATTGTTGTAAGGAATGCAATCACTCTGGCGCCAGCGGCCTTTCCCGCGCGAGCTCCAGCCGGCGCATCTTCAACCACGATGCAGTCGGAGGCCGCAAACCCCAGCTTCGCGGCCGCTTTCAGATAAGGCTCAGGATCCGGCTTCCCGATCCTCACGTCACTCGACGTAATCATCGTCCTGGGGATGGGCAGGCCCGCCGCCCGCAAACGCACCTCGGCGAGCGGGCGCGTACATGAGGTCGCAATGGTCCAGCGTTCCGGAGGCAGGATGTCCAGAAGTTGCCGAGCGCCCGGCAGCAGGACCACGCCATCGAGATCCTCCATTTCCATGCGTTCGACTTTGCGATCTTCGCGGTCAATGTCCGCGGTGGGTAGAAGCTCTCGGATTGTAGTTCGACTCGGGCGACCGTGCGCCATGTGGACCACGGTCTCCGGATCAAAGCCACGTTCGACCGCCCACCGATGCCACACTCGCGCGACCGCGGCAGTGGAATCGATCAGCACGCCGTCCAGGTCAAACAGCAGGGCACTGCAGTGGATTGCGAACATTTCATCTAATTTACATTGCCGGGGAAGAAATCAGGTTGGGGACGGCTCCCGTTCGTGGGTCATCTTCCGGAAGAAAGTTGGATTGGTGAGCGCGGCAGGATTCGAACCTGCGACCCACGCCTTAAAAGGGCGTTGCTCTACCACCTGAGCTACGCGCCCCACCAATTTCAATCTAACATATTTTCTGCGCGCTATCCCGCGCCCTGTCGACGGTGACGTTGCCGGCGCAAAAGCGATACACTCTGCATTGATGCCGCGTTCCCGCTTCTTCCGGGCAAAACTTGCGTTCGCTGTTTTCACAATTCTGGCGGCGACACTTGGCCACGCGGCGAAAAAAAAGCAGTTGCCCGCTGTGCGCTGGACCGCCGGCGCGCCGGGCTGCGCATTCGAACGCGGCGACGACGGACGCTACCGCTGGACGATGACCGGAAATGACCTCGCCATCACGCTCCTCGTGGATTCGCAGGAACTTACCAAGAGCCGCCGCCGTTTCTATCATCTCCTCGGCGTTTACGTGAGCGTGACTTATACCGGTCAGGACAAATTTGAGTTTCCGGCGGACGTGCGGATCGACTTCGTTCGTCATCACGACGTTCTTGAGGGCTTCATGGATCCCACGGAACTCTCCACCAAATTGCAGAACGATGTGGATACACTGGTCTTCGAAACCGAGCGCCAGATCAAGAAGAATCCCAAGATCAGCGAAGAAAAAACAGCTCGGTTGAGAGAGTACGAAAAGGAAGCTGCCGAATTCATCGAGTTTCTGAGCACGCAAGGCCTCGACCCCAACGCGGTAACCCTGAACCCGGGCAATCCCGAAACCCACGGCTGGGTCTTTTTCGCAACCAGCAACAAGTGGATCGGCCCGTGGAGGGATCGGGAAGATTTTGTTCTCGGTGTCTGGATGAAAGATAAGGTCTGGCAATTTCCCTTCTCGCTGCCACCGACGGAGGGCGACCTGATCCTGCGGAAACCGCCGGAGTAACGCGTTGCGAGCGCGTGCGAGAATTGTGTTACAGTTTCGTGTTCATAGTTCATACTCATGGAGATCCCACCGAAAGCAGCACCAGAAACCCGCAGCGGCCTTCTACTGCCCGGTCTGCGCGGTGGAAGTCAGCGATCCGCTGACTTGCGGTGATTGCTCCGCCGTGATCTGCCGACGTTGCGGAACGCCCCTGGAGTCTTCGGATGAATTAGGTATGGGATGAAGTGCCAAACGACAACTTGATGAACACTGCTCCCTCCTCCCTGCCCCCCGAAGCTGAAACATCCAGTCAGAAGCCGAGTCTCGTCCGTGGGCTCGGTTTGCTTGATTCCGTATTGCTCCTGGTGAGTGGCATCATTGGCT
>WNFF01007700.1_pt1 | contig 10660 bp, 8 predicted proteins | sample 5400441 | NCBI WGS metagenome assembly WNFF01 (sample SAMN13153345, study PRJNA577476) | soil metagenome | isolation source: 120 cm saprolite under Douglas fir tree site 2 hole 3 replicate 1 | place: USA:California | collected 2015-04-18
CAGGCTACTGACCGCGCCTTCCGAATCGGACAGACTAAGAATGTGCTTGTGCACAAATTCATCTGCCGCGGCACCGTGGAAGACAAGATCGACCAGATGATCGAGTCGAAGAAGCAGCTTGCGGGGGATTTGCTCGGTGGCGGGGCTGAAATCGTGCTGACCGAGATGAAGGATGACGAGTTGCTGAAGCTCGTGGCGCTTGATCTCAATGCGGCGATCAAGGAGGGGGACGGATGAGCTATTTTGGATGGCAGCCGTATGTGCCGGTGGCCGAGCGGCGGCGGCAGGCAGAACGCAAGCTGGCCAAGCTCAAGAAGAACGGACAGTCCGTTGCGCCCGTAACGATCGAGGGTCGCACGATTGCCACGACATTCTGGGGCAAATCGTGGTGCACCAACCTCGAACGCTACAGTGACTACGAGAACCGCATCCCACGTGGCCGCACCTACGTACGCAATGGTTCCGTCCTCGACCTGCAAATCACGAAGGGCGAGATCACCGCGATGGTCGCCGGTTCCGAACTCTACAAAATCGAGATCGCCATTGCGCCGGTCAAGGCGGCGCGCTGGAGAGCGATCTGCCGGGATTGCGCCGGAACGATCGATTCATTGGTCGAGCTGCTGCAAGGGCGCCTGGCCAAGGGCGTGATGGATCGAGTCTGTCGGGAGGGCGACGGCCTGTTTCCGTCGCCAACCGAGATCAAGCTGTCCTGCAGCTGCCCGGACTGGGCCGACATGTGCAAACATGTTGCGGCTGCGCTCTATGGCGTCGGCGCCCGGCTGGACCAAAAGCCTCAACTTCTCTTCGTGCTGCGCGGCGTCGATGAAAATGAATTGATCGCCGGTGCCGGACAGGATCTGACGCTAACGAAAGCTGCGCCGAGCGCGGCGAAGATGCTCGACGACGGCGATGTCGCTGCCCTGTTCGGGTTGGAGATGGCCGAACCCGCCCACTGCGATCCTCCAACCCCCACCGCTTCAAAACCGCCCCGACAGCCCAAGACCGGAACGGCAGTTACGACGGCTGCAGCCAGAAAGCCGTTGGCTTCACCAAAAAATAAATCGCGCGCAACGCGCACGGAGTCTCGGCAGAAACCAACAACTCTCGCCGACGCCAAGAGAGGGCGCCGGCAACGGACTCAGCATTCCACATAGCGGTATCAAGTCAGGTTGTACGCCGCGTGCCTGGATCGGATGCGGGTCGCGGACAGCTGTACTGGCTGTCCGCGACCATCTTGGTTTCCCAAGTGGCCTGCGTTTCCGCACCATGGATGGTCGCCCGATTAATCCCATAATTATTAACCGACAAATCAAATGGTTGGGTGTCTAACGAGCTAGCGGACACCGATTGTTTTCCAATGGTTTTTTTGAAAAGCGTCTAACCAAATCAGCGGCGTCCGCCACCGCAGGCGCCGACCTAAAGCTGACATGCGGCTTCACTTTTTCCTTTTGTGAGCAGGACGGACAATTGGGCCAGCCCCCGTCACGGCGTCAATCCCAGCTTTAGCTGTTCGCTCAAGCAACTTCTTCGGAAGGAGCATGTGGTTGCCTGAATTAGCCAAGTAGTCCAGCCTCCACCCCCCCGGCGGAAACTTGGAACTCTCATAATCGGGCTGAGGCGCGTCGGCATCAACACCTACCACGGTAACCAATTTGATGCGTTTGCGCTGCTCGTCCGTCATTTGTTTGAGAATCTGTTTCATGTTGTAGCCACCGCCCGAAAATCCATACAACGCGACGATGCCCGGGTGATTTAGCACACAGTCCAACGCCATAAGGGTCCCGTCGCTGTCGTTACGTGTGCCGTGAATCTTGCCGTCAGGGCCGGGCTTCGCGTCACGTCCTGGCGGCTTCGAATTGCCCTTCACATCCAGCACTTTTGGCTTAAAGCCCTTGTCAAAGCCCATGAGGGAACCCATGAGGACCGCGTACTCTTTCGCGGGGCCCTCGTGCAACGCTCCATTCGGCCACTGACGTTTATTCCCGTTCTCGTCCTCATATTCCCCAGAATTGCCCCGCATGATCAACATAATAGGCCCCGACCAGTCCCCGTCATCATCTGCGATCTTACACGTCGGCGCTCCCATTTCTTGCCTCCGTCATCAGTTGGTAACGGGTTAGTCTCTGCCGGTTAGTGGCAAAGGGAGCTGTCGGGGTTCAATCGCCCGTTCCGGCTCCTCCGCGTCGCCGCGGTGCTCGCGGATGCCCGCGTTTGCGCACCGTGGATGGTCGCCCGGTTAATCCCTCTTTAACCGAGTTAACCCCCCCTTAAGTCGTCGCCATTAGCTTCAACGAACCCCCGCGTATCGCCGGCCTGAGGGACGCCGCTTGATTCGGGGCGCGGATCGGCGGGAGCGCGGGTGGGCAAGCGTCGCGACACATCCTCCAAACGTACTGCGCTTGAAGTCCGGCTCACGGCGGACGACCGCACGGCTGCGCCAATCGACGGGCGCCGCCACCGCTGGGCGGAGGCGCGCGATGACACCCGCGATGACCGGGGTCACGCCAGCCGCACTCTACGCGGCAGTGGCCGCAGCGCAGCCGCGGCGTCGCGCAAGGCCAAAGCGGACGGAGGCTTCCGGCTCACCCGCCTGATCTACTGGGGCGTTGTGCTCGCCCTGTGGTCCGTTATCGGGTTGGCCGGCCTGTTCGCCTGGGTCGGGTTCCATCTGCCGCCGATCCAATCGCTGGCAATTCCGAAGCGCCCGCCGACCATCGAGATCAGCACCAACGACGGCCGCATCTTCGCGACCCGCGGCGAGATGGGCGGCGCTGCCATCCCCATCAATGAAATGCCGGCCCACCTGCCCAAGGCCTTCATCGCTATCGAGGACCGGCGATTCTACGACCATCACGGCATCGATCCGATCGGGCTCTTGCGCGCCATGCTCGCCAACGCGCTCCATCGCAGCATCTCCCAAGGCGGCTCGACCATTACGCAGCAGCTCGCCAAGAACCTGTTCCTGTCGCGCAATCGCGCCATCATGCGCAAGCTGCAGGAGATCGTGCTGGCGCTGTGGTTGGAGCATAAGTTCACCAAGACCGAGATCCTGGAGCATTATCTCAACCGGGTCTATTTCGGCGCCGGCGCCTACGGGGTCGAGGCGGCGGCGCAACGCTATTTCGGCAAGTCGGCGCGCCAGGTCAACCTCAGCGAGGCCGCGCTGCTGGCAGGGCTCGTCAAATCGCCATCGCGGCTCGCTCCGACCAAGAACTACGACGGCGCGGAGCGCCGCGCCCAGCGCGTGCTCGCGGCGATGTCCGACGCCGGCCTTCTCAAGGCAGAAATCGCCCAAGCCGCCATGGCGTTGGGCCCCACCATCGTAAGGGCCAGCGGGGGCGGCTCGTCGAACTATGTCGCCGACTGGGTGATGGATGTGCTCAACGATCTGGTCGGCCTCGTCGAGGAGGACATCGTTGTCGACACCACCATCGATGTCGCCTTTCAGCCCGCGGCCGAAAAGGCGCTGCTTGACCAACTGACGCAGAAGGGCCAGCGATTCGGGGTGGAACAGGGCGCGCTCGTGGCGATGACGCCGGACGGCGCGGTGCGGGCGCTGGTCGGAGGGCGCAACTATGCGGAAAACCAGTTCAATCGTGCGGTGGCGGCGAGGCGCCAGCCGGGCTCGACATTCAAGCCGTTCGTGTATCTCACGGCGCTCGAACGCGGTCTGACGCCGGAGTCCGTCAGGGACGACCGGCCGATCGAACTCAAGGGCTGGCGGCCCGAAAACTTCAATCGCGAATACTTCGGGCCGGTCACGCTGACCCAGGGTCTCGCCAATTCGCTCAATTCGGTCTCGGTACGCCTCACGTTGGAGCTCGGACCGGCCGCCGTGGTGCGCACGGCGCATCGGCTCGGCATCACCTCGAAGCTTGAGGCGAATCCTTCGATCGCACTCGGCACTTCCGAAGTCTCGGTGCTTGAACTCGTGTCCGCCTACGCACCGTACGCCAATGGCGGCCTTGCCGCCATCCCGTACGTGGTCGAGAGGGTGCGCACCGCACATGGCGGCAAGACGCTATACATGCGTAACAAAAATACGCCCGCCCGCGTCATCGATGCGCGCTACGTGACCATGATGAATGCCATGATGCGCGAGACGGTTACGAGCGGCACCGGCCGCCGGACGGATTTGCCCGGCTGGCCGGTCGCCGGCAAGACCGGCACCAGTCAGGATTTCCGCGACGCCTGGTTCGTCGGCTTCACGAGCCAGCTCGTGACCGGCGTCTGGCTCGGCAACGACGACAACACGCCGACCAAGCGGATCACCGGCGGCGGATTGCCGGTCGAGGTCTGGAGCCAGTTCATGAAAGCCGCTCACCGGGGCAAGCTGCCGTCCGATCTGCCGGGCGATGCCATTGCGGCGATCCCTCCCGGGATGAGCGTCCCGGTCCCACCGGCCAGCGTTTCGGGCGGGCGCGGGCGCCCCGCCGACGGCGCTCCCCCACCCTACCCTCCCACGCAAGCGGCGGAGGGTAGGGTGGGGGTTTTCGACCGCCTGTTTTCGCGGCGCTGAAGCGGGTGATATCTTGGCTACAAAGAGGGTAGTCATGACTAGACAGCAAATCATCAAGATGACCAGCAAGACTGGTAGTCTTGTGGCATCGAACAAAGCCGGTGTGGCTCCAGTTAATCAAAAGCACGTCGCTCGGTTTGCGGCGCTCAAGGCTGCTGCGTCCGTGCAGAAAAAAGAAAGTGCACCTGTGCGAAAGAAAGGATGACTGGCGTCGCTCTGCCACCGTTGTCCTGAATCGAAAACCCCCGGGCTTCACCGGGGGTTTGTCTTTTGCCATTTAAACGCGCCGCCTGAAGCGCTCACTTCGCGCTGCGCGCGCCCCGTTTGAGGCGTTGCGCCGCCACCCTACGCTCCCCCGCTCGCAGGGGAGCGTAGGGTGGCGGCAAGGCCCGGCGTCGCGGCTTTGCGGCGCCGAAGCCATCGCGCGCCATGCCGTAGCGATGCAGGTCGGTGCCACGAACGTCGAGCCAGGCCTTGGCCCGCTCCATGTCAGGACAGATGCGGCCGAGCAGGCGCCAAAACCGCACCGAGTGGTTCATTTCCAGGAGGTGGGCAACTTCGTGGGCGGCGAGGTAGTCGAGCACAAAACGCGGCGCCAACACCAGCCGCCACGAAAACGACAGCGCGCCACTGGTCGAGCACGAGCCCCACCGGCTCACCTGGTCACGGATCGAAATCCGTCGCACCGTGACGCCAAGACGATCCGCGTAACGCGAGACCGCAGCTTCAAGGTCGCGCTTGGCCTCGCGCTTGAGATAGTCGGTGATCCGCCGGGCAACATGAGCGGCATGGCCCGTAACGCAGAGTAACCGCCGGCCGTCGCGGTCGGTCTCCGTCAATACGGTACCGCGCGCGCTGCGCCGGTGCGCGATCGCATGCACGACGCCGCGCAAGGGAATTTCGCTGCCGTGTTCGAATGGCGCCGGCCGCGGCAGCCTGTCGAGCCGCGCCGCGATCCAGGCGCCGTGCCTCTCGGCGAACTCACGGGCCTCCCGAAAGCTGCCACGCGGCGGCATGGTGAGAATGGCTTCGCGCGTGACGGCGACGACGCGCAGCGTATAACGGCGGGCTTGGCGATGACGACGCAGCCGAACCAGATGGACAGCGCCGTCGCAAACGACCTCAATGGCCTGCGGTTCGGTCGGACGACGGTAAAGCAGTGCACGCAAAGTCATGGACGAGAATTCCGGGGAGGAGTAACTGGCGCGATAGTGGCATATTCGCTGGGTTGGCAAGGCATATTCTTTTTGATCTCAGAATCCACATCATCTTGCGATCAAATTGCAGTCGATCGCAAGCGATGGTAGCATCTAGCGATGAACGTTGATTCATTTTATCGGGATTACCCCGGACGCCGCGCCAATCAAAATAGTGTAATAATTTCATATGCTTGACGGCAGATCAACGAATTTTATAATCGCCTTGCAAAATCGTCTGAGTTACGCATCGCAGCGGAGAATCAAGGCGCTTCTCCTTCGGTGCGAAACCACACAGGGCAGGCGCACCGGCATTCGAGCAAAACGAAATACCCCTAAAAAAGCACATAAATTCAAGCACATCTAGCCACCCTCCGGGAACGCCCGAAAAAAGCGCAGGGCGAGACCCGGTCACACTGCCGGCTCCACCTGCCCGCCCGGACCTGAGCCGGCGAAGATGCACGACGCAATCAACCGGATCTGGCGCTAATTGGGGTCGAGACGTGTCGCTCGCCTGGCTCCGATTGACGCGACTTTGTTGCCGGCACGGCGAAAATCATTCGTCAGCACGAAGTCGGCGATGCGCGGCGCAATTTCGGCCCGGAAACGCGATCCGTTGAATACGCCATAGTGGCCGACGCCGGGCTGCTGCCAATGCGCTTTGAGCGTGTCGGGAAGGCTCTCAAGGAGCTGATGCGCCGCTTTGGTCTGGCCGAGCCCGGAAATGTCGTCGTTTTCGCCTTCAACGGTCATCAGCGCGACCCGCCGGATCTTTGACAGATCGACCCGGCGGCCCCGATGGGTCATGGCGCCCGTGGGCAAGGCGTGACGGACGAACACGGTCTCGACGGTTTGCAGATAGTACTCGGCCGCAAGGTCCATCACGGCGAGATATTCGTCATAGAATTCACGGTGCTTTTGCGCCGAGTCGCCGTCACCTTGAATAAGGTGGTGAAACAGGTTGTGGTGCGCCTCGATGTGACGATCGAGATTCATGCTGACGAAGCCGTGCAGCTGCAAAAATCCCGGATAGACGTCACGCATCATACCGGGATGCGGAAACGGCACCTTGGTGATGACGTTACGCCGGAACCAATCGATGCCTCGGGCTTGCGCCAGTGCATTGACGCCGGTCGGGTTGACGCGCGTATCGACCGGGCCGCCCATCAGCACCATGGAATGGGGGACATGGGGATCCTCGACCGCCTCCATGCGGGCAACCGCAGCAAGCACCGGCACCGAGGGTTGGCAGACCGCAATGACGTGAACGTCGCCGCGGAGAAAATGCAGGATTGAGATGACGTAGTCGATGTAATCGTCGAGATCGAACGGTCCTTCGATGACCGGGACCATGCGGGCATCGGTCCAGTCCGTAATGTAGACATCGTGGCTGGGCAAGAATGCCTCGACGGTGCCGCGCAGCAAGGTTGCATAGTGGCCGGACATCGGCGCCACGATCAGCAAGCGGGGCTGCGGCCGCCGCGGCGCTTGCTCGAAGACTCTCGCGAAGTGCAGCAGGCGACAAAACGGGCGCTCCCAAAGCGTTTCGACACTAACGGGTACCCGTTCGCCGCCGACCAGCGTGTTCCGAATGTCCCATTCAGGCCGGCCGTAGCGTCGGGTGGAGCGCTCGAATACCTCGCAGGCCGCCGCAATCGATTTGCCGAAGGTCGTGAGCGCCAGCGGGTTGAGCGGGTTCCGGAATAGAAGCTTGGTGGCATCGGCGAACGCCCGCGACGGATTGAGCGCCGCCAGGCTCATTTCGTAGAACCAGTACATGGGTGCGGAAATCAGGAACCCGCCCTCACCGGGACCCCTGGGAGCACCTCCAAATTCACCAATCGCCATACCGATCCCTCACGCCCGCTGCATCGCAGCATATGGCGAATGGTCACATTTATTTCAACAAAGAAGTTTTCGTGAGCCCCCTCCCTTCCTGGGACCGCGGGCGTCTCGCCCGCTCTTTTATGTGGCACCGAAGGGCGGGCGGGACGCCCGCGGTCCCAGGGAAGGGTAGGGGTGCGTCACTCCCCTGTCTGCATCAGCGACCCGTGACGTCGGGCTGCACTCAGCAACAGCATGAAGCCCGCTACGCCAGCCGAGAACAGGACCATATTCATAAAAAAGGCCTCAACCATAAGGTCGGCCCGAAATTGATGGTCGATGAGCAGTGCGCGCATACCCTCGAACACATAGGTCGGCGGCAGCGACCACGCCACGACTTGCAGCCAAGGCGGCAACACCGCAGCGGGGTAATACACGCAGGTCAGCGGCATCAGCAGGAACATGACAGTCCAAGCGAGGTTTTCGGCCCCGAGGCCGTTGCGCATGATCACGCCGGACACGAAGATGCCGACCGCCCAGCCGGTCAGAATGAGATTGAGAAAGAACGCCGCCAGCGCGAGGCCCATGCCGTAGAGATTGAAGCCGAAGAAGCCGATCGCCAGCAGCGACACCGGCACCATGCCGATCAGGAGGCGAACGATACTCATCGCCATCATGGCGAGGACGAACTCGATCGGCTTGAGCGGGCTTATCATGAGGTTGGCGAGATTGCGCGACCACATCTCCTCAAGAAACGACACCGAAAAGCCGAGCTGGCCGCGGAACAAGATGTCCCACAGCAGCACCGCGCCGATGAAGGTGCCGCCGGCGCGGGCGAAAAATCCGGCATTCTGGCTGAGATAGAGTTGCAGGAAGCCCCACATCAGCATCTGCACCACGGGAAAGTAGACGAGTTCGAGGAGCCGCGGCCACGATGAACGCAAGAGGTACCAGTAGCGCTCGATCATGGCGGCGATCCGGCGCCAGGAAATCGCGTAGCGTGAGATCGTGTATTCGATGCCGGGCTTCATGGCGGGCGCCATTCACTGCCCGGCATCGCGCATGCGGCCGCGCGCGACGTCGAGGAACACCTCTTCGAGAGTATGGCGCCCATAGCGCTCCAGCAGCCTCGCCGGCGTCCCGTCATCCTCGATCCGACCCTTTTTCATGATGATGACGCGCTCGCAGAGCCGCTCGACTTCGCTCATATTGTGGGAGGCGAGAAGGATGGTGGCGCCGCGCTCGGAGCGGTAACGTTGCAGCCTCGCCCGCACCCAATCAGCGGTGTCGGGATCGACCGGAAGACAACTTGCCGGTCGGCCGGTCGAGCAGGTCCGCCAGTTCGAGTTCATCGGCCAACGCGGCGACCCGATCGGCAAGCCCGTCGACGCCATAAAGGCGGCCGAATATCGTGAGGTTCTGGCGAACGGTGAGCCGCATCGGCATGTCGATGTACGGACTTTCGAAGTTCATGCGATGCAATACGCGGTACCGCTGGCGCGGCATGTCGGCGCCGAACACCCGCACGGCGCCGGAAGTCGGGGTCAGGAGCCCCATGATCATGGCGATGGTGGTGGTCTTGCCGGCGCCGTTGCCGCCTAAAAGGCCCGTGAGCGAGCCGACCGGCAAGGTGAAGCTGACGCCATCGACGGCCATGCCCCGCTGGTAGATTTTCACAAGCCGCTCGACGGCGATGGCGGGGGGTGTCATACGAAGATCAGGGATCAGGGGGTGAGGAGTTAAGCAATGGCCATTCTACGCTTGAAAGCCCCCTTGGCACGCTTGATCGTTGGCCGCCGGGTGCTGACATCTGGAGGTCAGTAATCGGCCGTCGGCAGGCTGGTCAAGAGATCGGCTCTGCCCCCTCCCTACCCTCCCCCGCATGCGGGGGAGGGTAGGGAGGGGGGCTTGATCACTGATTTCTGATACCTGGCATGATCATGTCCGAAGTATTCGACGAGCAAACGCCGCAAACCCTGCGTCACGTGCGTCTCGACACCTTGGTGCGGCTGCGCTGGCTTGCGGTCCTCGGCCAGACCGCGGCGGTGCTCGTCGTGTACGACGGCTTCGACCTGGAAGTTCCGTTCTGGGCCTGCTTGGCGGTCATTGCCGTCTATGCCTCGGTGAATGTGGCGCTGCGGCTGCTGTTTCGCTGGAACCAGCGCGTTGAGCCGCATCAGGCCGCAAGGCTGCTGGCCCTCGATATTATCGAGCTTGCCGTACTGCTGTTCCTCACGGGCGGTTTGCAGAATCCGTTCTCGTTTCTGATGGCGGGTCCGGTCTTGATTTCGGCCGCGGCGCTGCCCAAACGCATGACGCTGATGCTTGGCGGCGTCGTCTTCGTCTGCGCCACGATCCTGGTGCGCTTCTATTATCCGCTGCCATGGCCGGAAGAGGAACCGCTCGAACTGCCGCCGCTTTACATGATCGGCGTGTGGCTCTCGCTGATGCTGGCGATCGGCTATATCAGCATCTATGCGTGGCAGATTATCGAGGAGTCGCGCCAGCTTACCGATGCCCTTGCGGCGACCGAACTGGTGCTGACCCGCGAGCATTATCTGACGCAACTCGACGGCCTTGCGGCAGCGGCCGCCCACGAACTCGGCACGCCGCTCTCCACCATCCTGGTGGTGGCCCGCGAATTGGAGCGCGAGATCAAGCCTGATTCCCGGTTTGCCGAGGATATTCGCCTGTTGCGCGAGCAGGCGCAGCGCTGCCGGGTCATTCTCGGCAAGCTCACTGAACTGCCTGCCCCCGGCGAGCCGTTCGAGCGGATGAAGTTATCGGCCCTGATCGAGGAAGTGGTGGCGCCGAACCGCGGCGCGGGCGTCGCCATCGAGGTCGAGATCGCCAAGGACGATCCGCGTGAGCCGGTGGGAGCGCGCAACCCCGCCGTCTTGTACGGGCTCGGAAACATTCTCGAGAACGCGGTCGATTTTGCCCGCGAGCGCGTCCAGGTGACGGCGGCCTGGACGGATGACAAGGTGGTGGTCGAGGTTAACGACGATGGATCCGGCTTCCCGCCGGAAATCATCGACCGCATGGGCGAACCCTACGTGACGAGCGAGCGCGGGCGGCGCATGCGCGGGAGCGAGATGCCGGGGCTTGGCCTGGGGTTCTT
>WNFF01005180.1_pt1 | contig 10658 bp, 8 predicted proteins | sample 5400441 | NCBI WGS metagenome assembly WNFF01 (sample SAMN13153345, study PRJNA577476) | soil metagenome | isolation source: 120 cm saprolite under Douglas fir tree site 2 hole 3 replicate 1 | place: USA:California | collected 2015-04-18
AGCTACGCGGAGGCGTTTTCCGCTATCGACCGCGACCCGAACCAGCTCCTCGCGGTTGTCGATCGCGACGGGCGGGTGATCGGCGTCCTGCAGCTCAGCTTCATTCCCGGGCTCACCAGACGCGGCATGTGGCGTGGCCAGATCGAGGGCGTGCGCGTCGCCGCGGGCGAGCGCGGCGGCGGGATCGGCCGGGCGATGCTCGACTGGGCGATCGAGGAATGCCGCAAACGCGGCTGCGGTATGGTTCAGCTCACCTCCGACAAGCGCCGCGCCGCGGCGCACGGCTTCTATGAGGCCCTCGGCTTCCAGGCGAGCCATGAGGGATATAAGCTTTCACTCTGACCGAGCGGAGGTGCGGGGATGAGCAGGATCGGGATCGCGTTCTCCGGCGGGCCCAACCCGGCCGAGATCGTCGAGTGCGTAAGGCTCGCCGAGGCGCTCGGATACGAGTCGGCGTGGGTCGCGGAGGGGCATGGCGGCGACCAGTTCGCCGTGTTGGCCGCCTGCGCCGCCCAAACTTCGCGGATCCTCTTAGGGACCAGCATCACCAGCGTCTTCGTGCGCACCGTCCCAACCATCGCGATGGCCGCCGCCACGCTCGACCATCTCTCGGCCGGCCGCTTTATCCTCGGAGTCGGGTCGAGCCACAAGGTTCAGGTCGAAGGCGAGCACGGCATGCCCTACGCCAAGCCGCTGACGCGAGTCCGCGAAAGCGTCGAGATCATCCGCCGATTGCTGCGCGACGGTCGGGTGCGCTACGCCGGCGAGAGCGTGCGGATCGACGGCTTCGATCTGTGGTTCACGCCGCGGCGCCCGATGATCCCGATCTATGTGTCGGCGGTGTTCCCGAAGATGATCGCGCTTTGCGGCGAGATCGCCGACGGCGTCATGTTAACCCGGAGCACCCTCAGTACGGCGGCGGTCGTCAGGGAGCAGCTGGCCGAAGGGGCGAAGCGCGCCGGCCGCGACCCGGCCCAGGTCACGCTTACCACCCTGTTGCCCACCGCTGTCGGGCAGACCCGCCGGGAGGCGCTCGACACCCTGCGTCCGGGGTTGGCGTTTTATGCCGGCTTCTTTCCCCGCTACAACCGCATGATGGCCGAGCACGGCTTTGGCGGCGAGGCGGCGGCGATCGCGGAGGCATGGTCGCGCGGCGACCGGGACGCCGCCGAGCGGGCGGTCAGCGACGATCTGATCGATGCGACCAGCGTCGCCGGCACGCCCGAAGAATGCCGCGAACGGATCGAGGCCTACCGGCAATCGGGCATCGACCTGCCGATCCTCAGCCCCTTTGCCCGCGGCGCCGACGCGAAGGCCCGCTTTGATGCGGTGATCAGGGCCTGTGCGCCTACCGCGGGCTAGGAGCCCCAAGTAGACTCACTCTCTCAACCCCCTGGCCGGGCTTGACCCGGCCATCCACGTCTTCTTCTTGGCCTCCTGATGTCAAAGACGTGGACCCCCGGGACAAGCCCGGGGGAGGGGAATATTTTCGGCATTTCAATCTGGTTCGCCCTATCCCTTCGGGAAAAAGCGGTTTTCCGGGCGCGGCAATCCAAGATTTTCGCGCAGTGTCCGACCTTCGTATTCGCGGCGGAAGAGGCCGCGGCGCTGCAGTTCCGGGACGACCCGGTCGACGAAATCATCGAGGCCGCCGGGGACGTACGGGAACATGATGTTGAACCCGTCGCAGGCATTGCCGAAGAAGAACTCCTCCATCTGGTCGACGATCGTCTTCGGCGTGCCGACCATCGCGAGCCCGCCATAGCTGCCGGCGATCTGCGCCAGTTGACGGACAGTCAGATTATCGCGCCGTGCCCGCGCGATGACCCGCTCCCGGCCGCTTTTCGAGGCATTGCTTTCCGGAATGTCCGGCAACGGCCCGTCGAGGTCGAATTTCGACGCGTCGTGCCCAAGCGCGATCGACAATGAGGCGATGCCGCTGTCGGGGTGAACCAGGCTGTCGAGCAACGCACGTTTCTCGCGCGCCTCCTCGACCGTATCGCCGACGACGACGAGACAGCCCGGCAGGATCTTGATGTGATCGGGATTGCGCCCGAGGCGCTCGGCGCGGCCTTTGACGTCGGCGTAGTAGCTCTGCGAGTCGGCGAGGCGGCCGCCGCCGGCGAACACCATCTCGGCGGTTTCCGCGGCGAGCTGGCGACCGGCTTCCGAGGCTCCGGCCTGGACGATGACCGGCCAGCCCTGGATCGGGCGCGCGATGTTGAGCGGCCCCCGCACCGAGAGGAATTCGCCCTCATGGTCGAGCACATGCAGGCGCGCGGGGTTGAAATAGAGGCCCTCTTCGACATCGCGAATGAAGGCATCGTCGGCCCAGCTGTCCCACAGGCCGGTGACGACGTCGTAGAACTCGCGGGCGCGGCGGTAGCGCTCGCCGTGCTCCATATGCTCGGTCAGGCCGAAATTGAGCGCCGAGTCGGGGTTGGAGGTGGTGACCAGGTTCCACGCCGCCCGCCCCCCGCTGATGTGATCGAGCGAGGCGAAGCGGCGTGCGATCAGGTAGGGCGGCTCGAACGTCGTCGAGGCGGTCGCGATCAACCCGAGATGCTCGGTGAACATTGCCAGCGCCGGTAGGAGGGTCAGCGGATCGAAGGAGGTCACCGTCGCGCTGCGCTTCAGGGCCGCCATCGGCATGTTGAGCACACCGAGATGGTCGGCCATGAAAAAGGCGTCGAACCGGCCGCGCTCCAAGGTCTGGGCGAAGCGGATCAGGTGTTTGAGGTTGAAATTGGCGTCGGTGTAGGCGCCGGGATAGCGCCACCACGCGGTATGGATCCCGACCGGGCGCATGAAAGCGCCCAGCCGCATTTGTCGCGATGCCGTCATCTCTGCCGCTCCCCAGCCGCTGTCGCCGTTATATGATAGCGGCTCAGCAAGAATCTTGCCTACCGAGCCATCGCGGTCCCCGGCCGGTATGCCCTCGGGGCGGCCGCGATTGAATAACCTTCCCGAGCGAGCCTAAGGTAAAGCCCTGACGAGGCTCGGGCCAACAGCGCGCGTCGACGGAGGGGGAGATGCATCGATCGTTTGCTGCGGGCCTGGCTATCCTGCTGTGGTCAACCTCGCCGGCGGTCACCGCAGAGACGCCGAAACGCGGCGGCACGCTGACTTACATGATCCCGGCGGACGCGCCGCCGAGCTTCGACGGGCATCGCGAAGGCACATTCGCGACGGTCCATGCAGTGGCGCCGTTCTACAGCGTCTTGATCCGGGTCAACCCGCAAAACCCGGCCTCGACGACCGATTTCGTTTGCGACGTGTGCATCGAGATCCCCGAGCCCGCGGATGCCGGCCGGACCTATGAGTTCCCGATCCGCGACGACGTCAGGTTCCAGGACGGCTCGGCCTTGACCGCGTATGACGTGGCGGCAAGCTGGAACAAGATCGTCGACCCGCCGGAGGGCGTTATCAGCCCGCGTCGCGGCTACTATTCGATGATCGACAGGGTGGCAGCGCGCGACCCGAAAACCGTCGTCTTCCGCCTCAAATTCGCGACGAGTGCGTTCATCCCGGCGCTCGCCGATCCTTTCGCGTTTCTCTACAAGAAAGAGATCCTCGACCGCGACCCCCACTGGTTCGAGAAGAACATCATGGGCTCCGGCCCCTTCCGGTTTACGGAATACCAGCTGGGGCAATCGATTTCCGGCACGCGCAATCCCGATTACTACCATCGTGGGCTGCCTTATCTCGACGGTTTCATCGGCATTTTTGCCGACAAGCAGGCGGTCCGGGTCAGCGCAATCCGCGGCGACCGGGCGGCGATCGAGTTCCGCAGCTTCCCGCCGGCGACGCGCGACGAGCTAGTCGCCGGGCTCGGCGACCAACTCTCGGTTCAGGAAAGCGACTGGAATTGCGGGAGCCTGATCACCCCGAACCACAACAGGAAGCCGTTCGACGATGTCCGGGTGCGCCGCGCGTTGACCCTGGCGATCGACCGCTGGAACGGCGCGCCGTCGATGTCCAAGATCTCGGTGATGAAGACCGTCGGCGGCGTTGCCTTTCCCGGGTCGCCCCTCGCCGCGACCAAGTCGGAGTTGGAGCAATTGGCCGGCTATTGGCCCGACATCGAGAAGTCGCGGGCCGAGGCGCGGCGGCTTCTGAAAGAAGCCGGCGCCGAGGGCCTGACGTTCGAGCTGCTCAACCGCAACGTCGACCAGCCGTACAAATTCAATGGGCTTTGGGTCATCGACGAATGGAGCAAGATCGGTGTCAAGGTGACCCAACGCGTGCTCCAGACCGGACCCTTCGGCGAAGCGCTGCGCAACGGCGATTTCGCAGCGGTGGTGGACGGCGATTGCCAGAACATCGTCAATCCGTTGCTCGACGGCACCAAATATCTGCCGCACTCGGTGTCGCCTTCGAACTATGGAAACTACGACGACCCGGCAGCAATCGAGATCTACGACCGGATGGTGCGGGAAACCGATTTCACCAAGCAACGAGCATTGATGCGCCAGTTCGAGAAGCTCGTGCTTGACACCGAGGCACACGAAATCTTCCTCTTGTGGCGCTACCGCATCGTCCCGTATCGCAGCTACGTCAAAGGCTGGAAGGTGAGCCCAAGCCATTACGTCAATCAGGATCTGGCGACGATCTGGCTCGACAAATAAGGAACCAACGAGAATGTCTGCGGCCAAGCGTCAGATGCATCTCGGGGTTTTTGTCCTCGGCACCGGCAACCACTCGGCCGGCTGGCGCTATGAGGGCGCCGCCACCAGCAACAACGATTTGTCGGTGACGCAGGAGATTGGCCGGATTGCCGAGCGCGGCAAGTTCGACCTGTTGTTCATCTCCGACGGGCTGGTTATGGACGCGGGCGACCACCCGTCGTTTCTGTGCCGCTTCGAGCCGACGACCCTCATATCGGTGCTCAGCGCATCGACAAAGCATATCGGGCTCGGCGCGACGGTCTCGACCAGCTTTGGCGAGCCCTATCACGTCGCGCGCGCCTTCGCCTCGATTGACCATATCAGCGGGGGTCGCGCCGCCTGGAACGTGGTGACCAGCTCCCAGCCCAGGGCCGCGCTCAATTTCAGCCGCGAACGGCACATGGAGCACGAGCTACGCTATGAGGTCGCCAACGAGTTCGTCGATGTCGTCCGCGGGTTGTGGGATTGCTGGGAGGATGACGCGATCGTCGCCGACAGGGCGAGCGGCCGGTATATCGACGCTGGCAAGGTGCGCCCGCTCGATCACAAGGGCCGGTTTTTCCAGGTCAAGGGTCCGGTCAACATCGCGCGTTGTCCGCAAGGCCATCCGGTGATCATCCAGGCCGGCGGCTCGCCCTCGGGTCTCGATCTGGCGGCGCGGACCGCCGATGTCGTCTTTTCGGTCGTCCAGGAGCTGGCGAGCGCCCAGGCGGCCTATGCCGATCTGAAGGGGCGCCTCGCGAAATACGGGCGCGATCCGGACCAGCTGGCGGTTCTGCCGGGGGTGATGCCGATCATCGGGGTGACCGAGGCCGAGGCGAAGGACAAGCTGGCGCTGTTGCAGAGCTGGCTGACCCCGACCAACGCGCTGACCCTGGTTTCCGGCCGGATCGGCTACGACGTTTCCGGGTATCCGCTGGACGCGCCGGTGCCGGCGCCGCCGCCCGGCGAGGGCAGCCAGACCTTTCACAAGGTGCTGTACGAGACGGCGCGGCGCCAGAACATGACCCTGCGCGACCTCTACAATCTGACCGCGGCGGCGCGCGGCCACTGGGTCTTGTGCGGCACGCCGGGGCGCATCGCCGATACGCTCGAAGAATGGTTTGTCGAGGGTGCGGCCGACGGGTTCAACATTCTGCCGCCCTATTTCCCCGGCGCGTTTGCCGATTTCGTCGATCTGGTGGTCCCCGAATTGCAGCGCCGGGGCCTCTTCCGGCGGGCCTATCGGGGGAGGACGCTGCGCGATCATCTCGGCCTCGCCCGCGTGCCCGCTCCGGCCAGGAGCGACGAGGCCGTCGGCGCGGCGTGACGAGACCAAGAACCGCATTCCCGGCGAAGGCCGGGACCCATGGATCAACAGCCGAGCAGCTGATGGATGGATCCCGGCCTTCGCCGGGATGACACTGAGTGAGAGGGATGGCAGGTGGCCGACATTTCCAAGCTCCTGATGATCGTCGGGGCCGCGACGCCGCCGGGTCGGCTTGCCGCGGCGATCGCGATGGCGGCGGAGGCGGCGCGGACCGGCGGCGGCGATGTCGCGGTCGACATCCTCAATCTTGCCGAAACGCCGATCGAGATTTGCGACGGCCGGCCGCTCGACGCCTATGGCGCGGCGACGCAGCAGGCGGTCGCGCGGATTGCCGCGGCGCGCGCGGTGCTGATCGGCGCCCCGGTCTACCGGGCGAGCTTTCCGGGCGTGTTGAAAAACCTGCTCGACATCACCCCGGTCGAGGCGCTCCAAAACAAGCCGGTCGGGATCGTGGCGATGGGCGGATCGCCGCATCACTTCCTGGCCGTCGACAGCCAGTTGCGGCAGGTGCTGGCGTGGTTCGGGGCGCTCGTTGCGCCGACCAGCGTCTATCTGACCGGCGGCGATTTCCGCGACGGCCAGCTGACGGCGGAACCCGCCCGCAACGATCTGGCCGCGCTGACCCGGACGCTGATCACGCTGCTGCAGCGGCTCGACCCATCCTCGCTCGGTCCGCTGCCGCTGGCTGCCAAGTTTACCTGATCACGGGAGGATGCCGGCATGAGGGCGATGCAGATCATCGAATGGGGCCGGCCGCTCGAAGCGCGCGACTACCCCGACCCTGAGCCCCAGGGCGAGGAGGTCCTGCTGCGCGTCGAGGCGGCCGGCGTCTGTCACAGCGACGTGCACATCTGGGACGGGCATTTCGATCTGGGCGGCGGGCAGCAGATCTCGCTCGCCTCGCGCGGCGTCAATCTGCCGTTTACGATGGGGCACGAGATCGCCGGCGAGGTGGTGGCGCTCGGGCCGCGCGCCTCGGGGGTCAAAATCGGCGACAAGGTGGTGGCCTACCCATGGATCGGCTGCGGCGAATGCGCGGTGTGCAAGAAGGGCGAGGAGCTGCTGTGCCTCAACCCGCGCACCTTGGGAACGCGGCGCGCCGGCGGCTATGCCACACACGTCATCGTGCCGCACGGCCGCTATCTCTTGCCGCATGAGGGCGTGCCGCAGGGGCTCGCCGCGACCTACACCTGCTCGGGCATCACCGCGTTCTCGGCGCTCAAGAAGACGTGCGACCGGTTGGGCGCCGACGACCATCTGGTGATTATCGGCGCCGGCGGGGTCGGCGGCAGCGCGGTGCATATCGCGCCGGCCGCGGTCGCAGGCAAGGTGATCGTCGCCGACATCGACGCACAAAAGCGCGCGCATGCCCGCCAGATGGGTGCCGTCGCGACGATCGACAACGCCGCGCCCGACGCGGTGAAACAGGTGATGGCGGCGACCGGCGGCGGCGCCGCCGCGGCGATCGACTTCGTCGGCTCGCCCAAGACGATGGAATTCGGCGTCAGCGTCCTCAAGAAGGGCGGGAAGCTCGTCATGGTCGGGCTCTACGGCGGCGCCCACCCGATCTCGACCGTGCTCTTCCCGTTCAAGATGATGACGATCGAAGGCTCCTATGTCGGGACGCTCGAGGATTTGCGCGAGCTCCTCGCCCTCGTCCAGGCCGGCAAGGTCCCGCCGATCCCGATCGAAACCCGGCCGGCCAGCGAGGCGAGCGCGGCGCTCAGCGACTTGAAGAGCGGGGGGAGGGTGCGCGGCCGGGTGGTGCTGCACCACCATTAGGGCCGCTTCAGGAGCGAATCCCCAGGGGGCGTGCGCGGGGCGCGTTGCATCCTCAGAATAAGCCAGCGTAGCGGCGCATGGCGGCCGGCTGGTTGACGATCGCGACATGCCATCTGGATGCCGCTAGCATTCGATCGTTATGACCATCTTCACCGTAGCAGTGCAGGGGTCGCCCCGCCGGGCGACAATCGAGACGCGAGCCTCGTGGGTCGTGTGTCTGACCGCGCTCGGCATTGCCGCGGTGTCGTTCGCCGCGCCGGCGATCACGGTCGTCGGGCTCAAGTCGATCGCCGCGGATCTCGGGGGTGAGCGCTCGGTGCCGGCGCTGGCTTATTCGCTCGCCTGGCTTGGCGCGTCGGTTGGCGGGGTCGCGATGGGCCGCGCCGCCGAGCGGTTTGGTGTGCGCGCGACGGTGATGTTCGGTTCGCTGATGATCGGCGTCGGGCTGGTGCTGGCGCAAAGCGGCGGTGCCCTTCGCTTGCTTGTCGGTTATGGAGTGTTTATCGGGCTTCTCGGCAATGCGGGGATGAACGCTCCGCTCTACATCTATGTCTCGCGCTGGTTCGATCGCCGCCGCGGCACCGCCTTGGCCCTGCTCGGTAGCGGCTCGTCGGTCTCCGCGGCAATCTGGGCACCGATCTTCGCCGTGGCGGAGGCGCGGATCGGCTGGCGCGATACGATGCTCTGCTTTGCCGCGCTCGAGGTCGCGCTGATCCTGCCTGCCGCCGCCCTCATGCTCGGGCCCGCGCCCGAGACCCTGGGCGCAGACAGCGACGCTGGCGGGCTGCGCCCGGGCGCGCGGGTGCTCGGGCTGCACCCGCGGATGGCGCTGTCGATGCTGGCCGCCGCCGGGTTTTGCTGCTGCGTGCCGATGGCGATGCCGCAAGGCCATCTCGTCGCCCTTTGCAGCGATGTCGGAATCCCGACATCGCGAGGCGCGACGATGCTCTCGGTGCTGCTCGGCTGCGCCTTTGTAAGCCGGCAGATTTGGGGTCTTGTCGCCGACCGCATGGGTGGCCTGCGCACCATCATGGCGGGCTCCCTCTGCCAAATCGTCGCCATGGTCGGTTTCCTGGTGACGCAGAACGAGGCCGGGCTCTTCGCCGTCTCGGCCGTGTTCGGCCTCGGGTTCAGCGGCATCATCCCCGCTTACGTGCTGGCGGTGCGCGAACTCTTCCCGGCCTCGGAAGCGTCATGGCGGGTGCCGAGCGTGCTGTTGTTCAGCGGCTCGGGCATGGCGTTTGGCGGTTGGTTTGCCGGCGCGATCTACGACTTCGCCGGGTTCTACGCGATCGCCTTCGCCGCGGGGATCGTCTTCAATGTGGTGCATCTGGCGGTGATCGGCGCCCTCGTCTGGCGCCAGCGCTCGCGCACGAGCTTCACCCTGGCCCGCGCCGCAGAGTGATGAGCGTCCCCCGCACGGGTCGTGCGGCGAGACCACGACATCGTGGCAATTGGGCTCGGGATCGTGTAAGGCGATTCCAAATTGGAATTTTCGATTCTAAACTCTCGCGAACCTCTAAGAAGGGAGTGCCGGAACATGCTGGCGGCAGTGCAGAAGACGAGTTTTAAGGCCGGCCCGTTGACGTTCATCGTCAAACACGAATTGTGGGACGGCAACATACAGGATCATCCGGATCAAGGCGTCGCGATCACCGTGGCGGCGGAGGTCGCAGGCGAGCAGACGACCCTGCTGCGGTTCAACTGCTTCGATTTCGAAAAAAGCTACATCTACGGCCCGGAAAATACCGAGCTGGAGGTCGCCGGGCCCGAGATGCTGGGCGGGGCGGCTTTGACCAACCTCTACCGAATGGACCCGATCGCCGACGGGAATCCGATCGGCTGGACCGTCAAGATCCTGGGGACCAAGCTTCCCAAGATGCTGGGGCGGGCCGGCTATCCGCAGATCGCCGCCGCGACCGATCTCGCCGAGGTGGCGAGCGTCCTGCCCGACGTCGAAGCCTGCGCCCGCGAGCTCTACGCCACCAAGCGAAACACGGTCAAACACAACCGCGGCACTCATATTTTCGAAGCCGGCAACATCCGGTTCGGGCTCGAGATGCGGCGGCTGCCGATGGGCGATGGCGGCCTCGCGATTCACGTCCTGGCCGATATCGGCGGGACACCGGGCAAGGCCTACACGGAAGAAACCGAGCTCCTCGCCTTTGATCACTTCTGGAACGGGGCGCATTACCACTATGGGCCCCGCAACAAGAACCATCGCATCTATTGGGACCGGACATTGGTCGAAGATCCACTCGCGTGGACGTTGGAGCAGTTCGAGACCGGGAAATTGCCGGCGATGATCCAGCGGGCAGGCTATCCGGGGATCGCGGCCGATCTCGACGTGGGAAAAATCGCCGCTGTTTTTCCGGCGGTGAAGAAACAGGCGCTCGCGATGTGGGCGGAAGGCGAAAGGCTGACCGGCCACCCGGGACTGCCGCTGGAGCCGACCCCGAACATGGCCGCGGCCGAGTAGCTCGAAAGCAGAGTACGGCGCCTCGGCTTCAAGGCTTGGCATTCCCAGCCGGTCGAGGCGGTAAACCGGTGACGGCTGCGGCTGCTGCTCCCGTTCGCAGCGCCGCAGCCCGAAGCGCGGCCCCAGCCAATCCTGTCCGGTGGCATTGGCGGCGGCCGAACCGGGCGTCGAGGTTGCCAAGTCACTTGGATTGCCGGCTGCCGGCGGGCTGACGGTGCGTGGCGACCGGGTGGGTGGGCGGCAGCAGCCGCGAGTGGCCGAACAATTTCTCGCGCAAGGTGCCGGGCCGGTAGTCGTGCTTGTAGGCGCCGCGCTCCTGGAGGATCGGCACCACCAGGTCGACGAAGTCTTCGAGGCTCTCAGGCGTCACGATGCGGCTCAGATTGAAGCCGTCGATATCGGTTTCCTCGACCCAGGCGAT
>WNFF01007140.1_pt1 | contig 10658 bp, 9 predicted proteins | sample 5400441 | NCBI WGS metagenome assembly WNFF01 (sample SAMN13153345, study PRJNA577476) | soil metagenome | isolation source: 120 cm saprolite under Douglas fir tree site 2 hole 3 replicate 1 | place: USA:California | collected 2015-04-18
CAGCGAGGCGCTGCTCGATGCGCTGTGGGCGCATGCGACCCAGAAACGGTTTACCATGTGCCATCAGTGGCGGGTGGGCGATGTGCTGATGTGGAACAATCTCGCCGTCTTGCACCGCCGCGACCCGTTCGATCCCAAGACGCGAAGGGTCATGCATCGCACCCAGATCAATGGCAACGAGCGGATCGCGTGAAGGCATCAGCACGTAGGATGGGTTGAGCGCAGCGAAACCCATCGGCGACGATGGATGGGTTTCGCTGCGCTCAACCCATCCCACGAAATCTGCCTAACCTCAGTAGCAATAGACCCGCGACCTTGCCTGTACGGGCACGATGCGCGGCTTGGTCGGCACGCCGGCGATCTCCTGCACCAGCTTGGTGCGGGTCGCCTCCTTGAACTGTTCGCGCTGCTTGATCGCGACGACGAAAGAGCCCGGCCCGCCGATCACGCAGTCTTCGTAGTAAACATCGAGGTTCGGGATGCTGGGACCGGTGCCGTAGGGCCGGCTCAGCATGATCGGCAGCCCGTTAATGGTGATGCTCGCGGCCAGCACCTCATCGCGCGTGATGGTGACCGGCGGCCCCATATTATTGGAGCCGTCGCCGGAAACATCGATGACGCGGCGCAGGCCGCCATAGCCGCTCTGGTCGAACAGCGGCTTGGCAAATTGCAAAGCCCCGAAGATCGAAGTGCGCGGCGCGCGCCGATAGGGGGTGCGCTTGATCTCATTGGTGACAGTTTCGGCGGATTCCGGGCCGTCGATCAACCGCCATGGCAGAATGATTTTCTGGTCATTTAGGCCGGCCCATTCGAAATACGTGACGGCGATGCGGCCGTGGTTGCCGTTGCGCAGCGCCTGGAGAAACTCGCGCGAAGTCAACCCGAGGATGTAACCCTCCCGCTGCAACGCCTGCTCTTCCGGATCCATTGAATTGGACACGTCGACCGCGATCACAAGCTCGACATCGACCGGTATGGCGCTGGGGCTCTTGTCCGCAAATACCGCCTCGGGCTTGGGTGCCGCCAACCCCCAACCCGCAACCGCCACCGCCCCACCGGCTGCCAAGATCGCGATCAAGGTGTGAGCACGCATCAGTCCCTCCTCCGGCCTCCCAGTTGGCTGCATGGTGGCGCGGACAGGGGACTTGCGCAAGCTCAAGGATCGCGGCGGATGTCCGATTGATGCCGTTAAGATTGAACCAAACGGATACCCCGGCAACGGCCGGCGGATGCGCTGTGATTAATGACAGAGTTGGCCTCACTGAAGCGCATGAACCAAGCCGCGGGCGTGAGCGACCAATTCGCAGGATGATGAAAAACACATCCAACACAGCAAGGAGAGACCTAATGTTCCGCAAGATGGCTTTTGTTCTCGCCGCAACGGCAGCCCTTGGCGCGGTTGCGCTTTCACCCACCTCCGCGTCGGCCTGGGGCCACGGCCACTGGGGCGGCGGTCACGGCTGGGGCGGTCATGGCTGGGGCTGGGGCGGTTTTGGCGTCGGCGTTGCGGCTGGTCTCGTGGGCGGCGCAATCGTGGCGAACACTTGCCTCCAGCGTCGGATTATCGACACCCCCTACGGCCCGGTGGTTCGTTGGGTGAATGTCTGCTACTAAGACGCCGCATCGCATTTGACCACGCATTCTGGCATGAGCCCCGGATGTCGGCATCCGGGGCTCATATTCATGCGCGATGATCCATATCAGGAAGCCTGAGGGTATGCGCTCTTGGCGCCGACCTGGACAAGGATACGATCTGCCCGTCGGAACTCAGCACACCCTGCGGCTTCCCCGCCGGCATCGTTCTTTGCTATGAGTTCCCGGCCTACAGCATTTTTCGATAGGCTGACCTTGCCATTGTCACTGCCTCCGCGGATTTGATCCAGCGGCGATGACACCAAATGGATGTCACCGTAACCGGAAATGCGTTGACATTCTGGCGCGATCACACCCCTCGGCCGGCAATCGGCCACAGCTTTGCCGCATCCAGAATGCAACCAGCCCACCCGCGGCCCGTACCGGTTCGCCGGAACCAGAGCCGCTCCGGAAAACCGGAGGTTTGCCATGAAATTTCTCAGCTTTATCGGCGCCCTTGCAATCATTGCTGCGGCCGCCGCGGCCGTGTTCTTCTTCGGCGGCTTCTACAATGTGGCCGCAACCCAGCCTGACCCCGGCGTCGTCGCCTGGGCGCTGGAGTATGTCCGCGACGCCTCGATCAACCGGCATGCGGTCGACCAGCCGCCCCTGTCGATGGAAGATCCGGCCACGATCCAGGCTGGCGCCCGCGCCTTCGCGTCGCGCGGCTGCACGAGTTGCCACGGCGGCCCGGGGGTCATGTGGGCGAAATTCTCCGAAGGTCTGCGCCCCGACCCTCCGGATCTGAAGGACGCAGCCAAGGACCTCACGCCTGCGCAGATTTTCTGGGTCGTTCGCAATGGCATCAACATGACCGGCATGCCGGGATTCGGTCTGGTCGAGGCGCCCGATCAGGAAATCTGGACGATTGCCGCCTTCGTCAAGAAACTCCCCGACGTTTCGGAGGCCGACTACAAGGCTTGGACCGCAGACGCGGCTTCGCCCACGGGCGAAACCGCTGCGCCGAGATAGCGCCGCTCGCCCAGGGTCTGCTCAAACCCGGCTGTTCTTGACCTTCGCGGCAGCGTAGACGCGGTCGCGGGCCTCGTCGCCAAGGCGCTGCAGCCGGGCGAAATCGAGGCCCACCATCTGGCCGTTGCGCTTCATGACCTTGCCGGCGATCAGTACGGTATCGACATTCTGCGGGCCCATATTGGTCACGACGGCCCCGACCGCTTTATTCATCGGCATGACGTTGAGGCTGTCGGCGCGCAGGAGGATGATGTCGGCCTCCTTGCCGGGCGTCAGCGTGCCGATCTTGCGGTCGAGGCCGTTTGCCCGCGCGCCCTCGATCGTGGCGAACTCCAGCACTTCACGGACGGTCAGGAAGGCCGGCGGGTTCTTGTCGCCGGCATGACGACGTTCCCAAGCCTCGCGCTTCTGCAGCGAGACACCGTGCGCATCTGGCTGAAGAAATCGTTTGGCACCGAGGTCTCGACATCGACCGAAAGGCTCGGACGGATACCGGTGTCGATGGCCTTCTGGATCGGCGGAATGCCGTGACCCATCAGGCTCTCCACGTAGCCGGCGATCGAGACGGTGCCGCCGGTATCGCGGATCAGTTTCCACTCGGTGTCGTTGAGAGTGCAGCAATGCACATAGGTCGTGTCGGCGCCGAGCGCCTTTTCGGCGTTCAGCTTTTCCAGGAGGCCGGTGGCGCCGGCCGGGGTCACGCCGACATGGATCGTGATCCGCGCCCCGACGGCGCGCGCCGCCTTGAAGGGTGGCAAGATCTGCTCCGGCGAGCCGCCGGGCGCCGCGAGAAAGAGCGTCACCAGCTGGTCGTCGCTGGAGAAGTACTGCTTGCGCAGGCGTGCAATATCCTCGGGAAATTTCGACGTGGCGATCTCCCAGTAGCGTCCGGTTTCGTTCTGGCCGTTGCCGTAGGCGAAAACGGCGCGCACGCCGCTGTCGAACAGCGCCTTGACGGCGGCGTCCGTATGGGCCGGGGAGTTGTGGATGTGCGACCAGTCGAGAATGCACGTCACGCCGCTCTCGATGGCGCCGAGCGCGCTGAACAGGTCGCCCGCATAGACGTCGTCCGGGGTGTATTTGGCGCCGAACGTGCGTTGCACGACGTCGCGATAGTCTTCGAGCGAGCCGTCCGGCAACACGTTGCGCAGGATGCCCTGCCACATGTGACGGTGGGTATCGGCAAAGCCGGGCATCGCGATCATGCGGGCGGCGTCGATGATATCGGCGTTGGGCGCCGTGATATTGGGGCGCACCGCCGAGATCGTCTTGCCCTCGATCAGCACGTCGGCGGTCTCAAAGTCGCCGATCGCCCGATCAAGCGTGAGCACGCAGCCGCCCTTGATGAGGATCGGTCGGCCGGGCGCGATCGTCGGCTGCTGGGCGCGCGCGGCGCCGGAGGATACGGCGATTGTGCCCGCAGCCGAGGCGGCCGCGATCGCGCCCGCCGTCCCGGTGCAAAGGAACTAACGCCGCGACATTGCGGACGATGGTTCACAGGCGCTGCAAAGACATGAAAAGCCGCCGGCGGAACCGGCGCTGCGCAAATCCGTCATGGGAGCCTCCCGGAATGTGTGAGAGGCGCAATGCTATTCGCATTGCGCCGAGCGTTCCAGGGTATTCCGGATTGCCCGGCCGGTCCCCATCTTACCCTCCCCTGGGAGCGGGCGTCTCGCCCGCTCTTTCATTCTTCGATGCGGGCGAGACGCCCGCGCTCCCAGGGGGAGGGGCGGGAATCGCTGGCCTCTTTGCCGGAACCTGTTTTAATGAAAGAGCCGAACGGAGGACCTGGTTAGCAATGTTTTCGAGCGCCTGGGATGAGAGGTTCATGCTGCTGGCGCATGAGATCGCCCGCTGGAGCAAGGAAAAAGGTCGCCGGGTCGGCGCCGTCATTGTCGGGCCGGACAAGGAGATCAGATCGACCGGCTTCAACGGTTTTCCGCGCGGCGTGCGCGACGACGTCGAGGCAAGGCATTGCCGCGAGACCGGGGCTAAGTACCTGTGGAGTTCCCATGCCGAGCGCAATGCAATCTACAACGCCGCCCGTATCGGCGTGTCGCTTAAGGGCTGCGTCATGTATGTGCCATGGTTTCCATGCGTGGAGTGCGCCAAAGCCATCATCCAATCCGGCATCAGCGAACTCGTTTGCTATGAGCCGGACTTTTCTGAACCGAAATGGGGGATGGAGTTCCGGGTGGTGCAGGAAATGTTTGGCGAAGCGGACCTTAAGGTGCGCTACATGGCGAGGCTTGAGGATCTGTCGGTCGGTTCGTGAGCTGCGCCCTGGCTTCGGATTCGGGACTGCGGGCGTCTCGCCCGCTTCATCCTTGCCTACGTTGAAGAGCGGGCGGGACGCCCGCGGTCCCGGCCAAGGTCAAATAACGCCGTTTTCTCGCAACGCGGCCAATTTCACATCATCGAAACTAAGCCGCTCGGACAACACCTCATCGGTATGCTGGCCGAGCAGCGGCGGCGGCAAACGGTAATCGGGCGGAGTCCCGGACAGCCGCACCGGATTGGCGAGGACATCGACGCCCTTTGCGGTTGCGGCGTGGGGCATGTGGACGATCACGCCGCGGGCGCGGGCCTGCGGATCCGCGAACACGTCGCGCAGCGTGTTGATCGGCCCACAGCCGATCTTCAACGCTTCGAGCCGGTCGACCCATTCGGCGGTCGTCCTCGTTTTCATCACCGGCGTCAGCGCGTCGGTTACGAGCTCGCGGTTTTCGACTCGCGCGGCGTTGGAGGCGAAGCGGGCGTCCGCTAGCAGATGGCCGAGCCCAAAGCTCTCGCAAAACCGCTTGAAGGTCGGGTCATTTGCGATCGACAACACCACGTATCCGTCGCTGGTCGGAAACACCTGATAGGGCACGATGTTCGGATGCGCATTGCCGAGCCGGGGCGGGTTTTCGCCGGTTGCAAGATAATTCATGCCCTGGTTCGCGAGGAACGCGACGTGGGTGTCAAGCATCCCGATGTCGATTTGCTGCCCGCGGCCGGTGGCGTCGCGATGGCGCAACGCTGCCAATATGCCGATGCAGCCGTAGAGCCCTGCGAACAAGTCCGCGAGCGGAATGCCGACCTTCTGGGGTTGGCCCTCCGGTTCGCCGGTCAGACTCATGACCCCGCCCATCGCCTGGATCAGGCTGTCGTAGCCGGGGCGCTGCGCATAAGGTCCGGTCTGCCCGAAGCCGGTGATCGAACAGTAGATCAGCCCGGGAAACCTCTCGCATAGCTCTTCATAGCCCAGACCGTATTTCGCCAGCGCCCCGACCTTGAAGTTCTCGACGAGGATATCGCTCTGGGCGATCAGCCGCAGCGCGATCTCCTGGCCTTCCGGCTTCGCGATGTCGAGCGTGACCGACCTCTTGTTGCGGTTGACGCCCACGAAGTACGCGCTCTCCTTGGTTCCCGGCATGAAGGGCGGCGCGAATCCGCGCGTGTCGTCGCCGGACCCCGGCTTCTCTATCTTGATGACGTCGGCGCCGAGATCCGCAAGCATCTGCACGCAGGTCGGCCCCGCAAGTACGCGGGTGAGATCGAATATCTTGACGTCCTTGAGTGGTCCGGTCGGCGCAGTCATCCGACACCTTTTGCAGATCGAATGTTGAATCGCAAGGGAACGGCTGAGTTATGTCGCTCGAGCGCGTTGCGGTCATGTCGAACCTCTCCGCGGTGATGGCCGAGCGCGTGCCGGCCATCCACGTGTGTTCAAACTGAAGCGGTGCAAGAAAGACGTGGATGCCCGCGACGACGGGGTCCCCGCCGCGTGACGCGGCGGGGTGTGTCTGCACGGGCATGACACCGGAAAGGTGATGCGATCTTATCGGAACGCGCTCTAAGTGCAGCACAAGATGTCCCATTGCCGTGCGATAGATTCCGTGGCAGTCTCAGTTTCGCCAAATGTAGCGCTCATCCTGTCTCGTCCAAATCCAGTGCTTGCGGTGAGGCAGGTGCTAAGATTGGAAGTGCTAGGGCTTGTAGAATCAAGGCTTGTAGTCAGGACTTGAGCCAGAGCAAGACCTGAGCGAACCCTGAACCAGCGCTTGGTCAAAACTTGAGCAATCTGGGATTGAGGCAACAAGGCTTGAGGACACAAGAGGGGGGCGAGCACAACGGGGCTATAGGGGCTTAAAAAACAGGAGTTCCTTGCCATGTGTGACTACAGCCTACAAGGCGTCGCGTCACGCCCTGCCGCGGTCGGCGACAAGCTGACGACCAGAAACTTCGGTACCGGAACACGGGGCTTCAGCGCTCCGGAAGATCGTAATACGGCGGTGTGCCTGCTTCCCGGAACCGAAATTGCTTTTACCGGAGAGATCGCGATTGAATCGCCCAGATTCTTCGGTCAAAGCGTGAAAAGCCTCAAGCACGTGACGGCGATCTTCCGCCAAATCGATAAGGAAACGCCGCACGTGCATCACGATTCGTTGGAGTTCCCCGACGGACAAATCGTGCTTCTGACTGCGCTCCGCGAAGGTCAGGAGGCGACCGTCCTGCAACTTCCGGCGCGCCCGACGACAGTGCGCGAACAGGAAGAGCAACGCCGCGCGGCCTACACGGGCTGATGGCGACGGCATCTGAATTAAACTTTGGGCCGCCCATCATGGGCGGCCCGCCTGGAAGCGCGGGCCGTCTCGCCCGCTTTTTCATTTTAAGGGCCGGCAGGATTTAAGGGCACTTCCCTCCCCCCGCTCGCGGGACGGGAAGGAAGGGGCGTCATGTCGCCGGCAGCCCGCGCATGACGAGGCGGTTGAGTCGCGTCGTGAATGCGGCGGGATCCTCGGGCACTTCGCCATCGAGAATTTGCGCTTCCTCAAGCAGCAACGCGGAAAGATCCGCGATGTCTGTTTCCCGCTCCTCCTTTTTGGCTCGCGCCAGCGCCTTCACTAAGATGTGACGCATGTTGAGTTCCAGGATCGGCTTGGTTCCTGGGCTCCGATTGTGGCGGGCGAGGAGGCGCTCCAGCTCGCGATCGGGTCCCTTTCCGCCTGCCACCAAACACGCGGCGCTGTCGGTCAATCGCTGCGAAGCCCGTACATCGGAGACGCGCTCGCCGAGCGCGAGCTTTACGGCCGCCACGATAGTGGCGTCGTCGGCTTTCTCGGCTTCGTCCGGCTTCGTTTCCTCCTCGGTCAGCGGCACCAGGCTGAAATCGACCTCGCCCTGGCTCAACGACTTAAGCGGCTTGCCCTCGAAATCGAGCGGCGTTGCGGACCAGAACGCATCGACGGGGTCGGTGAGCAGCAGAACCTCGATCCCCCGCGCACGCGCCGCCTCAAGCTTGGGATTGGATTTCAGGCGTTCGAGGCTGTCGCCAACAAGATAATAGATTTCGGTCTGGTTGGTTTTGAGGTCGGCGACATATTGCTTCAACGAACGTCCGCTTGCGGCCGTCGTGGTGAAACGCGCCAGTGCCATGAGCTGGGGGCGCCGCTCAAAGTCCTCGTAGATGCCTTCCTTCATGACTGGGCCGAACGCCTCCCAGATTTTCCCGAAAAGCTTTGCATCGTCGCCGCCTGCGCTCTCCTTGGCGGCGAGCTGCTCCAATTCGGCGATCACGCGACCGCTGAGCGCCTTCCTGATCTGCGCCACCTGCGGGTTGTTCTGCAGCATCTCGCGCGAAATATTGAGCGGCAGGTCCTCGCTGTCGACGACGCCGCGCACGAAACGCAGGTAGGTGGGCAGCAACTCCGCATCATCGGTGATGAAGACGCGCCGCACATAAAGCTTAACATGGCCTTTGCGGCCGCGATCGAACAAGTCGAAGGGAGCCGTGGACGGCGCAAACAGCAGCACCGCATAGGATTGGCGGCCCTCGGCCCGATAGTGAAGCGTCATGGCGGGCTCGTCGAACGCGCCGGCGATCGACCGATAGGCCTGCGTATAATCCTCTGCTTTGAGTTCCGATTTGGAGCGCTGCCACAACGCGCTGGCGGCATTGATCTGCCGCGGCTCGCCCTTTTCGCCTGCGAGTTCGATCGGAAACAGGATGTGATCCGAATAGGCGTGAACCACCCGTTCGATCTCATAAGGCTCGAGGTAGCGCTTGGCGTCGGGCTTGAGGTGGAGCACGATCTCAGTGCCGCGCGTAACCTGCGCGCCTTGGGTCTCGGTCGCAGGCGCGATCTCGAAACCCGCGCCGCCTGACGAGGTCCAGACCCAGGCCTCCGCGGCCCCGGCCCGGCGGCTCGTCACTTCGATGCGGTCGGCCACCATGAAGGCCGAGTAGAAGCCGACCCCGAACTGGCCGATTAGCCCTGCGCCATCCTTGGCTTGCGCGAGACGTTCGATGAAAGCGCGGGTGCCTGAGCGGGCGACCGTTCCGAGATTGTCGATCAACTCCTGGCGGTCCATCCCGATGCCGGTGTCCTCAACCGTAAGAGTGCCTGCCGCGGCGTCGGGTTTGATGCGGATCGCGAGCGCGCGCCCGTCGGCAAGCAGTTCCGGCTTGGCAATTGCCTCATAACGCAACTTGTCGCAGGCGTCGGATGCGTTGGAGATGAGTTCCCGCAGGAATATGTCGGCCTCGGAGTAGACCGAGTGAACCATGAGATGCCGCTCACTCCCGCGATGGTGTTGATTTCACGACCCGATATAGCGGCCGTTGGGGCTTGTGCAAGGGCTGTAGCCCGGGTTGAGCGCTAGCGAAACCCGGGGGCGGCTTTGCCTGTTGGCAGGGCATCCCCGGATTTCGCTTCCGCTCAATCCGGGCTACGGGTCTACGGGTCCTACGGTCCTTAACCGTAATTGGAATTGACTGCGCCGCCCAGCACCGTAAATGTGCGACATGGGTATCGCTCAGAGAATTGCCAAGGACGCGGCGAAGCCGCTCTTCTCGTATCGCCCCTATTGGGCCCACCGTTTCGGCACGGCGCCGTTTCTGCCGATGTCGCGCGCCGAAATGGACGTGCTCGGCTGGGACGGCTGCGACATCGTGCTGGTAACGGGCGATGCTTATGTGGACCACCCGAGCTTCGGCATGGCCATCATCGGCCGCCTGCTGGAGGCGCACGGTTTCCGCGTCGGCATCATCGCGCAGCCAGATTGGCGCAGCGCCGAGCCTTTCGCGGCACTCGGCCAGCCTAATTTGTTCTTCGGCATCACCGGCGGCAACATGGATTCCATGGTGAACCGCTATACGGCTGACCGGCGCCTGCGCCACAACGACAGCTACACGCCCCATGGCGAGGGCGGCATGCGACCCGACCGCGCCGTGATCGTCTACGCACAGCGCTGCCGCGAGGCGTTTGGTGACGTGCCCATCGTGCTCGGCGGCATCGAAAGCTCGCTGCGCCGCATTGCCCATTACGACTACTGGTCCGACAAGGTGCGCCGCTCGATTCTGGCCGATGCCAAGGCCGATATCCTGCTCTACGGCAATGCTGAGCGCGCGGTCGTCGAGGTCGCGCACCGGCTCGCGAGAAATGGGGCCAAGGTGGCCCACCCTGGGACCGCGGGCGTCTCGCCCGCACCAGGCAGGGACGCGATCGTGGCGGGCGGGACGCCCGCGGTCCCAGGGCGCCCGACCGACGCCTCGATCGCGGACCTTGACGACATCCGCGGCGTAGCCCTCTTCAAGAGCAAGGTGCCGCCGGGTTGGACGGAGCTTCGCGCCGATGATCTCGACGCAGCCGACGAAGGGGCGCGCATCGGGGCCGACAGAGCGGTGATCCGCCTGCCTGGCTTCGAGCAGGTGGAAGAGGATCGCGAGGCCTACGCGCGTGCGTCCCGGGTGCTGCACCGGGAGAGCAATCCCGGCAACGCCCGCGCCCTGGTGCAGCGCCATGGCAATCGCGAGCTATGGCTCACGCCGCCGCCGATCCCGCTGACGACGGCGGAGATGGATGCGATCTACGACCTGCCCTATGCCCGCGCCCCGCATCCGTCCTACGGCGACGCCAAGATTCCCGCCTGGGACATGATCAAGTTCTCGGTGACGATCATGCGCGGCTGTTTCGGCGGCTGCACCTTCTGCTCGATCACCGAGCATGAGGGCCGCATCATCCAGAACCGCTCCGAAGCCTCGGTGGTGCGGGAAATCGAGACCATCC
>WNFF01005184.1_pt1 | contig 10657 bp, 12 predicted proteins | sample 5400441 | NCBI WGS metagenome assembly WNFF01 (sample SAMN13153345, study PRJNA577476) | soil metagenome | isolation source: 120 cm saprolite under Douglas fir tree site 2 hole 3 replicate 1 | place: USA:California | collected 2015-04-18
GCACCCGACCGGTCAGGAACCGGCCACGCACGTCACGGCGGGGACAGGTCGAACACCACCTGTTGCTATGTCTCCGGCATCAGCCAGACCTCCTTGACCAGCACACTCACCACGTGCGACATCGTGTCGCAACACTCACTGCGTGCGACTTCATGTCGCAATTGTGGTACTGCTTGATTTTCGAGTTCTTGTAGTCGACGTGCAGGGACGGGGTGACCCCGTCGGTGATGACCCGGGTGCGGAACTTCCCCGGTGTGCGGCGGCGGCCCCTGGTGACCAGGCGGCGGCCGAAGACCAGGCTGATCTGGTCAGGCCGGCCGATGTCGAGGTTGTCGCGCAGCACCTGCTCGAAAAAGATCCGCCCGGCCACCGGGGCGTCCAGCATCTGGGTGAGGGAGAACTCCGCCTGCAGGACCGACAGGTCACAGCACAGCAGAGGGCCTGCGCCTTGGCATGGCGCCTGGGTTAGAAGTGCGCCGCGCGGATAGCTCTCCAGAATCAGAAGATCATCTTAAGAGTAGTTATTACGGGTCAATTTCTTCCTCACGTGGCGATTGCGGGCGTTGCCGTTGAGAACACGCGCAGCCGCCGCATACCGTGTATTGCAGCAGCCTTCCCCGCGCGGCCGTGCGCCGCGCATCCAGCACTACCGCGAGAACTTCATGCCCCCCTATCCCGCCGTCCCTGCGGCGCAGCGCGCCGCGGCAGACCCGGCGACGGCCACGACAGCTTTCCTGCACCGCAGCCGTTGTCCTCATACGTCTGCATCTCAGTCTCGGCCTGAGCGCAACCGCAAGGTGGTTGGCGATCTGCCCGGCCTGATCTGAGCTCACGTGATGGCGAGCAAGCTCGTGAGCTTCGCGCCGCTTGCGGTACGCAAGATCTCTAAATGCCGGTACTGGCTGCCGTCGCGCCAACGTACGTGTGCACTGCGAGTGGAGTGTCAATGACGGAGCAGCTATCCTCGCCTCTTTCCACGGGTGGGGCCGGAGTGATCTTTGAGTATCGCATCGCCGCGATCATGCTCAGCCGGATGCTCCGGGGCGCCCATATCCCGATCGGAATTCAGCTGCCGCTGTCGCGGGTAGCGTTCCAGCAGCACAACTCAGGACACCCCTTCGATGACATCGTGGCTTATGCAGAACCGCCGGGAAGCGCTCCGCGCATCCAGATCCAGGTAAAGCGCAGTATCCGGGTGACTGGCGGGCACGGCGAGTTCATCAAGGTCATGGCAGCTGCCCTGGAAGTATGCCGTACGCAGGCGGAGGAAGTGCGGAACGGGGACCTTCTCATGGGGCTGGCGGCCGGAGCCCATAAGCGCCCCGGAGGCGAGCGGGAAACACCGCGTGAGCCTGGCCGAATCAGGGGCCGCGTCAGGCGCGGCCGGTGGCCTCGAAGGCCTCGAGCGCCTCACCCGGCGTGTCGTAGTAGGCGTCGGGGCCCATGGCGGCGGTGATGCCGTAGCGGTCGAGTTGCTCGTGCACGGGTGCGAGGACATTGGCGACAGCGAAGCGGATATGGCGTTCGTGGAGCCGCCGGACGACCTGGGCGAGGGCCGCGGAGGCGGAGTAGTCCACGTCGCCGATGGCCGCGCAGTCAAGAACGAACCACCGGATCGGGCTGCCGTGTCCGACGAGAGCCGTCAGGTCCTCGAGAAGCCGGGAGGCGTTGGCGTAGTAGAGGCTGGTGCCGAACCGGTAGACCACCAGTCCCGGCTCGGTCCGTGCGCCGGGCACCACCGGGATGGCCTGCCAGTGCCCGGTCGGCGACTTCACCAGCAAGCTGTTGCGGGGATGGTAGCTGTGCCGCAAGTGGTCGACGACCGAGGCGATGACGGCCAGCGCGATGCCGTTCTCGACGCCGATGACCACGACCGCGGCCGCGGTCAGCACGGCGATGGCGAACTCGTGCCGGCGGCAGGCCAGGATGCGCCGCAGCCCTTTGATGTCGATGAGCTCGACAGCGATCAGGAAAACCACCGCGGCCAGGGCAGCGATCGGCAGGTATGTGAGGGGCCCGGTGAGCAGGAGAAGGACGATGAGCACGAGCACGCTGGTGGTGAGCTGGGCCAGTTGGCTGCGGCCGCCCGAACTGTCCACCATCTGGGTCTTGGTCGGGCTGCCGTTCACGACGAAGGTGCCCGAGAACGCGGCCGCGATGTTGGCGGCACCCAGGGCGACCAGGTCGGTGTCCTCGCTGAACGGCTCCTGGTATTTCATGGCGTAGGCGCGTGAGGTCGCCGCGCTCTGGGCGAGGATGACGACGAACATCGACGCCGAGGCGCCCAGCAGGATCCTGGCGGCATGCCAGCTGAGGGTGGGCGGCCCCAGATGCGGCAGCCCCCGCGGCACGGCGCCTACCACGGCCACCCCCTGCGCGGCCAGATCCGCTGCCTGGCTCACGATGATCGCGCCGACCACCGCGATCAGCGCCCCGGGAACGCGGCGGGTGATCATCTTGGCGGCGAGCGTGACCGCGATGACCGCGAGCGAGACTGCGACGGTTTGCCAGTGCGCCTGCGGGAGCTTGCTCAGGGTGTCGACCAGCTTGTTCAGGGTGCGCGTGCCCGTGGCCTTGACCCCGAGCATGTCCGGGAGTTGCCCGGCGGCCACCTGGATGCCGACGCCGGTGAGGAAACCGAGCAGGACGGTACGGGATAGGAAGTTGGCCAGGAACCCCAGCCTGGCCACCCGGGCCAGTAGCAGCAGCCCGCCGGTGAGCAGCGCGGCGAGCCCGGCCAACTGCACATATTTCGTCGATCCGGCGACGGCCAGCCCGGTCAGGGCGGCGGCCAGGATGGCTGCGGTGGCGGAGTCCGCGCCGACGACCAGATGGCGCGACGCGCCGAGAACGGCAAACGCCGCCATCGGCAGGAGCAATGTGTACAGGCCGGTGACCACCGGCATCCCAGCGATCTTGGCGTACCCGAGGACCTCGGGGATACCCAGGGCCGCCAGCGTGATGCCGGCCAGCACGTCGCTGGGCACTTGGGACCGCTGCACGGGCAGCAGCCCCCGCAGCACGGGCCAGCCTCGCAGCGGGGGCCAAGCCCGCAGCCAACCCTCCCGAGAAAACGGCATCGTCTACCTCCCCCGATATCCGAGAGGGTTCGGATGAGCCCATCATGGCGTGTCAGCGCCCGTTCCCGTCGCTGACTGGCCGCGGGCTTGCTGGTAGCCGGGTCGGCGGCGCCGGGATCGGCGTCTGGCAGCCCGGCCTCCATCAGGGATTCGGTGTTTTCGGCGAGCCCGATACCCCGAGCTGGTTCGAGCTGCACACCAGTGATTACCAGGCCTCGGTCGGCTTCTACCGCAATGTGTTCGGCTGGGATACGCACGTCGCGAGCGATACCCCGGAATTCCGCTACACGACGCTGCGCGATGGCGAGGACTGGCTGGCCGGGATCATGGATGCATCCGGCTTCCTCCCCGATGGCGTCTCCGCCGTTTGGTCGGTTTACTTCGGCGTTGAGGACACCGACGCCACGCTGGCCAAGATCGTCGACCTGGGCGGCTCGATCGTGATGGCTGCGGAAGACACCCCGTATGGCCGTCTCGCTACCGCCACCGACCCGACCGGCGCCCAGTTCAAGCTCGTCGCTCCCAACGAGGCCATGCCAGCCAGAGACCCCTCGAACTGAGAGGGCGCCCGGCACGTTCCGGGGAATGCCCTGCCGGCGGGTTTGCCGATTGCACTCGGGGTCAAGCCGGGTAGCGGGTGGGGTGGGTGGTGTAGCTGCGGCGGCCGGGGGTGGTCCAGGTCATGTCGCCAGGCCCGTTTTTGGGAGAGTGCCCAGCCGGGAGCTTGCTTGGCCTGGTGATGCCGGCGACAGAGAGGACTGTGACGATGCTCGTATATACGCCATCGAGCTGGGAGAACGCCTCACGGTTGGCGTCAGCGGGTGTTATCGGCGGGTAGCACGAGGCGCGTGACGCTGTCGGTGAACCAGCGCTCGAAGCGTGCGGTCGTCCAGTGCCGGTCGCCGGTGAGACGGCAGAACACCACCGGGTCCATCAGCGCCCATACCGTGTCGACGGCGGCGGCGCGGTCGGTTGCCTCGCGGAGGGCGGACCGGTGCATGATGCCGTCTATCAGCCACGAGGCCATGACTTCTCGCTGGGACATGAGCTGCGCGGCTACTGCGGCGATGTCCTCGTCGGCTCGGGCGGCTTCCAATGCGGTCGCCGCCAGCCCCGCGGCCCGCTCGGCTGAGCCGGCGAGCACCCGGGCGAATGCCGCGACGAAATCCGGCGGCCCGGCGATGGACTCAGCTCGCTTGGCCCACTGGCGGTCCAGCATCGCCACCTGGTCGTCGTCGCCCGCGATCGCGACGTCGATCACTGCCTTCAGCAGCCGTGCCTTGGTCCGGAAGGCAAGCTCGACGGTGGGCAGCGCGACGTCGGCGTCCAGGGCGACCGCGCGCATCGTGGTGCCTGCGTAGCCGTGCGCCAGGAACTGCTGGGCGGCTGCCGCGATGATGCGGGCACGAGTCCGGCGTGCCTGCATTTCGCGGCGCGGCGAGCGGTAGCCGCGGGCCGCTGTCCCGCCTGTGCCCGTGGCACTCATATTCGGCTATGGTACTGCCATAGCCGAATTAGGAGGGGCAAGCGATGACCGATCACAGCGCACCTGCCGACCCGGGCGTCGAGGCTACGGTGGCCCGGCCCGGCGGCGTCTCCTATCTCGGGATGCCCGCACAAGATGTGGCGCAGTCCGCGGACTTCTACCGCGCGGTCTTCGGCTGGCAGATACGCGGCACACCGGACCAGCCGAGCTTCAGCGACGGCACCGGCCACGTCATCGGGCACTGGCGCACCGACCTGCCCACCGCCGGGGAAGCCGGAATCCGGCCCTACATCTACGTCACCCAGCTCGATGACGTGCTCCGCAAGGCAGCCGAGCGGGGCGCGGAAGTGGTCACCCTCCCCTACCAGGAAGGCAATCTAACCATCGCCACCGTCCGCGACCCCGCGGGCAACGTCATCGGCATCTGGCAAGATGGCACGAGCTAACCATCGCGATGACCAGGAACCGTGCCCGGCTTACAGTGGGCCCGGTGGCTGCACCGCCGAGCCCAGAACATAGTTCACCAGTGTCGTTTCGCATCTTCGGCGGATTATGCGTGCAGTGTGAATTATCGGTCTGAGCTGGGACCTTCCCATCCAGCACTCCGCCCGGAAGCCTGCGGCGTGCCGCCACGGCCAAGGCGCGCCGCTGCGGCCGCCCGCACCTAAAGTGGCTTAGGTTCCATGGTAGAAGTCTGCTATTAGATCTATACTTCTGTCATGGCGCTGAGTATCAAGAGTGACGAGGCGGACCGGCTCGCCAGGGAACTGGCTGCCGAGACGGGCGAGACGTTGACCGAGGCCATCGAGACTGCGCTCAGGGAGCGGCTCGACCGTGAGCACGCAAGGCACACGGTCAGCATGAGTACCCGGCTGGGGCACCTGGCGGCCGACGTAGCGGCCCTGCGGGTCGCCGACGACAGGACGCCGGAGGAAATCATCGGTTACGACGACGCTGGCCTGCCGCGTTGACGGAGCCGGCGCGGGGGAGCCTGGTCGTCGATACATCGGCGGCCGTGGCGATCATCCTCAGCGAGCCGGGAAGCCAGGAGCTTGCGGTACACCTTGAGAATGCCCTCGCCCGGCTCATGACGGCTGCCATCCGCGTCGAGCTGGGCATAGTCATCGAGGCCCGGCTGTGGCCTGCCGGGCAGGACGTTGTCGACCGGTTCCTTCGTGACGCGAAGATCGACATCGTGCCCGTCGATGCGGACCTTGCCGCCCGTGTGATCAGCGGCTGGCGGCGATATGGCAAGGGGCGTCATCCGGCGGGGCTTAATTTCGGCGACTGCTTCACTTACGCGCTTGCCGAGCGGACGGGGCACCCAGTGCTATGCACTGGCGACGACTTCGCCGCGACGGACATCAACGTGGTGCGCCCTCAGCCGGCGTCGGCCGAGGGCTGATGCGAGTCACCCCATTGCTCGAACCACCGGTGCTAAATGCGCGACATGACGGCTCTGACAACCGTGCGCATGAAGTCGGTTTCCGGCTCAGGAGTGCCGCACAACATGCGTGGTTGTCGCTTGCACTGTGGACCCTGCGTCCAGTGCAACAGCGGGGTCGGGTTCGGATTCAACCCGAACGGAGTTGGCCCGTGGCGTCAGGGTTAACCCATCACGCCCACGCCGCGGTGCTACACCAGATCGGCGGCAGTGGCGGAGAACGCGTGCCGGTAGGCGCTCGGCGTGGTTCTGAGGTGGCGACGGAAGTAGAGCCGGAGGTTGTCGGTGCTGCCCAGGCCGCAGCGCCGCGCTATTTCCTCGACGGTGAGCGTGCCGTCCTCGAGCAGTTCGCGGGCGATGGCCAGGCGCTGAGTGGCCAGCCAGCGCAGTGGCGTGGTGCCGGTTTCCGCGAGGAACCGGCGGGCGAAGGTCCGCTCGGACACGTTGGCGTGGCGTGCGAGGTCGCGCACCGTCATGGGCGTGGCAAGGCGGTTCTGCGCCCAGGCCCGGGTGGCCGCCAGCGATGTGCCGGCCTCAGCCGGGACTGGATGCCGGATGTACTGGGCCTGGCCGCCGTCGCGATGCGGGGCGATCACCACTTGCCGGGCCACCGCGTTTGCGGCTCGGGCGCCGTGGTCGGCCCGGATCAGGTGCAGGCACAGGTCGATGCCCGTCGCCACCCCGGCCGAGGTGAGCACCTGGCCTTGGTCGACGTACAGGACGTCGGGGTCCACGGTCACGGTTGAGAATGACGCGGCTAGCTCGTCGGCGTGACGCCAGTGAGTTGCCGCCCGCCGGCCGTCGAGGATGCCTGCCTGGGCGAGGGCGAACGCCCCGGTGCAGATAGACACCATCCGGGTGCCGCGCCGGTACGCGCGGCGAAGCGCCGCCAGCAGCGAGGGCTCAAGTGCGCGATTGTGCGGGGAGAACCCCGGGATCATGACCGTGTCGGCGGCCGCCAGTGCCCGCGGGCCGTGGCTCACAGCGGCCGCGAACCCGGAGGTGGTCGTGACCTGGCCCGGGCGCAGGCCGCAGATCGTCACGTCGTAGGGCGCCATGGGGTAGCCCATGAGCTGGGCAGCGATGGCCAGGTCGAGTGGGACCACGGCATCGAGGGCCAGGATGGTGAGCTTGTGCGTCATGGCGGGATCCTCGGCAAGGGTGGCAATTCTGCCTCTGGCGCATAAGCTATCACCGGGCCAGTGTGCTGCCATGGACGTGGAAATCCTGGTATTCGATGGAGTCGAGGACCTCGACGTATTCGGGCCGGTGTCGGCCCTCGCGCCCGCGGGGTTCGAGATCGCGCTGGTCGCTGAGGGCGGACCGCTGCAGGTGCGCACCGCGCACGGCACCGGACTCGCCGCGCGGGAGCCCGGGGCGGCGCCCGGCGTGCTCGTGGTCCCGGGTGGCGGCTGGATCAGCCGGAGCGAGCGCGGCGCCTGGGCTGAAGCCGCACGCGGTGTGCTGCCCGCGCTCATCGCCGAGCGCTTCGCCGCCGGGTCCACGATCGCCGCGGTGTGCACCGGATCGATGCTGCTGGCCGCGGCGGGGCTGCTCGACAGACGCCCGGCCGTCACCCACCACGGGGCCATCGACGAGCTATCCGCTGCGGGAGCGCGGGTGATCGGTGACGCCAGGGTGGTCGATGACGGCCAGATCGTCACAGCGGGCGGGGTCACCGCCGGCCTGGACCTCGGCCTGTGGCTGGTCCAGCGGTACCGCGGCCCGGCCGCGGCTGCCGCTGCGGCCGCCGAGCTCGAATACACGCGCACGGGCTACGTGTGGCGCCGCCCGGCCACGGTTCAGACCGACCTGGAGTTCCCGCAGACCCAGCTGGCCAAGGTGGCCGGCGAGCTGGCCCGGGCCGCCGAACCGGACTTCATGTACAACCACAGCGTGCGCAGCTACCTATTCGCCCGCGTCGCCGCGGCCGCACGGGGTCTCACCGCAGGCGAAGGCTACGACGACGAGCTGCTGTTCCTGAGCTGCATCCTGCACGACGTCGGCCTCACCTCCCAGGCGGACCGGGGACGCAGGTTCGAGGTGGACGGCGCCGAGGCCGCCGTGGACCTGCTGCGGGCCAACGGCCTGGAGGCGGCCAGGGCGGAGATCGTCTGGGACGCGATAGCCCTGCACACCTCGGCCGGGATCGCCGAGCACCGGGGAAACGAGGTCGCGCTCACCCGCGCTGGGATCGGAATCGACTTCGGCGGCGACGCCGATCTGGTGCCCAGCGAACTCGCCGGACGGGTGCACGACCGGTACCCGCGCCTGGACATGGCTCGCTGCCTGACCGACGCCATCGTCGGCCAGGCCCAGGGCCGCCCACAGAAGGCGCCGCCCTACACGCTCCCCGGTGAGCTGGCCCGCGAACGCGCGGCCGGCCCGTCCGGGACCGGGATGGAACGCCTCGCGGCCCAGGGGCGCTGGGGATCGTAGCGAGAACAGTGCAGCCCGCATCAGGCGCGGAGATGTGTGGATGCCTGCCATCACTGGGACCCCCGGGCCCGGCCACCTGTGTGGTTATGGCTTGCATGCTGGAGTGTCGACGCACTCACATGTGCGTATGGCGAGGCGGTTGAGCCGGGTCCGCTACGGGGAACCTGGCCGCTCGCGGCTCTCCGTGAAGGGGTTCGCTACCCTGAGCGGCCCGAACTGGCGACCGTCCTGCAGGCAGTCACGCCACTCGGACCGGAATATCGATCCCCTGGCCACGTGGTGATGGCCGCAAGGCTAGTTTCCAGCGCCGTCTCTCGCAGCGGACACGTCATTACCGCGGCGAGTGTGGAAGGTCCGGGGCTGGCAATAGGCGAACTAACCATCTTGTGGTGGGGGCTGCTGAAGGCCGACGTCCACGGGTCATGACGGCCGCCCACCGAATTGCCAGCTGTGCACCTCGATGCCGGCGTACCGGTCCGGGGTCAGGATGGCGCGTGCTGTGTCCGGGTCCCGCGCCCGGACCAGCACCGCCGTACCCAGCCAGGTGGCGCCGTCGTCGGACAGCAGCGGCCCGTACGCGATCAGCTCGTCCCGGTCCGCCGGCACGGCAAGGTCGGCGGCCTGCCCGGTGCCGAGGCCGAGCACCAGGTACCGATTACCACCGGTCCGGCCGCCGGGGAAGTCCCACATGGTGCGCCCCAGTAGGTTGCGCCACCGGCGCAGCAGCACGTCCCGGTACACACCGGCCTGGTAGCCGGGCTCGTCGAAGGCGAACGCGCGGGCGGCAGCGGGATCGGGCAGGCCGACGATGTGCACGCTGCCGGTGGGCGTGTCGCCGTCGCCGGCGAGGGTCGGGCCACGGGCGATCATCTCCGCCTCGTACCGGTCCATGTAGGACCAGTGCTGTTCTAGCAACTTGTCGCGCAAGGTCACAGAGCCGGGCCGGTCGCGGTGGTAGCAGAAGAACTCCACGCCCATAGTCTTGACCATCACGCCGGTGACCGGCACCACGTCGCAGCCGATAACAACCCGTAGCCCCCGCCATTAAGGACCTCTAGCGCCGCGACACCTGAGATCACTGCCTGATCGGGCACGCAACGGGCACGCCGCCTAGCACAATCTGGGAGCATGAACGCGCTGGACTGGGATCACAACGCCTACTACCACCGCCTGGTCTTGCGGCACCTGCCGCGTCCATGTAATCGGGTACTTGATGTCGGCTGTGGCGCCGGGGCTTTCGCCGTGGAACTGGCCAAGCGAGCGGAACACGTCGACGCCCTTGACCGCTCCCCGGCCATGATCGAAGAGGCCAAGCGGGTGGCACCGCCCAATGTCACATGCCTCCTCGCTGACGTACTGCAAGAACCACTGCCGGACGCCCGGTATGACGCCATCGTGTCAATCAGCGCCCTGCATCACACACCTCTTGAAGAGGTCCTGCCCCGCCTGGCCGGAGCATTGCGCCCAGGCGGTGTCCTGGCGGCCGCAGCTCTGCCCCGAATCGATCTGCCGCAGGAGCTGCCCGCCGAGCTGACCGCGGCGATCGGTCACCGGGTGCTCGGGACCGCATTTGCCATCCTCAGAGCCTCTGGCCGCAGACGCTGGTACGCGAAGGAACTCAACCACATAATCATGCCCGTCGTTCTTGATCCATCCCTGACTACCCGCCAGGCGGGGCAGCAGGCGTCGGCACTTCTGCCCGGCGCGCAGGTGAGGCGGCTGGTCTTCTGGCGCTACTTCCTGCTGTGGCAGAAGCCGATCGAGACCTGACAGGAATGCCCGTTCGGGAGCCGATCTTGATCTCGGGTTCCGGGCGGCTCCTGGTTTCCCGGTTCTGGGAGCCATGTGGGAGCCGATCTTCGCCTTGGCCTTTCTGGCCGCTCCGGCGTGCAGCAGTGCTCGCAGCTGGATTACAGCAGTTTGTCCAAGGTGATGGGCAGCGAACGGATCCGCCGGCCGGTGGCGTGGTAGACCGCGTTGGCGGCCCGAGGATCCCCGCTCACCATCGCCACGGCACCGGCCACGTCGTCGGGTCGCACATACTCGAACGCGGTCATCGCGCTACTCGCCCTTCCCGTCCGGCGGCGTCGCGGATCGCGGCCACAATGTTGGGGTACGCCCCACACCGGCAGAGGTTGCCGCTCATGAACTCGCGGATCTCGGCATCGGAGCCCGCCCGGCCCTCCTGCAGCAAGGCGACAGCCGACA
>WNFF01008041.1_pt1 | contig 10654 bp, 10 predicted proteins | sample 5400441 | NCBI WGS metagenome assembly WNFF01 (sample SAMN13153345, study PRJNA577476) | soil metagenome | isolation source: 120 cm saprolite under Douglas fir tree site 2 hole 3 replicate 1 | place: USA:California | collected 2015-04-18
TCAGCCGGCTGGTCATCATCGACCCCAACGTCCGCAAGGTCTACCTGGAGCTCACCGAGCCGGACCTCCACGACCAGCGGAGCGACGTCTCCAGATTGCGAGACGCGCTGACTGCGGAAGGGCACGACATGTCCGCCGGTGTCCCCGTTCTGCGAACGCTGCCCAAAGCTCTCCGGGAGGCCGGCTTCAAGGTCACGGCGGTGCTGGCGGGCGAGCAGCTGGTCGCCGTCGAGCCAGGCGACACCACCGAAGAGTGCTTCGGGGTCGCGTTCGACGTCGGCACGACGACGCTGGTCGGGACATTGATGAACCTGCGCACCGGTATGGCCGCCGCCGTGCGTTCCACCCTCAACGGCCAGGCGCCCTTCGGAGCCGACGTCATCTCCCGGATCAGCCATGCGATGAACGGCCAGGAAAGTCTCGACGAGCTCAAGACCGCAGTCGTGACGACCATGAACGGGATCCTCGACGAGCTCTATCGCGAGGCGGGCGTCACGCCGGAGCGCACCTACGAGGCGGTGGTGGTCGGCAACGTGACCATGCTCCACCTCCTGTTCGGCATCGACCCGACCCCGATCTCGATGATGCCGTTCACGCCCGCGTTCATGGACGCGCTCAGCGTCCCCGCGAGCGAGGTCGGGCTGCGGATTCACCCGGCGGGCTACATCCAGACGCTGCCCGCGCTGGGCGCTTACGTCGGCGCCGACATCGTTTCGGGCGTGCTCGCGACCGGCATCGCGCGCGAGGACAAGCTGCGCGTGTTCGTGGACGTGGGCACGAACGGCGAGATCGTGATCGGCAGCAGCCAGCGGCCAGATCAAGTGCGGGATGCGCGCCACCGACGGCGCCATCGAGGGCGTGCACCTCGGCGAGGGAGTCGACCTTCAGGTCATCGGCGGCGACGTGCCCGCGCTGGGTCTCTGCGGCTCAGGGCTGGTCGACGCCGTGGCGCAGCTCCTGAACGTGGGCCTGCTCGACCACTCGGGCCGGATGCTGTCCGCATCGGAGGCCCCTCCCAACCACCCCCTGGCCGATCGCCTCATCGAAGTCGAGGGCGTCAAGGCGTTCCTGCTCGCCGAGGGTGTTTATCTGTCTCAGCGCGACGTGCGCGAGCTCCAGTTCGCCAAAGGCTCGATCGCGACCGGGATCAAGGTCCTGATGGACATCCTCGGCGTCAGCACGTCGGACCTTGATGAGATCTTCCTCGGCGGATCGTTCGGGTCGTACCTCAATCCCGAGAGCGCCAAGATCATCGGGCTGGTGCCGCCGGTCGAGGTCGACAAGATCATCGCGGTCGGCAACTCCGCCGGCGAAGGTGCCAAGATCGCGCTGCTCTCCTACCGCGAGCGCCAGGTGGCGTTCGAGCTCCCGTCGCGCATCGAATACGTCGAGCTCTCCGGCCGCACGGACTTCAACGACGCGTTCGTCTCGGTCCTGCGCTTCCCGGACCTGGAGCTGGTGGGATGACTACCGCTTTCGTGATCTGCGGGGCGCTCGGCAAGGAGGTCAAGGAGATCGTCGACCGCCGTGGCTGGGATGTCGACATCTATGGCGTGTCGGCGCTGCTGCACCTCTACCCGAGCCGCATCGTCGACGAGCTGCGCACAAAATTGCACGAGCTTCGCCCGCGCTACGAGCACCTCGTCGTCGTCTACGGCGAGTGCGGCATGACTGGAAAGCTCGAGCCGATCCTCGAAGAGGTCGGCGCATCGCGCGTGCCGGGCCCGCACTGCTACGAGATGCTCGCCGGCGCGGGTCATTTCGAGCGGCTCACCGATGAGCGCCCCGGGACGTTCTTCCTCACCGACTGGCTGGTCCGGAACTTCGAGCGCGCCGTGGTTCGCGGCCTCGGCCTCGACCGGCATCCCGAGCTCCTGCCGATGCTGTTCGGCAACTACGAGGCGGTTCTCTATCTGCGCCAGGTGCCGAATCCGCGATTGGCGGCAAGAGCGGCGGAGATTGCCGCCTACCTCGGTCTCCCGCTGGAGATCGACGACGTCGGCCTCGGAGAGCTGGAATCAAGACTCGCCGACCTCATGACGGCTTGAGAGCGTTGGCTTCCTATCAAGTCATGTACTGGAAGCACATTCCGTCCCAGGTCAAGGCCTGGGAGGGCGACACGCAGGTCAAGCGGATGATGCCCATCGACGCCTTCGCGATGAAAGACGGCTCGACCGATATGGACGCTTATCTCGACGGCTGGGTGTGGGGCCCGATCCAGGAGCGGCCGGGCGCGCCGGACGAGGTGCTGGCCGCGGTGGTGGCCGAGCTGGACAGCGCCAATCCGCGCGCGCGCCTCATGAACCCGGAGCCATCCGCGTGAGCGACACGCTGCTCGAGGAGCTCAAGGCCAGCCAGCAGCTGGTCGTCGCCATGACGCAGCTCGTCGCCGACGACGATCCTGCTCGCGTCGGCGCGTGGAACCTGCGCGACATCGCCGCACACCTGGCGGCGACGGAGACCGAGTGTTTCGACCCACGCATCCGCGCGATGGCGGCCGGTGAGCGCCCCGAGTTCGACTATTACTCCAACGACCAGAGGGACTTCGACGGAGTCACGCTCCAGGGCGCGCTCAGGGAATGGGCTGAAACGCGCAACCAGCTGATCGAGTTCGTGCGCGGGCTGAGCGATGAGGAGCGGTCTCGCGTCGGCGTCCACTCCAAATTCGGCGAGCTCACCGTGGACGGCTACCTGAAGGTCGCGCTCGACCACGACCGCGACCACCTGCGGAGCCTCGAGCGCCTGGCGACCGAAGCCGCGCGCTAGCCTCGCTCGCGAGCCGGCGCGCTTCGTCCAACCGGACGTCGGACGTCCCGCCCAGGTTGACCGCAACCAGGTACGCCGCCGCTTCCGCTCCCGCCGATGCGAGCATGGCCGCCACGACCGCATCCGGCCGCAGCTTCGGGTTGCCTGAGGACGCCGACTGCTCGGCCAGAGCGGCGACCTCGGCCGCCGCTCTAACGATCTCGAGCGGGACCTGCACGGTCCGGGCCTCGGCGCCGGCCACCCCCTCGCCAGATCGAACCGCCTCCATAAAGTCGAGGTATGCCGTCGCGTCCTGCTCGATGAGCTCCTCGCTTTGGAGGCGCAGCCGCTCGGCTCGCTCGTGCATCTCGGCCGCCTCGGGCCACACCTTGCCCGAAACCTTTGCCACCTTCTGCACCAGCGCGGCCGCAGCTGCCACTACGGCCGCCACGGCGGAGCCGCTCGCCGGGGCGGGCGCCGGGGATGCGATCTTCGAAAGCAGATAGCCGAGTCGAGTCCGAGCCTGCTGCTCAGCCGTCGCCGAGCTCCTTCTTGCGCCGAGCGATGAACTCGAGCAGCTGCTCGTCGACGCCGGGGTCGATGCCGGGGTCGGGATACTCCGCAAGCACCTGCTTCCAGCGCTCAGCCGCGACGACGTCCGCCGTCCTCGCGCCAAAGCGGTTCCAGCGGTCGAAGTTCTCCGTCGACGAGATCCACGGGCGATAGAAACCGGTCCGGTAGTTGCGCAGGGTGTGCTCGGCGCCCAGGAAGTGCCCGCCGGGGCCGACCTCGCGGAGCGCGTCCATGGCCATGCCTTCCGCGTCGACCGGGATGCCATGACCCAGGATCCATTCGAACATCCGCAGGGCCTCGACGTCGATGATGAATTTCTCGTACGAGGCGAGCAGCGCGCTCTCCAGCCAGCCGGCCGCATGCAGCACGAAGTTGACTCGGCCGAGGATGGTCGGCCACATGCACATCATCGACTCGTATGCGGCCTGGGCGTCTGGGGCCTTGGACGAGGTGAGCGCGCCCCCGCCTCGAAACGGAAGGTTGTAGTGGCGCGCCATCTGCGCGCTGGCGAGGATCCCCATCGCAGACTCGGGCGTGCCGAATGCGGGGCTGCCCGACTGCATGTCGGTGTTGGTGAGGAAAGACCCATACACGCTGGGCGTCCCCGGCCGGATGAGCTGCACGAGCGCAATCCCCGCCAGCGCCTCCGCGGTCTGCTGCGCGACGGTCCCGGCGAGCCCCATCGGCGACATGGCGCCCGCCATCAAGAACGGAGTGACGATCACCGGCTGGCCGACCTCTGAGTACTCGAGCAGCGCGCCCAGCATGCGGTCGTCGTAACGCAGCGGGCTGTTGACGTTGATGAGGCTGATCACGGCGGGCGTCTTCTCGATGTTTTCGCGACCGCCGAAAACGATCGATGCCATCTCGATCGTGTCGCGCGCGTTCTCGGACGAGATGACGCTCCCCATGAACGGCTTGTCCGTCCACCGCAGGTGTGAGTACACCATGTCGAGGTGCCGCGACCCTAGCGGCAGGTCCTCGGGCTCGACGGTCGTGCCCCCGGCGCAGTGAATCTGCTCGATGGCCTGGGCCATCTTGTCGAAGTTGTTGAAGTCCTCGATGGTGGCCCCGCGGCGCCCGCGCTCGAGGTCGGTGATGAAGGGCGGCCCGTAGACCGGCGCTGTGACCACGTTGTCGCCTCCGAGCACCACCGAACGGGACGCGTTGCGGGCCTGGAGCTCGAAGGTCTGCGGCGTTTTGGCGACCGTTTCCAGGATGAAGTCGCGGTCGAAGCGGACGCGCTGGTCCTCGACCTTCATCCCCGCCCTGGCGAAGATCTCCCGGGCGCGCTCGTGGAGGAAGTCGATCCCGATCTCCTCCAGGATGGTCATCGCCTGCCCGTGGATCGCCGCGACGTCGTCCTCGCTGAGGAGGTCGTAGGGCTTCAGGCGGTTCTTCCACATGCCGCGGTCAATAGTGCAACAGGCTTGCCTTGTGCTACCGTAGGGACTGCCCATTGGGGTGCTAGGTCCCGCCTGGGGACCCCCTTTTGAACTCACTTGATCCCCATTTCATGCTCAACCCGCGTATCGACCCTCAGGTCTGCCTGACGTGAGCACGCCCAACCCCGGCGACGTCCTCCCGCTCTGGAACCCGGACATCCCAGGGGAGGAGATACAGTCCGGCCGGCTTGGAATCCGCGTCCGCCCCGGCACGCCCGCGGCCGCCAAGGTGGCCGCCCTGGAAGCCGCCGGCGGCGCGGAGCTCCTCCGGCAGGTGCTCGAGGAGCAGCGGTCCATCGACGGCACCTACACCATCGTCAAGCCCGACAAGCCCCTGGAGTTTGTCGGCCAGGTCAGGCAGTCGCTGCTGACCGGAAGGCTGGGGCGGACGCCCATGGGGCTCGCTCTCGAGATCACCGACTGGCAGGACCTCGACGGCGAGTTCGAGATGGAGAAGAACCGCCTGCGCCTCGGCTACCAGGAGCTGCAGCTGGTCAAGGAGTGGGACGGCGACCTGGAGGGCTTCACCGCGATCGTCCTGCGCGAGAAGGCGAAGACGCTGCCGATCCTCGATTCGACCCTCCGCTTCATCGAGCATCTGCGCGACTATCGCGAAAAGCTCGCCGAGGCCGCGGTTCGGCGCTACGAGGCGACCGAGCAGTGGATCGAATGCCCCAAGTGCGAAACCGAGGTGCCGACCTCGAACGGAATCCACTGCCCTGAGTGCGGCGAGGACATGCGCGGCGGCGAGTACGTCCGCGCGATCCTCCACCTGGTCGACGACGCCGACGGCCGCATCTATCGCGGAATCGACTCGCTGACGGTCCGTTCGGCCGGGTTTCCCGAGTACCGAGGCATGTCGCTGGACCGGGTCCAGGGCTCCAACCTCTGGGTCAGCTTTCGCCGCTACGACCCGCTGCCGGATGAGGGCATCGTGCTGCCGACAGCGAGCGTGGAGATGTTCGAGGCGCAGCGCTCCGTTATCAGGCAACTGCAGATCGGCAGCCCGCGCACAGGGGCGCTCGCGGCCGAGCTGGCCGACACCGGCTGGCTGGGCAGCCCGCCGCGGGTACCACTCGACGGCAAGCGCGCGCACCACCTGCCCGACCCCAACGAGGAGCAGGCCGAGGCCGTTGCGCGAGTGATGGGGATGCGCCCCGGCCAGCTTTACATGATCCAGGGACCGCCCGGGACCGGCAAGACCACGGCCATCGTCGAATCGATCCGCCGCATCCTCGGCCGTAACCCGGGCTCGTCGATCCTACTCTCGTCCCACTCCAACGACGCGGTCGACACCGGCCAGGAACGGCTGCTCGGTTTCTCACACGTGCGGCAGGCACGCATCGCCGAGCCGGGGAAGGTGCCACGCCGCCTGCGGCCGACGCTGGTCGAGGGCGACGACCTCGAGCCGTACAACCTCGTCGCCGGCACCTGCAACCGGCTGGCGATCGACTCGCGCCTCCGGTTCAAGGTGTTCGATTGGCTGATCCTCGACGAGGCCAACAAGGTGCGGGCCAACGAGGCGCTGGCGCTCTTTCCCCTGGCCAAGCGATGGGTGATGATCGGCGACCTCAAGCAGCTCCCGCCGGTGATGGAGGAGGCCGCGTCCACGTTCAAGATCGAGCAGCCGCTCGACGAGGTCGTGCGCGACGACAGCTTCTACGGCTGGATGTGGGACAAGGTCCCGGCCAGCTCCAAGATCATGCTGCCGCGCCAGTACCGGATGCGTGAGCCGATCGGCCGGGTCGTCTCCGACCTCTTCTACGAGAGCAAGCTCGTCCACGAGGCGCCGCACCCCCGCATGCCGCTGCCATGGCCCTTCGACCGCGAGCTCGTTTGGGTGGACACCGGCGCCCAGGATGAGTACCGCGACGCCCAGCGATCGGTAGCCAACGAGTTCGAGGTGGCGCTCTGCAAGGACATCACGTCGATCATCCGCAGGCGCGTTCGCAAGGCCAAGCTGGCCGTGATCGCCATGTACAACTCGCAGGTGAACCGCTTGCAGGGCTCGCTCAAGGGCATCGTCCCGCCCGACGACATCGAGTCGGTCGACGCCTTCGAAGGACGCGAGTCCGACGCCGTCATCCTGTCGCTCGTGCGCTCGAACGATCGAGCCGCCATCGGCTTCCTCAACGACCCGAACCGCGTCAACGTCGCCATCTCGCGGGCGAAGAAGCTGCTCGTCATCGTCGGCGACTCCAAGACGGTGATACCTGGGGCGCCCGACCTTTTCGGACCCCTCTTCGAGCACGTCAGGGAGGATGGGCTCGTGGCGGGCGTGGGCGCGGTCGTGACCGCGTGCCAGCGCGTCGGCATCCGCTCCCAGGTGCAGCGCCTGTCGCGGCCGCATCGCGGCGAACGCCGCGCGCGCAGGCGGCGCCGCGGCCAGCGCCTTCCGATCGATGCGGCCGGCAATGGCGAGGGCGCCAACGGCAGCGAAGCGTCAGAGCAGGCTGAGGCCCAGGTCAGCGCCAACGGCTCCGAGGGCGCAGTCACGCCTGAACCCGTCATGTCCCCCGAGCCCGCCGCCCAGGAACCACTTTCACAAGCCGAGTAACGCTCCCTTAAGCTTCATATCGGCTGTGGACGACTGCATCTTCTGCGCGATCGTGAAAGGCGATGCGCCTGCGAGCTTCACCCACGAGGACGACAGCGTGGTGGCCTTCATGGACATCCAGCCGATCACGCACGGCCACATGCTCGTCGTGCCACGCGAGCACGCGGTGCTGATGCACGACGTCAACGAAACCGTCGCCATGCGCGCGTTCCGGGTCGCGCGGCGGATGGCCTCGCTGGCGCGGCACACGCTTGGAGCGGGGGGCGTGAACCTCCTGGTGATGGATGGCGAGGTCGCCTTCCAGGACGTGCCTCATTTCCACATCCACGTGATCCCACGCTACCCGGGAGACGGCTTCAGCCTCACCTTCCCCCATACCTACGAGCATCCGCCGAGCCGGGCAGAGCTCGAAGCCGTCGCGGCCGCAATCCGAGCCGCGGGCTCTTAGTGGTGCCCTAAGAAATCGTCACCTTGACGGAGTACAGCATCGCGTACATCGGGCACGCCTGACCGGGGGAGCAGGCAGCCCCCGCGGTGGCGGTTATGAACGTCTCGCCGCGCGCCGACGCCTGAAACGCAGCTAGCGTGACGCCGCGGGCCGCGGTGGCGGCAGGGTTCACGATCGGCGTCAGGATGGACGTATCGCTCGAGCGCACGTTGCCCCAGTTGGTCATGCCGGATCGGGCGTGGAGCACGACCTCCAGCTTCTGACCGAGCTGGATGGTGATCGCCGTGTCGTTCTCGGTCACGACGGCGTCGAAGCCGAGCCCGGGGGATGGGCTGGTCTGGACAGGAAGGGTACCGTTCCCTTCGCAGGCGCAGGGATTGTAACCGCAAGCCCCAAAGACGACAGCGGCCACTGCGCCGACCAGCGCCGTTTTGACCATGAATACGCAACGCGCATGGTAAGGGCCGGGTAACACCAGAGCGATTGCGCCCGTTAACATCGGCGACTCACGTGCGATTCCCCATCTTTTCGCGCCTGGGGGTGGCTCTGGCGCTCCTCCTGGCGACAGCATGCGGCGGAGGAAGCACGCCGCCCCCGATCGTGCGGTTTCCGTCGCCCGTGCAGGGCGCGCTCGCCGGCGGGCTCATCGCCTACATCGACGACAAGGGCTTGAGCGTGATCGACCCCGCCACGGGCAAGTCCGCGCTGGTGGCCCCGCTCCCGGGAGGGGGCGCGTTCAGGGCCTCCGGGCCGGTGTGGGCCCCAGCGGCCGGCGTCTCCTACCCGGTCCTGTACTTCACGATCCACGACGACAGGCCGGCCGAGCGCCGGACCACGCCAGGCGTGGTCCCGTACGACTGGCTGTTCCGGGCCGACCCCTTCACCGGGAGCATCGAGCCGGTCGCGGCGTCCGCCGACCTCCTGAGCGAGGGACCGTTCGGGCTTGTCGCCAACTCCCACTACCTCGCCCTGACGTCCGGCTGCTGCGCCAACTACGAGGTCGACGCGTTCGACCTGACAGGTCCGCCGGCCGCGGCGAGGGTGCTGGCGAAACCTCCGGCGCAGGCGGCGCTTTTCACCGAAGGGGCTGCTCCAGGGCCCGACGGGTTGATCGCTGTCAGGGCCGTCGGCACGGGCGCCTGGTACTGGCTGAACCCCACCGCCGCCGTCCTCAACCCGTTCCCCCTTTCGCTGGGACCGGAGGACGGGCCGATCGCGATCAGCGCCGACGGCACGCTGGCGGCGATCTCGCTGCCCGACCAGGGACCGGTGATCGAGCCCATCAACGTCGCGGCGCCCGTCGCCTCGCCAACGCCATCAGCCGTCGCGTCGGCCTCGGCGCCCGCGCCAACGCCCACCAAGGCGAGCCCGGTTCCATCCGCGGCGCCGCGCCACGTGAACTCCAGGCTGCCCCACGCGGACGGCCTTGCCTGGAGCCCGGACGCCAAGCAGCTCGTCCTGGCGGTCGGAGGCGAGATCCAGGTCTACACCGCGTCCGGCGCCGACGGCACGCAGCCCACCAGCCGGTACTTCATCGGCGGCAGCGTCACCGGCGTCGACTGGTCGGGACCGTTGACGCGCCAGAGCCTGGCGCTGGTCAAACCGAGCGGTGGGCCGCAGGCGCTCGTCGACGCGCTGCTCGAGGCGACCAAGCTGCCTGCCGCGGCGGACACTCCGGCGGCCCGCCCGCTGACCAGGGTCTATCTCTGGCAGTTCGATTCCTCGAGGTCGTCGCCGATCGCGGCGATCACCAATCCGACGCCGGCGCAGCTGCAGCAGTACCCGCCGCTGCCGGCCGGGGTCGTCTTCCATCACTGGGCTCCGCTGGGCACGTGGGCGCTCCTGGGCGGGTGCAACCGGTACCGCATCGTGATCACGGGCAGCGTCCCGCCCACGCCGTCGACCTTTGGTTTGGCGTCCAACACGCCATGCAACGCGCCCGCGGTGACCCCCAGGCCGAGCGCCACGGCGACAGCGACCCCGACCAAATAGCCCGGCCTACGATTGATCCATGGCCGACGTCGACTTCCTCTCCCTCCACGCCCAGGCCATGCCGAACAAGCCCGTCCTGATCCTCGGCGACGAAGTCGTCGACTTCGCGACGTTGAACAGGCGCGCCAACAAGGCCTCCCACGTGTTCCGGGACCTCGGATGCGAGCCACAGGACCGCGTCGCAACCATGTCGTTCAACTCGATCGCGGGCGCCGAGATCACCAACGGCCTGCGCCGGGCGGACCTGATCTCCGTCCCCGTCAACTACCGGCTGCGCGGATCCGAAGTCGCATACGTGCTGAACGATTCCGGCGCCCGGGTCGTGTGCGCAGATTCCGATCACGTGGACGTCGTGGACTCGGCGCGGGCTGAGGTCACGGGCGAGCGTCACTACCTCGCGATCGGCGACAAGAGGCCCGAAGGCTGGCTGTCGTATCGCGACCTGATGCAGGCTGCGCCGGATTCCCAGCCCGAGGCGGAGGGCTCGGGCGCACTGGGAGCCTCGATGATCTATACCTCCGGCACGACCGGTCATCCCAAGGGCGCATGGCGTCCGAACGGGGTCAACCTCGAGAACATCCTGCAGCTCATCTCGATCTTCGAGCTCAACCAATCCGACGTGCACCTTGTGTGTGGGCCTGGCTACCACAGCGCGGTCTCTCTTTTCGCGGGATTGCACCCGCTTCTCGGGGCGACCAACGTCATCCAGCCCAAATTCGAGGCCGATCACGCGCTGGACCTGATCCAACGCCACGCGGTCACAACGACCTTCATGGCGCCCACGCTCCTTCAGCGATTGGTGGACGCCCAGGAGCGAAGGCCGCGCGATGTGTCATCGCTGCGCGTGCTCATCCTCAGCGCGGCGCCGTGCCCATACCCGCTCAAGGTGCGGGC
>WNFF01019229.1_pt1 | contig 10654 bp, 10 predicted proteins | sample 5400441 | NCBI WGS metagenome assembly WNFF01 (sample SAMN13153345, study PRJNA577476) | soil metagenome | isolation source: 120 cm saprolite under Douglas fir tree site 2 hole 3 replicate 1 | place: USA:California | collected 2015-04-18
CGTAGCGTTATCCGACCGCCACACGACAGCTGCGAGCAAAATCGCAGGATCTCCTTCGAACCGGTATCGTTAAACCCTCGCTCGAGCGCCCGACACTTATCAGCCTATGGCCACGCTCTTAGACAGGGCGCGCCGATGTCACGGCAGAACGCGGGAATCCAATCACGAGCCGCAGCGGGATCGTCGTCCACGATGTTGTACACGCCGTCGCCGCGCTCCAGCGCAACCACCGCCGCGCCGGCCGCGTCGTCCACGTGGACAAACGAGAAGATCCCGCCACCGCTGCCGACGATCGGGAGCATCCGTCGCCGAGCCTGGTGCGCGAAATCGCCTTCGTGGTCGAAATAGGTTCCCGGCCCGTAAAGCTGGCCGTAACGCAGCGCCACGCCTGCGATCCCGTCGTCCGAAAGCGCGAGCCGCTCCCCATCGACCGTCGCGCGCACGGCACCGCCGAAAGGCTCAGGCGCATTCAGGGCGAGCTTCGCATCCTCTGCCAGCGCCGAAGGCCCTGCAGGCACATACATGAAGGCGAGCGATTGGTACACGAAGCGTCGCGCGCCCGCCTCCTTTGCCGCAGCCAGCAGCGTGCGCGTCGCCTCGACACGCAATCGAGATGTTCGCTCGTAGTACGGACCCAGCTTGCGAGGGTTGTATCGCTGCGGCAGGTCGGTCAACTGGTTCATGACCGCCTCGGGTCGGAAGTCGATAAGAGCCTTGCTCAGTGCCGGCGCATCGAGGGCATCGACCACTACAGGAATGGCACCGAGCGACTGGATCATTGAGCCCTTCGCCGTCGACCGAGTCGTCGCCGCGACCTGGTGGCCGGCCGCAACCAATTGTGGGATGAGGCGCCGCCCGATCACGCCGCTCCCGCCGGCGAGGAAGACCTTCACGCCTTGCCCGCCCTCAGATCGACGATGAGCGCGGCGGCCAGCGCGACGCAGATCAGCGTCAGCACCGGCAGGTCCGTGGTCGGAACCGACGCGCCCAGCACTGCGATGAGCGGCGCGCGCAATGGCGCCCGCAACGCGACCGGCACCGTCAGTGCCAAACCAAGCCCGAGCTGGAATGCGCCCGCATCGTGGAGCAGATGAATGTTGAGCGGTGCGAAGGTCGCCACCGCGCTGAAGAAGCTCAGCGGCGCCAGGTAGGCCCAGGCGCCGGTCACCAGGTAAAAGACGCCGATGACCGCCCCAACCACACCCGACAACCGCGGATCGCGCATCGACCCATTCTGTCAGCGCCAGGGCCGAGCAGACGCATAAGGTTGAGCGCGTGGGTGGGATCCCCGCTGAAGAGACGTTCGACGGCACATTCCCGTTTAGGGCTCACTTCACGACCAGGCCCGGCTTCCGAATGCACTATGTCGATGAGGGAGCCGGCGAGCCCATCATCCTGATCCACGGGGAGCCGACCTGGGCCTACCTCTATCGGAATTTCATACCAGCCCTGTCGCGTCATTTCCGGGTCATCGCGCCCGACCACATGGGATTTGGGAAGTCGGAAACGCCGGCCTCTGCCGAATACACCCTGGACCGCCATGCCCGCAACCTTGGCAGCCTGATCGAAGAGCTCGACCTCCGCGACATCACGCTCGTGATGCAGGACTGGGGCGGCCCGATGGGCGCCGTCGTCGCCTCGAGGTATCCCGAGCGGATGAAGCGGTTCGTGGCCATGAACACCATCTTCGGCACCGATCGCAGCGTGCGCGAAGAGCGGCTGACGCCATGGTTCGCGGCGATCAAAGCGATGGAGGAAGCGGGTCAGCTCGAGGCTGTGCTCGGCAACCTCCGGTTCTTGGTCGGCGGCATCATGATGACGCTGGGCTTACAGCGCCAAGAGGTCGTGACCGACACGTGGCTGCAGGCGTACGCGGCGGCATTCCCCACCCTCGAGGAATGCCGCGCGGCGATTGCATTCCCACTGGAGGGCTTGCACCTCGAGCGGATTCGCGAGACGTTGGTCGCCGCACTTCCGGGTCTGTTCAAACTCGGACAGGCCGGGGTGCCGGCGATGATGATCGAAGGCATGCGCGACCGGGCGATCTGGCCGCACGTGGCGATTGCCGGGTTCCGCGCCTTCTTCCCCAACGGGACCGTTCACGAGCTACCGAATGCCGGCCATTTCATCCAGGAGGACGCGCCAGAGACGGTCGTTCCGCTGATCGAAGAGTTCTGCCTGCGGACCCCCGCGAACTAGCGGCCGCCCGGCTCGCCGCTGGCCGGCGCGAGGATGACCAGGGGAATCAAGCGCTTAGTCTGCGACTGGTAGCGGTCGTACTGAGGCCACAGCCTGGTCATCTCGGGCCAAAGCCGTTCTCGTTCGTCCGCGGACGCAATTCGGGCCTTGGCCGGAAAACGCTTGGTGCCCACCTGTACCCCTACGTCTGGAGTGGCTTCCAGGTTGCGCAGCCAGGCGGGCTCGACGTCGCTGCCGCCCTTGGACCCGACCACGACATAGTTGCGTCCGTCGCGGTGATAGAGCAGGGCCGCAGTGCGTGGTTGACCGGTCTTGCGTCCGGTCGTGCGCAGCAGGAGCATCGGCGACCTACCGATACGTTTGCCGATTCGTCCGCCAGAGCTCTCGTAGATGAACTGGTGCAGCGCGAGCACCCTCAAGCCAACGGCTCGGTCGAAGGGAGTCATCGGCACTGTGCTGAGTCTAAGACTGCCTCGAGCGCCCCGCCGAAAACGCCTGAACCCGACTCCCCGTCAGCTCCAGGTCAACTGGCGACCTCGAATCGGATCGCAGGCAGCTCGGACAGCAGAAGAGAGACCAGCTCCCGGTCCCACTGCTGACCCGCGCCGCGCATCAAGGTCTCGATCGCTTCCTCCGAATTGCGCTTGGCCCGATATGGCCGGTCGCTCGCCAGCGCGTCATACCCGTCGCAAACCGAAACTATCCGCGCCATGAGAGGGATTCGGTAGCCAGACAGGCCGTCAGGGTAGCCGCCGCCATCGAATCGCTCGTGGTGATGGCGAATGATGGGCAAGATGTCCGCCGCCGAAGAGAGCGGCCTGACGATGCTCTCGCCGATGATCGGGTGCGCGCGCATCTGCCTTTCTTCTTCGGCGTTCAGCGGTCCCGGCTTGCGAAGGATGGCGTCGGGCACAGCGATCTTGCCGATGTCGTGGATGAGGCCGCCACGATACAAAGCAATCAGATCCGATTCCTGAAATCCGAGCCGGGTGCCGAGGTGAAGGGCGGTGTTTGCCACCCGCTGGGGATGGCTTTCCGTGTAGGCGTCCTTCGCTTCAGCGGCCGCTGCCAGGGCGATGATGACCTGTTCGGAGCTAAGGCTGACCGGCAGTCGCATGGTTGATCAAATTGTTTATGGACTGCTCTCGCAAGTCGCCATGCTCGGACACGGCCCGCAGGCCCTGAATTCAAATGGTTTTCCAAGCCCTGAATTCAGACTGGCGTCGAGCCCCTCAATTCACAGGGGTCAACAGCCAAGCTGGCCGGCGAGGTCCATGAAGTCGGTGGCCTGCACATCGGCGCGCGGATCAGGCAAGAGGTCGGCTCCTCCTCCAGGTCCTTTCTCCAACGGCCGCTCGACGAATGCGGCTTTCATGCCCGCCGCCTGAGCGGCACGCAGATCTGACTTGTGCGCCGCCACCATCATCACCTGGCCGGGGTCGAGCCCAAGCACAGAGGCGGCGCCCAGGTATACCTCGGGGTCAGGCTTGTAGTGGTGGAAATCCTCCGCGGAGAGCAGACGCTGGAAGGGCAAGCCGGCAAATCTGATCAGGGCGGTCTGCTGGGATCGATTCCCGTTGGACAGGGTCGAAACGGTGAAGCGACGAGTGAGCCGCTCCAGACCACGCGCCGCGTCTGGCCACGGTGGCAGTCGCTCCCAGGCCATGGTCAGCTCGTCGCGGGCGGCCGAATCGAAGTCCTCGACTCCAACTTCGCCCAGGACTTGATCCAGCGACATGCGGTGGAGCCGATCAAAGGTGGTCCACGGCAGATCGCCGCGCCGCACCCGGTCCATGGAAGGCACGTACAACGCGCGCCAGGCATCAGCCAGGCGCTCCCAGTCGCCGTCCACACCACGTAGAGCGCCGAGGCGTCGAGCCTCCGCAGCGACTCCGGTGCGCCAATCCACGCAGGTGCCAAAGACATCGAAAGTCAGAGCCCGCACGCCACTCAAATCCGCCAACCGACCCTCGACCCTATCGGCGCCTGAACGTGCGGTCGTATTCCGCGAAATAACGCTGAATCACCGACAGCTCGAAGGTGGTGAGGATTGCGCTGGGCGGCTCTCGCTCGAGAAGGAAGTCGAAGCTGCGCGCGATGAGGCTTTCCACGTCCTCACGTTCCGTGCCACCGGCCCAACGCTCGAGATCGGCTCGTCGAACGGTAACCGCGTGCCGCGTGCGCCGGCCGGATTGGTCAACCGTGACGTCGCACAGCCAATCCTCGCCGCGGGCTTCGGCGCGCACCGTAACCATCGTCCAGAAAGCCTAGTCGGAGACCGGTCGACGAGGACTCAATGGAATAGTGCCACGCGTAGGCGCGTTGCGTAGTTGCGGAGTCAACTATGGCCAGGGGAGGCTGTCTATGAGCAACTGGAAGTTTGATCCCATGCACACTCAGGTCGAGTTCTCGGCCAAGCATCTCGGCATGATGACTGTACGAGGGCACTTTGCAGAGGTGACGGCGACGGGCGACATTCATCCGGAGCATCCGGAACGCACGACCGTCCAGGCCACCATCAATACGGCGAGCATTCGCACCCACAACGAGCAGCGTGACAAGGATCTGCGGTCGTCCAACTTCCTGGAGATCGACAAGTATCCGACGATGACCTTCAAGAGCATCAAGCTCGAGATGACGGGGCCCGACAGCGCGACCTTGATGGGCGACCTCACGATCAAGGGCAACACGCATCCTGTAACCCTGAAGGTCGTCAAGTACGGCGAATTCAACGATCCCAACATGGGTCACCGAATCGGCTATGCGGCCGAGACAGTGATCGACCGCAAGGACTTCGGCATGAGATTCGACTTGATGCTGGACGGCAAATTCATCGTGAGCAACGAGATCCAGATCAACATCGAGGGCGAGCTCATCGAGGTGCCAGAGAGCCCGACCGCCTGACCTTCCGGCACCCAGATCTCAACGCCACGTACATATAAGAGGACGCGAAGGCAAGCGGCTCCTCGCGTCCTCAGGGGAGAGATGTCTCAGGCCGTCACGGGTAGCTCACCACGATGACCGGCGTATCCGGGTTGGCGATCGTGGACGAACCCCCGATTCCGTTGATCACATTCAGGATGCCGCCCTTCCCGTTCATGGGATCGAGAAAGATCGTGAGCAGATCGTGCAGGCTCCCCGGCGGAAGCGTGGCCGGCGCCTCAAATGCGTTGGCAGCGTAGATGTTCAATCCACGGTTGAAGAAGCTGTAAGAACCCAGGCCGTAGCCCTTGAACCTGGTGACGCTATCGGCGACCTTGAAGGCAGCCCAGCCGTCGACCCCGGGAGCCTCCGTCCAGGCAGCCTGGCTCGGCACGTCGTAGGGCATCTCGTTCTGGAAGAAGACGTCGGTGCCGGCGTCGCCGTTCCAGATCACTTCGTACTTCTGGAAGTGCTCGACGAAGAGGCCGTAGGCGGTCGCGTTATCGCCGTTGACTATGACTCCGGTATCGGCCGTGTTTGCGGTCCAGCCGACGCCGTTACCGTGATCCGCTCGCCAGGCCCAGATGTCGTCGAGGATCACGTTGTTGCTGTTGACGACCAGAGCGGTCGACGCCTTCCCGAGTGCGGCGCCGCCGATGCGGAAGAAGACGTCATACAGCCCTGAGGGATCCGACGCTTCGTTGTCGCTGCGAGCGTGGCCGCTCCCGACCTGCAGCAGGACCGGTGAGCTCGTAGTCCCGGCGTCGAACATGACGCCCGAGATCAGCATTCCCTTCGCCCGGGCCACGTCCATGGAGACGATTCCGTTTTCGGGGATGAGGGTTGGAAAGCCGAGACCAAGAACGACAGTATCCGGTCGAGTGACCTCGATCGTCTGGTTGAGCTCGTAGACGCCTGGTGTCAGGATCAGGTTCTTGCCCCGGTGGAGAGCGGTGTTGATGGTGGCGACCGAGTCAGCCGGAGTGGCGACGAAGAATTGGTCGATCGGAATCGAAGACCCGGGCGTCTGGCCGGACGCCCACGTGATGCCGGCGGTGTCGTGCTGCACCGAGGGCACAAAAACGTTGTAGCTGCCCGTCGAGTCGAGGTACAGATAAGGCGCCTCGCGCGTCACTGGGCTGGTCGCCAATGTCGTGTAGTGATTTCCGCATGTAAAGCACTCCGCGGGCGCGCCCGAGACACCGGAGAAGACCTGGTTCCACACCCCATTGATCCAGAAATCGATCTTGCTGTTTCTGGTCAACCACTGCTGCTGCGATCCATTGAGGACGACCCCCAACTTGGAGTCCGCAACGAAACCGCCGCTCGCGAAAGCCTTCGGACCGCAGTAGTCCATGAAGGTGGTGAAGCCGTTGATCGCAACCTGAAGCCGTTGATCGCAACCCGCCTGATCGGCGAAGCCTGAGACACGGCCCAGATCTCATTCGACTGCTCGCAGAACGGACCACCCGGGTCCGGCGGGACGGGCACATAGCTCGGACTCTTCGCTCGGGTGACGTTGATAGTCAGGTTCGAAAGCGAACGCCAGAAGTTGTTCAGCGCGAAGCATCCGAAATTAGCGCCCGTGCCTGAGCAAACGCTGTTGAAGACCTCGATCTCGCCATTGATCACGACGTCATTCGGGGACTGGCCGAGGCCCGCCACTGTCGTGTAGTAGCCGACCTGGAAGATGAGCGGATTGTCCGCGGAACCATATGTCCCAGGCTCGAACAGGATGGCGTCCCGCCGGGAGCCAAACTCGTTGTGAACCTGCGCTTCGGAGATGGAGTTCACCTCCGCCTGGATCGCGCTCAGGTCCATGCCTGGATTGAAGATGTGAACGCTGGAGCCGAAGGTCGGGGCCGCCGGTGCATCCGCCACCGCCGGCGTCGCCGCCGCGCAGGCAGCCGCGACGATCGCGCCCGCTACAAGGACACCACGAAATCTACGCATGCCCATCTCCTCATCTCCTCAGCCAATAAATCCACCCCTCCGCGCGCAACCGCCACCCCGCTCCCTACCTCATCGCAGCACCACCTCTGCCTTCAACCTGAGATCCCGCGACGAGCGGCCGGCGCGCACCGTGTAGGTCCCGGGAACCCAGACCCACTCGCGCCGATCCTCCTCGAAGCGTGCAAACAGGCGCGCCGGCACCTTCAACCTCACCTCTGACCTCTCACCGGGGCCGGCCGCAACGGTGGCGAACGCTGAAAGGACGCGAAGCGGCCGCCTTGGATCGTCGTCTGGTCCTTCGAGGTAGACCTGCACCACTTCCCGACCTGCGCGCGCGCCGGTATTGCGCACTGTGACCACCAACACAAGATCCGCGCCAGCTGCGATCGACTCTGCACCAGGGTTCAGTGATTCGTATTTCCAATCCGTGTAGCCGAGGCCGTGACCGAAGCAAAACAGCGGCTCGATCTCGCTGCGGTCGAACCCGCGGTAACCAACCAGCAGACCTTCGGCGTAAACGAGATCGCCTGCCTGCGGTTCCGCGCGCAGAACGGGCGAATCGGCCTCGGCGCGTGGCACCGTCACAGGGAGGCGGCCGGCCGGCTCGGCGACACCGGCCAGCACGTCAGCGAGAGCATCCGCAAACGCCTGTCCGGGAAACCACACCTGGATGATTGCCGCCACCTCATCGGCCCACGGCATGAGCACCGGCATCCCGGAGTTCACCACCACCACCGTGTGGGGGTTGGCGGCGGCGACGCGCCGCACCAGCTCATCCTGCCGGCCGGGCAGGAGCATGTTCTCCCGGTCGTAGCCCTCGCTCTCGGTGCCGTCGGCCGAGCCGACAACGACCACCGCGACGTCCGCCGCGGCAGCGGCAACGACAGCGTCCGCCATGAGCTTGTCCTCTTCTTGTTGAGGGGCGATGCCGATCCGGAGGGTCGCGAAACCTGCGTGCGGCCCTCTTGCATTGGGGTGGTGCTCAACCCGCAGGTCGACGTCGCGGCCGGCCTGCAGCTGCAATGGCACGCGAAGCTCGGGTGGCTGCGACAGCGCCTGCACCGAGTCGCGGCGAAGGTCGGTCTTGCCCTCGGCGATCGGGGTACCGTCGACCAGGACTCGCAACCGCCCGACGCCGGCGACTCCCAGCACGTGTGGACCATCGACACGAGCGCGGTACCGAGCCCGCATCACCATCTCCGAGTCCGGCAGGTGCACAGCCGCGGGCAGGTCGTCCCACCAGGTGATGACACTGGTTGGGAAGCGGGCATCGCTCACGACCGCGCCATCGGCGGTGCGAACCTCCACGCGAACGCCGGTCTCGCCGCTCACGGGGTCATAAAGGCTTCCGTCAGGCGGAACCGCGATGGTCGCGCTGGTGATGCAGCCCTGATGAACGCTGACGTAGGTGTCCAGCGCTTCGCCCAGTGCGACCGCAAGCTCTGTGCCGGCGATCGGAAGAACTCGGACGCTGCCGCCTCCCTGTGTCTGTGGCTCGACTGCATTGGGGCCGATGAGCGCGAGCCGCTCGACGCTGCCGCTGCGCATCGGCAGCAGCCCGCGTCGGTTGGTCAGCAGGACGAAGGATCGACTGGTGACCTGACGCATCAGAGCGGGGTCGACAAGAGCCCGCGAACCCGCGTGGTGGGGCGGATTCCCATCGATCGACCCGTTCAGGGCGCCGACCCGATGTGCAAGCCCGATCAGTCGCTCGACTTTGTCGTCGATGTCGGACTCGGCCACCGCACCGGCCTTCACCTCGGCCACCAGCTGATCGCCCCAAGGTCCGTGCGGTCCGGGCATGACGAGGTCGAGACCGGCCTGCGCGCTGGGCACGGTGGTGTACGTCGCCGACCAGTCGGAGACCACCACGCCGCGGAATCCCCACTCCGTCTTCAGCAGGTCGTGGAGCAGGGCTCGATTGGCGGTCATGAACGCGCCGTTGACCGAGTTGTAGGCCGCCATCACCAGGGCGACATCCGCCTCGGCGACGCACGCTTCAAATGGAGGCAGGTAAAGCTCCCTCAGGACACCCTCGGCGACGAGCGCGTCGTAGCCCCGGCGTTCGGTCTCCGAATCGTTGGCGACAAAATGCTTGACGGTTGCGGCGACCCCGGCCTGTTGCACGCCGCGCACGTACGCGACGGCCATGCGCGCGCTGAGCACCGGGTCTTCAGAAAAGCACTCGAAGCCACGACCGCTGAGCGGCGTGCGGACGATGTTGACGGTTGGAGCGAGCAGCACGTCGACGCCCCTGGCACGGGCCTCATGACCGAGGGCAAGGGCCAGGTCGTGGACCAGCTGCTCATCCCAGGTCGCGGCGAGGGCGACAGGACAAGGCAGCGAGGAAGATGGCCTAGCCGGATCGAAACGCGTTCCGCGCACGCCGGCCGGCCCGTCGGAAAGAACGATCGGCCGGAGGCCGAGCGCGCCTTCCCCGTAGAGCCGCCAGCCGTCGGCGCCGGTCAGGAGGCGCACCTTCTGCTCAAGGGTGAGTCGACCGACCAGCTCGGAATCGTCGCCGCGGTTGACTGATTTGGGGCTGCTCATGGCTCCTTTGCGATTGCGGGTGATGGGTGTGGTCCGGCCGGCGAGGCGCCGGCCGGACAGTTGCCTCTCGTGATGAGTGCGAGAGCCAGGCCGATCAGGACACAGGCTTGAGCTGCATGAGGATGTACGGCATCTGCGGATCACTTGGCGACGGGTTCATGTACGGGTGCGATTGGTTGGGCCAGCCCGTGTATTTCGCGCTGCTGAAGACGTTCCAGTCGGCACCGTAGAGCAAGGGCGCGTCAGGAACTTCGGTCGACATGATCTTCTCGAGCTTCTGCACGATCGGGTACAGGGACGCGGTGTCGCTGGGGTCGGTGCTCTCGTACTGGCGAAGAGCGGCGTCAGCGTCGGCGCTTGACCAACCCTGGTAGTGCGCGACCGAGTTCTGGTCCTTGCTGTCGAACCAGTTCTGGTACTGGATGTAGGGGATGCTGCCGCCGCTTCCCCAGTGGATGGCCGTCTGCCACTGAGAGGGCTGTGATGTGATGTTGGTGTTCCAGTCGGAGTAGCCCTGTGCCGGCTTCGTGGTCACGTCCATGCCCAGTGGCTGGAGCTCCTGCGACATGAGCGCGGCGTTTTCCCAGTAGTCGGAGAAGGGAACCGGGTCGTAGACCGAGAACTTGATGATCTGGCCGCCCTTGGTCCAGCAGTTGGCCATGTTGGTGCCGTCGCAGTTCCCGCCTGACTTGAAGACTCCCTTGGCGCTGTCGTAAGTGGAGGTGGCGGGAGGGGTCCAGCCGCCGTTCTTGAGGATGTCGTAGACATCCGCCCCGGCGGGCAGGTTGTTGGCCTTGGCCGTGGCCGGGTCCGGCACGCTGCCGCCGATGGCCAGGTCGTTCTTCATGCTGCCGTCGGCCGGAAGAAAGGCGCTTTGGTTGGGCAGGATGAGCCCGCTCGACGATGTCGCGGGGTTCTCGTATCCCGACTCACCGAGGAGCGCGAGCGCGTTGCGGTCGACGCCGTAGCTGACCGCCTTTCGGACCGCCGCTTCATTGATGCCCGTGGCGCCGCCGTTGCCCGGGTTCAG
>WNFF01015440.1_pt1 | contig 10653 bp, 6 predicted proteins | sample 5400441 | NCBI WGS metagenome assembly WNFF01 (sample SAMN13153345, study PRJNA577476) | soil metagenome | isolation source: 120 cm saprolite under Douglas fir tree site 2 hole 3 replicate 1 | place: USA:California | collected 2015-04-18
GGAAAAACTGAGCTGGCACTGGGCCGAGTTACGGACGCGACACGCGAGCTGGAGGAGAGCCGTCGTCTGAACCCGGGAAACGTTCAGGCACAGCGACTGCTCACCCAAGCACATCGCCGGACAGGAGATAACACGCCACAGAAGGGAGACTCAGGCGCAGAAGTGCCGCTCGACCCGCAGGAACATTTAGTGGATGACTTCCTTCTGCCTCAATGGGAGATGCCTTCGAAGAGCGCCGCGCAATAACGATGCGTGCGAACCCACATGCACGAACTGGAGCAATGCGAGCGGGCATGGGATCAAAGTTCACGGAAAGAGTATTCTGAGCCGTAGCAACAGACCTGAATCAGGGCTAGAGCTTGGAACCAAAGCGCGCTCCAATCATGACCTTCGTTCGTTCTCTCTTTCCTTCGCTGTGGCGGGTCAGAATTACGCGTTCAGCCATTTTGCTGGTGCTGGTGAGCCACGTAACGGTTGCTCAGTCTCCAGCTGGCCCTGGCCAACCAAAAGAACCCGTCGCCACCGCCCATTTCACGGATGTCGCCGCCCCGGCCGGGCTCACGATGAGGAACGTGTTTGGCGGAGTCGATACCAAGAAATACATCCTCGAAACGACCGGCACCGGTGTGGCTGTTTTTGACTACGACAATGACGGATGGCCGGACACCTTCCCAGGCCGAATCTCCCACCAACCATCTGTATCGCAACAATCACGATGGCACCTTTACCGATGTCACGGTGAAGACCGGTCTCGTCGCAACCGGATGGGGACAAGGCGTCTGTGTCGGCGATTACGACAACGATGGCTGGGAAGACCTCTACGTTACCTACTATGGCCGTAATCGTCTCTATCACAATAACGGCGGCAGTTTCACGGAGGTGGGAGAGAAGGCGGGGGTGGCCGGATCGGGCAAGGCGTGGGGTACGGGCTGCGCATTCGTGGACTACAATCGCGACGGACATCTCGACCTGCTGGTCGCGAACTACGTAAATTTCGATCTCTCCACGGCTCCCAAGCCGGGTGAACGGGCGACATGCACGTGGAAGGGGGCGCCAGTAATGTGCGGGCCGCGTGGCCTGCGCGGCGCGAAAAACATCCTGTATCAAAACCGGGGAGATGGCACTTTCGCAGATGTCACCACGAAAGCGCACGTCGATCAGACTCAGGGACGCTACGCATTTTCGGTAACCACTCTCGACTTTGATGATGATGGGTGGCCCGATATCTATGTAGCCTGCGACAGCGCGCCCAGTATTCTGTACCACAATAACCGCGACGGCACGTTTACCGATGTCGCCGTCCCCGCAGGCGTCGCCTACAACGAGGACGGGCGAGAGCAGGCCGGGATGGGAACGACGGTTGCCGACTATGACGGCGATGGCCGTCCGGATATCTTCAAAACCAACTTCTCCGACGACACACCGACCCTCTATCACAGTGATGGAAACGGCGTTTTCTCGGACCGTACCTTTGCCGCGGGTATGGGTCTGCACTCCCAGTACCTGGGATGGGGAGCGATGTTTTTTGACTTCGACAATGACGGCTGGCCGGACGTGATCCTGGTGAATGGGCACGTCTACCCAGAGGTAGACAAGTTTCACCTGGGCAGTGAATATCTGGAGCCGCGCCTGCTTTACCACAACAACGGCAACGGGACTTTTACGGACGTTTCCGCCGCGGGAGGGCCGGGCATCACGACGGTTTCCTCAGCGCGTGGTTTGGCGGTGGGCGATCTCCGCAATGACGGGAACCTCTCCATCGTGATCAGCAACATGAACGCAGCACCGAGTCTGCTAGTGAACGACATACGGTCTGGCAATCACTGGGTCGCGTTCAAAACTGTGGGTACGCGCTCCAACCGGGACGGAATCGGCGCAAAAATCATAGTCAAGGCGGGGGCGCGCACGATGATCGATGAAGTGCGCAGTGGTTCGAGCTACATTTCCCAGAGCGATCTCCGGGTACATTTCGGCCTCGGGTCTATTTCTAAAATAGAATTTGTCCAGGTGCGCTGGCCTAGTGGAATCGTGGAGCGTTTCGACAATTGTTCCGTTGACGCCATTCACACACTGAAGGAAGGGGCAGGCACCGCCGTCAATTCTGATCTAGGCAAGCACTGATACCAGACTCAACATCCTATCTGCTATCCGCGGTAGCGGCAGAAGGCTCCTCGACTTGAAGGATCTGGTCGCCACGCACATTCTGAAGAGTCTGGCGGATGCCACTTGGCCAGCGAATTTCGATCGTCTTCGCAGCCATTTCCGGTCCAAGGCCGAAGTGCACCCGTTTGTCGCCGGAGGATAGATAGCTGCCTGCAGTGGTTACGGTTGCAAATTGCGAGCCTTGCGAGGTGACGGCCTTGACCACCGCACCGATCGCATCACGATTGCTCTTGTGTCCAACCAGATGCAACATCAGCCAGTGATTGTGCGTCGGGGTCTCGTTGCGCAGAACGTATGCAGGGCCATCATTGGTGGTGACCACCGCGTCCAGCCTGCCATCATTGTCAATGTCTCCGATCGCCATACCTCGGCCCACCCAGGCTTGCGCAAATACGCTGCCCGCATCCGCTGAGACGTCGATGAAGCCCTTCCCCGTGTTCCTGGCCAGCAACATGGGCTCGCGATAGTGAAGGTTCGGGAACGTCAGTTGAATGGTATCGAGGTCGTGTCCTTGGGCGACTAGAAGATCTTTCCATCCGTCGAGATCGCAATCCAGGAAGCGAATACCCCATCCCGAGTGGGTGGCAGTTATGCGACCGAGACCAGATGGGTAGGTCTCGTAAGTAAATGTGCCATCGCCGTTGTTGCGATAAAGCGCGTACATTTGATTGGCCAAATCCGTGATGGCCAGGTCCGGAAGTCCATCATTGTTATAGTCCGCAAAGTCGACACCCATGCCGGCGTAGGTGTGGCCCTCGCCGTCGACGGCCACGCCGGAAGCCAGCCCTACCTCTTTGAACATCCCGCCGCCTTCGTTGTGGTACAGAAATTCCGGATCGATGCGCCCATCCTGGTCGTAGTCCGCGAGGGCGATGCCTAGTCCCTTGCCTGGCGTTGCGAGGCCGGTCTTATGGGAGACTTCCGTGAAACGGCCATCGCCATCGTTGTGGTAGACCAGCGGGCTAATGGGACGGAACACATCCGGGGTGCAATATGATCTGTATCCTTCCTTGCGCTCGCCACACCAGAGGTCGTCGAAATCCCATTGCAAGTAACGGAGCACCACGAGGTCGAGACGACCGTCGTTGTCGAGATCCACCCAGGCGGCGCTGGTTGACCAGCCTCCACCAGCCACACCGGCCTGCGCGGTCACATCCGTAAACGTGCCGTTGCCGTTGTTGTGGTAAAGCTTATTGTTGCCGTAAGCCGTCACATATAAATCTTCATAGCCATCATTGTCGTAGTCACCTACGGCGACACCCATGCCATAGCCCGTGCCCTGCAAGCCGGCTTTTTCGGTTACGTCCTCGAAAGTGCCGTCCGGTTTCTGATGATAAAGGCGGTTCCAATCCTTGGGACCTTGCTTCTGAGGGATGGTGCCTTTCGGAGTGGGGTCCGCCAGGGGTGCGCCATTCACGATGAAGATATCGAGGCGTCCATCATTGTCATAGTCGAACAAGGCGACACCCGAGCCCATGGTCTCGATCAGATATTTCCGAGAAGTGTGAGAAGCAACGTGCTGAAAATGCAACCCGATGGCGGAAGTCACTTCGGTAAGCTTTGGCTGCACGGCCCCGGGCGACGAAACAGCGGCCTGCTGAGACGATACTCTTGGCGCTGAGGCGGGAAGAAGCGCGATCACCAGCACTAAACGCGCAGGCACATGCAATGGCAGTTGTTTCATGGCAGGTTGCCGGATGAAAGCACTACTTCCGCTCTTCAGGGGTGTCGTGGTCTTGAACTTTGTCACTGGCGGATTTCGAAAGCTTCTCAAACTCGGCGAGTTCCCGAGCGCTCGCTTCGGGATTTTCGAGCTCACGGTAGACCTGGGCAAGCAGGTAATGCGGTTCGGGCGCGGTGGGATCCGCGTTGATGGCCGCAAGGAACTCGGTTCTGGCCGCTTCCGAATCGTTCTGCCCGCGATAGCACTTTCCCAGCAGCATATGAACCTGAAGCACGTCCTGCTCTGCCTGCTTAGCCACACGCAAATAGCCCAAAGCATCGGCAAAACGCCGTTCATGTACCGCGATGTCCCCCAGATACAGGTTCGTCAACCCGTCGTGCGGATTTTCTTTCCACGCCTCAGTGAACTCTTTCTCGGCTGGATCCAACTCATGCTGGACCCAATAGGCGATCCCGATCGCATAATGGATCCCCTGTGCGTTGGGACGTTTGGCGAGTGCTGCCTGATATTCCTTGATGGCGTCGGAGTAACGTTCCTCATCGGCATAGACCTCACCCATCAACGCGTGCAACTGGAAAGAGTCGCCATCAATTGCCTTGAGCCTCTCGATGGCTTGCAGGGAAGCGTTCTTGTGGATGCGCGCCAGTTGGTAGAGAGCGTCCGCGTCTTTGGGATTGGCGTCCAGCGACTGGTTCAGCTGTGAGACAGCATCGTCAATGTGTCCTGAAGATTGCAGGGCGAGGGCGAGATAGTAGCGGCAACGCGGGTGCGGCTTCCGAGTTGCGAGTTCACGCTGGAAGCTTTCAATCGCACGGATGGCGTCATTCTTTCCAAGGTAGGAAACCCCGAGAAAAAAGTTGACTTCCCGGTACTGCGGGTCGCGAACCAGTACCTGCTGGAACTTCTCGATCGAGTCGTCAAATTTCAGCTGAGTCTGTTGCAGGACTCCAAGCCTCTTCAGGACCTCGGAATTGCCCGGGGCCAGTGCCATCGCCTGCTCGTAGACACGGGCCGCGGCCGCGTAGGCTCCCGCCTTTTCCCAGGTGCGCGCTTGCTCGAGCAAGGCATTCAAGTCGCCCTGGGCCGCAACCTGAATCGATGTCAGCAGGATAAGGCAGATTTGAAGCGCTACACCGGAACCGTAGGAAGATGAAAAAATCCGAAGAACTCGCAAACGGCAGCACACCATAGTCCAGTCCTGGGTAAAGCGTGAAGGTGGCCAACAGTTTACTACGCGCCAGTATGATGGCTTTAGAGCCTGCAATGTTCGAAGAGCAGGAAGCGATGTCGGATGCAGGACGGCTACTCGCGAAGGCGACGCACTGCGACTAGGGTGGTTGAATTGGGCGCTCCCGAAACTGTTCGAGACCGAATCAGGGCTTCGAACCAGACATTCTCAGAAATGTTGTCGGAGACAGGAATACCAAGGGCCCGTTGGAGTTGATGGCGATTCTCCGGGTCGGCCATGAACCGCCCTGCTGCCTCGGTACCTTCCTGCTGCAGGCCTTGCAGCGTCAGCACGCTTCCGTCGTGAGTGGCATTGGGGAGAAGGGCAATGGTTGCATAGTCTTCTCCAAGGGTCCCTGTCCAGCGAAGGCCTTCGTATCGTGGTTGCTCGCCCGGAAGGGGGTTGGTATTCACGAATGCTTTCGCACTCTTGCCGACGGCGGCCTCGGTCTCGCGAAAATTGAGCTTGTCCTGGAACAGAGAAACCCAGGGGTTCGATGCCGGACTTCCGATGAAAATGTAGTTGCCGTGGTCCAGTTCCCGTATCCGCAGGTCCTTGGGAGATCGCACTGAAACGCGCTTCTGCAGGGGCCCAGCGACCTCCAGCAGGGAGACGACGTCGGCCACATCTGCAAACGAGGTGAGGGAGGAATCGGAAATATAGTCCGTGAAGCGCGTGCCGGCCTCGCCAAGTTTCAGGGCCGCAGTCCCCAGCAGGAAATCACGACGGAGATATTGGTCGAGCGAGCCCCGCTCGCCCGTCAGGATTCGGAACATGCCATAGTTGCTGTCGGCAACGACGATTACGGTTTGGTGCCGCGAATCGAAAATCTGGGAAAACGGCCAAGGCGGACTGGCGGTGCGCGCCACCGCGCTGGAAAGGCCTCGTGTTGCGGCGCCCATTATCAAAGCTATGCAGAGCGCGGCCAATATCCCACAAAGAATCCATGGCAGTATTGCGGGATTGCGCAGTCGCGCTGCTGGATCCGGGACGACCACGGGTGAGATTGCCGACGCTCCCCCGCCGGCCATTTGACCGCTCCGGAAAGTGGGTGCATAGGAACCCTTCGGGATTTCGAGGATTAGCGGCTCGCTTCGTCCTTCGCCGTCAAAATATTCATGGAGCTTCAGCCGGAGTTGCCGAACATGGACGCGTACTGAGCTATCCTCGAGCGGACTGTACCCTGACGGTTTGTGAAAGAGTGCCTCACCGATGTGTTGCTCAGATAGTTCATGAGCGTGCCCACGAATCGTCTGATCAGTGATGTATTGCAGCAACTCCCGCAGGCGACCGCTTTTCTGAAAAGGAGGACTGGACACAATCCGCTGAAGAAGCTGCCATCGCTCGTCGTTGAGCAAATCGTCGTCGGATATGGTGGGCTGCGAAACCAAGGTACGCATAAGGAAATGACGAACGCCATCCCAGTTCAAGCACGTGCACGAATGGTACCACGCGCTACTTCGATGTCAACTTTCACGAAGTCCTTCAGCCTCAACAGGTGATTCACAAAGAATTTACAAGCTACTTCCTTTCTTTCGATTGGGCCAATCGTTTTATACTATGCCACCTTCAGACGTGGGGGGACTCAGCGTGCCAGGCGGGACGCCGAATTCCGGTATGAATTTCCATATAGTGATATGGGAACCAAATAGAACTTCTGGTCCGATGGGGAGGCCGCGTGAAGAATTTCGTGTGTCTGCTTGGCTGCGTGCTGGTCGCCTTGTCAGTGTGGGGACAAACCACTAACGGAAACATCCAGGGCACGGTTGTCGATCCCGTCAATGCTGCGGTCGCGGGAGCCACGGTCACAGCTCGAAACATGGATACCGGTCTCACTAGCTCGGCTGCGACTACGAGCGCCGGATTGTACGCGTTGCCTAACCTTCCGCCCGGACGTTACGCGCTGACCGTTGAATCGAAGAATATGAAGAAGTACACCCGCGAAGGCGTGACTGTACCGACCAACAGCACGGTCGTGGTGGATATGCAGTTACAACTCGGCGCCGTGACTGAGACTGTGACCGTTGCAGCCGACGCCAGTCAGCTCGAAACCGCGACCTCCGACGTCGGATCCACTGTGCAGAGCAGCCTCGTTGCAAACCTGCCCCTCGAGGTTTCCGGGACGATTCGTAATCCCGTGCAGTTCATTACCCTGATTCCGGGCTTCGTAGGGAACGTTGGCAATGATCCCGGAAGCAATCAGAGTGATGATTTTAAGGTGAATGGCGGACAAGAAGGCGGAACTGACGTACTGGTCGATGGCGTGTCCATCTCATTGGTTTCGCCCAACACGCAGTGGAACAAAGGCGTCTCGACCGAAGCGGTACAGGAATTCAAGGTGCTGCAAAGCAACTTTTCGCCCGAGTATGGCGAATCTGGCGACGGCATCGTGAACCTGACGATGAAGTCAGGCACCAATAATTTTCACGGATCTGTTTATGATTTCTACCGCAACCGCGCTCTCGATGCGAACAGTTGGAAGAACAACATACTAGCTCTGCCCAAGACGGTCGACACGCAAAACGACTTTGGGGGCACCGTAGGCGGCCCGGTCTACATTCCGCACCTGTACGACGGCCGAAACAAGACTTTCGTTTTTTTTGATTACGAGGGGTTCCGGTTTCATACCGGAGGGACCAACGTGACTAGTCTGCCCCCGGAAGCTTTTCGCAATGGTGACTTTTCAGCATTGTTGTCTACGACCCAGCTGTACGATCCGACATCTCATGCGGCGATTCCGGGCAATATATTGACGAATGATCCCAACTACACCCCAAGTTCGGTCATGAAAAAGGTATTTGGGTTGCTACCTCCAACCAACGGGAGTCTGACGAACAACGTGGTGGACCGCTCTCTTTCAAGGACAACCGCAAACCTTTGGGATCTAAAAGTCGATCAAAACATTTCCGACCGACAGCGGATATCGTTCGGCTTTGACTACGACAATACGAATACGGGCGGCACGTCCAGCCTGGGTCCCATTTTCGGTTCGCACACGCCACAGCGGACGCGATATGCCCGCTTCAGCCACAACTACACGTTCACGCCCACGGTGATGAACCAGTTCTTGTTCGGCTTCAGCCGGCGATTCCGGCAGGAGATCTCAAATAGCCTGGGTCAGGGATATCCGCAAAAGATTGGGCTTACAGGAGTTGCGAACACTACTTTCCCCTGTATCAAATTTACGGGCGATCCTTACCAGGAAGCTCTGAACAATTGCGGCGATTCGGAGTTTGCCGACAACGTCTTCCAAGTAAACGATTCCGTGAGCTGGATCAAGGGAAGGCACAATTTCAAGTTCGGCGGCGAAGTCCGCATGCTGCAGTTCAACGTGAGGCGCCTGACCCAGGCTTCCGGTGAATTCGATTTTAATGCCGCCGAGACCAGCAATGGAGGAGTGGGCGGAGAACCGGTCGCGAGTTCGCTCTTCGGCCTGGTGAACACCTCCACCTTGAACTATGGCAACTTTAGCGGAATCCGATACAAAGATTTCTCCTTCTACGGCCAGGACACGTACAAGCTGACAGCGCGCCTCACCTTGAACTACGGCCTGCGCTACGACGTCGATATACCGGCCACGGAGGCCCAGCATCGGTTTTCCATGGTCGACCCAACCCTTGCCAATCCCGGCGCCGGCAATATTCCCGGAGCTTACACTTATTTTGGAAGCGGGCCGGGCAGGAATGGACGGACGCGTCCCCAGGATGTCTACCGAAAAGCGTTCGGGCCGCGGCTGGGCTTCGCCTATAGCATCAACGACAAGACAGTCTTGCGCGGCGGTTACGGGATTTTCTACGAGCCGCTGAAAGAGGGATCGTTCGCCGATCAGGACAGCTTGGGATTCTTTAACCGGCAGACGATCAGCCCAACCAACGGCGGTCCCATCCAGATCGACAACGGCGTGACCCACATTTTCCCGGCCTCCGGACCATTCACTCCCCAGGGCCAGAATGGGAGCAACGGCGTGATCCAGGTTCCGGCGAACAGTGGGCGTCCCGCGGACATTCAATCGTGGAATCTGGATGTGCAACGCCAGATCGCAACCAATCTCGCGATCAGCGTGGCGTATGTTGGTTCCAAGGGCACTCACCTTCCCGCCCTGAACATTATTCCTAACCAGGTGAATCCGGCCAATCTGTCGCTGGGCAGCGACTTGACGATGGACGTCGGATGTCTCACGAGCGGGAAATGTCCCAACGCGATTGCTGCGGGCATTAAGGTGCCCTATGCGGGATTCACCGGGAACATCAACCAGGCTCTGCGACCCTATCATGCAGTTGCAGCTGAACAAGCGCTTTGCGCAAGGCTTGAGTTTCCTGGTGTCGTATACCGTGTCGAAGAACATCACCGATGCCGATTCAGCAGGACCCGGCGTCTCGGGATTCATCGGTACCAACAGTTTCATCGGCGAAAACTCGTATAACCGGGCAGCCGAAAAAGCCGTGAGCCAGCTCGACACGCCTCAGAGTTTGGTGGCGAGCTTCTTTTATGAGTTGCCGGTCGGGCGCGGAAAGCGCTTCTTGAACAGCGGGAGCGGCTTGGATCGTCTGGTCGGCGGATGGTATGTCTCCGGAATCGCCTCCTACCATTCCGGTACTCCCATGGAAGTGTACGGACCCTGCGGCGGAACTGCAGGGGACGTGTTGTTCGCGGGATGCCACTTAACCGGAATTGCCCGGGTCAATGTTGTCCCGGGAGTGAATCAGACCAATAAGAGTAATTTCAATCCCGCAACGACTCCATTCTTCAACCCGAACGCCTTCACGGTCGCAGCGCCGCTAACATTCGGCAACGAGCCGCGCTCTCTGGATCATGCGCGCACCTATGGCGGCCGAAACGAGGACTTCACGTTAGGCAAGCGAACCCGGCTCTTCGGAGAAAGGGCAAACATTGATTTCCGGGCGGAATTCTTTAACATCTTCAACCGCCACATCTACCAGGCGCCCGGTGGATTCGCCCCCAACCTGGGCACGCCCTTTGTGCCCGCCGGCGGGCCCGGCTGCACCGGACCCCTCGCTTGCGGTTTCGGCGCCGTTACCGATGCCAGCGGACCACGCACCATTCAGTTTGGGTTGAAGATCGAATATTAAGAGGGGAGGCCCTTGCGGTTAGTGAAGGCCGCGAGGCCTCTTCAGCAATGCGATACTCAGCCCATGAGTCTTCTCAGCCGCCGTGGTTTCATGAAAACCCTGCTCGTCACCGCTGCGAGTCCCTCGCCATTGTGGGTCGACTCCTGCAGGGCGAACCTATGGTTGCCGCCGACCAAGAATGAACCCGCTGCGGCTTCTGCGACGCTGGAGCACGGAGGTCAGCGTCTCCAAGTATCTTCACCGGGATCGCCGTTCGCATTCCAGAATTTCCTACGCGTCGCAGGTAAATGGAAGCCGGCAACTCTGCCGGGCAATCTGCTTGTGACCGGCCCTTCGTTCTCACTACTCACCTCGCGGGTTTCCAGTGAAGGATCAGCCTTGGCTTGTGAAGGCACTGCAACCGCCGAAGGCTTCGATGGAAAGTCCGTCTCATACCGCTGGAATGCAGAAATCGCGCGTCACGGCAGTGGAGACGAGCCAGACTGGTT
>WNFF01005187.1_pt1 | contig 10652 bp, 14 predicted proteins | sample 5400441 | NCBI WGS metagenome assembly WNFF01 (sample SAMN13153345, study PRJNA577476) | soil metagenome | isolation source: 120 cm saprolite under Douglas fir tree site 2 hole 3 replicate 1 | place: USA:California | collected 2015-04-18
CCGCGTTGTCGCCGCCGGCAGGACCCGCTCGCTGCGGTTTGGGACAGCGAGGTGGTGCCGCTGCTCAAGAGCACTCCGGGCCTGCGGCCGATCGCCATTTTCGACGAGATCCGCCGCCGCCATCCCGAGATCGGCGCTGGTATCCGTCGCACGCTGGAGCGGCGCATTCGCACCTGGCGGGCTCTCAACGGGGCCGAGCAGGACGTCATCTTCCGGCAGGAACATCCGCCGGGCCGGCTGGGGCTGTCCGATTTCACCGACATGGGCAATCGCGGCGTCAACATCGCCGGCGTGCCGCTCGATCACCGGCTCTATCACTTCCGCCTGGCCTTCTCGGGCTGGGAGCACGCCCATGTCGTGCTTGGCGGGGAAAGCTTCGTGGCGCTGGCCGAGGGGTTGCAGAATGCGCTGTGGGCGCTCGGCCGCGCTCCCTTACAGCATCGCAGCGACAGTCTGTCGGCCGCCTTTCGCAATCTTGACGACGACGCGGGGAAGCAGACGAACCGCCGGAGTCGACCGCCATAATGTAAGCTGGCATCGATATTTTTACAATGGCAGCTGCCATGTCGCCGTCGGTTAGGATCTCCCTGTTCCCCCTGGTGGCCTGGTCGCTACCCCTGAAATGAGATCACTGCGGCGCTCGGAACGCCGTTCCTCCCCCGCTGGGTCTGTCTGTCTTCGCGTACGCGACACGTTATGAATTTTGGACGGGCGGGTGGCGCATTTTGGACGTGGAGGAGGTCACGGATACTGGACGGTTTCCCTACCCCGTGACGTTGTTGGACAAGGCGGCGTGCGGATTGGTTAGGGGGTCGTCGTCGGTGCCTGCGTGGGTGCGGGCGCTGAGGGAGGTTTCGACGCGTGGGAGTAGCGGCGATAACGACGAGAAGAATGATGATAGGGATATGCGTGGCCGTAATACCGATACGCGCACGGGTACGGATAAGCCGGCCACCCATAGTTCGGACATGGGTTATACGCCGATGGTGGTGGGCCGATGCCGATGCCGATACCGCCCCCGAAATCCCAGCCCAGATAGGGCTGCGCGCTCACCGGTGCGAGTGGAAGGGTTAGCGCGCCGAGTGCTGCCGCGGCGGCCGCAAGCGCGGCCAGTTTCCCCGTTCGCCGGGCGCGGGTCTTGGCCGGCATGGCGTTCTCCTCGCGTCGGTTGCCTGTGTCCGCTTTGGCAACAATCAGCGCGAGCAAATGTTCCGAGCGAGTGGGCTACGGATTTTGGACGGTTCCTCTACCCTGGGGCATTGTGGGACAAGGCGGGCGTGCGGATTGGTAAGGGGGTCGTGGTGTGCCCAATCCACCATCACGCTACCCACCTTATAAAATCCCCGTCACAAAACGGTCGAGACGGGAGCCCTCGCGATAGAACGCCCGGACGAGGATGGCTGCACATACGCCCGTGAAGGTTCCGCCGAGCACGTCGGTCAGATAGTGGGTGCCGACAAAAATGCGCGACCAGAAAATCAGCAATGCCAGAAGTCCGAAAAGAAGGGTGCGACGGGGCAAGCCGTGAAGGGCAAACGCCGCGACAATGGCGATTGACGCCGTGGCGTGATCGGAGGGAAACGACCAATCAGGGCTCCCGGCAATGATCAGGTGGCTGACGCCGGCGTCGTACGGGCGGACCCGGTGAACGAACAAGAGGATGATCTGATTGAGGCCGAGCCCGAGCAGAAAGGACAGCCCGGCGGCAATGCAGATATGCCGGATATGCGTCCGATCGATCTTGCTCCACCATTGGGCGACAACGAGGGCAACGAGGAGCGGAACGCCGACCTTGGTGGCCATGATCATGACGGCATCCAACAGGGCATTGCTGCCGGCGAGGGAATTAATCCACTGCGTGATAGCCTGATCCATCTATATCGTTTGCTTTCTCTGCATTAATGGGTCACCCGAGGAATGGATGAACGAACGCCGTATCCACCAGATTTTTGAGATCAGTGTCCTCCTGAAAGGGGCTCATGCCTTAATCGAGTGCATCGGCGGCCTGGTATTGGCCGTCGTTAGCACCAGCGCCATCGCACGTCTGGTCAATGCGCTCACCCAGGACGAGCTGATCGAAGATCCTAATGACTTTGTCGCAGTGCATCTCTTAAGCCTGGCACAGAATTTCACGGTCGCTACCCAGCACTTCTATGCGTTCTATCTCCTCAGTCACGGCGTTATCAAAGTATTCCTCGTCATCGGCCTGCTCAGAAATAAGCTCTGGGCCTATCCTGTTTCGCTTGTCGTTCTTGGCCTCTTCATCGTCTATCAGCTCTACCGCTTCTCGTACACGCACGGCTTTGGCCTCATCGTGTTGACGGTCTTCGATGTGGTGGTGATGGGATTGATTTGGCACGAATACCGACTCGTTCGCCGCCATTTGACCTTGCGGTAAGTCACAGATTCTATGGCGGGCGACATGACCGTGATGCGGCGGCGGGCTCGATGAGGAGGGTACGGGTTCTGATAGGTCACGGAAATTGGATGGCGAGGTGACGAATTTCGGACTGTTTGCCGGCGCCGAGTAGGTCACGGATTCTGGACGGTTCCTCTACCCTGCGGCGGTGTGGGAGAAGGCAGCATGGGGTTTGGTAAGGGGGCGGTTGAAGAGCCCGCTTCGCTGCTCGAGACGAGGCGGCTTTTGTCCTGTCTATTCGTCTTCTCGCCAGTGGCCCCAACATTCGCGGCGCAACTCCTCCATACGCGCATGGATCGTCGTGAAATCGTCGGCAGCTCTGGTGCGGGTCACATTGCCTCCGTGATTGGTCGGGCCACGGCTGATAGTTTCGTCCGGGACTATACAGCCGGGCAACGAGGGCGCCGCACGGCAGATCAGCAGATTGGAAAAGCGGGCAAGCTGGGTGTCGTCTCCTCCGATCGCGAGCCATCGATAGGTGCCGATGCGGGTTGTGATAGGTCACGGAAATTGGACGGCGAGGCGACGCAAACCGGACGCCGAGTAGGTCACGGATATTGGATGGTGTGATGCTGCCCTATCAAGGGGCGCATGGGCCAAAGGGCGGTTGGTTGGGGGTTGCCGGGAGCGGCGGGTGCGAGCACCTGCCCGATAATATTGACGCGAAAGTGCGCGGGCGCGACATTGGGCGCCCACCAATGGTCGAGAAGCACGTGCACAACGATCGAAATCCCCATAGGCCTCAGCGGCGAGGCTTTGATGACGACAACTACTCGCCACCGGAACGTTCCGGCTTTACGCAACGCGAAAGCGGCCCCAGGTTCGAAGCATCGCCGGCCGGCCCACCGGTACAGGCCACGGTCAAGTGGTACAACCCCGACAAAGGGTTTGGCTTCGTCGGGCTTGCCAGTGGCGGTGATGCCTTCCTCCATGTGAGCGTGGTCGAGCGCAGCGGCAACAGCACCGTGCCGCCGGGCGCTACGCTTGAGGTACGGATCGGGTCAGGCCAGAAGGGCATGCAGGTAACCGAGATCGTGAGCGTCGACACCAGCACCGCGCTGCAAGAGCCGGCCCGACGTCCCCGCGCCGAGCGCCCGCACACACCGCCAGATCACGCCTCCGTCGAGGAGTTCGGCACGGTAAAGTTCTACACCGCCGAGAGAGGGTTTGGGTTCATTGTGCGGGACCGTGGCGGCAAGGATATTTTCGTGCATGTCTCGGCGCTGAACCGAGCCGGTCTCAGCGAGCTGGCGGAAGGTCAGCGCGTAGCGGTTGATATGGTCGAGGGCGGCAAGGGACCGGAGGCGGTGAGCATTCGGCTCATCTGACTTGGACCTGTTTCCGCCATCGACGCCGTCGCTACCGGCGGATTACTACCGCGAGCACGCGGCGCGCGTGTGAGGGCTGGCTGCTGCTGCGACGATGCCCGCGCTCAAGGAGCACCTCGACAAGGTGGCCCGTCAGTACGACGGGCTCGCAGAAAGAGCTGAGGAAGCCACCCGCATAGGCGTGCGCTCCGCCTGATTTGACGCCGCGCCCCTTGCGAGTGGGTCACGGATTTTGGACGGTTCCCCTACCCCGTGACGTTGTGGGGCAAGGTGGCGTGCGGTTGGGTTTGGGGCCGGTGTCATTTCGGTTGACGCGATCCGAGCAGGACTCCTCGTCGAGGGTTAACTCATCCGGATGCGCTGCAAGAACGCCTCGACCGTTGTCAGAAACTCAGAAGAGCTAACCGGCTTCGTCATAAAACCGTCGCAGCCGGCGGCGCGAGCGTCGGGTTCCTTATCGCCCATAAACGCCGTAAGCGCGATGACCGGAATATCGCGAGTGTGATGATCCGCTTTGAGCGCGAGGGCCACCTCAAGCCCGGATATATCGGGAAGCTGGAGATCGAGTATGATGAGATCCGGCTGCTGTTCACGCGCGAGATCGAGGCCGGAATAGCCGGCAGCTGCCTGCGACACGTCGTACCTGCGCGCTTCAAGCAACGCAGTGAACAGTTTCAGATTGAGCGGGTTATCGTCGATGACAAGAACACGCCCGCGGCGGCCCTGGTCACCCATCATGTCGGCAATCCTCCGGCGTGGCGGCAGCGGAGAAAACCCCCACGAGAAATATTCTTAAAACACTCGACCAAAACGCACCCCCGATGACTTTTGTTCCTGTTGGTTGCATACAGTAGTATGAAATCAGCTAAAATTTTATGTAATAGACTTGAGCATTTGGCGAAGGTGACGGATTGGGGAAATCGAGGTCAGGGATTTTGGACCGAATGCTACCGGCGCGTTGTGAAGCAAGGCCAGCGTGCGGATTGGTTAGGGAGTTGTTCGTGGGGGTCTGCCCCGGCGTTTCGGTGATTGGCCTCGTCGGTTAACGATGCAACTTATCAAGGTAGGCAAGTAGGCCGATTGTGGTGCCGATAAGGCCGGTCAATGCACCGATGATGCCACCAATCGCTATCATCCACAGCCGAGTGATCTCGGAGCGTTCTCGACGCTCTTTGCGGATCGCGTCTCGAAGCGCTGCTACGGCTGTGGGGCTGAGATGATAGCCGCTGCTAAACTCCGACTCGACGTACGTATCACCCTCCTTGAATTCTGGCCGCGGTATTAGCAACTTGTCCGCTTGATCAAGAAGATGGCGGCTCAGCATTCGTGCGATCGTGTCGTCGATTTCCTTTGAGAGAAACATTCCATCCGCTTCGATTTCGCGGATGTCCTCACGGCTTGCGCCACGCTTGCGAGCCTCACGGAGCTTCTCGCCGTGCTTTTCCCAGAGGCTTCGGTCGCGGCGGGCGTTCCGCCAAATTCGGTAGCTGAACCGCAGCTCGTCGAACATGGCCGGCCTTATACTGCATCATCGCCAAAAAGGGCACGGAGATACTGGACGGTGATGGGCGGCTTCTTGTTGTTGGGTAAGGCTTGGAGGGGTGATGGTTAGGGGGACGCGATAGTGGAGCTTGGTTGAACCGGCGTGCTAGGCGACGCTGGCCTTGCCGATGCTGCGTTCCACAGCCGCGATGAGTTCGATCGGTCGCACGGGCTTGGTCAAAATCTCGTGCTGCGCCGCTCGACCACTGGGAGAAGAAAGAAAGAACCCAGTGATTACAAAGGCCTTGATGCCCTGGTCGGCGGCCCTATCGGCGACACGTATGCCGTTGCCATCGGGGAGGTGCCAATCTGCGATTACCAGGTCGAATGGGCGCGTATCAAGCTGCTGGTTCGCCTCGGCAACCGTTGCAGCGACATCAACGGTGTACCCTTCGTCGCGCAGGGCGAGGGCAAACAGATCTTGGATGAGGTCGTCGTCATCGATGACAAGTATGCGCTTGTCGGCCATTTCACATTCCGCCGAGTTTACGGTGATGGAAGGTCCGGGCAGACATCACCTCGACTGCCACGAAAGCGGCTGTGCCATTCCCGTCCATCTCTCCCCTGTCTAGCGTTAGCAGGAATCGAAGCGTCAACGCACAGCCGTCAAATGTATCCATAAAAATCGTTGACAATTTTAGCTAAACGCGGAGGAGTTCATACCATTGTATCCCTACAAGGCCTTGTCCTTTCCGAATACATCATGGGCGAGGTCACGAAAATCGGACGGCCGGGGCACGGATTTGGGACGCGGAGGGGACACGGATTTTGGACGGTTCCCCTACCCCGTGGCGTTGTGGGATAAGGGCTTGGAAGGCGGTTGGTTGGAGAGTCGAGACGCGTCTCCGTACCGTCATGGCCTCATTGCCGGGGTCGACAAATTCGGATCGCTGCTGCCGCCCGATAATGGGCTGATTCAGCGCCCGACAATTGCCGGCACCGCCCGCCCTTTCATGTCAGGGGTCGGTGAAGACACACGCGCTGGCGTGGTTGCTCCACTCCTGTTGCAACTCGAAGAAATATCCGTTCCACATTTGGTTCGCAGCGCCCGAATCCCAGGTGTTCGTACCGAAGGTGAAATTGCACAAGTCGCCGATCTCATTGCCCTGCGCCGTGAACCAGGCGTCGAGCAAGGGATCAGTTATCGCTTCCGTTACCTCGTGACTCGTTACGCTTGCTGCGCCGTCGGCGGCTTTATCATTGTTAGGAGACGTTTGAGACGGAAGCAGGCAGTCAGATGTGCCGCCATACGGCATATGAGCGTAAATGATCGAGTTGGCTCCATTGCTGATAAAGCTATGGTAGCCACAGTATTGCGTATAGGCGCATGAACTGGTGCTGAAGCATGATCCCTCCCCGGACGGCCCGGTAGCGCGGAGGATCTATGAGAGTTCTTTCTGACAGCGAGCGAGCGGCAAAGCTCGCGAAGCTCGTCGAGCTTGAGGGGTTCGAGGACGAGCAAGCGCTCTTCGCCGCGGCGATGGCCGACAGCGTAGCCCCAGCGATCTGCTGCAATCCGAACAATCCGGAGTGCGACTACACGGCCGAAATGGAGCCGGACCAAACCCAGGGCTGGTGTGAGGTCTGCGAGCGCGGGACGCTCGTGTCCGGGCTCGTACTGGGCGGAATTATATGAGCTGCCGATCAGTGGGGCATCATTTGAGGCGGCGGGGTACGAACCGCCGCCCTGTTTGTTTTGGAGACATAAATAGCTGACTTGACAAATCGGGAAAGTGTGGCGTGCACAGATAGCGCGCAATCCCCTGCCCCAAAAAAGAGCGCGGAGTTTTGCTTGGTACAATTCTCCAGGGGACAAGCTTCTTTGGAGGACATTATGCAAGAGCACTTCATCTACGCGCTGACCGCCTTCACGGTCGAGAAGCGCGCCGCAGGCTGGTATTTCGCCCAATCGGCAAAGCGGCACCGCAGTGATGATTGGCGCGGGCCGTACCGCTCGGAGGCGAGCGTCGCGCTCGTCATCGCGCGACAGCTTCGCCGCGAAATCGCGGAGCGATACCAGCCCCAACTCGATGGGTCCAAACCGGCTCGGCTGAAAGCGAGCGGGTCATGAGCGCCGAGAAAATCCGCCAGAAAATACAACAGCTCAACGACGCGTTCCGCACAACGATGTCTGGCGGTCGGGTCATGATGACCGCCGGCGTCGACGCGCTGCCCTCGGATGTGAAGGCGATGGTGATCCGGCGCGTGGCGACGTTCTCGGAGTTCACGGCCGACAACGACCCCCACAAGGAGCACGATTTCGGCAACTTCACGCTCGCCGGTCGGAATTTCTTTTTCAAGCTGGATTATTACGATTTGGCGATGGAGTTCGGCTCGGAAGACCCAGCCGATCCGTCGAAGACCACACGGGTGCTGACGATCATGCTGGCGGAGGAGTATTGATGCGCTTCCCCGCCCCGCCGCTGAACGCGGCGGTTTTTTTATTGCGGTGTGGGTGGGTTCGGACAATCGTCGGTGTTCGGATAAGCGTAACTCTTCGACTTCGCGGCCAAGCCTGAAAATCCCGGGCAACCATCATCGAAGGTGTTGCAAGCCTCGGCATGCGGGATCGCACTCAGATAGGCGTAGATCGCCTTGAGATGGGTGTCGGTCATGCTGTGGTAGGTCGGCCAAGGCATGGTCTGCAGCACAGCATCGTTGGCACCTGGCGTCCCCAGCGTGCAAATCGGATCGGTGGGGCTTTTCTCGCACGCGATATCCCTACCAGTCCGCATCACGATGATGAATTCCTGTTCGGTGAGGCCCAAGGGACGGCCGCTTTTATCGGGCGTGATATTGCGCGCCATGAAGCCCCCGAAACACCTACCACCGGCCAGGTAGTGCTTAATGTTGTAATTCGCGAGCAATGGCCCCGAGACAAGCTGATCCGACGGTACCCCCGAATAGGGATCACCAAAGGCCGGGTCGCTCCCGGCGGTATCGCCCTTCGGGAGAAATCGCGGGAAGGAATGGCAACCGCTGCAATCGCCCGCGGCGTTTACCAAATAGGCACCGAGCCCCACCAACGCGCGGTCTTTGCCGGAGAAGTGCAATTTGTTCTTCGGGATGGGCGATGCGTCAAAGCCCTGCTCCACGAGGGACCGCCCAATCGCGTCATTCGAGTCGTCTGCGTCTTTCGAGTCGTCCGCGTACGCTATGCCGGTTGTGCTCACGGCGATCGACACTGCAACCGCGAGCGCTGCTTGCCGCCACGACATCTTGACCACTCCGCGGTTGGCGCGCCCTTTGCCAGGTTAGAGTGAAGAGAAGCCCTGACGAGTTGTGGGCATAGTCAAGGCCTCCCGACAATACACTGGCGCTGTTAACGCGTAGGCGATTGCATCACATTCGGGGTATGTAGCGTATGGGTGAAGGATTTAGAGTGCAACAAATATCCGATAAATTAACTACGTATTTTAGCGATTTGCTGCCCCACCTTGCTGAAAGGGGCGGGTTTTTATCCTGCTCGCGCACCACGCGCGAAAAGCCGCAGCGGGGTCGCATCAATGATGGTCGTGATGATCGCCGCCGTGCCGCCCATCACCATGATTGCCGTCGCCATGGGCGCCGTCGCCGTTGTGAAAACCGGCGCCATGAAAGCCGCCGTGGTCGTGGAAATCCCCGCCATGGTGGAAATTGCCGCCGCGAAAGCCCCCGTCGTGGTGGAAACCGCGGCCGAACCCAAGCCCGACGCCAACCGGAGCTGCGTAGCCATATCCGCCATAATAGGGATAATTCTGTTCGGGATATCCGTAGGTCGGCTGATAATTGGTGGAGTAGTCTGGAGCATCGAAGGGTGGGTAGGCCGGCGCGCCGGAGGGACCAGCGAGGCAGGTAGCGCTATAGACAGTGACCACCTGATTGTATTCGGGGGATTGGGGAGCGGCTTGGTAGAGCTCCATGACGTGCCTATAGATATCGACGCAGTTCGGCGATTGGGCCGATGCGGGTGCGGCGTCGACTGCGGCGCAGAGAGTGAGAATTGCCCCTGCGAAAACGGCGTGTTTGAGCGACATGGGTTGGGTGCTCCTGGCGTTCACCCTTATAAACGAAACGATGCCGGTGCGTATTCCGCGGAAGGTGACCTTTTTTCGGGTGTGCAGCGCTCTTCGCGTCAGTGCGCTCGGGATCGATCTCCAGCGCTGCGCACGTCAGCGATGGCGCTCAGCACTGCTTGACGTGTGCGCTCGTCGTCTTGAAAAAGCGGATCCGCGCGGAGGACAGCCGCGATTTCCGCTGCGTCGCCGTGCTGCTCGATTAGGCGCATGGCTATGCGATAAACATCTGCCTTCGATAGCAAGGCAAAGGTGCTCCAGGCGAAAAGCCGCCCTTTGCTGGCAGACTATCAGGGCAGGGTCGCGCTAATGGCGAGGGAAGACGGGGTAACCCATTGGGACAAACCGGGTCGGCGCGCGTCGGCGTCGCCCTTGGTTAGCCTTGATTGTGGCTTGCTCGGGCTCATCGTCCGCGAGCTGTCGCAGATATTCCACCGCCAGCACTTTGATCATTCTTCGCGGTCGACGGTCTGCCACCCAAATGCCCGGGATGCAGTTCACCACCGAACCTTTCGGCAAAGCGCTTTCCGTCAACGTCGCTGAAGAAGCCAAACGAAATATTGCGCTTATCCATATCCCCGGAATAAGTAGATAAGGGAGCCATCATACCTTCATCGGCCAACCACTTCGCCATAGCGACGACCGTATCGATGAAGTCTTCCCAGCCTCAATGACCAGAGTGAATCAGCCACCCCGAACCCGCGCAACCCCGGACTTCTTCAACACAATCAGTCAGGAACGGCCGTCCTTTGTGCCGAAGCCGGCTCCGCCAGGCGAAAGCTGCGCTGAAACACGGCGAGTTAGAGGTGATGGTCGAGCGGGAACTGCTGGCCGGGCGGCGCACGGCGCGAGAACCGGTGGGTATGCTCGCTGCAATGCGAACCAAAACCACCTCCGGCGCTTCCTGATCGTTGCCGCTGGCCATCGGGGGTAAGCGCCGCAGCGCACGCCAACACCCCGGCTTCCTACCGTCTTATCGAAAGGCTGATCGGCGTTGATCGTTCAACCGCGCTGGCTCGGGGCGGCGCTGAGCGTCTCGAGTTGGCTTATTGCGGTCTTTGCCATCGCCGTTCCTCACGATTCTCGGCAACCATCGTCGTCGGGCGCTGCCGACCAGCGCGGAATATTGCTCCGGCTTTAGATCAGGCGCAAACCGGCGCCTCCGGTCCCCTGCCGCCGAGTGCAACGTCAAAAGTGACGTGTTCGAACCGCGTCACGCCGAGGTGCCGATACGCAGCCCGATTCCATTCCACTGTGGAATGAATGCCGCCATGTAGGAGCGAGTGTCGCGGTGGTGCGCTAGCGCCC
>WNFF01005662.1_pt1 | contig 10651 bp, 8 predicted proteins | sample 5400441 | NCBI WGS metagenome assembly WNFF01 (sample SAMN13153345, study PRJNA577476) | soil metagenome | isolation source: 120 cm saprolite under Douglas fir tree site 2 hole 3 replicate 1 | place: USA:California | collected 2015-04-18
GCCGAGGTTCAGGGTGCTAATGAGATAGCCTATAGACATAAGCAGGACCATGGTCAGCCCGATGTAATAGGCAGAGAAATTGCCGGCGACGAAGCCCGAAAGAATGCCGAGAGATGCGCCACCCTCCTGTGCGGAGGTAACCACTTCTCTGACGTGACGGGATTCGGTGGAGGTGAAGACCTTCACCAGCTCAGGGATAATGGCGCCCGCGAGCGTGCCGCAAGAGATGATCGTCGCGAGCTTCCACCACTGAGAAGGGTCGCCGCCGAGCGTGGGGATAATCAGATAAGAGATCACGTAGGTCAGGGCAATGGAAACGAAGGAGGTGATCCACACCAACGAGGTAAGTGGCGCTTCGTAGTTCATTTTGTCTGCGTTGCCGTATTTCGCCTTGGCGATAAAGCCGTTGATGAAATACGCGGCGGCGCTGGCGACGAGCATCATGATGCGCATCACGAAAATCCACACGAGCAATTGGACTTGGACGGTATTGGCCATCGCGGTGGCCTTGGCGGCCACAACTGCGGAGGCGGTCTGCATGGTCACGCCCGCAGGGAGGAAGTGAGAAGGCGACACTGCCAGGAGGATAAAGGTGATGAGCGCCACCCCGGTGACGCCGTACGTTTCGAAGCCGTCGGCGCTGGGGCCGACGGAGTCGCCGGCGTTGTCCCCGGTGCAGTCGGCAATGACACCCGGGTTGCGCGCGTCGTCTTCCTTGATCTTGAAGACGATCTTCATGAGGTCGGAGCCGATATCGGCGATTTTCGTGAAGATGCCGCCAGCGATACGAAGCGCGGCCGCGCCGAGCGATTCGCCGATAGCGAAGCCTATAAAACACGGCCCGGCGTAGTCGCCGGGAATAAAGAGCAGGATGAAGAGCATCATCAGCAGCTCAACGCTGATGAGCATCATGCCGATGCTCATGCCGGCTTCGAGGGGCGTGTGATAGATCGGGTAGGGCTTGCCGCGAAGAGACGCGAAGGCGGTGCGGGAGTTCGCAAAGGTGTTTACGCGGATGCCGAACCACGCCACACCGTAACTGCCACCCATGCCGACAACACTGAAGAGCAAAATGATCGGCAGCGTGAGGGCGACCGGCTTGCCCGGGACCGGAGCGAGCACGCCGAAGTAAAGAACGATGACGATGGCGATGAAGACCCAAAGAAAGACAAGGAATTTGCCCTGGGTGATCAGATAAGTTTTGCAAGTCTCATAGATAAGCTCGGAGACATCGCGCATGGAGCGGTGCACGGGCATCTGCTTCAGCCGGCTATAAATCGTCAAACCGAAAATCAGGCCGAAAACACAAAACAGAATCCCGAATAGGAGCAGTTTGTGACCGTCCATACCGAGAAAAGTGACCTGCGAGAGGTCAGGCAGCTTCAAGCCGGCCTCGCCACCTCCCTCTTGAGCCAGAGCAGAAGCGCCGCAGAGCAGCGTGAGAACGACGACAGCGGTGCTTATCTTTGCAAAGCGAAATATCAGAGACCAGGCGCTTGCCAGCCAGGTACGCATCAACAGTCCTCCATAGATGAATCGTTTTCGGGGCAAACGGCGACCCCGCGCACTCGTTTCCAGCACACCTTTTCAAACAAACGCTTGTTCGTTAGCGCCCCGAGAACTTCTCAGAAAGGCTCCCGTTTTCAGATAGGACAGAAACACAATGTCCGCACGACCGCAGAGGGTCGACGGGGCAGCAAACCCGACCCGGCCACCACCGAAACCCGGGGACAGCACCCCTCAAGGCCCGCACATGGGCCCACACAAAACGTTGATTTATAACATTTAGTTCAGGCGCGGGTCAAACCGTCCTTGGGACGCATTTCCGGCCGCGAGCAAGGCCAACGGCCTGTCACCACCCTGCGTTGCCGAGACGGCACGGCCTCGAATATGGTGGAGACACGCTATTGCAAAGCGATGGTAACATGCCTTGGTCGCTGGGGCCGATGCGTGCCGGCTAGACGGGGGGCCATGAGTACTGAGAATGGAATGGCGGCAGGAACTTGCGCGGCTGTTCTTACTGGAGTGCGTCACGATTGGAGACGCGTCGAAGTCGAGGAAATATACCGCACCGCGTTACCGGAGCTGATTTTCCGCGCGCAGGGTATCCACCGGCAATTTCACGCGCCAGACCGCGTGCAGACCTGCCAGCTTATTTCCATCAAGACGGGAGGCTGCCCGGAGGACTGTGCATATTGCCCGCAGAGTGCGCACTACAGCACGGGTGTGCGACGCGAGGGATTACTGGAGGCGGAGCACGTCATCGGCGTAGCCCGCGAAGCAGCGGGGCGCGGCGTGACGCGTTTCTGCATGGGCGCGGCGTGGCGGCAAGCTCCGGAGGGAAGGGAATTCGAAACGGTGCTGGAGATGGTGCGCGGCGTCGCGGCGCTAGGCATGGAGGTATGTTGCACACTCGGAATGCTGACGGGGGAGCAAGCGAAAAAGCTGAAGCAAGCGGGATTGACGGCGTATAACCACAATCTGGATACCTCGCCCGAGTTTTACGGCTCCATAATCACGACAAGGACATACGAAGATCGTTTACGAACTCTGGCGGCGGTGCGCAAGGCGGGGATCACTGTTTGCTGCGGGGGAATTCTCGGGATGGGAGAACGAGACACCGACCGCATTGGTTTGTTGCATCAACTCGCAACGCTGGAGCCGCATCCGGAGAGCGTGCCGATCAACATGCTGGTTCGAGTGGAGGGCACCCCGCTCGCTTCCATGCCACGGCTCGAGCCGCTCGAAATGGCTCGCGCCATCGCGACCGCTCGCATATTGATGCCCACATCTCGCGTGCGGCTCGCGGCGGGGCGCAAGCAGCTGTCGCCCGAAGCCGTAACGCTCTGTTTTCTAGCAGGCGCCAATTCCATTTTTGTCGGAGAAAAGCTACTGACCACGCCAAATCCGGGCGCTGATGAAGACGAGCAGTTGCTCAATACCCTGGGTCTCCGTCCACTGGAATCGCATGCCGTCTGAATCGTACGCAGTATTTCAACACGAACTGGAAGCCGGGCTCCGCGACGTTGCAGCGCGAAGCCAGCAGCGCACGCTCGCGGAGATCCGAGGGATCAATTTTTGTTCGAATGATTATCTTGGTCTCGCGGAGCACCCCGGGCTGAAAGAAGCGCTGCTGAATGCCGTGCACGATGCCCCGCGGGTTGGGGGCACGGGGTCTCGTTTGCTTTCGGGGTATTCGGCGATTTGGGAGGAACTTGAGGGGGAATTTGCCCGCTTTGCCGGAACAGAAGCGGCGCTCTACTTTGGGAGCGGCTATGCCGCTAATCTCGGTCTGCTCGGATGCGTGATGGGCAGAGAAGATCTTGTTTTCTCCGATGCGATGAACCATGCGAGCCTCATTGACGGCATCCGGCTCTCACGCGCGCGCAAAGTCGTCTACCCGCATCTTGATTTGAACGCACTGGAAAACGGGCTGCGCGCGCATGCGAGCGAAAAATGCAGGAAGTTCATCGTGACAGAGACGGTATTCAGCATGGATGGCGACGTTGCCAGCGTTGCCGAATTGCTTGGGCTAGGGGACCGCTACGGCGCAACTTTGATCGTCGATGAGGCGCATGCCACGGCGGTGCATGGTCCCCGTGGGCGGGGAATCGCCGCGAGGGACAGCGGTTTCGAGGGGGTGGCGGCCGTCGTTCATACCTGCGGAAAGGCTTTAGCAAGCGCCGGCGCCTTCGTTTGCGGCAGTGCTTTGCTTCGAGAGCACCTGATCAATCACGCGCGCACATTTCTATTTACAACCGCGATGCCGCCGTATATGGCCGGCCAGATTCGTGCCGCGTTGCGTCTTGCTTTGGGGATGGACGCGGAGCGCGAAGAACTGCAATCCCGCGCGGAGCGATTTGCGTCGTCCCTTCGTGCGCAGGGATGGGACATCGCCGGAAGCGTCACGCAAATCGTGCCGGTGGTCCTGGGAGGAAACGAGGAGGCCCTGGGAGCCGCGGAGTTCCTTCAGGCCGAGGGCATTGCGGTCCGCGCGATTCGGCCGCCAACAGTTTCGGAGGGCCAGGCGCGCTTGCGCTTCTCGCTCACTAGTTCGATCCAGGCTGATGAAATCCACATTCTCGGAGACGCTCTCGGGAATTGGCGCGCCCGCCGTCACGGGTTCGCAACGACGGGGCGCGCGTGAGGCACCACTTTTTTGTCACTGGGACGGACACCGGCGTCGGAAAGACGACGCTGTGCGCACTGCTGTGCGCCGCGCTGGACGCCGTGTATTGGAAGCCGATACAGACGGGAACGCTTGAGGGGTCCGACCGCGTCACGGTGATGAGGCTGGCGGGCATTGGCACGGATCGCACGCTCGATGAGGTGTACAAATTTGTTCCGCCGGTTTCGCCGGACTTGGCTTCGCGCTGGGCGGGGGTGGAGATCGATCTTGCGCGAATCACTCTGCCGACCAGCCTGGTCAACGATTGGCTCATCGTCGAGGGCGTGGGCGGAGTGCTCGTGCCCGTCAATCAGAAGCAATTCGTGCTCGACTTGATGGTGAGACTGAAACTTCCCGTGATCGTCGCGGCGCGCAGCGGTACGGGAACGATCAATCACACGCTTCTGACGCTGGCCGCTTTGCACGCGGCGGAATTGCCGGTACACGGCGTGGTCTTGATCGGCGACCAGAACCGCGAGAACCGGGAGACCATCGAACGCTTTGGGCATGTGCGCGTAATCGGAGAAATTCCCCGTCTGCCGAACCTTCATCGCACCGCGCTCATGCAGGTCTTCATGAATCACTTTGACCGCGCTGCGTTTTCACAATAGTTGCAGGCAATGACCCCGCCGCTGGGCATCTGGCATCCCTTCACCAACGCCGCACTGGATCCTCCGCCTTTGCACGTCGTTGGTGCCGAGGGCGTGTATCTGCATATCAAAGACGGCCGCAGAATCCTCGACGCGATTTCGTCCTGGTGGGTGAATCTGCACGGCCACGGCAATCCGCGAATCGCCGGAGCAATCGCGGAGCAGGCGCGCAAGCTAGAGCACGTGATCCTTGCAGGCTTCACGCACGATGCGGCAGAAGAGCTCGCCGCGCGTCTTCGGAAATGGCTTGCGCCCGATTTAACACACCTGTTTTTCTCGGATGATGGCTCGACCGCCGTCGAAGTTGCTCTAAAGATTGCTGTGCAGCATTTCAGCAACCAGGGGCGTGCGGAGAAGCGCGAAATTGCCGCGCTGGCTCATGGCTACCACGGCGATACCACCGGTGCGATGTCCGTGAGCGACGATTCGCCTTTTACGGAAACGTTTCGCGCCATGCGTTACCCGGTGCATCGCGTACATTCGGCTTATTGCTATCGGTGCCCAGTGGGCCTGCGGCGTGAAACTTGCAACATCGAATGCATCGGGCAACTGGAAATACTCCTGGCGGATCGCGCAGATAAAATTGCGGCAGTCATCGTTGAGCCACTGCTTCAGGGCGCAGGCGGGATGATCATTCATCCGGTTGAATTTCTGCAGAAGGTTCGCAGGCTCTGCACGGGCCACGACGTGCTGCTTATCGCCGATGAAGTTCTTACGGGATTTGGCCGCACGGGAAAAATGTTCGCTTGCGATTTGGCGGGAGTCGTGCCGGACTTGATGTGCCTTTCGAAGGGGCTCACCGGCGGCTTTTTGCCGCTGGGTGTGACGCTCTGCACGGACCGCGTCGAAGGCGCGTTTCGAAGCGAAAACCGCGGACACACTTTTTATCACGGACATTCCTACACCGGGAATGCGCTGGCGTGCGCGGCGGCCAACGCCAGCTTGCAGATATTCGAGGACGAGCCAGTCTTCCATCGAATTGCAACGATTGGCAGGATTAACGCGGAGCGCTTATCAGATATTCGCAGAATGCATCAGGTTGGGGAGACGCGTCAGATCGGCACAATCGGCGCGATCGAGCTGCGCGCCGACGATGCCGGTTATCTTTCTGCGATGCGGCCGAAGCTGTACGGTTTTTTCCTCGAGCGAGGTGTGTTATTGCGCCCCCTGGGGAACGTCGTATACGTGCTGCCGCCGTACGTGATTTCGCCTGACGAGTTGGGCGGCGTGTATGACGTAATTGTTGAAGCGATTCAGACATTGCTCTGAGGCTGGAACGGCCTCTGCTAAACTGAGCGCCCGGATGATGAGGGGCGAGGTATTCCCTCGCATGCGCTCGGGATAAAGCTGGGCCAGACAAAATGCGGGTGACCATGCGGAGGAAGTTGGTTTGTCGCCAAATCTCAGCGCCTGGAAGCAGAAAGTCGTCGCCTTCGCGAGCGGGCTCGGTGCTCCGGGCTTACTTCTGATATCTTTTCTGGATTCCTCCGTTCTTTCGTTTCCGATCATCAACGATCTGCTTCTCATTGAGCTGGCGATGCAGCATCCCGTTCGCATGCCGCTCTATGCGTTGACGGCGTCTTTGGGGTCCGTACTGGGGTGTGTCCTGCTCTACTTTCTGGCGCGGGCGGGCGGAGAAGCCTATTTTCATCGCAAAGCGGGCAAGCGTGCCCATGCCATCCGCCACTGGGTCGAACGTAACGGCTTTGGCGGTATGCTGATCGCGGCACTGCTGCCACCGCCGACACCGTTCAAGATATTTGTTTTCGCGGCCGGTGTTTTCGAAGCGCCGTTTTTGGGTTTTACGGCTGCCATCACGCTGGCCAGGCTATTTCGCTATTTCGGCGTAGGTTACCTCGCCGTGCGTTACGGGGCGGATGCACTTCCCTATCTCGCCCACAACAAGTTGCAGGTGACGGTGCTGGTCATCGGGCTCGTTACGCTCAGCTATGCGGTCTCCCAAAAGATTTTGAGGCATAAGCCACCGCAGCCGGGTCCGAAGTGAGTCCAGACCAAGTTTAGCGGTGCAGATCGCGCGCCCAGACGAAGCTCTCGCTGGTTACTTTGCCGGCAGAATCGAGCTCTACGACCACGGCGATTTCGTGCTGGGTTTCGCGCACAGCGGCATAGCGCAAGTCGCGCAATTCAACCACGTAGCCAGCCGCGGTTTTCTGAACGGCCGCTTTGGGGAATCGCGCGACGCGGAGAAACGCTTTGGCGGCTGCCGTATTTCGGGCTGCCTCCAGTAAAGACGAGGGTTCGGGTTTATAGAGATTCACACCGCTTTCCGGATTGAAAGAGCCGCCCACAGTCACGTCCACAGCGATTTCGTGAAGAGCGCTCTCCGTTTCCACGATGCCCTGCCAGGTCAAGAGCGAAACCGATTCAGGAAAGGCGCCGACCCGGCGCGGAGTCTCGCTGCGATACGTGCGAGCCTGGAGCATCGCCACCGCATTCGAGTGTAAAGTGGCCCGTGCACCAACGTAAACCAGCACGAAGGCAAGACCGATGATGGCGCCCCTTTGCCCGCGCGGCCTCTTCTCCTTAGCGCCGATTTCGGAGCTGACCAGATGGAGCAACTCTGGCAACGCCATGGCGGCGATGAGAATGACAAGAATCCATGGATCTAGGCCTGGAAGCCAATCTGCGGCTATTCTCTCGTCGCGGAAGGGCCACAACAGCGCGACGCCGTCCGATTGGCAGGCGTCCATGGCGATGTGTAGCAAGGCTGCACAGAGTGGCGCTAGGAGTGCAGCCCCAAAGAGATTGCGCAATGCCAGGTTTCGCATGGTTCGGGGGTCATTGGGAATCGCTTCGCCCCTCGGCAACGAGACGTCAATACCCAGCCATCCCCAAAAGATGGCGGCCACGAGAATCGCAGGAAAGACTGCTGAAATAAGAACGGTCGCAAGGATCGAGTGCGTATATGTGCCGTGCCACCCGAAAAAAGCAGAAGGACCAAAAAACGCGCTCAGCCAGTCAATGTCAGCAAGCGTGCCAGCGATCAATGCTGATGCTATGCCTGCTTTGCCGGCGCGGGGAAAGAAGGCCCGTGCGACGGCGAGCGATGCCAATCCATGCGTGACGATGTCCACGGCTAATTCGTTCCACTATCGCCAGTTCTTGAAGTATGGCTGTTCTGCGGCACCAGCAGCTTCAGCGCGCGAGGCACAATCCTGAATTCGACAGGCAGGCGAGCGAGGGGCTCGCCGTCAACCTGGGCATAAACCGGATTCTGATCGAGTGGCTCGCAGATGACCCTGTCAGCCTTCCAGAAATGGACGCCCTCGGCGTCGCGGATTTTCCCAAGCCAGAGTGCAGGCAAATAGCTCAGATAGCGGAGGCCGCTTTGCGTGGTTAGCGCCATCAGCTCGAATTGATCCTCGTACAAATCCGCGCCGGTGGTGATTTTGAATGGCCCACCGTAGTTCTTCGTGCGGCCAACGACTACGAGCGAGGCGTCGATGCTCCTTCCCGCGGCTGTGACGCGGAAGCGCGGGAATTCGTAGCGGAAGACCTCGCGCGCTCCTTGCCACCAGTAGGCCAGAATGCCGACGCGGGCCTTGAGGCCGAGATCGATCGAATAAACGATCATGCCATCCGGACCAGCTCCCCCGACACTGAGAAAATACTTTTTCCGTTCGGGATGCCCGATGGGAGTTGCCAACCCCAGTGCAATGTCCTTCACTTCTCCGTGCACCAGCTCATGCGCCGCGCTGGGAATGTCCCAGGGCAAGTTCAATTCCTTTGCAAGAACGTTGGCGGTTCCGCCTGGAAGAAGCGCGAGCGGCACGCGACGGCCATTCTGGGGCGCGGCCAGGCCGTTAACAATCTCATTGAGCGTGCCGTCTCCACCGCAAGCGATCACGAGATGGCGGCCTTCGGCGTCGGCGCGCTGTGCGATTTGCGTTGCCTCGCCCGCCTTGGTCGTTTCGGCGAGCTCCGTCTGGATGCCGCCCGCAGCGAAAATCCGCCGTGCTTTGTCGAGCATGCGGCGGCGTCCGCTGCCACCGTTCCCGGCGTTCGGGTTGTGAATCAGGAGCGCGTTGTGAATCTTCGTCGTCATGGGTCGCTGTACTCGTGCCCCGCCAACCTCATTCTATATAATGTCAGGCGATTTCGGAGTATCCGTTCTGTCGAGGGGTTCATGGCCAAAGCTGCTCCTGCCGCCGTCAAGAAAGAGATCGAAGACCTCCGCGAGAAAATTCGCTATCACGAATACCGGTATTACGTCCTCGACGACCCGGAGATTTCCGACGCGGCGTACGACCGGCTGATGAACCGGCTGAAAGATCTCGAAGCCGCTCTTCCTGAACTGGTCACGCCGGATTCGCCGACGGTGCGCGTCGGTGGTGCTCCCCGCGAAGGGTTTCAAACGGTGCGTCACGCGAGACCGATGTTGAGCCTTGACAACGCTTTTTCCTATGATGCGCTGCGCGATTTCGACCGCCGCGTGCGCGAGGCCAGCGGCCGCCAAAAGATCGAATATGTCGCCGAGCACAAGTTCGATGGACTGAGCATCTCGCTGCAATACGAAGATGGCATCTTATCGCGCGGCGTGACGCGCGGCGACGGCACGACCGGAGAAGATGTCACGCCCAACGTGAAGACGATTCGCTCGATTCCGCTGCGCATCGATACCGCGGTGCTGAAAAAGGCCAAGCTCTCCCCCGATTTTGAAGTGCGCGGCGAGGTCCTGATGACGCGCAAGGCGTTCGAAGCGCTGAACCGCCAGCAAGAGCAGTCCGGCGGAAAGATTTTTGTGAACGCGCGAAACTCCGCCGCTGGCGCTGTGCGCGTTCTGGATCCCTCCATCACCGCCGCCCGCCGCCTGGACTTTTTTGCTTATTACCTGCTCGTGGATGGCAAAGTGCCTTTGGCCAAGCATTCGGAATCCCTGGGAGTTCTTAAGCAATTGCGATTCCGCGCCTCCGACGACTGGAAACTTTGCGATGGGATCGACGAGGTGATTGCCTACTGCGATGATTGGGACGCCAAGCGCGAGGAGCTCCCTTATGAGATCGACGGCGTGGTCATAAAGGTCAATTCCACGGCAATTCAGAATGAATTGGGTTACACCGCCAAGGCGCCGCGCTGGGCCATCGCGTACAAGTATCCTGCGAGGCAGGAAACCACGGTCGTCACCGACATTATCGTTCAGGTTGGCCGCACGGGCGCCCTGACACCTGTCGCCGTCCTCGAGCCAGTGCAAGTCGGCGGCGTCACTGTCAGCCGATCCACACTCCACAACATGGACGAGATCGAACGGCTCGGCCTGCAGATCGGAGACGCGGTGATCATTGAGCGCGCCGGCGAAGTGATCCCACACGTGGTGAAAGTGGTGAAGCCCGGGAAGCATCGGAAGCCCTTTCGGATGCCGAAGCATTGCCCTGAATGCGGGAGCCCGTCATGCGATGAACATTGATGGCTTGGGTGAAAAAATCGTCGATCAGCTCGTGGACAAAGGCCTGGTCAAAGATGTCGCGGATCTCTACTTGCTGAAACTAGAGGATCTGGCCGCGCTCGACCGCATGGCGGAAAAATCCGCGCAAAATCTGCTCGATGAAATCGAAGCCAGCAAAAAACACAACTTGGCGCGGCTAACCTATGCGCTGGGCATTCGATTTGTCGGTGAACGGACCGCTCAGCTTCTCGCAGAACATTTTTCTTCGCTCGAAGAACTAGCCGCCGCAAAGGAAGAACAACTCGTGGGTGTGCCCGAAGTCGGCCCGAAAGTCGCCGCCGCTATCGTCGAATTCTTCTCCGAGCCTGCCAACCGCCAGCTCATCAAGAAGCTGCACAAGGCCGGCGTTCATCCCACCGCGGAGAAGCG
>WNFF01005190.1_pt1 | contig 10649 bp, 8 predicted proteins | sample 5400441 | NCBI WGS metagenome assembly WNFF01 (sample SAMN13153345, study PRJNA577476) | soil metagenome | isolation source: 120 cm saprolite under Douglas fir tree site 2 hole 3 replicate 1 | place: USA:California | collected 2015-04-18
CCCTCCAAGGATTCCAGACCATCGCGCAGAAGAACGTCGTCGTTAACGTCGGCCAGGACGTGGTCGTGGATTTTGCTCTTAAACCCGGCTCCGTGAGCGAGACCATTGAAGTCGCCTCGACCATCCCGGTGCTCGAAACTCAAGACGCTTCCGTCGGTCAAGTCGTCGACTCGCGCAACGTCAACAACCTTCCTTTGAACGGGCGCAACTTCACCTTCCTCGCACAACTCGCCGCCGGGGTCAACACTCCGCAGGCAGACACCCGCGGCAACGCCGCCAGCGGTGCCTTCGCGGCCAACGGTCTTCGTCCCGCGCAGAACAATTACTTGCTCGATGGCATCGACAACAATTCGGACACGGTTGACTTCCTAAACGGGACAAATTTCGTTGTTCTTCCTCCGCTCGATGCCGTTGAAGAATTTAAAGTGCAGACTTCCGACTTCAGCGCCGAGTTTGGCCGCTCCGGCGCCGCCGTTCTCAACGCCACCATCAAGTCCGGGACAAACGAGTTCCACGGCGCGGCATGGGAGTTTTTCCGCAATGATAAGCTCGATGCTGCGGACTTTTTCGAAAACGCCGGCGGAATCAAGAAGGGCGCGCTCCGCCAGAACCAGTTCGGGTTTACCGCCGGTGGTCCGGTCGTCATTCCCAAAGTGTTTGACGGCCGGAACAAGGTCTTCTTCTTCGGCGACTACGAAGGGTTCCGGAGAGTCCAGGGAACAATTCTGACTGGCTCTGTCCCCACCGCCGCGGAACGTGCCAGCGGTTACACTGACCTCTCGGACCTGATCACCGGTCAATCGGGAACTCAGACCGACGCCCTGGGCCGGACAATGCCGACCGGGACCATCTTGGATCCAGCCACTACTCGCCAGATCTCTCCTGGTGTGTTCGTCCGTGATCCCTTTGGCACGTGCGGGGCCACTCCGCCCAACAATACGTACACACTGGCCGGCTGCAACCTGAACCAGATCCCCGCCGGGCGCCTCGATCCCAATGCTGTAAAACTCTTGAATCTCTATCCGCTGCCAACCACTTCCTCGCTTTTCTCGAATTTCGCCAATTCACCAAAACTCTTTGAGCACCGCAACTCATTCGATACACGGATGGATGTCAATGCCAATGAAAAAAATCAAGTTTTCTTCCGGTTCAGCTTTGTGGACGACCCGCAATTCATTCCCGGCATCTTTGGTGGCATAGCGGACGGCGGTGGCTTCCAGCAAGGAACTCAGACGGCGCTGGCGCAGCAGAGCGCGCTTGGCTACACTCACACCTTCTCGCCGACGCTGATCAACGTCATTCGTGGCGGCCTAAATTACCTTCACACCACCCGCGTTTCGCCATCGGCCAACAATCTGACGAACGTTCCGGGCCAGTTCGGGATCCAAGGGATTCCGCAGCAAAGCGAAAATGGCGGCCTTCCTGCCTTCGGAATCAACGGACTCCAAACCCTTGGGAGTAACGCCTTCCTGCCTTCGGATGAGGTCAGTTCGACGATCCAGGTCACCGACGACCTCACCAAGATTTATGGAAAACATACCTTCAAATTGGGTATTGAGATTCAGCACGTCAAATTCTCGACCCTGCAACCGCCGTGGTCTCGCGGGGAGTTCGACTTCAGCGGCCTCTACACTGAAATTCCCGGCGTAGGCGGAGGCAATACGGGCCGCGCCCAATTCTTGCTCACGCCGATCCTGTCGACCGTGCCTGGGGGAATTAACTATGTTGGAGGGCCGTCTGGGAACGGCGATGACGGAGCAATTCACAACGGCATATTCATCTCCAACATCTCCCTTACCGATAACGGAAAGAACTACTATGGTGGTTATATCAACGACGACGTGAAGGTGACCCGCAAACTGACTGTCAACCTTGGCGTGCGTTATGACTTTTTCGGGCTGGTGTATGAGCACCACGCGAACCAAGCCAACTTCGTTCCCAGTGGACCTCCGACCGGCGCTCCGTTGTATATAATCCCCCAGGGAAAGAATGCCGGTAACCTGTCTCCCAGCTTCCTCAACTTGCTCACCAAGGACGGTATCACGCTCGACGTTACCAACCGTTACGGCAAGGGACTCGGGAAATCTGAGACTACGAATTTTGCGCCTCGTTTGGGCGTGGCCTACCAAGTCACCCCAAAACTTGTCGCGCGCGCCGGATTTGGACTCTTCTACAATGGCTTTGAGAACCGGGGCTTCTCGCCGAACATCGGGGAGAACTATCCCTTCCAGTTCAATTTCCAGTTTGAGCCACCCGACGCCGCTCACCCGGTCAAATTCACGAATGCGAATGGCACACCATGCACCACCGCAGGCCCAGGCGGGAGTGCAACTGGGAATGCGACTTTTGAAACCGGGTTTTCGTGCACGCCGCTGAGTCCGCTGTTGGTAAACGCCAGCGGCCTCGCTTTGCGCGGCATTCAGTTCGACTACATCACGCCGTACTCCATGAGTGGCAATCTGACCCTGCAATATCAGCTGACGTCTTCGATGTCCGTCCAAGCTGGCTACGTCACGTCGCTAGCGCGCCATTTGGAGGTTTTTCCGGGTTCCAACAACATCACCTCGCTCACGTCCACCGCCCTTCCTTTCCCGGATTTCGGACAGAACGCGAGCTATGCCGCGACGGAAGGGAACAGCGCTTACCATGGTCTCCAGACGAAAGTCGAAAAGCAATTCGCGGGCGGACTCAATTTTCTCGCCACATACACTTGGTCGAAGGTCCGCACAGACGCTCATGACTTGCTTAACGGAGGCAGCGTAGGCGGCTACCGTGCTCCTGACGTTGCAGGGTTTGGAATCCAAGGGGACTACGGCTTGGCTCCCTTCGATGTTCGCAACGTCTTTCATTTCAGTGGCACCTACGAGCTTCCTTTTGGCAAGGGTAAGCGCTTCATGTCGGACGCCGGAGGGGCTGCGAACAAACTAATCGGGGGCTGGAGCTTGACCTGGAGTTCCACGCTTCAAGGTGGCCAGCCGATTACACTTTCTTGCCCCTCGGGCACTGTCCCAAACGCGGGTTGCTACGACCTCCTTGTGGGTGACCCGAAACTCGGACTGCACACAGACGCAAAGAGAAAACTGAGCTGGTATGGGAACCCCGCGGCATTCGCGCAGCCTTGCAAGCTGGGTAGTAATCCGCCAGCACCAACAAATTGCGTTCCCTTGACGGGCTTTGCCGTCTTGGGCGGCGGTCCTACCCAGGTTGTCGGGCCCGGATTCCACAGATTGGACTTCTCCGTCTTCAAGGATCTCCCGCTCACCGAGCGCTTCCGCATGCAGTTCCGTACGGAGATCTTCAATATTTTCAATCACCCGAATTTCAACGCGCCCAACTTCGGCGGCAACGGGGTTGTCGCCATCTCAGGGTCGGGCAATTTCACAAACGCAAGCTTTGGCGAGATCGGATCGACGCGTGATGCTCCCTACGATCCGCGACAGATCCAGTTCGCTTTGAAGCTGTATTACTAAGCTAGGTGGAAAATTCTCCGAAGAGGCGCTTCGCGAGAAGCGCCTCTTCTTTTCATTTACCTTTTTTCCCTTTCCTCAACTTACATTTTCCAAACTCCGCTTTTTTCAGCTTCCCTTTTTTTCCAACGCCCGCTTTTTAATTCCACTTTTTTTCGACTTCCCTTTTTTTTCAACTGAAAGTTCCGTGACTCCAGCTCGCAGTGTTAAAATTCAGAAATCGTGATGCGAAGACTCCGCTTGGTGTGCCTCGCGCTTCTGTGTCTTGCGGCCTGCATGCACGCCCAAGACGCCCCCAGCGGCGCTACAGAGCGCTTGGACCGCCAGTTCCAGGCGGCGGTGGCTCAATACGAATCCGGACGCTTTCCCGAGGCCGCTATGGCGCTGGAATCGCTGCTCCGCGAAGTTCCCGAAAGCTTCGAAGTGCATGAGTTACTCGGCCTGGTGTACTCCGCGCAATCTCAGGACGCCAAAGCCGCCGCGCACCTGGAGAAGGCCGTGCGCTTGAAACCGGACTCCGCGGCGGCCAGAACGAACCTGGCCACCAACCTTGCGCGGCGGGAAAAGCTTGCGCTTGCCGAAGAGCAATTCAAGAAGGCGCTGGAGCTCGAGCCGCAAAACTACGACGCCAACCACAATCTCGGCGAGCTCTACGTCCGTGCCGGAAAAGTTGCTGCCGCGACGCCGTATCTCGAACAAGCGCAGCGCATCAATCTGGGCTCGTATGACAACGGCTATGATTTGGCGCTGGCCTACATGGTTACTTCGCGCCTCGCTGACGCTCGCCAGCTGCTTCAGAATCTCCTGAAGCAAAAAGATTCTGCTGAGCTGCACAACCTTCTCGGCGAGGTCGAAGAAAAAGACGGCAAATTCGTTGCAGCCGCCAACGAGTACGAGCTCGCCGCGCACCTCGATCCCAGCGAGAGCAATCTTTTCGATTGGGGCAGCGAGCTGCTGCTGCACCGCACGCTCGAGCCGGCGATTCAGGTGTTTCAGAGCGCGACGGAGCGCTATCCCAATTCGCCGCGCCTGGCGATCGGGCTCGGCATCGCCTACTACTCGCGCGGCAACTACGACGACGCCGTGAAATCCCTGCTCAAGGCGGCCGATCTCAGTCCCGCCGATCCGCGCGTCTATCCTTTTCTCTCTCGCGCCTATGACAGTTCGCCCAGCCAGGCCGAAGAGGTCATCGCGCGTTTCCGGCGTTTCGCGGAGCAGCAGCCCGGCAATGCTCGCGCGCAGTTTTATTTCGCGATGAGCCTGTGGAAAGGGAAGCGCGCGCAGGATCCCAATCTCGATTTAACGCAAATCGGCGCGCTGCTGAAAAAATCGATCGCGCTCGATCCCTCAGTAGCGGAGGCGCATGTGCAGCTCGGCAATCTGTACTCCGAGCAACAAAAGTATGCCGACTCCATTCCCGAATATCAGCGCGCGCTGGAGTTGAACTCCGATTTGGCCGACGCGCACTATCGCCTGGGTCAGGCATACGTGCGCACCGGCGAAAAAGACCGCGCGCAGGAGCAGATCCAGGTGTACCAAAAACTCCGCGAGCAACATCTCGCCGACCTCGACAAGCAGCGCGCCGAAGTCCGCCAATTTGTCTACGCCGCAAAGGATGCCTCTGTCGCAAAACCCTGATCTCCTCGTTTCTGCCACAGAGGCGCAGAGTGCACCGAGAAACTTGAAGGGATACCCCCACACCCCCGGGGCAATGTGGATGATTATCAAAGGAAAGGGCTTGCGGAAAAAGCAATTCGTAAGAATATGAAAACAAAGGGCGAGCAAGAAATAGAAGTTTACAGTTGTTGGTTGTAAGTTGTTGGTTTCGGAGGTGGAGGAAAAAAAAGGCGACCGACTCACCACAGAGTTCACAGAGGCGCAGAGACACCGAGGGGGAAACCGGAGCAACGGTGACACCCCCATCCCGGGTGTTTGCGTAAGAGTGGCAAGGAAAGGACTTACGCGACAAGGAGTACGTAAGAGTGGCAAGCAAAGGACTTACAAAGAGGCATTTTTGCGCTTCGGTGCAACGGACGAGGTCCCGAAGGGGTGTGCCACCCCGGGTGTTTTGCAAAAAGAGTGTGGAAGTTATTGAAAACAAAGGACGGGAGTCGGAAAAAGAGCGCAAAGAGAGATCAAGAGTGCGCAAGCGGAAGGAAGTAAAGGAGATAGAGGAAGTTGAGGGAGAGGACCCAGCGAGGTTTGTTCGAGATAACACACGCAACGCTACCATAGATGCGGTATGTTTGTCAATAGTAAATATAAGTTCAAGCTTCTGAGTGGGTTGCGGGCTAGACAGCTTGTGGAAAAAAGCCGAAAGCCGTTTCCTCCGGCGCTAAAGCGCGTTGATACGACAGGGTTTATGTCGGACCCGCGGCTCCGGCCCTCGCGAATCAGACTTTTTCCGCAAACTGTAGTGTGGGCGGGAGAAAAGACCGACTACGCGTGAAAGCTTTTGCGGACCGGGACGGCGCAAAAGGTGCCTTGGCTGAAGCCTTCGGCTTCGACGCCGAAGGCATGGTCGAAGCGGGCGCGGAAATTTTCCCAGGCGATGGTGGCGGTGAGCTCGACCAGTTGAGCCTCGGTGAAGTTGCCGCGGAGCTTGGCGAATAGCGCCTCGGAAACCTCCACGGGAGTCTCGGTCATCGCGTCTACATACTCGAGCACCAGCTTCTCGGTCTCCGAGAATACCGGGCTGGTGCGATAGTTCGGCAAGGCTTCCATCGTGGCCTGCGAGATACCGTTTGTTCTGCCGACGGCAGAACCGATGTCAATTCAAAAAGGACAGCCCACCAAGGTAGCTACCCGCAGCTCCGCCAAGACTTTTAGGGCATCGTCGACCCGATGGCTTGCGGCCATCGACAGCTCCATCTGCGCGTCGCCCCAGAGCAGCCTGGTGTGATGAGCCATGATTTGCACCGGCTTGACCACGCGCCCCACTTTGCGTTTCGTCATCGCATAGGCGATGCGAGTGAGTAGCCCGCTGACCAGCCCCTGCTGGCCAGGTTCCGCGCCGCTGATTCGTGCCATAGCAATTCACCCTCCTACTCAATCTTAACGTAGCGACGCTTCGGAAAGCACTGCGGTGCACCAGTCCCGACGCTATATACCGCCTAGCGACTTACTGGCTGCAGAACTATAATCCGTTCACTTGGATGGGAGGAACCAGTGAATCGCAGACTCCAGCGAAGGCTGACCGCAGTTGGCGCGTTCTTGGCGTTACTCGTTCCTTCACAGGCAGGAGCGCAACAGCAAAAGGAGTGGACTTGGACCGATGCATCCGGTCACGCCAGAACGCGAGCTGAGCTGGACAAGGTTTTTGCTGAGCACATACTCTGGTTGAAGTCAGGAGAGTCCCGGGGAACGCGAGCGGATCTGAGCAGCGCACACCTGACCTACGCGGACCTGGTCGGCGCGGAATTGAACAGCGCGGACCTAATCGGCGCACGCCTGGTCGGCGCGGACCTGACCAATGCGGACCTGGTCGGCGCGGACCTGGTCGGCGCGGACCTGATGGGGGCGCACCTGAACGGCACGAGCCTGACGGACGCGGACCTGACCGACGCGCACCTGAGCGACGGGGACCTGACCGACGCGCACCTGGCCAGGGCGGACCTCAGCCAGGCGTACATGAACACCGCGAACCTGACCCGCGCCGTTTTGGACAGCGCGAACCTGAGCGGCGCGCATCTGCTCTCAACGAACTTGACCCGCGCAAGCCTGAACCGTGCGGACCTGACCCGCGCAAGCCTGAACCGTGCAGACCTGACCCGCGTGGAACTTGTGGGCGCAGAATTGAAAGACGCACATTTCTCAGATGCGGATCTACAGGACGCGACGTTTGAACCTAACTCAACCCCCGAGCTAAGAAGCATCGCGACAGCGAGACACCTGGAGCTAGTGACCTACCAGACCAACCCTGATGCTCTCGCTCAGCTTCGCAAGCAGTTTCAAGAGAACGGGTTTCGGACCCAGGAGCGAAAGATTACTTATGCTCTGAGTCGTAGGAAGGCAGAACTGGATGGGCCCGTTGAGCGGTGGTTCCAGAGGATGGCCTTTGATTTGACCTGCCAATATGGGATGAACCCCGGACGAGCACTGCAGATTTGGCTGGCGCTGTTGCTCTTCTGCTGGCTCGCGTATGCCGTGTTCATTCACGTTCCGGGCGAATCGGGAATCTACCGGCTTCAGAAAACTGGCGGCCCCACAGCAAAAGAAGAGATCGAGGAACAAATTCGGCCCCGGACGATTCCATCACGCCCCCTGTGGCGATACCCGGTTCGATTCATCCATCAAGAGCTGCGGGTGTTTTTCTGGGCGGGTTTTTTCAGCCTAATGAGCGCCTTTAACATCGGCTTTCGGGACATCAATTTCGGGCGATGGCTGCGCTTATTGCCGAGGACCGAGTACGACTTGAAGGCTAAAGGCTGGGCGCGCACGGTGGCGGGGTTTCAGTCCTTGATCAGCGTTTACCTGATTGCGTTGTGGGTCCTGACGTATTTCGGACGACCGTTTGAATGATGACGCCGAAGGCGGAAGTCAAAATCTGCACAAACCACGGAAAGGATGCGGCGGCGAGGTTTCAGAATTGCAGCGGGTAAACGGGAGTGAACCTAAATGCCTCAAAACAGAGAGACCGGAGCTGAAGGAAATCGATTCGGTCGCGAGTATGGTGAACGAATCACGGCTGCACTCGGCGGCAAGTTGTTAAGATCCGGAAGCAACGAATGTATTCTGGATGGAAGAAGAGTAAGTCTGCATTGTGCTGGTGTACGCACTACAAGTGTTGGAGTTCTCTATGACATGCTGGAAAGGATTGATGCCGTGATCGCTGCTTTTCAGCAGGATGACGGTTCATTTCGAGTATTTCAACTTGCGCTGCAACAATACAAAGAGAACATGAGGCCGACAGGCAGCCGTGGAGCATCGGCGCGTAAGGTTGGTCTCGTGACTCGCGCTGTCTTTGAGCGAGAGGGGAGACTGGTTGGGGTGGTTCGCGTCTGATGTCTGTTTGCCGTAGTTTCCTCTCATATAGACAGGATGACCTCCGAGTTTGGCTGACCGGAGATAACCAACAATGGACAAACTCGCGTTGGTTCAACTGATCTCAGGGAAAGAACCCGAAGCGGTCACACGAACGCTCGCGATGATGGCCTACAATCCTGCTATTGGCCGCGTGCTGGAGAAGGGTGGCGTCGATAAGTTTTCGGACCTGATGGTCAAGACAATTCCGAAATTCTATGGCCTTCCGACTCGTGAGCGTTTCGAGAAAGTCCACGCCGAAACGTGCGATGAGATCCGTTCCACATTCAAGACGAGCCGAAAGGAAAGTCCTTCCTACAGCCAGGCACAGAAGCCGCTCAACGTATTTCTCAAAGTCTATGTCGATTGGGCTGGACAACCGAGCCGGGATCTAGCTGAGAGCCTGAGGCCATTTCTGCACGTTCCTTTAGACGGTTTGCTCATGGAGTTTATTGCGCGTGAGTTTCCGGATGAATACCGGACCCGTATTGCTCCGATTCGCGAGCGGCTGGCGGAGTGGCTCTCTGGTCGGCTGGAGAATGCGACTCCTAAGATGATCGGTCGGGCGTGGGGCAAGGAATTTTCGTTGACTGGGATTGTCACGAAGGAGATTTATTTGAGCTGGCAAGATTTGCTCCGGGAGTTGTGGCCGGCAAAACCCGTGATGCTTGACATAATTTGGGTACTAGAGCGGGCGCGAATTCGAGCGACTGAAAAACCTGTGCCTGCTGAAGAAGAGCAGGAGCAGTGACCGTGAGAGCTGGATTTGGAAACGAAACGAACGGGCCGAAGCCCGTGTGGTTTTTCATTGAGCTCGTTCCCGCCGGTCTAGAGACCCGCTACCGCCGACTGAAAGTCGGGGGCTTCCACATCCTAAAATCTGGGGGCGTCCGTAGTCGCCCGACCTGCGGGCCGCCGCTACGTGGTACTGCGCTTTGCTTGACTTAGGTACAGGCGCGTCGTACTTTCTTGGCGTTCGCTAATTTTTATCGCGGGTTTAGGGAAAAGCAGGTTCCTTCCGACATGGTCGGAATCTTCGATCGCTGGGCCCACCTGCGGCAGGCAGGCTCGGAATGACGACAATGGCTGTGATGAAAAGCTCGTCGGCTCAAGAACTTAGCCGGCAGCTTGCTTGGAGCCGGCGGGAGTTCTTGCGGACTGGCGCGGCTATGGCGCTGGGTGGCACGCTGGTCGGCAATTCATCGGCCCTGGCCGGGGGCTTAAGTCTGGCTGGACGCGGCGCTCTGGCTGGGATTCCGACGAAGAAGAGGAAGGTTGTTGTCATCACGTTTGGCGGGGGGGCGCGGGATCAGGAGACGTTTGCCCCGGAGGGGCAGGAGAATATTCCGCACTTGATGCGGGAGCTGATTCCACAGTCTACATTTTTTACGCAGGTGGTGAACCGCGGAATCCTGGGGCACTACGTGGCTACCGCCAGCCTGGCTACGGGGGTCTACGAGACGATCAACAATTTTGCTTCGCTTCCACCGGAGCATCCCACCGTTTTCGAGTACTTTCGCAAAGATTTGAAGCGGCCTTCCTCGGACGCCTGGGTAGTGGCTCCGAGCAACGGTTTCAATCGCATCGGGGAGAGCAATCATCGCGCGTACGGGCCAGGCCTGGGCGCGAGCGTGATTCTGCCGAAACATTTGTTGACTGCGGCGATGTCGGGCCGCACTACCGATTACGAGCATTTGCTGCGCGACAACTACGAAAGTCCGCTGTTCGCGCCGGACCTGGGCGGCAACGAATTTCAGCTGCAGCAACTGGAGATGATGCTGAAGCTTTCGGTCGACGACTTCAAGGCGCATGCGCTGACGTTGTCGAGCCCGGACGAGCTGTCGGTGTACATCGCGCGGCGGTTGATGCGCCAGCTTGCGCCCAGCCTGCTGTGGATCACCATGCACGATATCGACATCGCGCACGCCGGCGCGTACTCGCTGTACATCGAAGGCATTCGCCGCACGGACCGGCTTTGCGCCGAGATGTGGAAGGCCATCCAGAGCGAGCCGGAATACGCAGGCAATACCACGCTCTTCATCCTGCCGGATTTTGGTCGCGACTCGGATGACGACTCTGGCGGCAACGGATTTCAGCACCACCGCACTGGCGATGCGTTGTCGCGCACTACGTGGATGATGGGGCTTGGCCCGGGGATTC
>WNFF01005193.1_pt1 | contig 10646 bp, 10 predicted proteins | sample 5400441 | NCBI WGS metagenome assembly WNFF01 (sample SAMN13153345, study PRJNA577476) | soil metagenome | isolation source: 120 cm saprolite under Douglas fir tree site 2 hole 3 replicate 1 | place: USA:California | collected 2015-04-18
CTGGTAGACAACCAGGTTGATAGGCCGCAGGTGTAAGAGAAGCAATTCTTTGAGCTGAGCGGTACTAATAGCCCGAGGGCTTGTTCACCTATAACTCACTCTTCAATTTCTGAGGAGTCGCAAACGTCACGTAATCCAGTGCTGAGAGCAGCTGGAGAATCTCGTAGACCTAATTCGGTTGTCGATCACCTCCTGTTTTCGCTGCACACCCAAGTGGAGTGGCACGTATATTGCCAAAGGGTTTGTCGGAAACAGAATCTGATCCAAGCGTAGACCTGCATTGGGCCGCACGTGCCGTCGAACTCGCGCGTCAAGCTGACTTCAGGACCAGCCCGAACCCGATGGTAGGCGCCGTGGTGCTCGACTCCAATGGCCACCTGGTGGGAGAGGGCTTCCATCGAGGTTCAGGGCAGCCACATGCCGAGGAAGAAGCGTTGGCCGCAGCCGGTTACCTGGCTCGTTTAGGAACCATGTACGTCAACCTCGAACCCTGCGTCCACGCGCATCGAAGACCATCCTGCGCGGAAGCCATCATCGAGGCAGGCATTCGTCGGGTCGTGGTCTCGATGATCGATCCAGATGATCGCGTCCGCGGGCAAGGGATGCGTCGCCTCGAATCAGCCGGCCTCCAAACTCAGGTGGGAGTTCATGAGCATCGTGCACAGCTCCTCAACGAGTTCTACGTCAAGCACCGCCTCACGGGCCGCCCCTTTGTCACCGCGAAGTTCGCGATGAGCCTCGACGGCAAGATTGCAACTCGATCTGGCGAATCGCGATGGATCACAGGCGAGGCGGCCCGCGCGCACGCGCATCGGTTGCGGCACATAAATGACGCAATCCTCGTCGGAGTCAACACCGTAATCGCCGATGATCCCGAGCTGACGACTCGCCTGGAGGGTGAAGATGGTAGGCAGCCGCTGCGGATTGTTCTCGATTCCCAACTCAGAATCCGTCAGTCGGCGAAGATCGTCGGCCCGAATACGTTGATCGCGACTACAAAAGCCGGCCGGGTCGGCGCCGCGGAGGTGGTCCGGTTTCCGCCGACCGCTGAAGGCCGCGTCGACCTGCCATCGCTGCTGGACGAGCTGGGGAAGCGCGGAATGCTGAGCTTGCTTGTCGAGGGGGGTGGCCAGGTCAACGCATCATTCTTCAACGCCGGTCTCGTGGACAAGGTTCAGGCCTACATCGCACCGATGGTGATCGGGGGTCGCGACGCACCGGGACCGGTGGGCGGCGTGGGCGTGCTGCACCTCGTGGATGCGATCAAGTTGCGCGAGGCAGATACGACGCAGTTTGGCGACGAGATATTGATCACGGGGTACGTTGATGTTCACCGGGATAGTTAGCGGCGTCGGCACGGTTGCGCTTGCCGAGCCAAACAGGCTCGGCATCGAGCATGCAGCAACCGCCCGCCGCCTGAAAGTCGGTTCGAGCGTAGCGGTCAATGGGTGCTGCTTGACGGTCGTCACAAAGTCCGGCCCAATCTTCGTTGCGGACGTGGTTCCTGAGACGCTTCGCCGCACGAATCTCGGGGCGCTGAAGCCGGGTGCACGAGTCAATCTCGAGCTCCCACTCGCCGCCTCTGGTTTGCTCGACGGCCATCTTGTGCAAGGCCACGTGGACGCAACGACCAAGATCAGGTCGATAAAGGGGGTCGCGGCTGGGCGAGAGATCGTGATCGACATGCCGAAGGAACTCCGCCCTTTCCTGGTAGAGAAGGGTTCAGTCGCCGTGGACGGGACGAGCCTGACGGTCGCCCAGGTCGATGACGTACACGGAACTTTTACGGTGGCCCTGATCCCGCATACCCTCGAAGTCACCATCGCAGCCGACTACAAGGGCGCGTCGGTGGTCAATCTCGAGGCGGATGTCGTCGCCCGCTACGTGGCCCGAAACCTCCACCGGTAATATTCATTGGCGCCATGAGCCTGGCCACCGTTCCTGAAGCGATAGCGGACTTCGAAGCCGGCAAGTTCGTGATCATCGTCGACGACGAGGATCGCGAGAACGAGGGCGACCTCGTAGTAGCGGCGCAGCTGGTCACTCCCGAGCACATCAGCTTCATGACGCGTCACGGATCTGGACTGGTATGCATGCCGATCTTCTCTAGGCGCCTCGACGAGCTCGGGATCGCACCCATGGTGGAAAGAAACACCAGCCGGCTGGGCACCGCCTTCAGCGTGAGCATCGACGCGAAAGACAACGTCACGACCGGTGCTTCCGCCTACGACCGTGCCGCGACGATTCGGAAGGTATTGGATCCGGCAGCGAAAGCGGCCGACTTCTCTATGCCCGGCCACACGTTTCCGCTCCGAGCGGCGGAGGGAGGCGTGCTCACGCGCGCCGGTCAAACGGAGGCTGCAGTCGATCTCGCAATTCTGGCCGGGCTCTATCCGGCCGGCGTGATTACCGAGATCATGAAAGCCGATGGCACTATGGCGCGCATGCCCGACCTCAATACGTTCGCCCAAGAGCACGCCATCAAAGTGATCACAGTCGAGCAGATGATCGCCTACAGGCGCCGTAATGAAAAGCTCGTCGCGCGCCGGGTGGAAGCGGTCATTCCGATTGGCGATGTCGACTCTCAGTTGTGGAAGCTGTATGCGTACGAAGACGTCTTGCGTCATGAAAACCACCTTGCGCTGGTTCTCGGCGACATCGATTCGAACCAACCAGTGCTTTTGCGCGCGCACTCAGAATGTTTGACTGGAGATATCTTCGGCAGCCTGCGTTGCGACTGCGGAGCGCAGCTACATGCGGCGATGGAGATGATCGCTGCAGAGGGCGTCGGTGTGATTCTGTACATACGACATCAGGAGGGACGTGGGATCGGGCTGCTAGACAAGCTGCACGCCTACAACCTCCAGGATCGCGGGCTTGATACGGTCGAGGCCAATGAGGCGCTGGGACATCCGGCGGACAAGCGCGATTACGGTATCGGCAGTCAGATCCTGTACGACCTAGGCGTGCGCAAGATCCGGCTGCTTACCAACAACCCCAAGAAGATCTACGGCCTCGAGGGGTTCGGGCTCGAAGTGATTGAGCGGGTGCCGATCAATATCCCCGCCAACCCCCACAACGAGCGCTACCTGAAGACAAAGAAAGACAAGCTGGGTCACCTGCTGTAGGCGCTTTGACGATTGGGTGAGAAAGGCGAGCAGCCTGATCTGAGCGGTGCCGACCTCCACATTGCGGTCGTTGTCTCGCGCTACAACGAAGACGTCACCAAGCGCCTGCTGCGCGGCGCCCTTGGGGCGTTGCAAGAGCACGAAGTCGCGGAACCTGACGTGTATTGGGTGCCTGGAGCGCTGGAGTTGCCGGTGGCCGCGCTCACGCTGGCAGAGAAGGGCCAACACGACGCCATCGTGTGTCTGGGTTGCGTAATCCGAGGCGAGACTTTCCATTTCGAGGTGGTTGCCGGCCAGGCTGCGGCGGGCATCATGCAGGTCCAGCTCGATACCGGTGTTCCGGTCACGTTCGGTGTGCTCACCACCGAGGACATGGATCAAGCCCTTGCGCGCTCGGGGCCGAAGAACAACAAGGGCGCGGAGGCCGTCGAGGCGGCGATCGAGATGGCGAATCTTCTGCGGAGCATCCAGGGGTAAGGACCTTAACAACCTGGGTTGTGGTCCCTTTTCGACGCGGTTAGGCTCGAAGCAAGGTGCGTCGGTTGGGGGAGGGACGGCACCGGGAGTGGGAGGGCCCGCAGGGCGAGGTTTTTTTGTCAGCCGGCGGTCGAGTAGGCCACCACATCCGCCCCCGCCGGTGCAACCACGAACCCCTCCGTCGCAGCCGGCGTGCTGAAATGCCGCGCTTGACCCAGGCTCAGGTCGTACAGCACTGCCCCCGAGGTCAGGTCGAGCGCAAACAATCGGCCCGAGTCGGGCTCGATCGCCCACAGTGCCCCGGCGGCAACTATCGGAGAACCGAGCCGCGGATGAGGCGCCTTCCACGCCACGCTGATCGATGACTCGGTCACGTCAAGCGCGACCAGGCCGTCGGAGCAAGGAATCCAAACGCGCTGGCCCGACCAGGCTGTGCCTCCCCAAGCCCCCGCGCAAACGGAACGGCTGGCGATCTGCCCGCCAACGCCTCCCATCTGACCGGCGCTGAGCAGGTACGCGACGCCATCCTTCCCAATCGCGACCAAGACTCCTATCGATGAGACGAAGGTTGCCCCCACCGATCCGAGATCGGCATCACTCGCATCCAGCGACCGCCAGTTCGAAGGCGCGAAAAACGACCGCACCTGAAGGTCTGGAGAAAGCTCGATCACCGAGTTGCTGTACGCAAACGACGATGTCGCAGACCCGTTGCCGGTGACGACATACACGGAACCGGAAGCCGAGATCGTGGGACCAGCCGGACTCCAGATTCCCGCCTCGCGCGCGACAGGTGTCCGATATACGAGCGTCGGCGAACCGACCACGGTACCGACCGCCGGCACTGCGACCACATAACCGTGGTAGTTGCCGCAGTCGCCATAGAGACCGCCCAGCGGGATGTACACATGGCTCGACCAAATCGCGAGTGCGCCGCGCTCCTGCTGCACCGACGGTTCAGATCCAGCCGGATCGACCACCTGCTGCGTCACAACCGTGCCGTCAACCAGGCTCAGCGTGAAGAGGACATGGTGAAAGCCGCGCAAGAAGGCGACCACATACAGCCGGCCGGCGACAACATCCGCGGCAGGCGTGCCCGTGATGCCCGTCACCGGCTGGATGTCGCCGCACGGAAGAGTCGATGCATCGACCGGATCACCGAGGTGCCGTTTCCACACCACCGCGCCACTGAAAAGATCCAGCGAATACACGGTGTTGTTCTCTGTCGCCACGAGCACGTGGCCGGACACGATCAACGGCGAGGCGTACACGTCGCCATCAACAGTGTTGCGCCAAGCCTCCCGAGGACTGGAAAGAGGCAGCGAACCGGGGCCTACGCCCGTTCGAGCGGCGTTCTGGTGGTATTCGGGCCAGTCGAAAGCCAGGCTTGGCGAGGGAGACACACGCCCAGATGCAACAGCGGAGGGCTTGGGTGAAGGCGAAGGCGAAGGCGAGCCGCCCGACCCCCCGCCGCACGCGACGCCGACCAAGAGCACCACAACGGCAAGCGCTGAACGGCGGCTGCTCACAGACCCCAGCTGAACTTGCGCACCCCAGTCAGCCGAGCCCGCTCAGGTCCGATCAGCTCCACCCGTCCCTGCACGGCAACGCCTCGCTTCGGTCCCATCGAATCGACCACGATCGCCGCACGAGGTTCGAATTGAAGGTTCCGCAGCTTCACGCCGTCGACGTCGAAATCGAATGCGCCGGACTCGGTTAGCTCGAACATGACCGGCACGACATGGGGCCATCCCGACGGTCCAACGGTCGCGAGGCGGCTAATTCGCTGCGAACGGAGAAACTCGAGCTCACGCTCCGTGAAATCCATCGCAATCCATCCTATCGCCGCGGCCGCAAGCCGCCCCACCCGGATAGCCTCGTAAACTGCACAACTCGGATGGCAAGCACCACCACTCGCGGCGTAGAAACGATCGGCGGTTACACGGTCATCCGTCGCGAACCACTCGACCGCCTGGAGGGCGAGTACATCGAGCTCGCGCACGAGCGGACCGGGGCCAGGCACATCCACATCCGGTCCACCGATGACAACAACGCCTTCGCGGTCTCCTTCCCGACCGTCCCTCAGGACTCGACCGGCGTGGCCCACATCCTCGAGCATGTGGTGCTCGCGGGCTCGAAGCGATTTCCGGTGCGCGATCCGTTCTTCTCGATGACCCGCCGCTCCCTGGCGACGTTCATGAACGCCTTCACAAGCTCTGACTCGACCACCTACCCCTTCAGTACCCGCAACCCCAAGGACTACATGAACCTGCTACTCGTCTACCTCGATGCAACGTTCTTCCCGCTGCTCGAGGAAGACTCGTTCAAGCAAGAAGGGATTCGTTTTGAGTTCGAGGAACCGGGTAATTCATCCAGCGGGCTCCGCTACAAGGGCGTGGTGTTCAACGAGATGAAAGGAGCGCTGGCGAGCCCGCAAGCGGCCATGCAGCGCAACCTCGGCCGCACTTTGTTTCCAGGCCTCACCTATGCAAACGTGTCTGGCGGAGACCCCGAACACATTCCCGACCTGACCTGGGAGGGGTTGCGGAGATTCCACGCCGCGCACTATCACCCGAGCAACGCCTACTTCTATACGTACGGCGACCAGCCACTGGACCGAACGCTGGCGGCCATCGAAGAAAACGTGCTTTCGCACTTCGAGCGCATCGATGTCGACACCTCGATCCCGTACGTGACCCGATTCAAGAAGCCGGTGAAGTCGGTCGAAGCGTACCCGGCCGACCCGAGTAACGACGGCCAACAAAAGGGCCAGGCCCTGGTGGCATGGGTCACGATGCCAGCCACCGATTCCTTCCGCCTCCTCGCGATGAGAGTTCTGTCCGAGGTGCTGCTGGGGAATCCGGGGTCGCCGCTGCGAAAAGCACTGATCGACTCCAAGATCGGCGGCGCTCTTGCGGATGGAAGCGGATACCAGGACGACTCCAAAGAAACGGTCTTTGGAGCCGGTTTGAAAGGCATAGCGGTCGAAGATGCGGAGAAGGTCGAGAAGGTCGTGCTGGACACGCTCGCCAGGCTCGCCGCCGACGGCCTGGACCCAACCCAGGTCGACGCCGCCATCCACAGGCTCGAGTTCGAGAAGAGGGAGCGCTCCAACGCCGGTTTTCCTTACGCGCTGAAGGTTCTCTTCACCTTTCTGGGCACCTACCAGTACGGCGGCGATCCCTACAGCGCGCTCAACCTCGACGCCGACCTCGAGCACCTCCAACAGGCCAGGAAGGAAGGGCGCTTCTTCGAAAACCTCATGGCCGCCGAGCTCGTAGACAATCGGCACCGCGGCCTCCTCATCCTCGAGCCGGATCCTGCCCTCGAGGACAGAAAGCGACGGACCGAGCTAGAGCGACTATCAGCGATCGAGGCCACGCTGACCGACCAGGACCGTGAACGCATCGTCGCCGATGCGCTGCGCCTCAAGGCCGAGCAAGAGGCCAAACCGGACCTCGCGGTTCTGCCCTCGCTCGAGCTCAGCGACATCCCAATGCGGTTCGATGAGGTCCCGAGCCGAAACATCAAGGTTGGACCGGCCACCTTGGAGTTCTTTCCGCTGCCCACCAACGGGATCACGTACCTCGACATTCGCTCCGACTTCGCCGCTCTCTCGCCGGACGAGAAGGACCTGCTGCCATTGTTCAGCCGCATGTTCACCCAGATGGGCGCGGCGGGCCAGGACTATGTCCAGATCGCCAATCGCATCGCCGCCTATACGGGCGGCATCGGCGCGGGACCCGCGGTTCAGCCGCTGGCGGCACGCGACGATTACTTGCAGTCGTTCCTCGTGTCGGGACGAGCGCTCGACCGCAATATCGGACCGTTCATCGACCTGCTCACAGACCTAACCGCTCGAATGGAGATCGAGCCGCACAGGTTGAAGGACGTCATCGACGAGAGCGCGACTCGACTGGAGAGCTCAATCGCGGGCCTTGGATTTCAATTCGCCATCTTGAGAGCGACGTCCAAGCTCAATTCCGAGGGTGCGATCAACGACGCCCTGCAGGGGATCGGGATGCTGCACGAGACTCGCCGCCTTGCGCGCATGGACGAGGCCGAGCTCAAAGAAGTCATCGCCAAGCTGACCGCGATCCGAATCGCCCTCTTCAAACAGGGCTCGATCCAGATCGTCGTCACCTGCGAAGAGTCGATGGTCGATGCCATTGCCGAGCGATTGCATGGCCTGGTCGAGGCCTTACCCAAGGGCAACGGCAACGGGCAGGTCGAGAAGCCGGCTCCGCTGTCAACAGCCCCCGAAGCGCGGACCGCTCCGCTGCCGGTCGCGTTCAACGTCCGCGTGTTCAAAACCGTGCGCTACACGCACCCCGACGCGCCGGGTTTGCTGGTGCTGGCGAATTATCTCCGCGACACCTTCCTTCATCGCGAGCTGCGTGAGAAGGGCGGCGCGTACGGCGCCGTCGCACAGGCGAGTATCGGAGGTGGAACCTTCTACCTGGCGTCCTATCGAGATCCGAACGTCATCCGCACCTACGACACATATGACCGCGCGATCAAATGGGTGATCGACGGCGAGATAGCCGAAGAGGCGTTGAAGGAGGCGATCCTGGGCGCGTGCGGCGATGTGGACCCTCTGGAATCTCCGGACATCAAGGGACGTCGCGAGGCCACAAACCAGCTCACAGGTTTCACGCGATGGGAGAGAGAGAAGTTCAAGAAGCGCTTGCTCGATGTATCAGCCGCCGATCTTCGGCGCATCGGGGCGACGTATCTCGCCACGGGTGCCTACGTCCAGACGACCGTGGCCGGCCCGGAGCTGGTAGAGGCCGCGACGAGAGAGCGACCTGGGCTGTTCGAGGTGGTCGCGCCCGTCTGAAACCGGTCGTGTCAGAATCGCGACATGAATCTTTGGCGTCGCGAATATTTCTGGCCGGCGGTATTGATCGTGCTCGGGGTGTACTTCCTCCTCAGCAATCTCAACCTGTTGACCTGGCTCCGCGGAGACCTGGTCTGGCCGCTCATCTTGATCGCTCTGGGCTTGTGGCTGATCCTCCGCCGAGCCCGCACGTGAGCGAGGAGGGTTAGAGCAACGAGGTACAGATACCGCAGCTTCTTCTGGCCGGCGGTTCTGATCCTCGTCGGAGTATTCGCGCTTCTGGTCAACTCGGGACTGGTCGCGCCCGAGCGAATCGCCCGGCTGGTAGACCTGTGGCCGCTGATCCTGGTCGTGATCGGATTGGAGCTGCTGGTCAGGCGCTCGCTCAAGGGAGCCAACGCCGAGCTCGCAGCGGTCCTGATCGTCGCTCTCGCGATCAGCGGCGCCGCGGCGTACGTGGCACTCGGGCCTCCGGTTAGGACCGGAGCGCAGACGCTCGACATATCGGGCAAGCTCGGGTCGCTGACGCAAGCGAGCGTGCGCGTCAAGGCGAATGCGGCGCAAATCACCATGGAGGGCGCGGACATTGGCGCCGATCTCTACCGTGCTCGCGTCGTCTACTCCGGGAACACGCCCGGCGTCGCGTTTGCCGAGTCAAACGGCGACCTCCAGATCTTGCAAGGCAACTCGTCCGGATTCTTCTTTCAGGACCGCCGTTTCGCGCTTGACCTCAAGCTCAACACCGCCGTCATCTGGAAGATCGCCGTCGACAGCGGCGCCTCGAGCGACAGTTTCAACCTGGCCAATGCGCGCGTTTCGGGCATCGAGCTCCACACGGGCGCGAGCCGCGAGGACATCACAGTCGGCGCTCCATCCGGCGTCGTTCCCATCACCATCGATGGCCGTGCTCTCACAGTGAACGTGCACCGTCCCAAAGGAGTCGCGGCGTCCGTCGCCGTTTCCGGTGGGGCCGTCAACCTGACCTTCGACAGCAGGCAGAGTCATGCTGTCGGCACGGTGACGGCACAGACCAGCGACTACAACAGGGCCTCCGATCGCTACCAGATACAGGTCAGCGGCGGCGCCTCAAATGTGACGGTGGACGCGAACGCCCCAGAGGGCTAGCTGGTCCGAAGGGCCGCCGAGCGTAGCCCGCGCACTGCGATCTCGAGCATCCTCCTCATGTCGTCGCCAAGGACGCCCGCAGCCACGAGCACAGGAATAAGTGCGGCCGATTGATTGGCTGCGGCGAGAAGCGCATCTCGATCGATGCCAGTGCGGGCGAGCACCGTCGCCTCGCGATTCAGACCGCCTCGGCGGGCAACTGCAGCGGCGAGTCGAGCTTCGAGGAGCCTTCCTGCCGCAGCCTGATTCGCGACCGCCGCGGGGCATAGTCCTATTACGTGTTGCGAGCCGATCGACACGCCTCGCCGCTCGAGCTCTGCGATGACCGCGGAAGGCGGCGTCTCCTCGAGACGAAAGAGGTTCATCGATAGCTGGATTCGCCGGTCGCCAAGCTCGAACACCAGGGCTTGCACACCGCGCAGGCCACCGCCTGACTCTCTCAAAGATCGCGCCAGGGCGCGAGCTTCGAGAAGTTGGAATCCCGGAAGAATGACATTGAAGGCGACCAACGGATGGCGGGCGCCAATGCATACCGCGCCGGCGGACGGATGCAGCTCGTCGCCGAGCGACGGTCGGGCGCGCCCCGCGCGGATGTCGGCAAGGGTGTGCTTCTCGCCATGGCCGTAGTAATACACAGGAACCCTCAGCTCGTTCCAGACCCGATCCCCTAGCGAGAGGGCGAGCTCGTGGGCGTCGGCGAGGGAGGCGCCGTCGAGCGGCACTATTGGAATGACGTCGGCCGCTCCAACGCGGGGGTGAACTCCGCGATGCGCCCGCAGGTCGACATGCTGTATAGCCACCTGGACCGAAGCGACCAACGCATCCAGAAGCTGGGGAGTCTGACCAACAACGGAAATGACGACTCTGTTGTGGTCAGCGTCCGCGTCGACGTCGATGACGTGGGCGCGACCCGCAGCTCCGGCGAGCTCGGTAATAACGTCTGCTCGAGTCCCTTCAGAGAAATTGGGCACCGATTCGAACAGGTGATGAGGCTCCATGCGCCTGTTAGCCTACGTGCCCATGCCCGGCCCGGTCGCTCTCGTGTATGGCGAAGAGTTGATGAAGCACCGGCTCTCGGA
>WNFF01005648.1_pt1 | contig 10645 bp, 6 predicted proteins | sample 5400441 | NCBI WGS metagenome assembly WNFF01 (sample SAMN13153345, study PRJNA577476) | soil metagenome | isolation source: 120 cm saprolite under Douglas fir tree site 2 hole 3 replicate 1 | place: USA:California | collected 2015-04-18
CTACTACCTATTATGGTATAGTCCCAAGCAAGATCAAACAAAACGGCTGTGACGGGGATTAATTGGGTACCTCACCGATGATCAGAGAGCGGCATAGATGCTGGAAGTGCCGCCGTTGGTTATCCCAAACGACACCCCTGAGCCAACCGGTGAACCATTTTGTAGTAGCCGGCTTCGGGACGCGCCCGTTACAGCGCGACGGTTTACTCATTGCGAGTCGAACCGGCTGAGGCCCCTATCCTTATGGGGCAAATGGTGGTGGCACCACGATAAGGCGTATGTGTAATGTATAAGCCCTCGTCCTCCAGTAGGATGAGGGCTTTTTGTTTGGCACGTAACATTGTGTACCGGCGGAAAGGAGCACTTCTTTGAAACGAATTCGTACTATCGAGGTCGGCTCGCATGTAGGTGAGCGTGTGCATATAGCCGGCTGGCTGCATTCAATACGCCAGATGGGCGGCATCAGTTTCCTAGTTATCCGCGACGGTTGGGGGACAATCCAGGCAGTGGCCGAGACCGAGGATGAACTATCTCCACTGCACGAAGGTGGGCTTAGCGTCGAAAGCGTCTTGTCCATCGAAGGGCTGGTGATCAGTATACTGCAAGCACCTGGAGGTATTGAACTGCACAAACTGCAAATCGAAGTAATCACACCGGTGATGGAGGCGCCGGTCGTGCCTCTGAACAAACCAAAGCTGCCTGCAAACATCACCACACTGCTTGACCACGCTGTCGTCACCAACCGCCATCCAGCGCGGCGGGCCATCTTGCGGCTATCAGCGGGAGCAGTGTCGGCTTTTCGCTCAACCCTTACTGCACGTGATTTCACAGAGATTCAGACGCCTAAGATCGTTGCCTCTGTGACCGAGAGCGGAGCTAATGTCTTCAAACTGGACTACTTTGGGCGACCTGCATACCTGGCGCAAAGTCCCCAGTTCTATAAGCAGATCATGGTGGGTTTGTTCGAGCGTGTCTTCGAAGTTGGCCCCGTCTTCCGCGCTGAACCACACGACACAACGCGCCACATCAACGAATATGTCAGCCTGGACGTCGAGTTTGGCTTTATCAAGAACCACCTTACGGTAATGGCTCTGCTGCGTGACGTAATCGCCGGTATTCTTGAATCGCTCTGTGAACAGTATGCAAGCGAACTGAAACTACTGCGTGTGCAGATGCCGGCTGTTCCTGGGGAGATGCCGCGCATCCACTTCGCCGAGGCGCAAGAACTCATCTTCCAGCGCTCCGGCATGGATGTGCGAGGCGAACCTGACCTCTCACCGCAAGACGAACGCCAATTGGGCGAATGGGCACAACAGGAGTTCGGCAGTGATTTTCTGTTCGTCACGGGTTATCCGATGAGCAAGCGCCCTTTCTACACGCATCCCGACCCTGAGCGGCCAGACTATTCGAACTCCTTCGACCTGCTCTTCCGGGGTACCGAGCTGGTCACAGGAGGGCAGAGGCTCCATCTCTATGGCGACTACCTGAATGCGCTGGAGAAGGCCCACCTGCCACTAGAGCCATTCGAGTTCTACCTGGAGGCGTTTCGTCACGGTATGCCACCGCATGGTGGGTTTGCCATCGGGTTGGAGCGACTGCTCATGCAGCTTATTGGTGCTCCCAATATCCGGTTGACTACTACGTTTCCGAGAGATTTGACACGGCTTACGCCGTGATTTCGGGGATTACAATACCTCGTCGATAAAGGAAACCTCGTAAAGGTGCGGCTCGATTTTTATCGCGAGTTGTGAGGCTTCCTGCATATGCTTAGCCGCTTCAGGATTCTCTAACATCACCTCAAAATCGTCTTTCGAGCGCCACTGCGCGTAGTTGGTGACCCTGGTTCCGTCCAAACTCTTGTGAATATTCGCCGAGATGTATCCTGGCTGTTTCTTCATCGCCAATTTGGTAGCTTCTGTCAACAGATCGACCAGGCGCTGCTGGTTTTCAGGTTCAACTGTGAAGACGTTAATGAGGGTGACCATATTCTTGTTGGTTGTGATTGTTGTCATGTGATGGTTTCTCCTTCTTACTTAAAGAAACGTATTAACGATCTACATGAATTGTAGTATATACGTGTGACAGCATTATGTCAGTGGCGTTTAGCTCGTCGTGGTAGAGTTCCAACAGGAATCGGGGGTTAAGCATGAATGACTTAGCGCCTGGTGCTCTCCCCCGATATCGGTTACTCCACCGAGGGCGACCGCAAGGGTCCCCGCTCCACTCCACCCCACTCCCGCCCTTACTATAACACGCATCGGATGATGTCTTCTCGTCATCATAGTAAGGGCGGGAGTGGGGTGGAGTGGAGCGGGGACCCTTGCGGTCGCCCTCGGTGGGGAATCATTCACTATCAACCCCCCGAATCTTGTTAGAACTTTGTGATAGGCAAGTCTTGTACAGGCCCAAAGAGCATGGTATGATCTGAGGAAGACATAACAATGCATGTTCAGTATTATTTGCCAGGCCTTCTACTGACTCATCGGTAGGAAGAAAGGCTCAGATGCCTGGAATGGATCCCCCACCCAAACAACCGGAGAAGAAGGAAGAAAGTCAAGGCGTTCTGACGGCCGCGCAATGGCTGAAGGACTGGCTGTTCGTGCCCCAGGAGTCATCAATCACAAGTATAGGCGAATTCCTACTGCCTGTGCTGTTTGGGGCAATGGAGTCGTGCTGGGTAGCAGCAATATTAATCGGCCTGGCAAGTACAGGCCTTTTTGAGTTGTCTGAACCATTGATACCACTTTGGGCTCCTTTTATCCTCATTGCCGGCTCTATCCTGCTTTTCCATTACATGGGGGAACGAGCTGCAAGAAAGGCATCTTCTTCTCAGGAAAACGATGGCACGAGAGCCGTGATACCTGGCACAGCGCTATTTTTTGCAGTAGTTGCCGTTTTATCACTGTTCTTTACCTGGCTGCATGTGTATGCGCAAAAAGCTTTCGTCTTCGACCCAAATTGGTTATTGGCGTTGTTAAATGACATTCTGTTTCTCAATATGCATTTTTTTGAAGCGATTAGCATCACCGGGCTTTCGTTTCTGTTGGGTTGGAGGGGTATTCGCCTTTTAAATCGCCATATTGAACCCTCTGATGTCTTTCGTGCGCTATGCGTGGGGTTGGGCGTAATGATAGTGGTGATTATTTTGCGAACAGGGCAGGCGCGGGAAGGTGCAATTCTTCATGACGATGCCGTGCTGCTCTTCCTGATTCCGCTTTTTCTCTTTCTCTCGCTTGCAGCACATGCGCTTGCACGGGTCGTCTTTATACGACACTCGCATCCTACAGGCTTGCAAGGAAGCATTATCGCACAAGAACGTGCGATTTTAGCAGTGATCGGATCGCTTGGCCTGATCTTCTTGTTCGTTGCCCTATTGGTAAGTAGTACAATCAATCCTTCGATACTGCAGGCGTTAGCTCCTCTCGGAGCGGTAATTGCTAGAGTCTACGGCTGGTTGGTCGAGGTGATTGCCAGCATAGCAGTTCTGATTGCTACTCCTTTCTTCTGGCTCGCGTACTTGTTAACGAGGCTGTTTCCTCCAAAGGCACTTAGCTTTCCCCGAAATCAGGGTCAACCGGGAAGGCCGAAGCTACCTTCTTTTAATCCAGGCTCGGCTGCCCTGATCGTGCCCTTTGTCAAGATCATCTTACCCATTTTATTTCTGTTGCTGGTCTTCGCTCTTATCTGGTGGGCGTTGCGTCGAAGACGGCGAGTACGCATCAGTGTACAGCGACAAAGGGAAGACGTACATGAAAGCCTATGGTCGTGGTCGCTTTTCTGGAAGCAGTTCAAAGCTTTCTTACATATGCTCTTCGAACGTTTCTTACATCGTGATACGCCGGCAGAAGATGCTGTAGGTGCGCCTGAAGAAATAAAAGGAGAGCCCGCTGCGCGGAGTATTCGCGAGATCTATCGTGCATTCTTGAAGAAGGCAGCCGGTCGTGGTTATTCTCGCAAGAGGTTCGAGACTCCGAACGAGTTCAAACAACGCTTAGACGAAAAGGTGCCTCTTGCTGAACCGCAGTTGGAGGTGATTACCCAGGCATATACGCTTACGCGCTACGGTGGGGATGTACCAGGCGAGGCGCAGTTAGAACTGGTACGTAGGAAGTGGGCTGAGCTGGATCAAAAATGGGTTTAACACCTTACAATTTCCCCATTGACCACCTGATTCAGGTGAGCCTTAGACAGAATCTCCGCGGGAAAACTTGTGAAATCGGTGGTGGTAATCAACACCTGGTCATGCTGCAGTACCTGGCGTAGAACATACTCACGTCGCAGGGGGTCAAGTTCGCTGAATACATCGTCGAGCAAAAGTACCGGTTCTTCTCCGGTGACTGCGCGCATATAAGCCAGTTCCCCAAGTTTGGCGGAGAGAGCGGCTGTACGCTGTTGACCACGCGATCCGTAAGTGAGCATGTTTACCCCGTTTACCAGGAACTCCAGGTCATCGCGGTGTGGTCCCAGTAGACAGACGCCCTGGTGAATTTCTTTCCGACGCGCTTCTCGCAATTGTACACGATAGTTTTGCAGGGTTTCCGTGACATCCCAGGAGGGGTCCATACGAAACGATGGGCGATAGACAATCTGCAAGTGTTCGCGCCCACCGCTGATAATTGCTTGTAGTTCATCGACGTACTGATTGAGTGAAGACACCATACGCTGCCGCTCGAAGGTAAGCATGTTAGCCAACTCGGTCAATTTTTCATCGAGGTAGTCCAACATGCGCGGGTCTTCCTGATTCTCGCGGATACGTTTGAGCAGGGCTGACCGCTGCGTGACGAGCTTACGATACCTGGTCAGAGCCTGGCAGTAGTGAGGTTGCACCTGGCAAAGCCCGCGATCGAGAAAGCGTCGTCGTTCTTCGGGAGAACCATCGACGAGGCTCAAGTCGTTGGGCGCGAACAGCACAACCGTTACCAGCCCTATCAGATCGATAGCTCTTTTAGGGACGCTATTGATCTTGATCCGCTTGCGTTGACGATCATTAAGGGAAAAGAATTCGATTCCTCCGTTGCCTGTAGCATCTGCTCCTGGTGAAATTGGGTCGATGACCACAATCTCAATTTTCGCCTCATCATTGTGTCGCTCAACTGAGGCGGTAATGCGCGCGAGGTGATCGGGCGCATGCCAGTTGACGATTTCACGGTCAGACGAGGCGTGAAAAGAGTTGGACGTAGCAAGCATAGCCACGGCTTCGAGTAGATTGGTTTTTCCCTGGGCGTTTTCACCCTGAAAGAGAAAAAGACCCGGCTCCAGGGAGAGGTCGAGTTGCTTGTAGTTGCGAAAGTAATTCAATGAGAGGCGAGAAAGGTACATGTATATGTCCATAGGAGCGCGATGATAAATCCTGAACAACAAGTGGCACCGTTTGCGTAAAAATTCATCATCGCGCCCAAATTAGCTTAAACGGGCTTAAATGGGCGACCACAAGGGTCGCCTACTGATACGATTATCGATTGATATGCATGGGCATGATCACATATGTATAGTCATCAGCGCTCACGGGCCTGACCACGCCAGGTTTTGTAGCGGAATTGGCCTCAAGAGCCACTTCAGGCGTACCAATTACACCCAGCACATCCGCAAGATACTTCACGTTAAAGATGATTTGCAGTTCAGGCCCATCAACGGCGGCATTGATTGTGCTGGTATTATCTCCCAGGTCCTCGGCTGTCGCTTCCACGGTGACAGAACCAGGTTCCAGGCCATCATTTTCGCCAGGATTGACCTTGACGCGCGTAATGTTCGAGCTATCACGGGCAAACAGAGCGGCACGCTTGACAGCCTCGGCGAATTGTTTCGTCTCAACCACTGCCCGCGTCGAATGTTCTTTAGGAATAATCTGGCGGAAGTTGGGGAAGGTGCCATCGATCAGGCGCGAGACGAGATCAAGGTTCTGGGTATGGAAGAGCACCTGGCTGCGATTGGGCGTTACGATCATCTCGACAGTTCCTTCCGATGGAAGGATGCGCGCAAGTTCGGTCAGGGTACGTGCCGGGATGAGAATATCGCCGCGAGGATGGTCGTCTCCGGGCAAGGGCGCGACACGCACAGCCAGGCGGAATGCATCAGCAGCAGCAAAGGTTATCTTCTCGCCGCTCACCTGCACCAAAACGCCTGTCAAGACGGGGCGCGAGTCGTCATCGGCAGCAGCAAAAGCGACCTCGGCAATCATCTCTTTCAGCAGGTTCGCGTCAAGCAGCACGGGGGGCTCTCCGCCTTCGGCGCTGGGGATGAGCGGAAATTCAGAGGCATCCATGCCTTTGATGTTGGCGTTGCTGCCCAGACTCTTGATATTCAGGACGTTAGAATCTTCAGCTACCGCGATATCAACTGGAGCCTGTGGCAGGCTATTGACGAAATCAGTGAGCAGTTTTGCGGGAACGGTCGTTGTTCCTTCTTCATGAATCTGTGCATCGATCCAGCAATTAATGCCAATTTCCAGGTTGGTCGCGGAGAGCTTCAGACGACCATGATCGGTTGCCAGTAAAATATTGGACAGGATCGGGAGCGTGCTCCTGCTCGAGACAGCATGGCTGACGGCTGAAAGTCCACGGCTCAGGTCTTGCTGCTTACATGTAATTTTCACTGTATTCTTCCTCCAAGGGACAGCCAAAAGCATATTTAAGTTCTCGATTAGTATACAGGATTCGAGAAGAGAGAACAAGCCTTGTATCCAAAGTTTTGTTGTAACTATTCAGGACTGCTCACCGCCTGCGGCAGTTCGCAGTAGTTTTTTGCAGCGGACTGTGCCGCCGCAGGCGGCACAGTCCGCTGCAAAATGAATGAGCGAGCCGCCACAGGCGGCGAGGAATCGGGCACCTGAACAGTTACTTTTTGTTTCTCTAACCTATTCCAATCAGAGAAGCGAGAAGCGGAAACGGAACATCATTTCTATATAAACAGTTGTGTTTTTCTATGAAAAAAGTAATCGCAGCACGATTACTTGACAAACAAAGAGGTGCTACTTATACTTTACCAAGTGAATAAAAACGATGGGGGAAGTTTTTAACAGAAGTATAATCTTCTTGAAGTGTGTCCTTAAATACTATTTCCGGCACCTTCTCAGTGCCCTGTTGTTCAAGCTTATCTTGACAGAGTGATACACTCAGATGAAGCCCAGGCGACGAATCTGGCACTGGTATCCACAATGGAATCACATATACCATATATGTAGAGAGTTCTAACCAGTTCCTATGCGGAGTGAGCATTTCCTGCTGAGCATTCGCCGATGGAACTCAAGCATAACTGCTTCAAGATGATGCCTTTCGCTTAACCTCCCTTTTCGTTCGGTTGCTGAGAGGGGGAATCAGTCCGTTCAACTTCATCTTTTTCGATTAGACATCAAAACTCATCACTATCTGAAAGAGGTGTTTTCATGAAGCAAGACAGTTCCTGGTACTCTGAAGAGAAACAGAGCGATAAGAATGAACTTGAAGACATCATGCTCGAATATATGCCTATCGATATGTTGAAACCTGTGCTTGCAAACTCACCTCAAAGAACGGTAATACCACGGGGGCGGGCAATCCTCCTGGCCGTGTTTCTGCTCATCCTGGTCTTAAATGCGACGAGAATGGGTTCAGCACAATTTATTGGAGCAGAGGGTTGGGCATTTGTATTGGGCGGCCCTGTCATCAGTAAAGGTGATCCCAATCTCCTCAAGAATGTTGCAAATCAACTTCGCACTAAGCTGGCACCACGTGCAACGGCACAGGCAGTACCACACTTCACTCCCCAGAAGTACCTGGACGCCCTTGTGCAAAATATGACGCTCGATCAGAAACTCGGCCAGATGATGATCGTCCAGTTCGTTGGACCGGAGTATGGGCCGGATATCAGTACGATGATCAGCCAATACAACGTAGGTGCGGCAATCCTTTTCGGTGTGAATAACAATATCCAGGATAGGTCTCAACTCAAAAGTCTGATTGGGCAAATGCACAGCAATAGCACGCCTATTCCCATGGTGGTGGCAATTGATCAGGAAGGAGGGACGGTAGATCGCCTGATCAACCTTGACGGTTCTCGCCCATCAGCAACGGAGATTGGTGCAACCAACGATCCGAACAAGGCGATGCAGGAGGGTATCCAGGACGCGCAGGATCTCTCATCCTATGGTTTTAACCTGAATCTTGCTCCGGTGGTCGATGTCAACAACGTATATAATCCACAACTGTACTTGCGAACCTATGGCAACAATGCCGCGTCAGTGGCAAGAATGGCAGAGGCCTACCTGCAAGGACTGCAACGGAACGGCAAAGTCCTGGGCACGCTCAAGCATTTTCCAGGTCTGGGAGATGTCAGTGCCGACCCACATAATAGCGTTCCTCACCTGTATCGCTCGAAGAGCGACTTAGAAGCTATTGATTGGGCACCATATCGTGCATTGATTCAGCAAGGAGATGTACAAGCGGTCATGGTAACACATGAAATTGTGAATGCAATAGATGACTCGAAGCCTTCCTCTCTTTCCTACAAAGTGGTCACAGGCATTTTGCGCGACGAACTCGGATTTCAAGGTGTGATTGTAACGGATAGCCTGACCATGGAGGGCATTACAGCCTATTATCCAGAGGCACAGGCGGCAGCTCTGGCGATCGAGGCAGGATCTGATCTGCTGATGGGAGCCTCAACGCCGAATGATGTCGCCGCTATGATCAATGGCATTAAGCAGGCCATCAATGCAGGAGAGATTAGCCAGCAACGTATTGATGATTCGGTGCGTCGCCTTCTCATGCTCAAGTACCAGATGGGCCTGATTCATATTCCCACAATCTAATAACCACTGGTGCTACTTATATAAATAGGATGGTAGAGGTGAACCTTGCCCAGCGCGCGAAACAAAGATGTTGTAGACCTCAGTAAAGAGAGAATCAACGATGCCGCGGGTAGTAGCAGCGTACCAGCTCCCTCTAAGAAGCGGGCATACGTTGCTCTTACGAAGAAAACAACGCAGCGGCTTTTAGTACGTAAACACCGGCAGAGTGAAGCACAAGGTAAGCAGAAGAAAGGAAGATATTTCCAGCAAATATTGATCCTCGCTGTTCTGGCCGCATTGGTGCTCATTGCACTTGTGCCTGCCAGTGCCGGGTTTGCTGTTTTTCGTGCCTATAACACTATTAGCGCTATAGGCCATGATGGCGTCAATCACCTGCTCAAAGTCAAAAGCATACTGAATGTCTCCAAAGCTGACCCTGCCGCGGCACTGAGTGCAACCAGGCTACGGCAGTCGCAGGTTGAGTTCAAGGCGGCGGAAAGTGATTTTATGCAACTCCAGCAACTGGTGAGCAGGCCCGACATACAATCCACGGTCAGGCAATTTGCGCCGCAATATAGCAATACACTCGATCTGGCCCAAAGCTTAATCCGGGTCGCCCTGGACGTGTCACGCATGGGAAAAGAACTGTGCGATGTTGCGCTCATAGGAGCGGATATTATTCATGGCTCGCCTCTTGCCGTTGGCTCAACGAAACCACTGATCAGTGCATCAGATGTTTTGGCTATCGAAGGCTCGCTGATTCATGCCCTCTATTATATCAGTGATATTCGCTTGCAGCTAAGCCACGTATCCATCAAAGACCTGCCCATCAGCGATGCTCAGAAAGCTCAGATTACCTCTGTATTGCCCTTGTTACCGAAGGCAGAGGATATGATTACCCAGGCTCGGAATTTGATCGGTCCGATCTCCTGGCTACTGGGAGTGGGGCACCCACGCCGCTTCCTCATCCAGCCGATGGATCGTGCTGAGTTGCGTCCCGGTGGTGGTTTTACTGGACAATACGGTACCCTACAAATTCAAGATGGACGTATAACGCCTCCTACATTAACCGATGTTACGCTACTCGACTATGCTGGCAATGGCACAGCCACAGGGCGTAAGGCCCCTCCAGGCTATAGCTGGATGACCTTTCCCAACTGGGGCTTGCGTGACTCCAATCTCTCGGGCGATTTCCCCACCACGGCTCGTATGGTGATGCAGGTGTTCCAGGATGAGGGCGGTGGGCCTGTTGATGGTGATATTGCGTTTACACCAACGATGATAGGACATATTATTGATGTCACAGGTCCGATAACAGTGCCAGGCTATAACGAGACCATTACCTCGAAGAACCTGGAAGAGCGATTACACTACTATCAGCAAGATTTTTCGGCCATTGCACGAGAAAGACAGATCAGCGGTGACTACTCTTACGGTGGTCGTAAAGTCTTTACCTCGACCCTGGGTCGTGACCTGGAGATTTACTTCACCAATCCTACCGCCGAGGCATGGCTGGTGGAACATGGCTATAGCGCGTCGATAGATACCTTCTCGAAGCAGGACGGTTTTATGGTCGTTCAGGGCAACTTCAGTATCAGCAAGGCCAGCCAATACGTGCATACGACTGAACATGACGACGTGACGCTCGATGCACAGGGGAACGCGACCCACAACCTGACGATCACGCTCGATTACAAGCAAACGGGCCCTGTGTATGGCTACAATACATATGCGGACTACATACGTGTCTATGCGCCTCAGTCCGCTGCGTTTATCAGTGGAGATGGTTTCGATTCAGGTCGGCCATTGTGTACTTACGGCTGTTGGCAATCCAATTCGTCTGTCCCAAGTGATGCCCGTTACTGTCCCAATGGTGACTAC
>WNFF01031365.1_pt1 | contig 10644 bp, 8 predicted proteins | sample 5400441 | NCBI WGS metagenome assembly WNFF01 (sample SAMN13153345, study PRJNA577476) | soil metagenome | isolation source: 120 cm saprolite under Douglas fir tree site 2 hole 3 replicate 1 | place: USA:California | collected 2015-04-18
GCCACGGCCATCGAGAAGCCGCCCGTCCGAGGCATGCACAAAACCTTCCAAGGCCACCGCGCCCTATCTGAGGCCGGACATCGTGAATCCCTGCACGATGTAGCGCTGAAAGATGACGAACACGATGACGATGGGGACCACCATCAACGACGCGCCGGCCATTTGAAGCGGCGGATTGATCGCCAGCTGCTTGTTGAGCAGCGAGATGCCAACGGACAGCGTGTAGTTCGACTGGTCGTTGGCGATGATCAGCGGCCAGATGAAGCTGTTCCATCCCGTGATGAACGTCAGCACACTTCCCACCGCGAGGATCGGCCTCGAGAGCGGCAGCACCATCGACCACAGGATGCGCAGCTCACCGGCTCCGTCCAGGCGAGCCGCCTCCAGGATGTCGTCCGGGATGGTCGTCATGAACTGGCGGAAGAGAAAGATGTTGAACGCGCTGACCAGGGTCGGCAGGGCGATTCCAACCAGCGTGTTGGTCAGCTGCAGGCCGTTCAGGATGAGGTAGGTTGGGATCATCGTGACCTGAATCGGGATCATCAGGGTTGACAGCACCAGCAGGAACAGGAAGTTCTTGCCGCGGAACCGAAACTTCGCGAATCCGTAGCCCGCCATAGCAACGAAGAACATGCCGACAAAGCCGATGAGGACCACGACGATCGTGTTCACCACATAGCGGCCGAAGTCGAAGTCGCGGAACAACCTCAGGTAGCTGTCCAGGGTGATCGTCGAGGGCAGCACGGTCGGCGGATACGTATAGGACTCGGCGATGGGCTTCAGGGAGGTGGTCAGCATCCAGAAGAACGGAAACGCGGTCAACAGCGCGCCCGCCGCGAGCAAGGCCCCCACAAGGATGGGACCCAATCCCCTACGCATCGACGTCTTGCCTCGCGCGAAGCTGTAGTCCGGTGACGACGGCGATGATCGCGAACAGCACGATCGATACCGCGGAGGCAAACCCGAACTCGTTGTAGCGGAAGCCCTGCTGGTAGATGTAGAGCGACATCGATGTCGTCGCATGCACCGGGCCACCCTGCGTGAGCACATATGGCTCATCGAAGAACTGCATCCAGTTGATCAAGGTCGTCACGGTCACGAAGAAGATCGCGAAGCGCATCAGTGGAACAGTGATTCGGAAGATCTTCTGCCACTCGCCGGCCCCGTCCACCGCTGCGGCCTCGTAGTACTCCTGCGGTATGGCCTGCAGCGCGGCGAGAAAGATGATGATGTCAAGCCCTGAGCCTCGCCAAATCGCCACCAACGCCACGGACAATTTCGCAATCGTCGGGTCGGTGAGCCATTGCACGGGAGCGATTCCAACCAGCGAAAGGAGCCAGTTGAGCAACCCGAACTGGCTGTTATAGAGATTGCCCCAGATCAACGAGATCGCGACGATCGCTGTAATCGCCGGCACGAAGTAGAAAGCGCGCAGCGCCCGGAAGAACCGCGACCGGCTGAAGTTCAGGGCGATCGCGATGGCGAGCGAGCCGATGACGAGCGTCGGAACGCCGATGGTGACAAAGAACGCCGTGTTGCCCAGCGCCTCCCAGAAGGCCGGGTCGCCGAACATCGTCTGATAGTTGTGCAGGCCGATGAAGCGCACCTGGCTGTAGTCGCCGAGGCCGCTGATGTCCAGGTTCGTGAGGCTGACCAGCGCGGCGACGAAGATCGAAAGCACGCTGAAAGTCAGCAGGCAAACCATCGCCGGAGTGATCAGGACGTAGGGGACGAGCGTGCTTCGCTGCCAAGGCGTTCGCAAGACGTTGCGCGCGGGAGCTTTGTGCTGTGCGGCGGTGATGGTCATGCGGCCTCGATCTTTCCATGCCGGCGCCGGTACGAGCCGGCGCCGGCATGGGTGGGGTTAAATGCTAGTTCTGGAGGCTGCTGACCGTGGCGTTCAGGTTGGCGAGCGTACTGGTCTCATCGCTTCCCTTGAGGACGATGCTGTTGAGCGAGTCGAGCATGGCCTGGCTGATCTTGTCCCACTTCGGAACAAGAGGCAGGAGCTGCGCGTCCTGCAGCTGGTTGGTATAGATCTTCACCATCGGGTCGCTCGTCAGCGTTGAGTCGGCGAGCGCCGCCTTGGCCGTTGGCAGCTCATTGGTGGCCTTGAACCAGTTGAGCTGTGCGTTGGTCTGCGCAAGGTAGTCAAGCAACCGCAGCGAAGCGCCGACGTGCTTGGACTTGGCCCACACGCCCATGTTGGAGCCGGCGAACAACGACGTGCCGGCCTGGTCGCGCGGCAGAGTGGCGACGTTCCACTTGCCGTCCAGCTGCGGCGCCGTGCTCTTGATGCCTGCGGCCAGGTAAGGGCCGGAGATGATCATCGGAGCGCTGCCCGAGATGAAACCCTGGGTCTGGTCGAAGTCCGACGCGGTGGGAACGAGCTTGTCCTTGTAGAAGCTGATGTAGAAATCGGCGGCGGCCTTGAACTGCGGCGTGTCAAACGTCACCTTGCCGTTCTGCACCACGTTGCCGCCGGCCTCCCAGGTGAACTCGACCGGCAGCGCGCTGTCCCACTGCGGGATGTAGTAGCCGTACTTGCCTTTGCCTCGCTGCGCGAGGATGGCCGCGTCGTCGTGGAACTGGGCCCATGTCGCCGGCGGCGACGTGATGCCGGCTGCATTGAGGATGTCGCTCCGATAGAACAGCACGCGCACGTCACTGACCCAAGGCACAGAGAGCACCTTGCCGGATGGATTTATCTTGTCCGCTGCGACGGCGCCGACGTAGCTCGAGCTCTGCAGGCCGGGATGGTCTTTGACATATGGGCTGAGGTCGAGCAGCGCGCCCGCCGACTCAAACGACGGCAGCAGTGACAGGCCGACCTGCATCAGGTCGGGCCCGTTGCCCGACGCGACCGCGGTGGTCAGCTTGTCGTTGACGTTGGCCCACGGGACGGCTTCAACCTGAACCGGGATGCCGGTCTTCGTGGTGAAGTCCTGCATCAAAGCGGTGAAGCTCGTGCTGTCCTCCATGGTCCAGACCTGGATTGGACCTTTGTCAGTGCTGGCCGACGGCGTAGGCGTCGAGCCGGCCGTAACCGGAACCGGTTACGGAACCGGTTACGGCGAATATAGTACGGGCGGTCTTCGCTGTCAAGAGGGGAGTCGGAAGGGGTGACGCCGAGAGTCCTGAGCCTCGAGTGCATTGGTCTCAACTCCCCGGCCGAAAAAGCCCGTCATCGAGTCGGGGGCGTGAAAACAATGATCCCGACAACCACTGCAAGAGCGGCGAGGACGACCATCCATATTGCGTGCCGCTCCAAGAATGGTCGGCTTCCGGGAAACTCGCGGTCCAGTCGAGAACCGGTGGTGCTGACTTCTTCCTGGCCGCCTCCAAGTCGCCGGCCCAGATCAAGCAGGTCTGACTCTGACCAATAGGCCCTCGACAATCGAAACAACGTGCGGTGGTGGCCTTTTCCGTAGACGATCACGTATTGAATCGGTCTCGACGGTCCAAGTTGTTGCAGCGATCGCATTGTCAGGCCACCCACGTCGCCACGATCGAAAGTCTTCTGTAAACCCCAGCGATTGGTGTATTTGAGGGTCTGTGTATCCAGGGCGATCCGCGCATTCGCTACATAGAGCCACTGCCATACGAAGGCAAACAGCACGACTCCGACAAGCAGAGCTCCCGTGATCAGCTGCCCCTCGGGACTGTTACGAACGCGATAAAGCTGAAGGGCCACAAAAAACAGCAGGACGGATGATGCTGCAGCGTTGATCTTGAGGGCGGCTAATAGCCGGGCCGCTGACGGCCTGAAAACGGCCGCTTCGGGACCTTCCGTCATGTCGTTTCACGATTCGGGTCTTCAGCGGTTTGGCGTCGAACCCATGGCGGCAGGGCACGCTTAGGTCGGGCGATGACAAGAATCACGCCCAGCACGACCGACGCAAGCGCGGCGATTGGAAACAACAGGGTTAGAAGGCCTGCCCCCAGGGCCAACGCCAAGACAGCCATGTCTACAAGCAGAAAGGGGATCCCAAAGAAAACAAAGGGAAGAGGACTCTGGCCAAGGGCCCATTGAATTCTCCGTTCTCTGATGCCAGGGCTCTCATACCAGGATTTCCACCATCCGACCCAGCGGCTCGTGCCTATCCCGATCAGGACAACGCCGAATATGAGGTAAATCAGCGGTCCGGACAAGTCGGCGATCATTTCCTAGCGCGCAGTCCCGTGAACTAGGCCGACGAGCCTTAGGCGCCAAGGGCTGCGACGGCCAACCACGCAGCAAGAATCAGGAACCCCAATGCCATTACCGCGATTTGAAACCCATTTACTCGCCACTTTTGTGCCGACCAGTTGTCTGAACGCCGGATACCGTTTCGGGGAAAGAAACTGCGACCAGCGAAGCCCGGGACACGTTTGCCACGGGCGATCTCGTAGAGGCCCGCCCATGCGAACGGGAGGAATGCGAACAGCGCAACCAGCGCACCGCACGCAAGCACCACCCTAAACATAGTAATTCCCGTCAATGCGGTCTTAGTGTTTCCTGCCTACCGCAAGCGATTACCCGCACGCTCGCGCGAGAAAGGAATCGGCACGCCCTCCGCCCATGACGCGACAGCGTTCAGGTCCCAAAGGGGTGGCAGCTGACCGAGAATCTGCCCGTTCGAACCCACGAAAGTCAACAACAGCAGGCCTGGGTATGACCGTGACGGGGTCATCTGAATTTTGGCGACGGTCGACAGTGGTATCTGCTTTCGCCACAGCCCGTGAATAGTCAGAATGCCATTCTGGGCCGATATGCCACGTCTCAATGTTTGAACCGCGATCACGCCGACCACACCAGCCAACGCCAGCGCGACAAGAGCTACGGGCCAGTTGCCCAGGTCTTGGAGGGTGGTGGCTACGGCAACCAGAGTGAAGAAGGCTGCGCTGGGCGCGAGGATGCATACGGCTAGCATGCGCACGGAAATTGGGGGCCTTAGAACAAATCCATCCTCCACCACGACATTGTTCATTCAAATACCCCCTTATGGGGGCGGAGCGCCCTACCAAGGAATCAAGGGCCACTTGTCTGCGGCGCGCCAACGTTTCTGGCGTTCGATGGCACTGCTCCAGCCTCGTGGCGAGCTGTAACACATCCACCATCTCGGACGGAATCCGAGTTGACGATTTAGGTGTTCGGCAGCTAACCGGGCTGCTATAGCTGAGTAACGAATCGAAAGGAACAACACCGGGAGCGCGATCATCACTAGTAGCAGCAGCGATACGCCCGCCAGCAGCGTCGCATTTGTCGATACCGCGAATACGAACACGGCCATCCAGACAAGCGCCGCCAACGCAACGAACGTTCCGCATATGACGCATCGGGCTGCGTATTTTGCCGCCTCTTCACCCACTATCGGACCGTTCAACTTGCGGTTTCGCGCCCCCAGTCGATCTATTGCGAGGGTTAGAGGATTTGACAAGACCCGCCCATGAACAGGTGAACAATATCGACTGTGACGCCGGCCGCCGTGAACCAAATACCTACGTCGCCGAACACTGACTTCGAGCTCTCGGTATACGAGGCATGCCTTTCGTCAAAGAATTGGGGACGAAAATTTAGGATCGAAGCGTGAATTTCGATGTCGCGCTGGACTTGATATCTGGCGCTGTCTTCACAACCGGTGGCTCGCTCCTGGCGTTCAACATCGCACACGCGCGAGACCGATACACATCATTCCTGGCCAGGCCAGACGTTCCTCGGGCCTGGAGACGCTCGCGAATCGACCAGCCTAAGTTTGCGAGGGCTTACGGATTCATGTTTCTGGCAGGCGGGGTCCTGCTGCTGTTTGTAGCCTTTCTGCGGCTCTTGCGAGGCTGACGCGACACACCTGGAACCAAGGGGTGAGGCCGAGACGCCCTCCGCCTCACCCCATCGACGGCTTTATGACTGGGCGTCTGTCCTCGGCCGGTTGAGCTGCAATCCTTCCTCGCCCACGAACACCTTCAAGACCTTCCAGCGATCGGGGCTTTCGACGGGCTGGATGTCCGCGTTGGTCACGAGCAGCGATTGGCCCATGAAGGCGAGTCCCCACGGCGAGTCGAAGAGCGGGCTCGAGATTCGGCGGATCTCGTTGCCGGCCGGGTCCAGGACCGCGATCTGGTTGGTGCCGATCAGCGCCACATAGATGTTGCCTGAGGCAGCGAAGGCCAGGCCGGTGGCCTGAGGCAGCTGCTGACCGGGGACCACCGGGAAGCGGTGCACCAGCTGCAGGTCCGACGCCGATGGGTGGTCAACGAGCGGCAGCCGGTACACGACGGCCTCTCCAGGGAACGCGGCCGAGATCGTGATCGTGAAATACAGGAACTTGCCGGTGGGATCGATCCGCCCACCGAGTGGCCCTCCGGCAAAGCCGAAGAGTCCGGTGATGCTCGGGTCCTGGAACCAGATCGAAGCGTGTCCGTCCGGCGTGACTTTCCAAAGCCGTGGCTTGTCGTCGGTCATGAACAGGTTGCCGGCCGGGTCAAAAACCAGGTCGTTCCACATCGTCGCCATCCAGCCTCCGGGCAGCGGGGCCTGCGCGAAGAGCACTGGTGCGGCGCTCTCCTGTCCGAGGGAAAGGCGGAGGATCCGCCCGTTCATGTCCGCTACGTAGAGCTGATGGTCCGGTCCCGGGTTGCCGTCCAGGGCGAGGCCAAACAGGCCCATGTTGGAGTTCGGCATGGTCGCGATGCTGGTCGTCGTGACGAGGTTGCCAGCTTTGTCGTAGGCAAACACCCGCTCGCCGTCCGAGTTGAGATGCCCGCCTGTCGCCGGGTCGGCAAAGAAGTCGCCGGCGCTCGTCGAGATGTAGACGCGGCTCCTGTCAACCGCAACGCCGAAGGGGTGCCCGGGCGCGGGCACGCTTGCGAAGACCGTCGTGTCGCCAATCGCGGGATGGTTGTCATCGGCGAGCGCGGGCGCGATGCCTGGACTGAGCCCAATCGCTCCCAGGACCATCACCGGTCCGAGTTTTGCCCACCACCGCCGCCTGCTTGTGTTTTTGTTCACCGTCTGTCCTCCTGATCTGGGGGCCAATGACAGGCCCGGCGATCGGATCTTCGGCGACGGCGTTTGGGGAATCTTTGGAGCCGGTTGTGTGAGATGGAGCGCCAGATTTGAGGGGTACGCCCCCACCCGGCGCTGCGCGCCGACCTCCCCACATGGTGGGGAGGTGAATTATTCGTATCGCAGGGCTTCGGCCGGCGCCACTCTCGAGGCGTTGCGGGCGGGTAGGAAGGTCGTCACCAGCGTCGCCAGGTAGGCACCGACCAGGATCAGGGTGATTTCGACCACGGGCACGTGGAACGCAACCGTCCCGAAGGTCTTGTCGACCACGAAGAAGCGGTACGACTGCCACACCCCAACTACCGTGCCGATGATCAGACCGAGGATGGCGATGATGCTCGACTCCATCAGGCCGTTCGACCACAGCCCGCGTGCTGATCACGCCGAGCCCCGCGATGCCCACGATCAGGCCCAGCGCGAGGAAGCCGGTCACGAGGTTGAGCAGCGTCAGGATGCCGCTCAGCTGCTGCGCCAGCTGGTCGGCCACGATGACCGGCTCGAGCTGGTCCTGGACCAGCTGCCGGCCGAGGTCGAGGCGGGCCTTGGTGACGTCGACGCCCGGCTTGAGGGTGAAAAAGTAGCCGGTCGGGGTGAGCGGTGGCAGGGTGATCGCGGTTGCGCTCGGCGTCGTTCCCGTCGCCGCGAACTGGCCTGTCTGGAGCGCGGTGTCGGTGGAGATGTACAGGCCTCCCCAGAGGGCTGACGTGCTCATGAAACCGATCACGGTGAGCGTCATGGTTGAGGGGCCGCCCCCCTTGCCCCCGGTGGCGTTGCCGGCGAACGTCACTTTGACCTGGAAAGGCTGGAACGTGGCATCGGTCGGCTTGATCCCCGCGATGTCCGAGGGGCCGCTGTTCCGGGCATCGAGGCTCGAGGCGTTGATGACCGCGTATCCGGGGTGGTCGCGCACCGCGTCCCACACAGCGCGGTCTGATGCATAGCCTGCCGCGCGCGGCTGCAGCGCGTAGCCCGTCGCGGAAAGGTATCCGGAATCAACGATGCGCAGCCCGTACTGGCTGTCGCGCTGCAGCGTCGAGACGCTGCCGTCCGGCTTGACCTGCTGGAGCTGGACGCCCTGCGAAATGTTTTCCCAGCCCACGCCTTTGATCTCGGCGGCCAGGGTCGGGTTAGCCTGCACCAGCGCCGCGACGTCGGCGGGGAACTTCGTCTGATCGGTCTGGTTGAAGTTGTTGTCCGGCGTGCCGGCCACGATCTGCCAACCACCGGAGACGGTGTCGACCTGCGCGAAGTTCTGGACGAGCACGTCTTTGAACACGGACATGTAGACGATGATGAAAGTGACGATCGCGAACATCGCGACGGCCATGCCGGTCCTGAATTTCGTCGCCATCGGGTAGGACATGCTCGTCCGCGTGACAGCCGCGAGCCCTGCGATTCGACCGGTGAAGAACATCACGCCGCGGATGAGCAGGTCGCTGTTGTACATCACGAGCCAGATCGCTCCCAGCAGGACCATCAGGGCGGAGACGACGAAGACTTCGGGGCCCCCGACGAGCTGCTTGGTCTGCAGCCGGCTTTCTAGGTGGAGCAGCGCCTCGACGCGGCCGAACGGCCGGCCCCAGAACAGGAGCAGGCCGAGCGCCGCGATGGTGAAGCCGATTCGCGCTGCCACGAGCCGGCGGACATGCGCGAACGAGAGGATCCAGCGCATCAGCAAACCGGTTCCGATGATCACGAGCGAAGCACCAGTCGAGTACACCACCTCGATGTGGCTCAAGGGCGCGCTGTCGCCGATCGTGAGGGCGATCAACACGGCACCGAGCAGAATCGTGAGCGGGCCGCGCTTGAACAGGGCCCACCAGAACGTCCGGATCGCTCCGAGCGTGCCGAGCGTGATGCGGCCGAGGAACACGAGCGGATGGCCGTGCCGGAGCTGCTTGAGTGCGACCCATGCCACGCCGAACGGCGCGGTGAACATTCGCAGCATGCCGATGTCTCGCGACTCGCTCTCGTCGAGATCGCGGATGGCGGCGACGATGTTCAGCCGGCTGACTTTGTACGCCGAAAACGCGACGACTATGAACGTGAGCAGGACGCCCGCGCAGGCCGCGATCACCAGGGTCGTCCCTTCGACGTGGAACTGAAGTGTGATGCCCTTGTAGAAGCCGCTGAAGATGCTCGACAGCACGCGGATCATCAGTGCCGCGACGCCGACGCCCAGCACGACACCCACCGCGCTGGCCGCAAGCGTGTAGGCGGTGCCCTCGAACAGGAACATCTGCGTCAGGTGACGCCGCTTGAGGCCGACGGCGCGGCTCATGCCCACCTCGGCGCGGCGCTCGGCGGCGAGCATTACGAAGATCAGGAAGATGAGGAGCACGCCGACCGCGATCGAGAAGAAGCTGACGCCGAGGAGCGCGGCAGTGATGAACAGACCGCCCCGCTGCGCGAACACAACGGCGTCGGCTTTGTACGCGGAGTAGACGTAGAGGTCGAGCCGCCCGGCGATGTCGTTGTAGCTGGCCAGCTCGCTTGGGGCGACCGATGCGATCAGCTGGGCCAGCTGGGCCTGGAAATCCGGGTTGCCCACGAACGCCTTGAAGCTGGGGCTGACTCCTGGCCGGTCGAGCTCGGCGAGGATGCCGGTCTGCACGAGAGCCGACGGGCTGCCGGCGGGCAGCGACTTCACCAACGCAACCAGCGGACCGCGCACGTCGGGCTGCGTCAGCAGAGCCTTGAGCTCGGTCGCCGCAGAGGTGTCGACCTGCAGCACGCCCACCAGCTGGAAGAGCTGGTCCGGAGTCTGGCCGGTCCCCGCCACGGCTTCGCGCATTATTTCGTCGACCAGCCGGTTGCCGGCGAGCGCCTTGAACTCGTCCGACACCGCCGGCTTGTTCAGCTCCACGAGCAGCTGGGCGCTGAAGCTCTGCGTCGGATCGAGGAACGAAGCCTGGTCGTGGATCTTCTTGACCTGGGCCTTGATCGCGGGTGTGCTCAGGTAGGCGAACAGGTCGGCAGCCGCCTGCGGGTCGGTGAACTCGACGCGGAAATGCTGGGTGACCTCGTCGCCAATGGCGCCTGACGGACCCAGGTCGTCAAAGCCGCCCGTGCCCCGGTTGTGGACGAAGATGAGGTTGTAACCGCTCGCGCGCTGCATGACGGTGCGCATGGAGTCGAGAGGCATCAGGACTGAGTTCACGATCGGGCCGTGGCCGGAGATGCTCGGGTTGACCTCGGTGTCCAGCACGCCGCGGATCGTCACTGTCGTCGGGTGACCGTCGACATAGAGCTTGAGCGTGTCTCCCGCGCGCGCGTTGAGCGTGCTGCCCAGCTGGTCTCCGACGAATACCTCGCTCGGAGCGAGGCTCGCCACGTCGACGTTTGCTCCGGAGCTGCTGTGGAGCTGCCCCCACACGCTGCCGAAGTCGGAGGGCACGCCGAAGATGACCACGTTCTCAGACGAGGACTGGCCGGTGGTCGTGTCGACCATCGAGCCCGAGGCGCCGATCACGCCTTGCGCGGCGGCGACGTTGGTGTCCGTCTTGCTCCGTGCGATCACATCGGCCGCCTGCGCCTCGGTGAAGAATTCGGTGTTAGCGGTCGATGCTCCCTGGACGTTCCCATTGACCTGGTGTTTC
>WNFF01005197.1_pt1 | contig 10642 bp, 9 predicted proteins | sample 5400441 | NCBI WGS metagenome assembly WNFF01 (sample SAMN13153345, study PRJNA577476) | soil metagenome | isolation source: 120 cm saprolite under Douglas fir tree site 2 hole 3 replicate 1 | place: USA:California | collected 2015-04-18
CGGCAGGATCATGGACGTCCAGTTGATGCCGGCAACACCGATGAGATTGTTCGTCTTAGCGCCGATGGTTCCGGCCACATGGGTGCCATGCCAAGAGCTGTCTTGGGCAGGCGAACCTGGGAAACATTCGTTGGCTACCACCCAATCACCCGGGTCGGAGGGATCGGCACTGCGGCTATTAATGAAGTTATATCCCGGGGCTATGCGCGCTGGGTCAATATCAGCATGCGGCAGAATGCCGGTATCAATTACCGCCACCACCAGGCTGGCAAGACCGATGGTGATGTCCCAGGCACCGGGGAGATTAGCGCCACCCGCGACCGCGGCGTATGGCGCCTGCGCCACGTTCGAATGATAGTGCCACTGATTTCCGTATTGAGTGTCGTTGGGGAATAACAGCGGCCGCATAATCCGGTCCGGCTCGGCATATTCAACATTGGGATCGGCGCTCAATTTCGCGGCAATCGCCTGTGCCTCCGCGAACGTCATTTGGCGCGGCAGTTTCAGCACATGGGCGCCGCCCGACATAGGGCGGAAGTGCTGCAGCGTGACCCCCGCAGTCGCGTTGAGGCTGCCCAGGTGATCGGCGCCCAGTACCTGGACCCGGGCGGTCTGCGGATCGCGCAGCTTGACGATCAACTGGTCGGTGAAATCATACCGTGGGAAGGATTGCGCCTGGGCCGCGACACCCGGACCGCCCGCTTGGGTCGACGGAACCAATACCAGGCTCATCAGCCCGGCAATAACCAGCAATCTTCCCGGCTTCAGCCATCTCTTTTTCAACGCATCATCCTCCCCAATATCTATAATTCTTGCTGTTACACTCTCACATATAGTGCATCGGCCGGTCCGGCTCAACGTATTCTACGTCCGGTCTTGTTCGCAGCCGCTCAACGATGCGATTGAGTTCGGCGCCGTCTGTCGGATTTTCCGGGCGCAGCACATGCGCGCCACCCGACATCGGGCGAATATAAATGAGCGTGGCGCCGGCGTCACGGCTGATCTCGTTCAGGAAATGCGACTGCGACGGATCCAGGCCAGGATCGCGGAACTTGATAATGATTTGCGTCGCCTGAAGCAGGCGCATGGATGATTCCGGCGGGGCCGCATCGCTACTTGCATGGATGGGATGGGGGATACACGCGGACAAGACGCCTGTTACACAGGTCACGAAAACCAACAGGGATGCAGCAAGGGCAACCATTTTCATTTTCCCGCCTCGCAAGAAAGCGCCTTACCATCCATGCCGGAATCGCAATGCGTATCGGCCTTTTCTCAATGACCATCAACTGCCTGTGAAAGAGAATGGATGAATGGACGCTGGTCCCTCACAGGCGACAAGGCTAACTCTAATTCGCAAGTAATTGAATTACTGGTGCCGGTGGCCAGAATCGAACTGACGACCTACTGATTACGAATCAGTTGCTCTACCAACTGAGCTACACCGGCATCATCGGCAGTATAAAACTTTTGTTGGCAGGGAAACAATAAAAGCGCGGTTGCGGAATTATTCTTTTGTCAGAGGGCGAAGCCGTACAATCACATCTACGCCTTCCATGCCGGTCCCTTCCGGTAGCGGAGGTAATCCGGCCACTCGCATATTGCTGGCATCGATGTCCGTCAACTCGCCGGTGGTAACGTTATAAAAATGATGATGCGGGGCAACATTCGGGTCATAAAAAACCTTGTTAGGATCGGCAATGACTGCGCGGATTAAACCCCTTTCGGCAAATAAACCCAGCGTGTTGTAAACCGTGGCTTTGGATACATAGGCCTGTTCGCGATTGACCAGAGTAAAAATGTCTTCGGCGGACAGATGCGCGCAGCGCGATAACAATACTCGCGCAATTTCTATACGTTGCGAGGTGGGATTAATATTGCGCGCACGCAGGCGCACGGTAATGTCTTCGTTTACGTAAGTTTTTTCAACCATATCAATAGTATATCACCATAAAGTTAAATTAGACATTAAGCATGAGGTAATTGATAAGGCGTTGGATCAAATAAAGGTTGACGCCCAAGCATTAAATCTGTGACCAATCTTACCGAGGCCGGGGCTAATACAATGCCGTTGCGAAAATGCCCGGCACAGACAAACAATCCGCGAACGCGCGGATGTTCGCCGATATAAGGGATGCCGTCAGGCGAGCCCGGCCTTAATCCCGCCCAATGGTGCTCAACGGAGCATTGCTTGAGCGAAGGGACCAGTTCCAGCGCCGCCGCCCACAGCTCGCGGCGTGCTGATTCCGTAATAGCGCGATCAAATCCGGCCTCCTCCACCGTACTCCCGACAAGAATGCGGCCGTCTTGCCGGGGGATTAAATAATGACCCTGCTTTAAAATAATATGAGAGATATGCCCGGGTTGTGAACGCAATACCAGCATTTGACCGCGCACCGGTTTAATAGGCAAAGCGAGGTTAGTGTCCTGGAGTAAACCGCCGGTCCAGGCCCCGGCCGCTACCAAACACCGATCAGCTGAAATTTTACCTTGGGCAGTACAAATATCGGTTAAGCGGCCACGGTCATGCAAAAAACCGGAAACTATAACCTGCTCCTGAATCTTCACCCCTTTTTGTAATAGTTCTTGCCTTAATGCCGCCAGTAACCGCGGGTTACGCACTTGGGAAATATCCGGCATATACAAAGCTGAGCCAAGTTTGGAAAGCATTGGCTCCCGAGCTGAAACTTCCTCTTCCGGAATACGGGTTAAGTTAACGCGGTGATTCTGTGCCCACTTAAGAGCAAGCCCGCCGTCATCCTCGGCAAAAATTAACATACCCGACTTCAGCCATTGGGCATCCATCCCGGTGGCGGCAAATAAGTTTTGCACCAACTCCTCATATTTAGATTGGCCCCACTGCGCCAATTTATTAACGGCCTGCGGATAACGCCAAGGATAAAGCGGAGACAAAATGCCGCCCCCGGCCCAGGAAGATTCCTTTCCTACCTTCTGCCGCTCAAGAATAACAACCGGTATACCGATATGAATCAATTCATATGCGGCTAAGAGACCTATCAAACCGCCGCCGACAATATAGATGGGCAAAAATCTTATCCTACAAAAAAGAAGGACTAAAAAATAAAGAAATTTATCGACAGAATATGCGCATCATACGCGGGTTTTTATCGGGGCTATGCCACTTATCTGCCTTATTATACCGTTCATCTTTGATTTCGTCTGCTAAAAATAGCCGTCTGTCGGTATCGATAAAATTTTACGTTTAATTAGAAGATTGCTCGCGCGATTGCAAGCGCAAGTTAACACATTAGACTTAACGCTAGAGTTCGGTTAAATGGCATGGAGTTAAAAGCTTGTAAGGTGCTCAATGAAAAACTATTTATACACATTTTGGCCCAGAACGCAAAAAAACCAGGGGATTTATCGCCCGGTGGTCGGAGTATTGGCGCCGTCCGTCTCCCCTGTACAGCCGCTTATCTTACCATTTGTCGGCCAAAATAAGCCCCTTGCTAACCACGGCAATTGTGGCTTTACCCTCCTAGAACTAATGACGGCTTTGGTTGTTGCGGCGACTCTAATCGCCATTGCGGTCCCTAGCATGAGTTCTTTTATTCAAAACAACCGTATTGTTACCCAAACTAATGACTTGGTGGCAGATCTTAACTTTGCACGCAGCGAGGCCGTTAAACGTTCCACAACCATTGGGATCTGCAAGTCTTCCGATGCCACGACCTGCAATACTGCAGGAAATAATTGGGCAATTGGCCGAATTATATTCGTAGATCTGAATGCGAATGGCGTTGTGGACGCAGGCGAAAGTATATTACGCGTGCGGGAGAAGTTAGATGGAGGCAATACATTAAATGCAGGCGGCAATTTAGCCGGCAATTTAACTACTAACTTTCTAGTTTTTACAAAAACGGGAATTACCAACCTTACTATTGTTCCTACAAACTTACGCGCAAATGAATTTGCTCTGTGCGACCAACGGGGCTCGGTACAAGGCCGTTCAATAAAGCTTGAAATTACTGGACGGGCAACAATTGCAAAACCCCCGCAGGATTGTTCCCCCCCATGAAAACGTTACGGCAAAAGCTATCTTTGCGCGTGAAACCGCAGATGGGATTTACTCTAATCGAGGTATTAGTCGCGCTACTCGTCCTATCTGTCGGTCTTCTTGGCCTCGCCATGCTACAGGTCCAAGGGATGAAGTTTAATAGTGATGCTTACTTTCGCACTCAAGCCACCATTTTGGCCTACGATATGATAGATCGCATGCGCGCCAATCACGTAGCGGCGGGGACGGGTGCCTACGATCTTGCGACTGCCACTGACGTCAATAATAGACTCAGCACGTATAACGCTTGCATAGCTTCATCCTGCAACTGCGACGCCTCTGCCTGTTCTAGTTCAACTGATGAGGCCACTTATGATATTGGCAAATGGTACGCAGCCCAGGATAGTTTGCTTCCCGGCTCCGCCATTAATCGATCGACCATCAAAAGGGTTGGAAACCAGTATACGATCACTATACGGTGGTGGGAGCGCGAATTGCCAATAACCCAAACCTGGGTAGTAATACTATGAATCGCTTAACCAGCAAGATCGATCGTGCCAGGGGATTCAGCTTGATTGAGCTGATGGTGGCTATGGTAATTGGCTTACTGATTCTCGCCGCCGTTTCTACCATCCTGGTCAACAGCAAAAAAAACTATACAACCCAAGACAGCCTCGCCCGTCTGCAAGAGAACGCGCGTTTTACTATCCAGTTCCTCACCCGTGATATCCGCATGGCCGGGTATTATGGCTGCGGGCATGATATTACTAAAATCGCAACTCATTTAAATTCAGGGAGTGGATTTTCATTTGACTTCAATAATCCATTAATTGGATTTGATAATATCAATACCGCATGGTACCCCGCTGGCACTAGTCCGGTTCTCAATCCGCCAATGGCGCCTAATACGGATGCTATTGCTATTCGGCTTCTAGATACCAGCAGTCAAATTCAGCTGACTAGCAGCATGCCACAACCTTCATCAGATCTAAAACTTAGCTCGATTGCCGGTCTTAACGTCGGCGATATCCTCATGCTTACAGATTGCAGTGGCGCCGATCTTTTTCAGATTACCAATATGAATAGCAGCAATTTGAACGTTGTGCATAACACGGGTACCGGCACGCCAGGCAATGCCAGCCAAATGAGCAAACCATATTCACCGCCAGCATCAGTAATGAAATTCAACACCTTGGTTTATTACATTGGTATAAGCCCGACCACCAGCTCGCTAACCCTGTATCGGCAGTTACTGGTGACCGACCCTACCTCGAACATCCCAGCGCCACAATCCCAGGAGCTGGTCGAGGGCATAGAAAATCTACAAATCCTGTACGGGAAGGATACTACTGGTGACCGGGTAGCCGATATTTATCTTAAAGCAGGAGATGTTGGCTTACAAAGCGCAGCCGATTGGGGCAACGTGGTCGCCGTGCGTATCGGTATCTTGGCGAGCACTTTGGCTAATAGTTCCGTACCCGGAGGAAATGATAAACAGTTCGGCACGGAGGTCGATACCAAATCCTATACGGTTAACGGCTATCCAGTACCGGCTGCAAATGATCGGCGTCAGCGGCGGGTATTTACCACGACTATCATACCGAGAAACCTTCAATGAACAGCATGATTTACCCTTGCATATCCAAGAAAATTACGTCGCCCTTAGGTCGAGAGAGTGGCACTGCACTCGTTATGGCGATGGTGATTCTACTTATTCTAACCATTATTGGCGTTACTGCGCTAAACACGACCTCTTTAGAAGCGAAGATGGCGGGGAATATTCAGGACACCAATTTTGCGTTTGAGGCCGCGGAATCCGGCCTAGCCAGCAGTAATGGTGCGACCTTAGATCTTTTTAACCCGGTATACACGCCAGGGCCAACGGCAGGAGCAACCCTCGGTTTAGGCAGGGCCAGTGTGAGTGTAGTCACTACTTTTAAGGCGTTTGCACCGATAAAACGCACCAATAACACAAATAATATGTACGGCATAGGATTCAGCGCTGCAAATTTTGATCAGGTAAGTACAGGTCAAGTAGCGGCATCTAATGCGACCGTCGTTATTCACCAAGGCACCTTGCAAATTGTCCCGGGCCAAAACAACTAGGTAGATTAATTATGAACCCAACTCGCTTATGGTTTGCTGTTTCTCTGAGCATTATTTTTGGAGTCTCAGGTATCGGATTTGCAGACGACACCGATATCTATCTTACTCCTTCCTCCGTGTCTCGCGATGATTCGCCGAATGTGCTTCTCGTTATCGATAATTCGGGAAGTATGAACGATACGGTTATTTCATCAACAGCATACGACCCGGCTACTACTTATACCTATGGTGGATCGGGAACTGCTTTTGATCCCACTAAAATATACTGGATAAAGTCGAGCCAGTCGCTGCCTGCCTCCAGTACGACTTATCCCGGCCAATTGTTCGCCATTGCCAACAATCATTGCGGCAGTTCAACCGTGCCCAATGCATACAACGCTGCTGACACAAACGGCACTTACACCGTAAGAGCGGCCAGTTGGAAAACAGCCAATGGCTGGACAGCGCTTAACACCTCCGACCTTGTAGTCGAGTGTCAAGCCGACAACCCGGCAGATGCATCGGGTACCTTTGCGAGAAAAAGCCCAGGCGGCGGTGGTGCGCCTGTAACGATGTATACGAGTACCTCAAATCAAGCACTGACTTGGACCAGCGGCATGCAAACCACCATGTATAGCGGCAATTATTTGAATTTCAAGAGTATTCCCACGGCGGCGCCACAATCAAAAATATCCATTGTGCAGACGGTGGTAAACAACCTTATTGACTCTAATCCGAATGTGCGATTTGGCTTAATGACATTTAATTTTGATGGTGGAGATGGACCCACCGACGATAATGGCGGCCGGGTCGTATTTAAAATAAGCGATATGAATGCAACTAACCGCGCTCAGCTCCATACTATTGTCAATAGCTTAACCGCCAGTACCTGGACGCCGTTAGCGGAAACCCTGTATGAGGCTTCTCTCTACCTCCGGGGTCAAGCCGTTCATTACGGCAATAGCACCAACCCCACATCGCCCGCGGTCGATACCACCGCCCAAAGCGGCGGTAACTATATCTCGCCGTTTAACTTCTCTTGCCAACAAGCCTACATTATATATCTTACGGACGGCGATCCAACCAATGATAGTAATGCCGATTCCTTAATCGATGCTCTGCCGGGCATCGGCACCCCGACCGTCGTAGACCTTTTTGATGCAAGCCACAAAGACAGATTATCGGTACTCGCCGGCTGGATGTACAACAATGATCTCAATGCCAGCCTAACTGGCGTACAGCGCGCGGTTACCTACACGGTCGGCTTTAATGCCGGCAGCGGCATTTCCACCCAAGGACTGACTTTGCTTCAGAATACCGCTACGGCTGGTCATGGCATTTTCTATGCCGCAACCAATGGCGATGAAATATCGAATGCGCTACAGGGCGCCATAATAGACATCCAACAGACTACCAGCTCGTTTGCCGCCCCCGCCCTTTCGGTGAACGCTTTTAACAGATTGTTTAATCGCGATGACGTTTACTTTGCGATGTTCAAACCCTCCACCACCGCAGAATGGGATGGTAATATTAAGAAATTCAAACTCAATACAACCGGCGACATTATTGATGCAAATGGCGTGTTGGCAATTGACCCGGCGACTCAACGCATAAAGGATACAGCGAAGAGTTTCTGGAGCACGGTTGCGGATGGCGGCAACGTCACAACCGGCGGCGCGGGCTCGCTGATCCCCGCGCCCGGTTCGCGCACCGTTTATACCTACACCGGCACCTACCCCATCGCCTCGCCGGTAGACTTATCCTCTGCGTCTAATCTTCTAGTCGACGCAAATACGGCGATAACCACCACTATGCTGGGATTACCGGGTACAGCTACAGCGACTGATCGGACCGACTTAATTAATTGGATACGCGGCCAGGATAGCTACGATCAAAATCTGAACGGCTTAACCACTGACTCACGCTGGGCCTTTAGCGATCCCTTACACAGCCGGCCGGTCGCGATAACCTTCGGCGGCACTAATACCAACCCCATCATTAAACTGTTTGTCGGTACCAATGACGGTGTCGTGCATATGATCAACGACAAGACCGGGGTGGAGGAATGGGCCTTTATTCCGCCGGAGCTGTTCTCAATGCAATTCACTCTCTCGCAGGACGGTTTCGGCAATCATCCTTATGGTATGGACGGTACTGCCACATTCTGGATTCAGGACAACAATAACAATGGCATTATCGAGCCCGGTTTGGGTGATAAAATTTATATGTTTATCGGCATGCGCCGTGGCGGCCGCAATATCTACGCCTTCGACGTTACGCCGGCCGCGACATTAACCGATCCGGCGGCAACCGGAGGCATCGTGCCGAAACTGCTTTGGGTTATACGTGGCGGCGTAGATACCGATTATTTGCAACTGGGATATACCTGGTCAAAACCGGCGGTAACGCAAATCCGCGTGGCCTGTTCGGGTGTCGGCTGCAATGCAGGAGACAGTGTCGCCAAAACCGTCTTACTTTTCGGCGGCGGTTATGATCCGCACCAAGACTCCGCTATTCCCGCCGGACCGGATTACGCCCCGCCACAACAAGGCATGGGTAATGCGATCTACATCGTCGACCCGGCCACGGGACAAAGGCTATGGTGGGCAAGCGGCGGCCCGGATTCAGCGGCCGTCAGTCCAACACTAACGTTGACCAATATGAGCTACAGCATCCCCGCTGATTTAGCTTTGATCGATACCAATGGGGACGGCGCGACCGACCGCATTTCCGCGGCCGATACCGGCGGGCAGATCTGGCGCATCGATTTAGCATCGACCTTAAGCTTAAACACGAATGCCGGCAGCCGCGGTTATATTTTCGCGGATATCTCCTGCCCGGCAGGCACAAGACCGCCCTGCACCGGAACCGCGGTTCAGGATCGGCGTAAATTCTTTTATCCGCCCGATTATGTGCAGGTTACCGATTCCGATTTTTCATTAACCGCAAGTTACGACCTGCTCACTATCGCAAGCGGCGATCGCGAGGATCCTTTGGATCAGTTAACGGTTGGCGCTATCCCGAGCGTCGCCCCGGTCTATAATCGGATTTATGCCTTCCGCGATTACAACATCAATAGTTACGCAGGGACTACGGTTGCCCTGCCCTCGCCATTACAGGAGGCCAGCCTGTTCGATGCAACCGCGGACATATTGCAAAGTACGACCAACTTAGGCTACACCGCCGCTGTCAGCAGCATCAAAGCTGCGAGTGGCTGGCGTGTTGACCTGAAAGAACCCGGCACTACCGCACCTGCCGGCGCACCTGCCTTCTGGCCATGGGTTGGAGAAAAAGGCCTGGCAAAAACTACTATCTACCAAGGCGCCGTTTATGTAACAACCTACACGCCACCTAGCAATGCCACCTCTCAACTGACCTGTTCAAGGGATGACGGATTAGGCAAACTGTATGCGCTAAATACACTCAACGCCGACGCCGTCTACGACTACAACCAAAGCGGTGGTAGCCTAACCGTGGAAGATCGACAGGTCACTCTAGGCGGCGGTATTCCGTCTGAACTGGTAGTTGTGATCCGCGACTCCGGCGTCACCGGGTTAGTAGGAACAAGCGGCGGCGCCGCAAAGCCCGCCGGCATTCCTGGAGGTTCGCCAAGGTCTAAGACTTACTGGTATCAGGAATAGCAAATGTGGATGATCCCCCTGCCGCTTTCAGGCAGGGAGGTATTTCGATAAAATTTATTAAATGCAGTTAAGATAAAATCAGGATAATTAATAAAGAGGACAGGCGATGAACTTTTTAACAACAAAGATAACCAGTATCTATAACGAAAAAGGTTTTACTCTAACGGAGTTATTAATTGTGGTAGCCATTATCGGCATATTGACACTTATCGCCTATCCCACTTATCAAAGCCAAATGCTTAAAACAAGACGCAGCGACGCCAAAATCGCCTTGACTGAGATCGCGAACCGGGAGGAAAAATTCTTTTCAAACAGCGATTCGCCGCATTACACGGGAACCATCCTGAGTTCGCCACCGGTACCCCCCAATCCTCCGACCGGGCTTGGTTATACTTCCACTCTCTCACCTCAAAGTTATTACACCCTCAGCATCGCCGCGGGCACTACAGGCAATCTCACTACCAGTTTTGTCGCCACCGCAAAAGCTGCAGCGACTGGGGCGCAAGCGGGTGACACCACATGTTCAACAATGACTATTGATAACACAGGAACGAAGGCACCATTAAGCGGCTGTTGGTAATGTATTTAGGGAACCTCTGAAAAAGTCATCCCTGACATTTTTCAGAGACGAAAAACGAAAAGTGGCCGCTCTTGCGCATCCTTGCGCTCGGCCGTGCCCTCCGTCCCGCCTCCCGCGGCATTACTACTTCCCTGTAGGGCACGGCATTCATGCATCCGTGCACAGCATGATTTTCGTTTTTCTTCATTTTTCAATTACTTGCGTAATTGAAAAATCCGTCAGGAGCGGATTTTCGCGTTAGCCCCGTAGGGGCTTGGCGCAGGGATGCGTCAAGCAAAAATGGCGGCACATCCTTATGCCGCAGGAACCTCTGACTTA
>WNFF01005201.1_pt1 | contig 10638 bp, 7 predicted proteins | sample 5400441 | NCBI WGS metagenome assembly WNFF01 (sample SAMN13153345, study PRJNA577476) | soil metagenome | isolation source: 120 cm saprolite under Douglas fir tree site 2 hole 3 replicate 1 | place: USA:California | collected 2015-04-18
ATGACACGAGGTGCAGTGGTGCAGGTCGGCGAGCGGCCGCCCGGCCGCGACCCGCGCCGGATCGGTGACCGCCGGACGCCGCTTGGGTCGCTGCGCGGCGTAGTAGGCGGACAGGTCGGCCATGTCCGCGTCGCTCAGGATCGCCGCAAAGGGCGCCATCACCGGGTCCTTGCGGCGGCCGTCCCGGTACTTGATGAGCTGCCAGTGGGTGAAGTAGACGGGCTGGCCGGCGAGGGACGGCGTGCCGGGGATGGCCGCGTTGCCGTCGCGGCCGTGGCAGGCCGCGCACGGCTCGGCCTTGCGCCGACCCGCCTCGAGGTCCGCGGCGAGGGCCGGGGGCCCGATCGCCGTCGCCACGAGGGCGACGGCGATCGAGAGGCCCCCGACCACACCCAGCCGGCTCAGGGCTGGTAGGTGACCCGGTAGATCGCCCCCGCGTAGTCGTCGGCGATCAGGAGCGAGCCGTCCTTCATCTGCCGCGTGTAGACCGGCCGGCCCCAGACCTGATCGCCCTGGAGCCATCCCTCGGCAAAGACCTCATACTTGGGGACATCCCCGGTCCGGAGGGTCACCATCATCACCCGGAAGCCGATCTTCTGTGTCCGGTTCCAGGAGCCGCGCTGGGCGAGGAAGGCGCGGTTCTTGTACTCGGCGGGGAACATCGAGCCGGTGTAGAACTCGACGCCGTTGCCGGCCACGTGCGGGCCCGTCTTGATGAGCGGCGGCGCGAACTCGGAGCAGGAGCGCCCCTTGCCGAACTCGGGGTCGAGGATGTCGCCCTGATGGCAGAAGGGGAAGCCGAAGTGCAGACCCTTCTTCGAGGCCACGTCAAAGCGGTCGCTCGGCACGTCCTCGCCGAGCCAGTCCCGGGCGTGGGTGGCGAAGTAGAGCTCCTTCGTCACCGGGTGCCAGTCGAACCCCACGCTGTTGCGCACGCCGTGGGCCACGTACTCGAACCCGGTGCCGTCGGGGTTCACGCGCGAGATGTTGGCGTGCGTGTCGGGCGGGATACAGATGTTGCACGGCGCGCCGATATTGAAGTAGAGCTTGCCGTCCGGCCCGAAGGCCAGGTACTTCCAGCCGTGCGGCACGTCGCGGGGCAGGATGTCGTAGACCACTTCCATCGCGGGCGGCGTGTCGAGCTTGTCCTCGATCCCCACCATCTTGGTGATCCGGGAGATCTCGGCGATGTAGAGCGTGCCGTCCTTGAAGGCCACGCCGTTGGGCAGGTTGAGACCCTTGGCGATGGTCTTGACCTCGCGCTGGCCGCCCTTGTCCACCACCGCGTACACGTTGCCGGCCACGCGGCTGCTGACGAACAGCGTGCCCTTGTCGCCCCAGGTCATCGCCCGCGCGTTGTTGAGCCCGTGCGCCCACAGGGACACCTTGAAGCCCCGCGGCACCTTGATCTTGTCCACCAGGATCTCGCCCGGCGCCTTGGGCGCGGGCGGCTGGGCGATGGGCGCCAGCGGGGAGTTGGCCATCTCGGCCGGCTGCCCCTGCTTCCAGGTCGGCGGCGCCTGGGCGAAGGCCGAGGATGCCAGGGTGAGAGCGAGCAAGACCGCCAGTGATGTCGAGATGAACGGCCGCATGGTTGGACCTCCCCTTTGAGGATCGGTGAGGATCGCGGCGACGTACCGCGAGCCGTGTCGGCAGCCGGACGATACGTCCCGCGCTCGCCGCTTGTCAAGAAGTGGCCGCGGGCGGATCATGCGCCCCATGCCCACCCCGCGCGCCATGGTCCCGCAGGATCTCACCCGCATCCGCTTCGTCAGCGATCCGCAGATCGGGCCGGACGGCCGGACGGTCGCCTTCGTGGTTACTACCCTCGCCGAGGAGAAGGACGAGTACCTCTCGAACATCTGGATGGTGAGCACGGCCGGCGGGGAGCCCCGCCGCTTCACGACCGGCCCGCGGCGGGACACCGCGCCCCGCTGGTCGCCCGACGGCTCCCGCCTGGCGTTCATCTCCGAGCGCGAGCCCGGCAAGAAGGGCCAGCTCTACGTGATGCCGGCCGCGGGGGGCGAGCCAACCCGCCTCACCGAGCTCAAGCACGGCCTGAGCGCGCCCGAGTGGTCGCCCGACGGGACCCGGCTTGCCTTCGCGGCGCGGGTGGGCGGCCCGCCGGAGCCCGAATCCGAGGAGGACAAGCGCAAATCGAAGCCCCCGCGCGTCATCACCACCATGAAGTACCGCTTCAACGGCGAGGGCTTCACCTACGACCGGCGGCCGCAGATCTTCGTGGTGGCCGCGGACGGCGGCGAGCCGCGCCAGGTCACCGAGGGCGACTACGACCACGCCGATCCCGCGTGGTCGCCTGACGGGCGCTCGATCGCCTTCACGTCGGTCCGCCACGACGACCGCGACCACGACGACGCGTCCGACATCTGGCTCGTGGCGGCCGAGGGTGGTGCGCCCCGCCGCCTGACCGCCACCGCGGGGCCTGCCGGCCACGCCGCCTTCTCGCCTGCCGGAGACACCCTCGCCTACGTGGGCCGATCGGAGGTCAACTCCTTCGGGAGCAATATCCGGCTCTTCACGATCCCGGCGGCGGGCGGCGCGCCCCGGTGTCTCACCGCCGACTTCGATCGCTCCTGCTCGCCCCTCGGGGTGCGCCCGCTCTGGAGTCCGAGCGGCGATGCGAGCACATTCGCCGCGGAGGACCAGGGCAGCCTCGGCATCTACCGGGTCCCGTCCGGAGACGGCCCGGTCACTCGCATCGTCACGGGCGAGCGGGTCGTCACCGGCTTCTCCATCTCCCGCGACGGCACGACCATGGTCTTCGCGGCGAGCGAGCCCGACTCCCCGGCCGAGATCTTCGTCTGCGGCGCGGACGGCGGCGGCGAGCGGCGCCTCACCGACTTCAACCGGGAGTGGAAGCGGGACGTCGCGCTGAGCCGTCCGGAGCGCTTCCGGTTCGAGCGGGCCGGCATGACGGTGGATGCCTGGATCATGAAGCCGTTCGGCTTCGAGGCCGGCACGCGCTATCCCCTGCTCCTCAACGTGCACGGCGGCCCGCACGCGCAGTACGGCTATCCTTTCCTCGACGAGTTCCAGGTCCAGGCAGGCGCGGGCTACGCGGTGCTCTACACCAATCCGCGCGGTAGCCAAGGGTACGGCGAAGCATTCACCCGCGCGGTGGTGGGCGACTGGGGCGGCGGCGACGCAGCCGACGTGCAGGCCGGCCTCGACGAGGCGCTGCGCCGGTACGACTGGATCGATCCCGACCGGCTGGGCCTGCTGGGCGGCAGCTACGGCGGGTTCTTGACGAGCTGGATCGTGGGCCAGTCCACCCGCTTCAAGGCCGCCTGCTCGGAGCGCGCGGTGAACAGCCACGTCACCATGTTCGGGTCGAGCGACATCGGCCACCTCTTCAACGTGGGGGAGCTGGGCGGCATTCTCCCATGGGAGAACATGGCGAAGTACCTCGAGCGCTCGCCGCTGACCTACGCCAAGAACATCACGACCCCGCTCCTGATCATCCACTCCGAGGACGACCTGCGTTGCCCGATCGGGGAGGGTGAGCAGCTCTTCATGGCGCTCAAGACGCTGCGCCGCGAGGTGGTGTTCGTGCGCTTCCCGGACGAGAACCACGAGCTCTCGCGCTCGGGCAAGCCCCGCCACCGCCTCGAGCGCTTCCGGATCATCCTGGACTGGTTCGCGAAGTACGTCTAGTCGTCGGAGGGGGCCTCGACGGCCCCCTCCGAACCTCCCCCAAACATGGGTTGCGCCGGCAAAGCCGGCGCTCGAACGGAGACTAGACAGAGTCGGAGCGGAAGGCGGGCATGACCTGGGCGCCGAAGCGGCGCATCGATTCCACGATGCGCTCGTGGCCCAGGTAGCCGAAGCTCATCTGGCAGAGGATGTGCTGCACCCCGGCGCTCCGTAGCTCGGCGATCCGCTCGGCGACCTGCCGGGCGGTGCCGTAGAGCGCGCCGGTCGCCATCGACTGGCGCACCGCCTCGTCCTCCGGCACCCGCGGATCGTTGAACGCGTTCAGCACCGCGGGATCCACGCGGTAGTCCGCGGGATTGTGCGCGGCGCGCGAGTCGAGCATGTGCCGGCGGGTGTGCGCGAGGGTGTCGGCGAGCCGGTCCTCCGCCTCGGCGTGGCTCTCGCCCACGTAGACGTGGCGCCACACCGCGACGTCGCGGCGAAGCCGGTCGCGGACCAGCGCGGAGTGGCCTCCTGCGACCAGCCCGTCTTCGTAGAGCTTGAGGCGCTCGCCGAGCACGCCCAGCGGCAGGCGTGAGGTCAGGATGGGCACGCCCTGCCGGCCGCACTCGGCGAACGAGCCCGGCGTCACCACGCTGCGCCAGATCGGCGGGTGCGGGCGCTGGTACACCCGCGGGCGCAGCGCGGGCAGGCTCACCTGGAAGAACTTCCCCTGGTACGCGAAGGGCTCCTCGGTCCACGCGCGGGTCAAGATCTCGAGGGCCTCCGCGCTGCGCTCGCGGCTGTCGTCGCTGCGCAGCCCGTAGCCCACGTACTCGTACTCGTTGTAGAGCGTGCCGCGACCCACCCCCACGTCGAGGCGACCGCGGCTCAGATTGTCGAGCAGCGCGAGCTGCACCGCCAAACGTATGGGATGCCGGAGCGCGAGCTGGATCACCGCGAAGCCGATGCGCACGCGGGTGGTGCGGGCGGCGAGCGCGCTCGCGAACGGGATCGGATCGCAGTAGACGGCCTCGCCGGTGAAGTTGTGCTCGGTGAGCCAGACCGAGTCGAAGCCGACCTGCTCGGCCAGGCACGCCTGGGTGAGCTGCTCCTCGATGGCGGTGTAATCGTCGGCCGCCGACGGCGAATGCGAGAGGGTCAGCCAGCCGAAGCGCATCGGATCAGGCGCCGATCAGGGTCCGCGCCAGCTCGATCTCCCCCAGATGCGTCATGCCGTGGGTGAGCCCGACCTGCCCCAGGCACTGGACGACCGTCATCTCGCCGAGCGGCTTGACCATCACCGTCTTCTCGAGGAGCTCGGGCGTGGCGGCGGCGAAGAGCTCCTCGGTGCCGGCCCACACCTTCTGCGTGTACTCCTGGAAGAGCGGGATGTCCTTGATGCGCAGCGCCTGGGCCTCCTCGGTGGACATCCCGGTGCCCTGCGCGGCGGGCGGCAGCCCCAGCTTCTGGCCGTAGCCGCTCTCGGTCCAGATCGGCGGCCGCCGGTCCTGGATCACCCAGCGCACGATGTTGTCCTCGGTGCGCACGTAGTGCCAGATCCCCCACCCGATCGTGTTGGCCTTCGGGTGCCCGGCCGGCACCGTGTGGAGCTGCTCCGGCGTGAGCTCGGCCAATGCCTTGTCGAGACCTTTGTGAAGCCGTTTGAGATTTGCCCGGATGAAGTCCGCCGCGGTCAGCATCGTGAGCCTCCTTGTATCATGTATAATCGGGGCCGGTACACAGCTCCGAGGAGCGTTGCGACGGGAGCCGTTCCCGCCAGGCTCGGAGTGGCCGACCCCTCGGGCCGGCTGTGGGCAACGGCGCTCGCAAACTCCCATACCATAAGGAGGGCGCGAGATGAGCGCCACTAGCAAATCGACCCGGCCCCAGGACCACGTCGTCACCGATCTGAGCCTCGCCGACTGGGGCCGCAAGGAGATCCAGATCGCCGAGACCGAGATGCCCGGTCTCATGGCCATCCGCGAGGAGTACGCGAGCCTGCAGCCCCTGCGGGGCGCCCGCATCACCGGCTCGCTCCACATGACGATCCAGACCGCGGTCCTGATCGAGACCCTGGAGGCCCTCGGCGCCGACGTCCGCTGGGCCTCCTGCAATATCTTCTCGACCCAGGACCACGCCGCCGCCGCGATCGCGGCCGCCGGCACCGCGGTGTTCGCGCGCAAGGGCGAGTCGCTCGAGGAGTACTGGGACTACAGCCACCGCATCTTCGAGTGGCCCGAGAACGCCTACTCCAACATGATCCTGGACGACGGCGGCGACGCCACCCTGCTGCTGCATCTGGGCGCGGTGGCGGAGAAGGACGCCTCCGTCATCTCCCACCCCGCCAACGAGGAAGAGACCGCGCTCTTCGCGGCGATCAAGGCGAAGCTTGCCAAGGATCCGACCTGGTATTCCACCCGGCTCACCAAGATCCGCGGCGTCAGCGAGGAGACCACCACCGGGGTCAAGCGACTCTACCAGATGGCCAAGGAGGGCCGGCTCAAGTTCCCGGCCATCAACGTCAACGACTCGGTGACTAAGAGCAAGTTCGACAATCTCTACGGCTGCCGCGAGTCGCTGGTGGACGGAATCAAGCGGGCCACCGACGTCATGGTGGCGGGCAAGGTCGCGGTGGTGTGCGGCTACGGCGACGTCGGCAAGGGCTCGGCCCAGGCGCTCCGCGCGCTGTCGGCCCAAGTGTGGGTCACCGAGGTCGACCCGATCTGCGCGCTGCAGGCCGCGATGGAAGGCTACCGCGTGGTGACGATGGAGGAGGCCGCCGAGCTGGCGGACATCTTCGTGACCGCCACCGGCAACTACCACGTCATCACCCACGAGCACATGAAGCGGATGAAGAACAACGCGATCGTGTGCAATATCGGCCACTTCGACAGCGAGATCGATATCGCGTCGCTCAAGCAGTACCAGTGGGAGAACATCAAGCCGCAGGTCGATCACGTCATCTTCCCCGACGGCAAGCGCATCATCCTGCTCGCCGAGGGCCGCCTGGTCAACCTGGGCTGCGGCACCGGGCACCCGAGCTACGTGATGAGCTCGTCGTTCGCCAACCAGGTCATCGCCCAGATCGAGCTCTTCACCAACCCCGAGAAGTACCCGATCGGGGTCTACGTGCTGCCCAAGCACCTCGACGAGAAGGTCGCGCGCCTCCAGCTCAAGAAGCTGAACGCGCGACTGACCGAGCTGACCGACGCCCAGGCCCGCTACATCGGCGTGGAGAAAACCGGCCCCTACAAGCCGGACCACTATCGCTACTAACCCGGAGGGGGGCTCTGCAGCGCTCGGAGGGAGGCTCCGCCCCCCTTCCGAACCTCCCCCCAGAAACGGGAGCGCGGGCGGAGCCCGCGCGGGACGCGGACTGATCCGCCGTCGTGTGTCTAGTCGGGGCCGCAGCGGCGGGCCTGGAACATGAGGTTGGAGGCGGTGAGGGCCCAGGCGGGGGTGATGGGGCAGCCGCCCGCCCGGAGCGCGCTCGCGATCCAGCTATTGCACGTGTAGACCAGCGAGTAGCGGCTGGTGGCTGCGTAGAAGCGGCTGCCGGGATAGAGGCCCGGGCCCAGGTCGATCGGCCGGCCCGCTTCGTCGCGAGCGTAGGCGCGCGAGACGAAGCGGGCCAGCGCGTCCGCGCCGTGTGCGGAGAGCACGACCGGGATGATCTCGGCGTGGGCGTAGTGCTCGGCGGGCACACGGTCGAGCCCGACCACGTGGAGCACGCTGCCCTCCGAAGCGAGCGAGGCTGCGACGGCCAGCCGGATGCCCGCGTCCGGCGATTGGTAGAACGCGCGATCCCCCCACCCCACCTCCAGGAATCGCGCGGCCGGGAACCGGGCCGGCTCGGGCCACGCGGCCGACGGGATCTGATCGCGCGGGATCACGAGCCCGCTGTGCCAGCCATGCCGGACGACGTGGACCGTGACGGTCGCATCGCCCGGGCGTGGAGGGTATAGCTCGCGCACCGGCCCGAGACAGGCCGCGACGGCCAGCCCCGCGATGAGGGCGACCAGGACCCGGCCCACGCGCGCGCCGGGCGCTTGCCGACGCGAGCCGCCGTCCGGTAGCCTACCCCGGCCGGCCCGGGCCTCGCTCGACGGGCGGCCCAAGGAGAGCCGATGAAGATCACCACGATCGAATCGCTGCATGCCGACGGAGGGTGGCGCAACCTCGACTTCCTCAAGATCAGCACCGACGAGGGCCTCGTGGGCTGGAGCGAGTACAACGAGTCCTTCGGCGGCGTCGGCGTCTCCGCGGCCATCGCCGGGCTCGCGCCCGCGCTCATCGGCAAGGATCCGCGTCCGTGGGAAGCCCACGTTGCCCTGCTCTACGCCCTCCGCCGGCAGGCCGCCGGCGGGGTGATCCAGCAGGCCATCGGCGCCATCGAGAACGCCCTCCTCGACATCAAGGCCCGGTCCCTCGGCGTGCCGGTCTACGCCCTCTTCGGCGGTCCGGTCCGCGACCGCATCCGGCTTTACTGGTCGCACTGCGCCACCTACCGGGTGAGCCGCGCCAAGGAGATGCAGATCCCGCCGGTGCGCACCCTCGCCGACATCGTGGCGGTGGGCCGCGAGGTGGTGGCCAAGGGGTACACCGCGCTCAAGACCAATGTGCTGCTCCTGGGCGACAACCCGCGGGCCCACGTCCCCGGCTTCGGCCGCAGCGCGGGCTTCCCCGAGCTGAACGCCGACCGGCACGTGCTCGACGCCATGCGCGCCGAGCTCGCCGCCTTCCGGGAGGGCGCCGGGCCCGACATGGACATCCTGGTGGACCTCAACTTCAACTACAAGACCGAGGGCTTCCTCAAGATGGCGCGGGCCATGGAGCCCTACGACCTCTTCTGGGTCGAGATGGACACGCGGGACCCGAAGGCGCTGGCCTACGTGCGGAGCCGCACCACCATCCCGGTGGCCTCGTGCGAGTGCCTCTTCGGCCGGCGCGACTACCGGCCGTTCTTCGAGCACCAGGCGGTGGACGTGGCCATCATCGACACGCCGTGGAACGGGGTGGGCGAGTCGCTCAAGATCGCGGCCATGGCCGACACCTACGAGATCAACGTGGCCCCGCACAACTTCTACGGCCACCTCGCCACCATGATGAACGCGCACTGGAGCGCGGTCGTCCCCAACCTGCGCATCATGGAGACCGATCCCGACATGGTGCCGTGGCAGGACGATCTCGTGACCGTGACGCCGCAGATCAAGGACGGTCAGCTGCTCCTTCCCACCGGGCCCGGCTGGGGCACCGAGGTGAACGAAGAAGCGGTCCGCGCTCACCCGCCGAAGACGCGTGGATAGCGCGGCGGGCCCTATCCGGCGGAGCGCAGCGCGCCGGCCACGATCTCCTGCGCCTCGCGGACGATCGCCTCGAGGTGCGCGGCGTCCCGGAAGCTCTCCGCGTAGATCTTGTAGATGTTCTCCGTCCCGGAGGGTCGCGCCGCGAACCAGCCGCTCGCGGCCACCACCTTCAGCCCGCCGATCGGCGCGTCGTTGCCGGGCGCCCGGGTGAGCGTGGCGGTGATGGGCTCGCCCGCGAGCTGCGACGCCGTGACCGCGGTCGGCGACAGCTTCCCCAGCCGGGTCTTCTGCTCGGGCGTCGCCGCGGCGTCGATGCGCGTGTAGTAGGGAGTCCCGAGCTCCGCGGCCAGCGCCTGGTAGTGCAGGCCGGGGTCCCGGCCGGTGCGCGCGGTGATCTCGGCGGCGAGCAGATCCATGATCAGGCCGTCCTTGTCGGTCGCCCACGCGGCGCCGTCACGCCGGAGGAAGCTGGCGCCGGCGCTCTCTTCTCCGCCGAAGCCCAACGAGCCGTCGAGCAGCCCGGGCACGAACCACTTGAATCCCACTGGCACCTCGTACAGGCGCCGGCCCACCTTCCGGGCCACCCGGTCGATCAGCCCGCTGCTGACCAGCGTCTTGCCGACCGCGGCGCCCGCCGGCCACTCGGGCCGGCTCGTGAACAGGTAGGCGATGGCGACGGCCAGGTAGTGATTGGGATTCATCAGGCCCGCCCCCGGCGTGACGATGCCGTGGCGGTCCGAATCCGGATCGTTCGCGAAGGCGACGCGATACCGATCCTTGAGGCCGACGAGCCGGGCCATCGCGTAGGGGCTCGAGCAATCCATGCGGATCTTGCCGTCGTGATCCACCGTCATGAACGAGAAGGTCGGGTCGATCGTCGGGTTCACGATCGCCACGTCGAGCCCGTAGACCGCGTTGATCGGCTCCCAGTAGGGCCGGGACGCGCCGCCGAGCGGGTCCACCGCGAGCCGGAGCCCCGCGTCGCGGATGACGTCCATGTCCACCACGTTCCGCAGATCGTTCACGTAGGGCGGCACCAGGTCTTCCTGATGGGTGGTCGCGGCCCGCAGGGCGCGCTCGTACGGCACGCGCGCGACGCCCGCGTTACCCGCCCGCAGGAGCTCGTTGGCGCGATCCTGCACCCAGCGGGTCACGTCGGTATCGGCGGGGCCGCCGTCGGGGGGGTTGTACTTGAAGCCGCCGTCCTCCGGCGGGTTGTGCGATGGGGTGACGACGATGCCGTCCGCCGGGTGCGCCGCCCGACCCCGGTTGTAGACGAGGATGGCCCGCGAGATCACCGGAGTCGGCGTCACGCCATCCTCACGCTGGATGATCGTCTCCGCGCCGTTCGCGGCCAGCACCTCGAGCGCGGTGCGCTCGGCCGGCCCGGACACCGCGTGCGTATCCTTGCCCATGTACAGCGGGCCGTCGATGCCGCGGCCGCGCCGGTACTCGCAGATCGCCTGGGTGGTCGCCAGGATGTGCGCCTCGGTGAAGGAGCCGCGCAGCGGGGAGCCGCGGTGCCCGCTGGTGCCGAAGGCGACGAGCTGGTCCGGATCGTCGAGGTCGGGCCGGCCCGCGTAGTACTCGCGCTCGAGCGCCCCGACGTCCACCAGCATCTCGGGCGGGGCCGGTTTCCCGGCGAGCGGAGAGAGGCTCACGGGCCACCCGCGGC
>WNFF01008081.1_pt1 | contig 10638 bp, 9 predicted proteins | sample 5400441 | NCBI WGS metagenome assembly WNFF01 (sample SAMN13153345, study PRJNA577476) | soil metagenome | isolation source: 120 cm saprolite under Douglas fir tree site 2 hole 3 replicate 1 | place: USA:California | collected 2015-04-18
CAACCGATGCTGCAGCAAGCTCCCAAGCTGTCTCGTGCTGGATATGAAGCTGCCCGGGATGAGCGGTCTCGAGGTGCAAGGGGAGCTCGCAAAGGCTGACGTCCACGTTCCGATCATCTTCCTTACCGGCCATGGCAACGTCGCCATCCGGGAGGCGATCGACCACTATTCCGAAGTCCCGAACAGCCAAAACAACGGTTCCTCAAACGATTCCCACGAGATGATTGGCACCGGTTCGGCGTTCGAGGCAGCGGTGAGGCAGGTCGCGCTGGTAGCACCAACCGACTCGACCGTGCTCATCCTCGGAGAAACCGGGACTGGAAAGGAGCTGGCGGCACGTGCAATCCACGCGCGGTCGAATCGCTCGTCCGGGCCAATGGTGAGCGTCAACTGTGCCGCCATCCAGCCATCCTTGATCGCATCTGAATTGTTTGGTCACGAGAAGGGCGCGTTTACGGGAGCACTGCACCGGCGGCTCGGACGATTCGAGCTCGCGAAAGGCGGGACGATCTTTCTCGACGAGATCGGCGATCTGCCGTTGGAGACTCAGATCGGGACTCCACGAATCGAATCGCTTCCGATAAAAGGGTCGGAAACTCCTATCATGGTTCCAAAGCTCAGGATGGTTTGAAGGCCCTGAGCAGAAGCCATTTCAATTCCAAGCACAAATATTCCCAAAACAACCAACATTAACTTTTTCATCGTTCTTCATTCCTTTCTGAAAAGTGCGTGAACAGCCTCGCCCCGATTGCTGGCCAAGACGGCGACTGCAACTGTTGCGCCAAAAGAGCCGCCGCAGATTCTCGTCAGATTTCGCCCAAGCGTGCGGGCAGGAATGTCGCTTTGAACGCTGGAGTGATCAGGAAATTGACTTTCTCTGCTTGGAATTGATCACCCTGCGTGCTGCTACGCGGGCTCTCGCAGATCCGCCGGTGATGGCCGATTCGATTTCGATCGATACCATCGTCCAATAGATTGGTCTGGATGCTTCGCTTAATCGCAAACAGTGTATGGAATTCCACTTTCACACAAAGAGCTTGTATGTCAGACAAGAAAACAGCCGTTGCCATAATTGGCACTGCCTTGCTCATCGGTAGTCCGATTTGGGCGCAACAGTCCACGGCAGCAAATCCCCTCGATGTCGTGCCAGAAAACATGCCGTTTGATACGCCTTATGGCGCCCCGATATCGCTCGAACGCGCCCAGGCAGCCATTAATGCCGCCGTGGCAGAGGCCAAGAAACGGAATTGGAAAATGAATGTTGCCGTAGTCGACTCCGGCGGTAACCTCGTTGCCTTCCAACGGATGGACGGAGCGCAGCTTGCCTCAATACAGATCGCGGAACACAAGGCGCGCACGGCCGCGACCTTCCGCCGCGAAACCAAGGTCTTTGAGAACAGTATCCAGGTCAACAATTTCAACTATCTGCTCACGCTCGACGGAATCATTGCGTCTCGCGGCGGCATTCCACTGGTCGGGCAGGGCAGGATGATCGGCGCAATCGGTTGTTCGGGAGGTACCAGTTCACAGGACGAAGTAGTCTGCAAGGCAGGCGCGGCCGGTCCTTAAACAGTACCCGGCGCGGAGTGCCAGTGTTCCACCCTAACCCAGTTCGGCCCCTGAAACTTCTGTTCCCAGACGATGCTTCCGTCGAGGCCTGCGCCCGCGGCCGGCGGGGACGAGGCGGAGGCCAGCTCGGTGGGGGCGTAGGACAGAATCGAGCCCTTCCCGAGGTATTGCCCGGAGGCCAACGCCGGCCCGGCCGCCACCACCAGGATGAATGCTGAAAAACGTCTATGATGTCTCCCTCGTTCGAGCGGTCGAAGGAACCATGGGCCGCGACGGGCTACCCCCCTCGGCGAGCGTATCCTGCGGGCATCGAGACGGCAGATCAAGGCCCGAGGATGTTACGCTGGAGCAGACTCTCGAGGCGCTCTGAGCGGGGGATAGCCGGGAGAATCAAAAGACGATCACCCCGCGCGCGTTCGTCCCCGCGAGCATCGCCGCGAAGGCCTCGTTGATTTGCTCGAGTGAGTAGGTGCGGGTCACCAGCTCGTCGAGCTTCAGCCGACCGGCGCGATAGGGTGCGGGTCACCAGCTCGTCGAGCTTCAGCCGACCGGCGCGATAGAGCGCAAAGAGGCGCGGAATGTCTCGGTGGACGTTGGCGCCCCCGTACCAAGAGCCAACCAGGCGCTTCTCCATCAACGGCAGCATGAAAACATTGAGAGAGATCGAATCTTTGATGCTGCCCAGCCCGATCACCACGCAGGTACCCGCCTTGCGGGTTGCAGCGTAAGCCTGCTCGATCGTCTCCTTGCGACCGATCGCTTCAAAAGCGTAGTCCACGCCGCGCTTTTCAGTCAGCTCGCGGATGGATTCCACCGGATCTACTTTGCTCGCGTCGATCAGGTGCGTCGCTCCGAAAGTGCGGGCCATTTCGAGCTTTTTCGGTTGCGTGTCGACGGCGATGATTCGTTCCGCGCTGGCAAGGAACGCTCCTTGAACCGCGTTTAGCCCAACTCCGCCCGCGCCGAAGACCGCCACGCTGCTGCCGAGTGTGACCTCGGCGGTGTTGAACACCGCGCCGACGCCGGTCATCACCGCGCAGCCGAGCAAAGCGCATTTGTCCAAGGGAGCATCGTCGGGCAGCTTGATCGCCGCATTGGCTGGAATGACGGCGGATTCCGCCATCGTGCCGAGTGCAGAAAATACGTTGAGCTCTTGCCCATCCTGATGCGCGCGGCTGGTGCCGTCGGGCATTCGGTTGGTCTGATTGATCCGCTCGCCGACCTCGCAGAGCTGCGGCTTGCCGATCCGGCAGTAGAAACAACTGAAGCAAGGCGTCACCCAGGAGAGGACGACCTTGTCGCCGACGGCGAGCCGGTTGACGCCCTCGCCAACCTCCTCCACCGTGCCTGCTCCCTCGTGGCCAAGAATACAAGGCAGCTTCCCAGGCAGAATCCCATGCACGAAAGAGAGATCGGAATGGCAGACTCCAGACGCCGCGAGGCGCACGCGAACCTCATCGCGCCGAGGGGCATCAAGGATCACCTCCTCGATCCGCACGGGCTGGTTTCGTTCGTAGCAAATAGCCGCTTTCATCGAGACTCCTTCATACCGCCAAAAATCGCCGCAGCGTCGCCTCGTCGCGCAGTAATTCCTCGCGCGTTGGGCGGTGCACCAGTCGACCCCGGTCCATTACCAAGCCGATCACGTTTCCACCGACCTCGGCGACTGATAAGGGCGAAATGGCATGCACGTCATTCTCGTCAAAGGACGAATCGTGCTCGAGGGAACCAGTTAGGATCTTCAGACGCAGCCAGAACTGTTGCAGCGCTACCTGGGTATCTGAATCACTTAAGCTGGCCTCGAATTTCTCCGCCGGGATGCGCTGCCGTGTGAATGTTGACGTAGGTATTCCCGGCTCGGATCTGGGCAATGAGGTCGTCCAGGGTTTTGACGGCCGGATTTGTCTGCGGCTTGATGTCCGCCTCGGCGAACGAACCAGAGATCGTAACCGAGCCGTTGGCGCCGTTTTTGATCGCGGTCGGGGGAAAAGGCACGACCACGGGTCCGGCGGCGGTGGTTGGGCCGAGGTGGATGTGCGCAGCAGTCGCGTTACCCGACAGCCCAGACGCGGTAATCTTATACGCCACCGAGGTGCCCGAAACAGTCAGTGTCGCAGTCCCAGTCGCTTTGGTGTCGACAGGTGGAGTTTGGCTGGCCCCGTTGAGTTTCGCTCCGAACTTGCCCTTGCCACTTGCACCGTTGGCGGCCAGCGCCGTCGCCAAAACAAGTGTTGCGGTGACAACCATCGGAAATCTGCTTCTATCCATGTTCGACCTCCTCCGGTGGCGGAGGTTGGCTATCGAGGTTGCCATTTGTCAAACACAGAATTCAGCTCGCTCGTAGGTATCGTCCTCCATACCCAAGTAAACGAGCCTTTCTCCGCCATTTCCCGCGCGCCCTCCATGAAGGCACCGCGCGCGAGCCGCGACAGCGCACCACCGACGCTGATGCGTCTGACACCGGCATCCGCGCCCAAGTCTTGTCCGCGGCTGAACAGCTGGTTCTTCGACCTGGTGCGGACGGATAGAAAAACCTCCAACCTTGCCGCGCAAAAAAACGTTCAGCCGGCCTTCATCGTCTGGGTGTACGGCCTCTGCATCTCCTCCGCCGTTACAGAACCTGAGCCTCGTTCAACGCTCTCCCCTTGCGGACTCGGATTGCGGATGCTGGCTCAGTGTTCTTCTTGCAGCTGCGCTGTCCGAAGGCCGACTTCGGTTTCCGACTGGGGCGCGACTGCAACCTGGCCCTCACCTGTTCCTGTCTGAAGGTCGAAGGAGGCTTCCAACTGGGGCGCGGCTGCAGCCCGGCCCTCACCTGTTCCTGCCTGAAGGTCGAACGAGGCTTCCAACTGGGGCGCGACTGCAACCCGGCCCTCACCCGTTTCTGTCTGAAGCTCGAAGGAGGGTTCTGACCCGCCTTCGGCGCGCGCCACGCCCGCTCCGGCGCAAACGCTGAGACCTAGTGAAGCAAATAAGCCAACCAGACTTCCTCTCCATGCTTGCCGTTTCATGACTCTTCCTTTCGAGCGGCTCCTGCCGCAAAGATTGGCGACCCAACCATTGGTTCAGCTTCATTCTTTGATAACCCGGACTGGCAGCTTTGGATGGGCGACGTCGGCCTACAACCAAGCCAAGGGCAGCAATCCGAGCGTCGCGAGTGCGATGAGCATCATCAGGCTTCGCCGCCCAGGGACATGGGCCGGAAGCCGGATGGTGCGGCCCTGGTCAGCAATTCCTCGGGTGATTGCTTGACGGATCCACCAAGTGGCGATTTGTCAACCGCCTTCATCAATCCGATGTTTCCTTCTTGAATCAAGTCAAGAAATGGAACACCGGCGTGCTTGAACTTCTTCACGATGGATACAACCAAGGCGCAGAGTCGCGTGTATCATCTGTGACTCGGCTCGTTCCGCCTTGTGTTTTCCCAGCCCCATCGCCCTCACGCTCTCGCGCAACTCTTTGATCGGAACATTCGCCTCGTGCTCCGCATCCCCGGATGGTCATCAATGCGCTCTTCGCGCCGCGGCGGAGTGCTTCCTCCTGCTGGCCTGTGGGCCGACGACGACGCGCCGGGAATGACCTTCGCGACGCAGAAGCAAACTTCTTCAGCCCTCTCATGGCATCGTTCTGACCTATTCGAGAGCTCTCGGTCTCCAGCCGGGACTTACTGAGCTCCCAGACGCGCCGCTGCACAGTAGCGGCCACCCGTGCCGAGCACCCCACTGTGAGCATCCCTTCCTCCCCAGACAATCATTTCAGTGCCCGTCCATTGCGCCGTATGCCTGGATCGTTCGCTCGGTGCATTTGTGGTGGCCGTGGCGCTCCAACTGTCGCTGACAGGATCGTAGCGCCCGCCCGTGTTGGTGGGCACGCCGCCGCCGATGATTCCGCCCCAGACAATCATTTCACCGTTCGTCAACACCGCTGTGTGAAAGGATCGTGCGCTGGGGGCACCGGTGCTGGCCGTGGCCGTCCAGGTGTCGTTGGTGGGATCGTACCGTCCGCCCGTGCTGAAGGGCCCCCCGGTGTACCCGCCCCAAACAATCATTGCGCCGCCGGCCCACACGGCCGTGTGGGCGGATCGCGCGTTCGGAGCATTGATCGTCGCCGTGGCCGTCCAAGCATCGCTGGCGGGGTCGTAACGCCCGCCGGTGCTGACGGGCTGCCCGGTGGAATTATCGTTCCCGCCCCACACGATCATTTCGCCGCTGGCCCACACGGCGGTGTGGCCGGATCGCGAGCTTGGAGCACTGATCGTCGCTGTGGCCGCCCAAGCATCCGCGGCAGGATCGTAACGCCAGCCGGTGTTACGTAAACCTCCCCAGACAATCATTTCGCTGCCTGTCCAGACCGCCGTGTGCCTTGAATTTGCGAAAACGGCACTGGTGCTCGTGGCCGCCCAAGTGTCACCTGCAGGATCGTAGCGCCCACCGGTGTTCAAGTCTCGTCGACGAAGAATCACCACGTCATATCCACCCCAGACGATCATTTCAGTGCCGGTCCAGACCGCCGTGTGCTCGGACCGTCCGCTCGGGGCTGTGGTCTCGGGCGTAGGCGTCCAAGTAGTGGTCGCGGGATCATAGCGTCCACCGGTGTTGAGGCCTTGTCCTCCCCAAACGATCATCTCACTGCCCGTCCAGATTGCCTGGCGAAGCTCTCTTGCGCTCGGGGCATTGTTGGTGACCGTGGCTATCCAGCCGTCGGTCGCGGGATCGTACCGGCCACCGGTATTGGCCGCCGCGCCCCAGACAATCATTTCAGTGCCTGTCCATACCGCCGTATGCCCGCGGCGGGCGCGGGGAGCAAAGCTCGTGGCCGTGGGTGTCCAAGTATTGGTCGTGGGATCGTACCTCTCACCGCTCCCGAGCAGATAGCAGATGGCGTCACAGAGCCCAAATCCACCCCAAACGATCATCTCAGTGCCGGTCCACGCGGCGGTGTGCTCAGATCGTGCAGAAGATGCGGCCATCACCCTCCAGGTGTCCGTGGAAGGATCGTAGCGCCGGCCATCATTGAGCCGCGCCCCGCCTAGGCCGCGGTATCCAGCCCAAACGATCATTTCAGTGTCCGTCCACACTGCCGTGTGATTCATACGTCCGCTGGGGGCGCCGCTGCTGGCCGTGGCCGTCCAAGTGTCCTTAGCTGGGTCATAGCGTCCCCCGGTGTTGAGATAAGTTGGGAAGCCATGCTGTCCCCCCCAAACTATCATTTCACTGCCGGTCCACACCGCGGTGTGACCGGCTCGTGCGCTGGGAGCATTGGTGGTGGCTGTAGCGGTCCAGCTGTCCTTAGCGGGATTGTACCGTCCACCGGTGTTGACGTCGCCAGTGGTGGCCGAGCCACCCCAGACGATCATTTCAGTCTTCGTCCAGACCGCGGTGTGACCAACTCGATCGCTGGGAGCATCGGTGGTGGTTGTAGCGGTCCAAGTGTCCGAGGCTGGATCGTACCGCCCGCCGGTGTTCGTTCCGCCGCCCCAAAGGATCATTTCATTCCCGGTCCACACTGCCGTGTGTCCCGAGCGTCCAGTCGGGGCAAATGCGGTTGACGTGGCCGTCCAAGTATCGGTCGTCGGATCGTATCGCTCGCCCGTGTTGAACGCGCCTTCGTCTCCATAACCGCCCCACACAATCATTTCGCTGCCGGTCCAAACCGAGCTGTTTCCGTATCGTGCCCTGGGGAATGGAGCCAACGTCGGTTGCCAGGTGTCGTCCACGCATTCAGCGGAGCGGCGTTCGATCATCGGTAGCCGATAGGGATAGACCTCCTCTCGACCGCCGGAAAGAGGCCTCGGCCAGGCCGGGCGGCTGGCGAGAATCTGCGTCTCGTCTGGGTCGTTTCCGATCTGTTCGCGTTCACGGTTCCACCAGGTCTCAAACCGTTCCTTCCTCTCAAGCGTGTTGTCCTCTTCCCCATACCAATTCCGAATAAGCCGGTTGACCAACAAGGGTCGCGCCAAGCACTCTGCGATCAAGGAGGGATCGTTTTCGAGAGCAACCCATAGCTCGCTAAGGACGGCCTGATTCTGCGTCTGCCGCGCCATCCGGTCCATCTCAGCTTGCAACTGTTCACCGCGAATCGGCCGCTGCCAATAGAGCGCCAGCGCCTGCGACTTGCGAAGATAGTCCTCCACCTTGGCGCGGATGACCCATCCTGGTACGACCTCTTCTAAGTCCGGCTTCCGCTTTCCATTCTGCTCCGGCCAGATCCGATGTCGCCAGTAAACATTGTCGATGGCTCTCTGGTATCGCACGCGAGCTTCCAGGGTCAGACGGCCATCAATCGGCGAAGACAGACTGGGCCAACTCTGGGCATCGACAGTCAGATGTACGGGAGCCGATCCGCAGCTGGCTTGGATTACCAGCCAGAGGAAAACGGATCGCAGAAGTACCCCCTTTATTAAATGCTTGCGCTTCATTGGTAGTCCTTTTGATGGAGAACCGCTCTTCCGAGCATGCGGTCCCCCGGAGGCTGGACAGCTTCGTTGGTCCTGTACGCCCTGGGAAGCATCGAATCAAGTGCTACTACGTTCAAGACGCGCTGGGCAAATTCACCTGGTACCGGTGTGACAATCGCAATCCCAACCACGTCATCGTCCAGAGCTCTCTCATCGATGACCTGCATGTTGTCGAGATTGAGGGTGGACGCCTTCATCGAGGTTCGCTGAGCCATATCCTCGAGCGTAGAGAATCTCGCCTGCTTCGAAGACGCCGACCGCGCAGCCCGGCGCGTCCGGCCGGTTGAGCCCGGCGAAGACGCGGTCGAGGTTCAGTCGGATCGAATCTGCGGACCGGACACCCCCGTCACTTGAAGGGGCGGCGGCAAGAGCGAACGCACTCGCGAGAATGCCGACCAGGATTGCCGCCAAATCAAAAGCCAAACCGAACCTGGATCCAATCAGCCACGTAGTTCCAATAGTTCCTAACCATGTTGTCGTAGGGTCCGCCGGGGCAATTTCCGCAGGGCAAAATCGCGTGGAGAAGGCCGGCAGCGATAATGAAGGTCTTGTCCGAGCTTTGTGCAAAGTTCAAAAAGAACCTCTCACCATCTGGAAGAAAGTAGTGCGCACCCATAGAGGTGATTAATAGAGGCACCGTGATGTTTTGCAGCGCGCACGGAGTCGAATTGTTGCTGGAGCACCAGTCAATCTGGTTGTAGTCCATCGAGTCGGTTGCGCGGATCGCGTTTGCGCTTAGGAACGAAGTAACGGTGAGAAACTTTGTTCCATTGTCGAAAGACAGATTGCCGGGAAAATCGGCTGAGCTCGGCAACCGGACGCTCATATATATTTGAGTTACGATGGAACCATCGTTTCGCAACACCTGTTCAGGCTGCGTCGTGCAGCACCAGATTGACGTGTCCATTTTGAACAGGGCCGCCTGATTCCCGCCACCTGCAAACGAGCCTCCTCCACGCGCGATGATTATCGCGTCGTCATCTGGGAAGCGCCACCTGTTCTCACTCATTTCAGCTCGTATGTGCTGAGCTTGGGCGATCCAATCGCTCATCCGCTCTGCTTGCGCGCGCGAATATCTGAATTGGAACGCATGAGAATAATGCGACTGTCCACCGACGACGAATCCGTTCGCTGCCGAAAAGGGGTCTAAGTGAGGAATGGGAGTGATCGGCCTATTCTCTGCGTGCACCCCAATCGTTTCCCTGTCTTAGCCCGTGCGAATTGCCGGATTCATGCCTCGCAGAACATTTACCGCGTTTGACGGGTGCGCATCGGCGAGAACGATTCCGTCGGCCGGGATCAGCCCCGCCACACTATTCGGCCCGCTGCTCTGGCATTGGGTTAGCTTGTTGCCACCTTGGCAATAGGAAGGACCGTTTTCGGCCACGGCTTGGTAATATGTCGTTGTTGGCCCGCCGCCACTGTGGCCGAACAGAATCACTTTACTCAGACCACCCACCAACATTCGATTTTGCAGCGGGAGTGTAAAGCACTGCTTTCACACCGTGCGCCAGCTCCAAATAAGTCGCGTTGCTTTGAGCGGAGGCCTGCGAGGCATTGAGGGCCACGAAAGCAATCGCCGTGACAAAACCTAGTAGGGACCGCTTCATGATCGTCTCCCCTCCTGGTGTGTTGCCAGCATTTCAATTGTACAGAGGTCTAACGCTAAAGATCAACACTATCGCGGAACACGAAAAGCTGTCCGCCGCTTTCGCCAATCGTTCGCGGCAGGCACGAATCGCATCAGTTGGAAGAAGCCCGCCAAACTAGATTTTGAGATTCGCCGGATCATCGCCCAGGGCGCAGTCGAGGCTGTTGGATTTCCCTGTCCCACGCTGATCAACGAAAACTGGATCGCGGTCTTTGCGCAAAGCCTCAAGAAAGCCGCCCCTGACGTCAAGAGCCACTTGCGTTGCCGGTTCCGGTCGAACCTGCGCATCCACGAGTTATTCCCGTGCTGAGCCTCTCCGACTGCCAGCGATGGCGCGACCAAAAGCGGGAATTCCGGCGCGCGTTTCTCGCGGTTGTTGACACCCGCGCGACGTGAGGACTAGGGAGTCCGGGATCGTCGGCCGCGCATCGAGCAGTCCAACGCTCACCTTCGATGCGGGCATACCGAGATCGGGGAGCGCGTAATGAAAACAACTCTGTTGCTGGTCGGGGCGGTGGTCTTGCTGTCGGTTCCTCGCGCGGCGGAAGCCCGCTTAACGAGGTTTGTCGTCACCAGCGTTGAGTCGCCGACTTTTGGCGGCTACTCATGGAGCGGCGTGGGGCAGTACGAGAGGATTGCCGGTAAGGCATACGCTGAGGTGGATCCCTTCGATCCCAAGAACGCCGGGATCGTGGACATCCAACTCGCGCCGTGGAACGCCGACGGCAAGGTCGAATTCTCGTTTGACTTCTACATCCTGAAGCCAATCCACCTGAACCGCGGCGCTCACCGAGTGATGTACGAGCCGCCCAACCGAGGAAACAAGTTGTGGGGCACCCTCGGCCCGGGTCGCTTCCTCCCGGGCGGGAACGATCCCGGATCCGTCACCGACCCCGCGGTGCTGGCGAACGCGTTCTTCATGCCGCGCGGTTACACAATGGTGTGGAGCGGCTGGGACAAA
>WNFF01015760.1_pt1 | contig 10638 bp, 13 predicted proteins | sample 5400441 | NCBI WGS metagenome assembly WNFF01 (sample SAMN13153345, study PRJNA577476) | soil metagenome | isolation source: 120 cm saprolite under Douglas fir tree site 2 hole 3 replicate 1 | place: USA:California | collected 2015-04-18
CCAGGATCTCGCCCTTCACCTCCACCGTGATCTTCTTGGACAGGTCGCCCGCCGCCACCGCCTTCGTCACGTCCGCGATGTTGCGGACCTGGCTCGTCAGGTTGCTCGCCATGAAGTTCACGCTGTCGGTGAGGTCCTTCCAGGTACCCGAGACGCCTTCCACCCGCGCCTGACCACCGAGCCGACCCTCGGTACCCACCTCGCGCGCCACCCGGGTCACCTCCGAGCCGAAGGAGCGCAGCTGGTCGACCATCGTGTTGATGGTGTTCTTCAGCTCGAAGAACTCCCCCTTCACGTCGACCGTGATCTTCTTGGACAGGTCGCCGTTGGCGACGGCGGTCGTGACCTCGGCGATGTTCCGGACTTGTCCCGTCAAGTTACCCGCCATCGAGTTCACGCTGTCGGTGAGGTCCTTCCAGGTGCCCGCCACCCGGCGCACGTTGGCCTGGCCGCCGAGCTTGCCCTCGGTCCCCACCTCGCGGACCACGCGAGTGACCTCGGAAGCGAACGAGCCGAGCTGGGCCACCATGCTGTTCACGGTCATCGCGGTACGCCGGAACTCACCTTCGAGGCGCATGCCGTCCCGCTCCAGCAGCATCGACTGCGAGAGGTCGCCCTTGGCGACGGCGCCGATGACGCGCGCCATCTCGTGGGTGGGCGAGACCAGATCATCGATCAATGAATTCACCGCCGCCCCGCACTCGAGCCAACCGCCGGACATGCCGACCAGGGCCGCCCGCTGGGTGATCTTGCCCTGCTTGCCGACCGCGCGATTGAGCCGCGCCAGCTCGGAGGCGAGATGCTCCGTCACCGCGACGATGTCGTTGAAGGTGTCCGCGATCCTCCCACCCATACCCGGCCAGTCGACCGGCAGCCGGGCCGAGAAGTCCCCCCTTCGAAGAGCCTGCAGAGCATTGAGGAGCTGGGCGCTGTCGACCTCAGGGACCGCTCCAATGGCCATGCGTCTCCTCCTGAATCTGAAGCGCTGGGGATGGGGTGCGCCGGCCACGCGGCAGCAGGGCCTGTGCCAAAGCGGGGCGGCTGAAATTTCCGGGAGATCCGGGTCGTCTCTTCCGACCGGCGGGCGTGTCCAGGTCGGAATTACCCGGTACTTTCTACCGAACGTCGGTCCACCATCGGTAGAAATGGGCACTCTCGCGCGGGGGTGGGGCGACCGGAGAGTGCCTCCGCGAGCGCGTGCTAGGCTCGGCTGGTGAGCCAGCCCTGGGGTGTCCTGCTGCTGGCGAGCCTGGCCTTGGCGCTCGGCTCGCGCGCACATCCGGCCGCCGGCGACGGCCATGGGCCCAGCCCGATCACGACCGGGGAGGAGGCATTCCTCGAGTACCACTGGCGCATGCCCCTTGCCCCCCAGGGCGATGCCCCCGCCGCGTTCTCGCCGGCCGAGCGCTCGCTCGCCCCGGCGGACTGCGGCACGTGCCACCCCTCCCAGTACGAGGACTGGCAAGGCAGCATCCACGCGCGGAGCATGGGGCCCGGCGTCGTGGGCCAGCTCGTGGAAATGGCGCGCCGGGATCCGGCCGGGGCGCGAGGCTGCCTCCTCTGCCACGCCCCACTAGCCGAGCAATCTCCCCTGGCCCGAGGGGCGACGGGCCTCGAGGCCAATCCCGCGTTCGACACGTCGCTGCAGCGGCACGGGGTCGTGTGCGCGACCTGCCACGTTCGCCAGCATCAGCGCTTCGGGCCACCCCCCCGCGCGGGCAGCCAGGGTCTGCGCGTGCCGCGCGCCAACCTGCCCCACAACGGCGCCACCTACGTCTCCGCGTACCTGCGCGCCGAGTTCTGCGCCGCCTGCCATCAGTTCGGGCCGAGCGGGTTGAGCCTCAACGGCAAGCCGCTCGAGAACACCTACGCGGAATGGCGTGGCAGCCCGGCCGCCCGCCGTGGGCAGCAATGCCAGGACTGCCACATGCCCGACCGACGGCATCGCTGGCGGGGCATCCACGATCCGGAGATGGTCAAGTCGGGCGTGCGCGTGAGCCTGGCGCTGGATCGGTCCCGGTACCGGCCGGGCCAGCCGCTGCGCGCTACCGTGACGGTGGCGAGCGTGCGGGTGGGACACTACTTCCCGACCTACGTCACCCCGCAGGTCGTGGTGCGGGCGGTGCTGGTGGGCCCGGACGGGTCACCCGTCGACGGCACGATCGAGGAGCGGGTCATCGGCCGTCAGGTACCGCTCGATCTGTCGCGCGAGATCGCCGATACGCGGATCCCGCCAGGGGGACGCTTCGTCCTCCGCTACGGCCGCTCGCTCGACCGCCCGGGCCTCACGCTGCGCGTGACGGTCACGGTCTACCCCGATCACTTCTACACCGGCTTCTTCGGGGCCCTCCTCGAGACCGGAGCCGGCGAGGGCGAGGCGCTGATTCGCGAGGCCCTGGAGGCGACCCGCCGATCGCCCTTCGAGATCTTCGCCCGCGACGTGCCCTTGACCTGAGCGTCACCGCGCGCGCGGCGCGCGGCCGGCGCCGGAGGGCCCCCGGGCGCCGGCGAGTGGTCGACCGGCGCGATGTCGCCCATGTCCGGGTCGAGCTGCAGCGTGTCCGCGATCTTCGTGTAGCTGGAGAACATCTGGGTGACGCCCAGCACTTCCATCACCCCGCGCTCGCCCACTCCCAGCCGCCGCATCTCGGCCAGATGAAAGGCGGTGCCGAAGCGGGAGCGGGAGGTCAGCGAGACCGCGAATGCGAGCGCTTCCTTGAGCCGCCGGCCCAGCCGGTGGTCGCCGAACACATGCCGCGTCGCCCCCCAGACGTCCGACGCATAGCCGGGATCGTGAGCCAGGATCCGGAACGGCATCGGCACCTGGGTGGACTCGTAGAAGGCCGCAATCTCGGCGAAGAGCGCGCGCGTCTCCCCCTCCGCCGCCCCGGGGTCGACCGCGGGGAACCCAGCGCCGATCTCCCCGAGGGTGTCGGCCACCACGTTCAGGGCGTTGGTGATACCCACCACCTGCGCGGCCTCGTACCAGAGCGCGTCGTCCGGCATCCCCTGCAGCTTCCCGGCTGCAGTATGAGCGCGTACTCAGTAGTTGCAGGCGTTGACGCCGCTCACGACCGCGGCGACCATCTCCTTCTCGCCGCGGGTGAACTCGCCCGGGGCCATCGCGCGCTTCATGGCGCGGCCGTGAGGGCCGCCGAAGCCAACGTCCCAGGCCATCACGCGGCTCATGGCTGGCGGCTGGGCGAAGTCGTGCTTGAACCAGACGCTGGATAGCTCGAAGAGCTTCCGGGCGGCCTCGGGATACTCGGAGGCGTCCCGCAATCTCACGGTGGGCATGGCGTACCTCCTCCGGACTAGCGGCCGCCGGCCAGCGGCGGGAACAGCGAGAGCACGTCACCCTCCGACAGCGGCTGATCGGGGGCGGCGTCCCGACCGTTCACGACGGTCAGACGCTCGAGATCGGCCGGAATGCTGAGCGAGTGTACCACCTGGCCGACCGTGGTGCCCGGAGGCAGGTCGAGGAGGATGTGATCTCCGGTCGCTCCGGGAGGGAGAAAGCGCCTGAGGGTCGCCGTGAGGTGGACCTCCACCTTCACGGTCTAGCGGAAGCCGCCCTGCTCCGTGTCGCGGGGACGGCCGTCGCGGGACTTCACCGCGGCCGCCTTCTGGACCGCGAGCTGACCCTTCTTCTTGGGGCTGCGCTCGGCCAGGCGCGCCGCTGTGGCGGCCTTGCGGGTCTCGACCTCGCGCTCGAGGCCGACCTGGAGCGCGGGACCGCTGCCGAGCGGGACCTTCAGGTGATAGGGCGAGTCCGGAGGGGTCTGCTTCATGCGCAGCTCGGAGTTGAGCCGCACCAGCTCGTCGAACGAGATCCCGGAGAGCGTCGCGACGTGCTTGAGGCTGGTCCCCTTCGGCACCGTGATCCGCTCGTAGCTGAGCGGCTCGTCCGGGGTCACCGCGAACCCGTACTGCTCGGGCTCCTGGCTGATGATGGTGACCGCGTGGATGGCGGGCACGTAGTTCTTGGTCTCATCGCGGAGCAGCCGGCTGTTGGTCAGGCTCCAGAAGTCGCGGTTGTAGGCGGCCTGGGTCAGATCCCAGGACCCGAAAATCGTGTAGAGGTCCTTCAGGTAGTTGGCCGCCGCCACCGTGGACTTCTCCGGGTCGAGGCGCTCGTCGAGCCATCGATCCACCCGCAGGCCGTACTGACGGGCGGTGGGCGCCATGAACTGCCAGAGGCCCTTGGCCCCGGCGCGCGACACCGCGATCGGATCGAAGCCACTCTCGATCATCGCGGTGAAGACCAGCTCCTCCGGCAGCCCCTTCTGCTTGAAGACCTCCAGGATCATCGGGAGGAATCGGCCCGAGCGAGTCAGCCACCGCTCCACCACCGCCCGGCGGTAGCCGGTCTGGAACTGGTCGAGGAAGCGCTGAACGGTGTCGTTCTGCCGGATCTGATAGCTACCCGCCACCACCTCGGCCTTGGAGGGGCGCGTCGAAGCGGACGACTCGCCCGGGCGGGTCGGCTCCGTCCTGGCCACGGGCGGGGCCGGAGTCGTGAAGAACTCGGCCCAGAGATCTACGTCGAGCGTGAGCGGGGCGTCCGCGGAGACCGAAGGCTGAGGGAGCGAGGCCAATCCGGCCTCTTCGATGGCGGCGACCGCGGCTGGCTCCGCCCCAGGCTCTCCCGTCCAGGCCGAAAGCGTTTCGGGCTCCGTCCCGGCTGTGGCTGGCAGGGCCAGATAACCGGGTGAGAGGAGCACGACACCGATCAGGAGCAGCCGGATTGAAGAATCCATCAGATACTGAGGTCGCATGAACTTTTTATCACGACCGTATATTTAGGGCAACGGGGGTACGAGCCCGCGCGATCCTCGCAGAATATTTCTTGACACCCGAGGGGGCTCCCCGTATCCTAAGTCGCCTTTAAGAAAGGCCTTTTTGTGCAGATCCAGTTCAAAGTCGAAAGGAGGTGACGCCCTATGAAGAAGCTCGTGGCTCTGGTTGCCGGCATCGCGTTCTCGCTCGGTATCGGTCTCGCGATCCCGCAGACGTTCGCCCAGACTCCCGCCCCCAAGGAAGAGAAGAAGGGCGAGACGGACAAGATGGACAAGGACAAGATGGACAAGGACAAGATGGAGAAGAAGGGCGAAAAGAAGGCGGCCGCCAAGAAGAAGAAGTCGGACAAGATGGACAAGGACAAGATGGACAAGGACAAGATGGAGAAGAAGGAAGAAAAGAAGTAGCGCGCCGCGACCCAGGGGCGCCACCGATCGAGGTGGCGCCCTAGCGCCGCTGCTTGCCGGACCCCTGGGACCGCCGCGGCGTGACGGGGGTCCCACCCTCCTGGCGAGCAGCGGTGAGCCACACGTTCCGGTCGTTCATCGTGACCTCGGCCGTCTCCCCCGCCCTCACCGTGACCCGCGTCCGCCAATAGGTCACCATCGAGTACGTCACGTTGCTCGAGACATTCGGGTAACGGGATGCCTCCGTATCGCGCAGCTTGAAGCGCTTCGAGAGGTGACCGCCCTCCCGCCAGGCCAGCACCAGCCAGTCGCCCACCGGCAGCTCGCCGAGCTGCGCGGCGCCCTGACCGTCGGTCTGCTGGGTTCGGACGAGCTCCCCCGCGCCCGCCTCGAGGAGCGCCCGCTGGTAGTCGACCCGTGCGTCCTCGATCCGGGCCACCGCCTGCAGGTAGCCGTCGAGGGAGTCTCGTAGCCCGGACTTGACCGCATCCAGCTCGGTCTCGAGAGCCGCCGAGTACGGGACCAGGGTGACCGAGACCGAAGGCTGGGGGGCCGGACCCGCGCTCGGTCGGGTGGGCTCGGCGTAGGCTTTCGCCGCCACGGTGCCCAGGGTCCCGTCGCTGCGCGCTTTCAGGAAGGGGGCGACGAGGCCGGCAACGGACTCGTCGGCCGCCAGCCCAGGGCCGGCGAGCAGGAGCAGGCCAGCGACGGCGATCAGGAGCCGGCCCCGCCTGATCACGAGCCGGCCTCCCGCGGCTGGGTTCGCCACCGCGCGTGCATCCAGAGCCACTGCTCCGGGGCACGACGGATCGCGGCCTCGATGACCCGGTTGAACGTCGCGGTGTAGGCGAGGACGTCGCCGTCAGGCGGCGGCACGAGCGGAGGGCTCACGTCCATGCAGTGGCGCCCATCCGGCGTCCGCCGCAGGAACACCGGCACCACCGGAGCGTCCGTCCGGAGGGCGAGGACGGCCAATCCCTTTGACGTCGAGGCCGGGACCCCGAAGAACGGCACGAACACGCCCTCGGCGCGCGTGGCGTTCTGGTCGAGCAGGATGCCGACCATGCGTCCGCGGCGCAGGGCCTGCAGGACCTCCCGCACCGCCTGGCGCTTCACGATGAGCTCGGCACCGCTGCGGCGCCGGAAGCGGGCGGCCAGCTCATCGAGAACCGGATGATCGAGGGGCCGGATCACGATGGACAGGGGCAGGCCGCTGAGCCCATGGGCCGCCGCCAGCAGCTCCCAGTTGCCGTAGTGGGCGGTCAAGATGAGGATGCCCCGGCCCTGGGCGGCGGCGTCTCGCAGATGCTCGACCCCCTCGACGTGAACCCGCGAGAGCATGACCTCTATCGGACGGACGAAGTAGCGGCAGGCTTCGATCAGGTTCATGCCCAGGTGCTGGAAGGATCGTCGCCCGAGTCGCTCGATCTCTCGAGGGGTCATGTCGTGGCCAAGGCTCAGCCGGATGTTGTCGAGGGCCCGGCGACGACGGCCGGGCAGGAGCCACCAGAGGAGATCGCCGATCCGCCGGCCGACCGCCAGCCCCGCCGCCGGAGGCAGGTGAGCCGGCAACCAGCCGACCAGCAGGAGGCCCCAGAGACCCACGGTCGCCGCCAGCCGGCCGGCGCGTGGGGACGCGCTCATCCGGCGCGGAGGATCAGATTGGTGACACCCCAGACCGCGGCCGCGATCAGGCCGGAGAGCGGAATGGTCAGGATCCAGGCCCAGACGATATTGCTCGCGACTCCCCACCGGACCGCGGAGAGGCGCTGGGTGGCGCCCACCCCCATAATCGAGCCGGTGATGGTGTGGGTGGTGCTGACCGGGATGCCGCCCACCGCGGTACCGATGAGCATGATCGCCCCCGCGGTCTCGGCGCAGAAGCCTCCGATCGGACGCAGCTTGGTCAGCCTCATCCCCATGGTCTTGACGATGCGCCACCCTCCGGCGAAGGTGCCCAGCCCGATGGCGGCGTGCGCGGCCAGGATCACCCACATGGGAACGTAGAACTCGGGCCCGAGGTAGCCGGCGGAGAAGAGGAGGATCGCGATGATTCCCATCGTCTTCTGCGCGTCGTTGGTTCCGTGGCCCAGGCTGTAGGCGGCGGCGGACAGCAGCTGCAGTCGTCGGAAGAGACCATCGACCCGGCTCGGTCGGATCGACCGCACCATCCAGAGGGTGATCACCATCAGCGTGAAGCCCAGGCAGAGGCCGAGCACGGGCGCCAGCACGATGAAGACCAGGATCTTGAAGAGCCCGCTCGGCACGAGCGCTCCGAAGCCGGCCTTCGCCACCGCCGCGCCGGCGTATCCGCCGATGAGCGCATGGGAGGAGCTCGACGGGATCCCGTAGTACCAGGTGACGAGGTTCCAGGTAATCGCGCCGCAGAGCCCGCCCAGGATCACCCACTGGTCCACCAGGCCCGCGTCGACGACTCCCTTGCCCACCGTGCGCGCCACCTGCACCCCGAAGCCGAACGCGGCCACGAAATTGAAGAAGGCGGCCCACGCCACCGCCTGCATCGGGGTGAGGACGCGGGTGGAGACCACGGTGGCGATGGAGTTGGCCGCGTCGTGAAAGCCATTGATGTAGTCGAAGGCGAGCGCGACGAGGATGATGAACACCACCAGCAGCAGGGACCCGCTCATGCGTGGCGGGCGGGCCGGATCAGGCCATCTTGAGGGTGATTCCCTCGATCACGTTGACCACGTCCTCGCAGCGATCGGTGACCGACTCCATGGTCTCGTACAACTCTTTCCACTTGATGACCTCGATGGCGTCGGTGCCGCCTTCGAAGAGGGCCGCGAGCTGATCGCGCAGCAGACGGTCCGCCTCGTTCTCGAGGCGATTCACCTCCACCGCGTGCTTGTGGTAGAAGGGCGACAGGGTCCGGAGGCAGCGCACCGCCCGGTCGGTCTCCTCCGCGGTCTTCACGATGATCTTGGCCATGCCGATGCAGCCGTCGGTCGGAGCCTTGATCTTGTAGAGGAGCAGCCGGTCCGCCACCGCGTCGATCAGGTCCAGCACGTCGTCGAGGCGGCTGGCGAGCGCGTAGATGTCCTCACGGTCGATGGGGGTGATGAACGTGGTGTTCAGCCGACGGACGATCTCGTGGGTCAGGGTGTCGCCCGCATGCTCCAGGTCCTTGATCTGCTGGGCCTTTGCCTTGGCGTCCGCGTAGTCGAGGGTCAGCTCCTCGAGCGTGCGCGAGGCGGACACGATGTGCGTGGCCTGCTGCTCGAACAGATCGAAGAACTTCTCTTCCCGCGGAAGCAGCCGGAACACGGCAGTATCCTCTCCCGGCGTCCGGCCGATGTCAACGCCGGGCGCCCGGTTGACAGCATGCAACCCCCTGGCTAGGATGACGCGGTGGCAAGCCCCGAGGCTCGCGCCCGCCGTCAGGTGCGCTGCCCGCGCTGCGGCGCGGGTTGCGAATGGACCGGCAACCCGCACCGGCCGTTCTGCTCGCTCGAGTGCCGTCTGATCGACCTGGGCGCGTGGCTCGACGAGCGCTATTGCGTTCCGGGGCCTGAGCTGCCCACCGACTCGGAGTCCCTGGGACCCGGGACTCCGAGCGGCGGATGATCGACCCGTTCGGCGACCCGCTCGGATTCCTCTCCCGGCTGATCCTACAAATCCCCGCCCTGCTGGTGGCGGTGACCGTGCACGAGTTCGCCCACGCGGTGGTGGCGGACCGCCTGGGCGACCCGACCGCCCGACGGCTCGGGCGCCTCACCCTGAACCCGCTCCCGCACATCGATCCGCTCGGCGCGATCGCGTTCGTGCTCGCGGGCTTCGGCTGGGCGAAGCCGGTCCCGGTGAACGGACAGAACCTGCGACATCCGATCCGGGACATGGCGTGGGTCGCGGCGGCGGGTCCTCTGTCGAACTTCACGGCCGCCTTCGTGGCGCTGGTGGCGGTGCGGGTGCTCAGCCGACTCGACGCCCTCGCGCCCGCCTTCGTGACCGAGCCGCTGGCCGGCGTGCTCTTCTGGACTTACATCTTCAACCTGGCGCTCGGTATCTTCAATCTGATCCCGCTGCCACCGCTCGACGGCGGCCACTTCTTGCCGTATCTCGTCCCGCGGGCGTCCCGGGGCTTCATCCACCAGCTCGAGCAGGTGGGCCCGTTCCTGCTGATCCTGCTCTTGCTGAGCGGGGCGACGCGCTACGTGGTGCAGCCGGTGTTCAACGTGGTGAGTGCCTTCTACCTGTCGATCGTCCGGCTCGTGGTCTAGCCTCGGAGCTTCCGGGCGAGTGCTCGGGATCGGCTCCTTCGTGGCGGAGGAGCCAGCGCTTGCGCCAGAGCCCGCCTCCGTAGCCGGTGAGCGAGGCGTCACCACCGATCAACCGGTGGCAAGGGACGACGATCGATATCGGATTCTGGCCATTGGCGGCCCCCACCGCGCGCGCCGCCGCGCCGTGCCCGATGGCCCGTGCGAGGGCTCCGTAGCTCCGGGTGCGGCCCGGCCGGATCCGGCGCAGGGCCTGCCAGACTCGCCGCTGGAACGGCGTGCCGCCGGCGTCGACCGGGATGCGATCGAGCGCGGCGAGATCTCCGGCCAGATAGGCGCGGATCCTCGCGCTGAAACCGAACGGGTTCCGCGCCCGGACTCTCCGCGTTTGCCCGTATCGCCCGGCCAGGGTCCGGACCACGCGGGCTCGTCCGAACTCGAGCGCGCACAGGCGACCGTCGCGGACCGCGATCACGATACGCCCGATCGGGCTCTGGATCTCGTCGACGAGGACGGAGGGTGCGGGCGGTGTGCGCATGTGATCTTGAACCCCGGGTTAAGACAAACGTGAAAGCGCCCGGACCTTTCGGCCCGGGCGCTTGAATTACCCCGGCAGCGACCTACTCTCCCACGCCGTTACCAGCGCAGTACCATCGGCCCTGGAGGGCTTAACTTCCGTGTTCGGGATGGGAACGGGTGTGGCATCGAATACGTTGATTCTCGAGTGCAGCCAAGCAATGTCGCCTGAGCAGTTTTGAATGTATGAGTGCAACGTGGTCAAGCCGCACGGCCGATTAGTACCGCTCGGCTGAACGCCTTACGGCGCTTACACCCGCGGCCTATCAACCTGGTAATCTTCCAGGGGCCTTCAGAGGGCTTACGCCCTGGGAGGTCTCATCTTGAGGCGGGTTTCGCGCTTAGATGCCTTCAGCGCTTATCCCTGCCGGACATAGCTACCCAGCGGTGCTCCTGGCGGAACAGCTGGCACACTAGCGGTCCGTCCACCCCGGTCCTCTCGTACTAGGGGCAGCTCCCCTCAAACCTCCTACGCCCGCGTCAGATAGGGACCGAACTGTCTCACGACGTTCTAAACCCAGCTCACGTACCGCTTTAATGGGCGAACAGCCCAACCCTTGGGACCTGCTCCAGCCCCAGGATGCGATGAGCCGACATCGAGGTGCCAAACCTTGCCGTCG
>WNFF01005202.1_pt1 | contig 10637 bp, 8 predicted proteins | sample 5400441 | NCBI WGS metagenome assembly WNFF01 (sample SAMN13153345, study PRJNA577476) | soil metagenome | isolation source: 120 cm saprolite under Douglas fir tree site 2 hole 3 replicate 1 | place: USA:California | collected 2015-04-18
GCGGGAGGCAGCCCAAGATGCATCGACCCTGGCGTTCGCAATGAGTGTGCGCAGGAACCGAATCGCTGTCTTTGACCGCCCCCGTGTTCTTGTAGCCGTCATACTCGATCAAAGACAGCTCGAGCGGTTCCCATTTCATGGGAATATTCAAATTCTTGGCGGCCTGCTTCGCCGCCATGCGCAGTACCCGGCTGCGGTCCAAAAGCAGATAGGCCTCGTCCGTGTCCTGTTGCAGAGGCGGCTTCGTGGAATCGACTCCCAGGCTCACAAAATCCGCGGCGGTCATGTCCTTTCCCATGGGAATCTTGGTGACCACGTAGTTGAGCCAACCGCGATTTGCGTTTTTGCGGTCGCCGTGCGGCCCTTCCATCCACAGCCTTGCCGCATCGTAGTCCGCGTCGGAGATCTTTAGGCCGATGCGATCTCTGGCCGGCTGCTCGGGACGGATGGAGACATTGGAGTAGATGAGTGAGCCACCGCCCACACCGCTGGCTGTGAGAATGTCGGCCTGATTGAACGTCGAATACTGGTATAGGCCAAACTTGTGCAGATTGCGTACCGCCGCCGCGAAGTCCATCAAACCCTTCCGGTGATCCGGCCGTGGCCAATATTGCACCGGCATTTTGTTTGCTTTCGCCCAATCACCAAACGGATCGCCGGCGTTCAGCCCGATCGGGTCTGGAGACCGCCAGAACGTTCCGCGCTCCAGCACCAGTACGGACTTGCCCTTGGCGGCAAGCTGGACCGCTGCAATCGCGCCCCCGAAGCCCGTCCCGATTACGATGGCGTCAAAAGCCATGATGCGACCTCCTGAATGCGAAGTGGTGGTCCTGGGTTATAGTTGGGTTCCCGAGCCGCGAAAGTTCTTGGTATATGGTGAGTTTCGTTACGAAATCGTTTCGCACAGCAGAAGTGGCTGCGCCCGAAAGGAACCCAGAGACCGGCCCAAGCGGACGCCTGGACGGACGTGACGCGGAAATTAGGCATGGAAATCGGTATCATCGATCAGTTTCTCTTTCGATACCAACCGTACTGCTCCGCCCCCGTCGACTGTCCACTCTTCACGCAGCACCTTCGTTCCGTCCAAATCGGCGTATTCGGCCAATAGCGTTGGACCGGTGAATGTCAGATTCATGAATCCGTTGACACCGAAAGAATTCTTAGCGAGGCGATTGTCATAAAAGACTGGAGTCGGCCCGTGCTCAGGATCTCCGCGGTCGACCGGCATTCCGCCGTGTCCTATGCAACGCCCAAAACTCTTTAGATCGGTAGTTCCGTATAGGTCGTAACCTGCCAGCCGATGCTCGTGCCCCCAAAACCAGAGTACCGGCCGCTGGATACCGGCCTTCCACAATTGTTGCGCGGGCTTTTTGTAGTCGTTCTGAAAGGCAGAATAGTTCTGATGGTGAGAGAGGATAATGAGACCACGCTGGTCCTGAGCCGGCTTGACGACGCCGGTAAGCCAATCCGTTAACTCAGCCCTCAGCTTGCAATCGCCACCGATACCGGGAATCTCATTGATTAGTGGAATGTGTGAAAGAATTGGTACGCCTATCGAATTGTACCCAGTGTCGATCGCGATGATGCGCCAGTACTGGTTTTGCAGACAAAAAAAACTGGTTTGCTGCCCCGACATCACCCCGCTCGCATCGCGCAGCCCAAGCCTCGGGAGGAATACATCGAAATATCCACTACCGTTGGCATACATTTCGTGATTGCCATTCAGTGCAAAACTTCCTCGCAAGCCTACGGGCCAAGTTACCGGATCGTAGTTATTGCTGGGATTTTTGATTCCTAGGCAGTTCTCGTTGACCGACTGCGGATCGCCCACGTAGTAGACGTCTCCGATATGAATTGTGAAATGTGGCTTGAACTTCACCATACAATTCGCAACGCATTCGGCTTCGTTGGTCCCCGTTCCCCAATCTCCGGCAATGCTGACCTTCACATTTTGCGTTCCGTTGTTTTCGTCTACCAGGTCGTAAAGCGCCTGTTTGGGAGATGCGCTAAAGGGAGGAAAATCGTGCTTCTTGTGAAAGACATACGCCAAGTAATTCCGGATCCATCCTCCCAACGCGGAAGGAGAAAACATTGAATCTGGAGGGTAGTTTGGCGGAGCCGCCGCCTCCGCGGCTCGATGCAATTGAGAAACAACCGCCGACCGTTGATTTACGTCCAGATCTTTAACGAAACGCCTCACACGTAGTTTCGTGCCGGGATGCGGATTGGTGCTCATTACTTGCTCCAACTTGATTTACAAAATCTTCCACAAAGAACAACATTTGAGGGACGCAGGCCAGTCAAGGCCTGGCGACGCTCTCCGGATGTTCAACCCTAAGGACCAACGAAAATATGCAAGAGCCATAATTACTCCCCGGATTTCTGTACCTTACCTAGCTCCGGTACGGAATCCATGCACCGTCAAACGAGCGGAACAATGCGAGCCACGACGTTGATCAACGAACTGACCGCTTTGACAACAGATTCGACCGTGGCTAGTTTATCGAGCGCTCCCTCGAGAGCTTTTTGACCGTCTAGCAGATTCTGTTCGTTCGCCTTCAATCCCTCCGCGATCTCTTGCAACGCTGCGTTGGCCAGAACCAAACGCGCATGCTGGACACGCAGAAGCTCCGCAAGCGCCTGGCGGCGCTGTTCGGGTGGTGCTCCTTGTACTTTGGCGTCCCACTCCGGCGATGTCAGTCTCACTACTGTCTTGTTCAACTGCTCCAGCGTTGAAGAATAAATTTGTGCTGAATCCATAAAACCGACCTCAATTATTTAGAAGGCGTTGCCTTCTTGATTTCTTCGGTTAAATCCAACATCGAATTAATTGCAGCAATGATGCCAGCGATGGAAGGTTCACTGAGGCGGTTCTCTACCAGCGCTACGAAACTTTCTCTGAGCTTGGCGGTGGCGTCCTGTGCAGCTCTGGCAGAACTTGCAGCTACTCGGGCGCGGAGAATTTCTTCCCGACTCGCCGCCCAGCTTTTCGGCAGATCCTTTGCGGCAGCGAAAGGCTCGATCACATCTTCAGTTTCCTCAACCTGCAGTTTGACGGTGAGATCCGTTTCCAGCGTGCTGGAGATGACGCTAAAGGCAGCCTCCTGTAAGGCAATCTCACGTTCAATGGCCTTAGATCGCACCTTCAGCTCATTCTCAAGCGCCTTGACCTTGAAAACTTGGACCACGAAGTTCGTCGCCTGAGGGATACGATCCTGGATTCTCACGCCGCCCAAACTGGCGTCCTTGATTGCTGGACTCAGCCTTCCAATGGAATCGAATACGCCTTGAGCCGCCGTTCCCAGTGTCGCCGGGGCCTTCGGATCGGCAAGCGCCGCGAGCGTCTCGAAGTACGATTGCAGCAGCCTCCCATGCCGTCCGATTTCGCGCAGCAGGAGTAATCGCTTGCGCAGCTCTTGGTCTTCTCCGACGATGAATTCGCGACGCTCGTCCGCCGTCCTGAGCCCATCTCTTCCCTTCTGGGCAATCAATGAGTCGGCCTCAATCGCTGCGTTTCCAGCTTCATCGAGAACAGCCTGGCTCGCTTTGACATATGCTGTCCCCGCTTGAGCAAAATTGTGAAATTGCGTCAGCCGAGCACTCGCACAGCCGCTCGTGATTCGCAGTAAACCTGCGAGAAACAACGCGCTCAATGCGGAACGTGAGCGGCGTCGCCGACCGGTCGATGTGCTTGCTCTGGTCCACTGAATTCGATGGCTATAGGCCATGACCTCTCCTTAGCTGAATTAGGCCCCGTCCAGTGGTCAGTTTCTAGTTGCCAGACGAGAATCCGGTGGCGGACTCCCTGTGAGGCGCAGATTCACAACCTTATTAAGCAAACTGAACCAAAATGGCGCTCCCATAGCCACTGCGATGCTACTGATCAAAATTCCAAAAATTTTCCAAATCCATCCCCAACCCTCCGGGATGCCCCGAACGCCAACACGTGCCCATCCGATGGGCGGCACTTCTGCGGCGCGTATCGAGTCGGTAGTGCACTTGAGCACGTCATCGCAAGCACCGCTCGCTTGAGCTTTGTTAGCTCTTTCTTGAGCCTGAGCGACGACCGCACTACGCAGTGCCTGATCACTCCACAATTCACGGGCAATCATCAGAGAGTCTGCATTTAGCAGGCTGCATAACACCAAGCCGAGTACAGCAATGTATATTTGTGATCTGCGCTTGTAGACACCACTAACACGCTCCATGGCATCGTCGTACCAGTTCTCCACCCGTTGGCGAGCGAGTTCAACGTCGCCTTGCGCTGATTCCAACAGACCTAGGACGGCCTTTTGCGTGGCCGCAGGCAGATTGGTGACACCGCTTTTTAGATCTTCCATCGACCTCGATCGGCCCCGTTGCGGAGGAGCGATAAAGTCAAACAGGGAGAGCGCGAAGTTCCGGGACGAAATATAGGCTGGCTTCTTGCCGGGTTGAACCGTGCCAGCAATAAGGTGATTCTGTAAAATATTGTTCGTAACCGTGTTCTTCGGGTCCGCGAGCATATTCCGGATAGCGCTTTCAAGAGTCTTTGCTCGCATATCAAATAAACGGGCAATCACCTCTTTGATACCGGAGGAAACCGTGCTCACCAACAGATAGACGAACATTAGACCAATGGCAATTTCGAGCACTTGAGAGCTGGACATGCGGGACCTCCGACCATGGGCGTCATTGACTGCCTTCAGCTTCCCCGGGCCCTGCTGACGAAGTTCGCTTGCGTGCCCCGCTCGTTCAGGGATTGACCCCGAGCGGCGTCCAATCACCCGTTTGCGTCGGGTCACATGAATTGTCAGGTTTCGTGCACACAACGAATTGAGTTAGAGGGTGAGCTTCCCAAAGCGAAAAACGATGAGGTTGTCCTCGCTTTGGCGACGACGCGTCTCCATTAACGAAATGGAAGTTGTCGTAGAACAGTGCGCCGGTCACCATGACGAGCTTCCGGTTGTTCTCTACTTGTGTGAGGTTCGCAAGAGTCCACGTATCCGGCCGGTTCTGCGGAATCATCTCGACTACAATCCCTTGAAAATCCGGGTTGTCCGGATCGTTCGAGATGGGAATATGAAAGTCGTTGTTCTGCGCGCCCTTCAGATTGCAATTCACGGATTCACCCGTATTCGGATGCGGCACGCCCACGAGATAGCCCACTATCGAAACGACATCGCCTTCCGATACCTGCCCATTCCCGATCGCGAGACCGGCCAGTTTTGCCCTGTCATCTGCTGTCAACTCCTTGTTTTCTCCGACCAGGTTGTCCGCCTGCTGTTGAAGGGCCTGAAAATCATCGAAAGTCAGCAGCACGGCGATGCTAGATGTAGGGACTCGCCGCTTGAGCTGGTTTGCAAGACCATGTGGCACGTCAGGAGCTGAACAACCACTGACCGGGCATGAGCTTAAGTCGGCCTGGCAAGCGGCTGCTGCTCCGAGTGGTTCTCGTACTTCCTCGACAGCAACGGGGCGGCGCACCACCTTTCTCGATATCTGAGAAGCCTGAGTTCCCGTCGTCACGTTGTTGGTCCAAACCCAGCCCTCCTTTTTCTCGGGCGTCCGCACGTGATAAAAACCGTTCGTTGCTTTTGGCTCGAGCACTATGACATGCGTGCCCTTTGGCAACGTTTGGATGGGAGGGTTGTGGGTTGAAGGATCAGCTCGCAAATTTGATCCCTGTCTGATTGTTGCCTGGCTCTGTGCCACGAGAACAACGGGGACCAGGAATGCAAGAAAAGCGACCGCTAAGAACCGGGAGGGAAATGCCATCCTCGCACCTCCGGAAGGAATTGCCGCGGACTATACACCACTCGCCGGGCTCGTGTATATATTAAAATGTGAAGTAGCTGTGATGGGCTTTCGTTCCTTGACATATGACGACAGATGGTAGTACTGTCACTGCGGGTCGAAGACTGTAGACCATTTTCAGAGTCACTTACTCCGTGCCCAGCTGGTTTTGGCTAGATGGTTGTGGCTTTCCCACCAGCCCACGTGAAAAGTATTCGTCTGCCTGAAGACCGCCTAGAGTCTCTCCACGTGTCTTTCCTTCACGGAGGGCAATCATGACAATCAATTTCATTCCCAACGACCCAATGGCGGGAGCGGCGGCGCCGCTCATGCGTTCACAGCAGCCGCGTCCGGATAGGCCAGCAGGACGCGCCGGGTTTACATTCACAAATCCAGTCGTACAAGGGCAATTCGCTCCCGGAACACCGGAATTCCTTTTCTGGCAATGCCGTGAGGCCGCTTTGGCGGCGCTCGAAACCTGGGAGTCGTTCGCCGGAAACTTGGCGGCCTGGTCAGCTGAAGCCGCCGATCCGAATAATCTTCCGCTATTGCAGAACGCCGGTAATGTCCTCAATGCGTTTTATGACCGGCAGAGCTTTTCATTTTTCCAATTCGTCACGCCAACAAAATCGACTTACTCAGGAGCTAGCACCGATGTCGTTTCGCACGAGGTTGGGCATGGGCTGCTCGATTCTGTTCGAACGGATCTCTTCGACAGCGCGTTCCTCGAGGCAGCCGCCTTCCACGAAGCCTTTGCCGACTGCATGGCGTTGCTCACGGCATTGAGTGACCAGCAATCCCGCCAAGCTCTCTTGGACGTTGCGGCTGATTTAGGGACCGCCAACTTCGTTGAGACCACCGCCGAAGACTTGTCGGATGGGATCTTGCAGTCTTTTGGTCCTGGCGCGAACCCGTCGGCACCACGCCACGCGTTGAACGACTTTGAGTTCCGAATTCCCTCCACGTTGCCGGCGAACGGCCCGCCCGGGCAACTCATCAACGAAAGTCATAGCTTTGGGCAGGTGTTCAGTGGCTCTTTTTACGATTGCATCCGGAATGTTTTCAATGCCTTGCCATCGCATGGGGAGCAGGACCTGTTGGCAGCGGCCCAACGTGTGGTCAAGATTTTACTTGCCGCTGTGCGTTCGGCCCCGCTCGTTCCACGTTTCTTCGAATCTGTCGGACGTTCGATGATCTCGGTTGATCAGCAGCTCAACGGGGGCACGAATCAAGCTGCGATTCAGAATGCATTCAGCCGGCATGGCATTGCTCTTCTGGGTGCGAGCCTTTTGGCGCCCCGAGCCGATCTTGCAGGTAGTGTCCCTGCACTCACGGGAAAGGCTGCAGGTATTCTGGACCTTGCCACGCGGAAGGATCTCCTGCAGCGCATCGGCGCGCCCCCAAGCGCGAAACTTGCCATCAACTCTACAGAAATTCTCGGTCAAAAGGTCGCTCGGGCAATTCACAAGCGGGAAGTGCCCTTGGCAAAGCTGGACAAGAGACTCGCCGGAGTTGTCGCTCTGGCCGATGAAACCATGTTCGTCGGCTCTTCAGGCAAATCAGCGGTGCTGATGGGCGCTCTACCAGAAGAGTACACCACACAAGATGAAGTGCGATCTTATGTCACATCGCTTCTGGAACACGACCGCATTTCCTTCGAAAGCGCAAAGAAGGGTACTCTCGCCGCCACTGACACGACTTCACCCATGACGACTCACGCGATTCGCGTGCGTCTAGGAAAGAAACTTCTGGTTCGCTTGCGCTTTTTTTGTCCCTAAACCGCGGTGAATCGCTTTCGAACGAGATAGCGGCGCCCCTCGCTGTCGGTGCTAATCTCGTGTGTCGCATCGCCGGGCGCCACGCTGCTCTCTGACGCAATCTGCCCATGCGTCAACAGACTCTCCACGAAGTGCGTCGCTTCTTCCTTGTCGCCGGGCGCGGGTCCGGTTCTTTCGACCGTCTTCACTTTTCCGGACGCGTCCAGCTTCACTCTTATTTCAGCGGGAAGTTTTACGTTGATACCACTCAGGTTCCTCAGCTTTTCACTCGTGATTGGATGCCAAGTGCTCGAATTGCCCAGGAAGGTATCCGGGTCGCTGGAGGCGCTCAGCGAAAACAGATCGATGTTTTCGGTGGCCGCCAAATAGGCACGTAGTGCGACTTCCGTATTCTTCAGTCGATTGGAACCGACAATTTTCGCGACAAGCAGCGGCGACTCCAGCCAATCGGTAAAATCCATCCCCGCGTCTTGATAGGGTGTAAATTCCAATGTCCTGATGGTCAGGCTCCTTGCAGCCCGTGCCACATCCGGGTCCCCAGTAAAGAAGACACACTGATCTGGCGTTGCATCACTCTTTGATTGTGAGAGAGCCGTCTCGAAGAGATGCCGGTCGAATCGGTGAACATTCCCGTCCTCAATCAAGGTTACCCTTTGTCCGGCCGGATCAAAGAAAAAACTAAGCCCTAATCTTTCCAATCGGGAGTCCAACTCAGCGAATTTGTCATCTACAGCGTTTCGACCGGCGGACCCCTCGCAGATCAGGCACATCACCGGACGTTCGCCGGTGTCCATACGAAAACTCTTCATGGTCTTCAGCGCGCCGATGACGTGAGCAACCACTTTGCCTTGGCTATCGACAAGAGTTTTCTCCAGCTCAAACAATAAGAAGCGGATCATTTCAGCCTCCAGGGAGGTCCTCACGGACCCACCGTCCGTTTTGTTTGCAAGGTCGTCTCATTTCAGTTTACAAATTCTCTAAAAATCACCGTCGCATCATCCACTATTGGTCAGTCAAGGCAATGAGTTGCGAAATTCCTCGGGCAAATCCCTCAATTCGACCCTGACGTTCTTTGCTGTTTGCGTAGGCCACTTCGATCAAGTTTTTCAATCACGGATGCCACCGGGCCACGGATGGACAAACAGGCACTCCCACACGTCGTCGCAAGTCTCCGCAACGCCGCGGCCTTCTTTCGAGTTTAGTTCATTGATGTAGTGGAGCAAAACTGACGGTGTGTCCGACCGGCGGTTTCGCAGAGGCGAAATTAGGACGCGAATCACATTCAGCCGAAAATCATCGCTCCAGCCTAATCAGCAACAAGAAGGACAGATTGCGATCCGATCCTGATCAGATATCTGACAGTGGGAGAGTGTGGTGGGATTCGAACCTCGGTACGAGTTTTAGTCCTTACAGATTGTCATTGTGCAAGCTAAGAACGCGACGAGCCAGTCTTCACTTGCTGTCCAGGACGAATCGCGTCTGTGGCGTTGCGGAGGACTTCGTCTCCAGGCTTAAGATCACCGAAGACCTCTATGTTGCCGTTGGCGCCCAGACCTGTCCCTCGCCAAAACTCTGGAAGTACTGAGCTTCACCGCTTTAACAATGTTACAGGCCTCTGCACAAGCTGTCGATTTCAAAGTCGGTCGTCATTTTGGCGAGGGACAACGAGAACCGGCGTTTGCAAGCCGCGCTTTCTCAAAGTAGACAGCACCTGCAGCCCATCGCGCCCAGGAAGCATAAGGTCCAAAAGAACGAGGTCGAATTCCTCCGCGTTCACCAGGAAAAACCCTTCTTCTCCGGTGGGTGCGACGACAACTTGGTATTTTTCGCGTTCCAGTCCCTCGCGTAGGGCGCGAGCCACCTTCGCTTCGTCTTCAACAACCAAGATGCGCAATTGCCCCTGCCTCTCGTGCATCTTATGTGTCCGCCACGAAGCTGCCTACTTAAGTTTTTCTGAACGGGAAGTCAGGATCGGGCTGAAGTCAAACTTTCCCGCAACCGGACGTTCCAAGTACAAGAGAAAAATTGCTAGAGGTGCCGCCGGCTAATTATTTTGCAGAACCGTGTCTACTATCTTTACCAGTTCTGATTGCCTATAATTACGTCTCCCTCTCCCCCCACTGGACGGAAGGAGATATTCCAATGCTTACGTCCGAAGAAACCACTTTTACTCTCGATAACATGGGGCGCTTCCTCTGTAACACGTTGCAAGAAGCGCTCGACAGCACCGCAGTTCAAATCGCAGGCAACCAGCGAGCCTTTGACACCATTGTCATTGGAGGAGGCACGTTTGGCGCGGCAATCGCTTCGGCCTTGCTATTCGCCGACGCCACGCATAGCCGGCGCATCCTTGTCCTGGAGGCAGGTCCCTTCGCCCTGCCAGAGCACTTTCAAAACATGCCGTATCAGGGTGGCACGCCGGACTTTCGAAAACCCTGGGACTCCCACCCCGCGCTCGCCTATCCGGGCCTGCTGTTCGCCATCGGCGGGAGATCTCTCGCGTGGGGCGGTTGGTCGCCACAGATGCTGGCAGCCGAACTGAGCCCGTGGCCACCCAGCGTCGCGGCAGAACTGACCAACACCTATTTCCGAATCTCCAGCGATCAGATCGGCGCGACGGATTCAAATGATTTCATCTTCGGACGGCTTCATGACGCTCTCCGGGCACAGCTCTTTCAAGCAATGAAAACCGTGGCCAATGTTCCGGGCGCGATCCCGCTCGCGGCGCTGCCTGATCACCCGGCCGTGCGCTACTTCAATCAGAGCGCGACACTCGCGGCGGCAGCCGGCGCAGCAGGAGGCACAGTAACTACCATTCCGCCTCCACCGGTCCCACCCGATAGCCAATTGCGCGAATGGTTGGGTCTTGACCTGAGCGATACAACGCCTCGTGCCGACCTTTTGAATCTGCTAAAGCTCGAAGCTCCGCTTGCCGTTCAAGCACGCACGGCTCCCGGTGAATTTCCAAATAACAAGTACAGCTCCGTGCCTACGCTAACCAAGGCGTCGCGCATCGCTGCTAGCGAAACAGGCGGAATCGGAACCGAAGGCGACGCGCGGAAGCGGCTGATGGTGATCCCCAAG
>WNFF01005204.1_pt1 | contig 10636 bp, 9 predicted proteins | sample 5400441 | NCBI WGS metagenome assembly WNFF01 (sample SAMN13153345, study PRJNA577476) | soil metagenome | isolation source: 120 cm saprolite under Douglas fir tree site 2 hole 3 replicate 1 | place: USA:California | collected 2015-04-18
AATTTGAGGGCACGCTTGCCGAGGCGGCAGTTGGCCACGAGCGCGACGGCATCGGTGACGCAGCGGTCGATCTCGACGTAGGTGACGAGCCGCTTGCGCTCGGCGACGGGGTCGTCAATGCCGAGTTCGCACAGGCCGAGCATGGCGAGGCGCACGCCAAGGACTTGCCCGGCACACAGATGGCCGTGGGCTTGTGCGGCGAGGTCGAGGTATTCGGCAAGGGTTTTCATGGATGAAGGGAGTCTACAGCCGACAGTTCCTAGTTGACAGTTAAAAGTCGGAGCGCTACTGATCCCGAGCTCAGGCCTTCTCGGGAGAGGACCAGGGGTGGGGCTTGCGAGCATCCATGAAGGCGAAGATGGTCATTAAGAGCGCGAGGGCGGCGAGGGCGCCGTCGCGGAAAACCGTCTTGATGGTGAGCGGCTCGGGAGTGGCGAAGCAGCCGCAGTTGATCTGCAACCCCAGCGCGTAGGAGCGCACAACCGCGGCGAAGAATCCCAACATGATCAGAGTGACGATGGTGGCCCAGATGCGCAGCCTCCAGCCGATCAGTAAAAGCAGGCCAAGTGCGACTTCCGCGAAGGGCAATGTGTGGGCGACAAAATTTACGCCCCGTGGCGGCAGCAATTGATAGGAATCCACCTGCATGGCGAAGAAGGAAAGAGCTACGCCGATGGGAGGGTGGGGGTGCACGATGGGCAGGAAAATTTTTGAATAGCCGGCGTAAATGAAGATGCCGGCGAGGACGAGGCGTCCGATCCAGATGATGGTACGGCGGAGATTGAAAGGGCTGGATTGCATCATTTCTTTGGCCAGGTAGCCAGCTCTATCGTTGGCTGAGAAGCTGATCCAGAAACTGCTTGAGAATGTCGTAGCTCATAACACCCGGATAGGGGTACGTCTGGCCCTTGCAATGAAACACCGTCGTCGGTGTCTGGTTGACGCGATACATCTGGCCGAGCGCGTAATCCTTGTCGATGGCTGCATCGAGCGTGCCGCCCTTGACAAGTGCCCGAACCTTGGTCATTTCCGCAGCAGAGAGAACGCCGGCCACGGTGCCGTCCACGTCACCGTTCTGCTCCCATTTTTCCTGGTTCTGAAAGAGGACTTGTTCAACTGGTTCAAACTTCCCGATCTGCGCCGCGGCGCGGCTATAGCGGGCGGCGATGCGCGAGTAGGCATGCATGGGCAAAGGAAAATCGCGATGGATCAAATAGACCTTGCCCATGTTGACGTAGTTGTCCATGAGCTTGCCGTTCGTGGCAGTGAACAGCGTCTTGCAGGCCGGGCACTGGAAATCGCTGAAGATTTCCATGGTCACGGGCGCGCTCTTGGAGCCGAAGGCGGTGTGTGGATCCACGTCAGACACAGTTCCGGGGGACTGCGGCACGCCCGCCGTCGCCAGGAGTACGCAACATAAACCGAAGAGTGTCCCAGCGACAGCTAGTGCAAGGATTTGCCGACGAATCACTCGGTCCTCCCCAAGAGTCAATTCAGCGAAGATCTACCTGGAGTATAGGGACGATTCTACCGCGAAATCACGAAAATATGAGCCTCGCGACCCGCTGAGAAAACAGAGGCGTATCCAGATCATACACATTGAGATGCGGGTGGGAACGGGAAGTTTGTGTTGAGATAGACGCAGGTGGAAGGCGGAAATGAGAAGAACAAACGTCACCTAATCTACTGTAAATAAGGTGTTTATCTAACATTCTAAAAAACTTGACAAACACGCACTCAACTTGTATACTCCAGTCCGAGCTAGAGTCAGTGGGATGGAAGGGGCTAAACATAGGGCGGAGTTGACCCAAGCGAGAAGATATTAAAGTTAGGTTCAGGGAGGGGCAGGAGCAATGAGCAAGATTATTGGAATTGACTTGGGGACGACAAACTCGGTTGTCGCAGTCATGCAGGGCGGCGAACCGGTGGTAATCCCCAACCAGGAAGGCGCTCGCACGACACCTTCGGTTGTGGCAATTACGAAGACGGGTGAGCGCTTGGTTGGACAGGTAGCGAAGCGTCAGGCGGTGACGAATCCTGAAAATACGGTGTATTCGATCAAGCGCTTCATGGGCCGGCGATACGACGAAGTCACGGAGGAAATGAGGCGCATCCCCTATAAGGTCGTCAGGGGAGAGCACGACGACGCGCGTGTGGAAATTTTCGGCAAGGTATACAGCCCGCCGGAAATCTCCGCGATGATCCTTGGCAAGCTGAAGGCTGCGGCGGAAGATTTCCTCGGCGAAAAGGTAACGAAGGCGGTCATCACCGTGCCGGCGTATTTCAATGACGCGCAACGGCAAGCGACCAAGCAGGCAGGCGAAATCGCCGGCATGGAAGTCGTGCGCATCATCAACGAACCGACTGCAGCAGCGCTGGCGTACGGACTGGACAAGAAGAGCGATGAGACGATCGCCGTCTATGACCTTGGCGGCGGCACATTCGATATTTCCGTGCTGGAAGTCGGCGATAGCGTGGTCCAAGTGAAATCCACGAACGGTGACACGCACCTCGGCGGCGACGACATCGACCAGAGAATCGTCGACTGGCTGATCGCTGAGTTCAAGAAGGAGAACAGCATTGATCTGAGCAAGGACCGCATGGCGCTGCAACGCCTGAAGGAAGCGGCGGAAAAGGCCAAGATTGAGCTCTCGCAGCTGATGGAGACGGAAATCAACCTGCCGTTCATCACCGCTGGCCCCAGCGGGCCGATTCACATGCAGCAGAAGCTCACGCGGATGCGCCTCGAGCAGCTCATGAGCGACCTGCTCGAACGGTCCATGAAGCCGGTAAAGCAGGCACTCGAAGACGCCAAGATGACGCCGAACGATATCCAGGAAGTGGTGCTCGTGGGAGGCTCGACACGCATTCCCAAGGTGCAGGAGCTGGTGCGCACGTTCTTTGGAGGGAAGGAACTCCATAAGGGCGTGAACCCTGACGAAGTCGTCGCGGTAGGCGCGGGTATTCAGGGCGCGGTGCTCGGCGGCGACGTTAAGGACATCCTTTTGCTGGACGTGACGCCGCTTTCGCTGGGGGTGGAGACGCTCGGCGGAGTGATGACCGTGCAAATCCCGCGCAATACGACGATTCCGACGCGCAAAGTCGAAACCTATTCGACGGCGGCGGACAACCAGCCTGGCGTGGAAATCCATGTCCTGCAGGGCGAGCGCAAATTTGCCACGGACAACCGTTCGCTCGGCAGATTCAAACTGGACGGGATTCCGCCTGCTCCGCGCGGCACACCTCAGATTGAGGTGACGTTCGACATTGATGCGAACGGAATCTTGAATGTGACCGCGAAAGATAAGGCCACAAACAAGGAACAGAAGATCACCATCACCGCTTCGAGCGGCCTAACCAAGGAAGAGGCCGAGAAGATGCGGGTCGAAGCCGAGTCGCACGGCGAGGAGGATCGCCGCCGGATGGAGGAAGTCGAGGCGCGCAATCGTCTGGACGGCATTCTCTACCAGGCCGAGAAGATGATCCGGGAAAACCGGGAGAAGATTGCGGAATCGGACGTCAAGGCCGCCGAAGAGGCAATCGAGGACGCGAAGAAAGCTATCAGCGAAGGCGGAATTGCGCGGCTTCGCTCGGCGACGGAAAATACCGAGCGGGCGCTGCACAAGATCGCCGAAGTGCTCTACAAGGCGAATCAGGCGGCGGGTGGCGCTGAACAAGCCGGCGCCGCAAGCGCGGGCGCCGGGGCGAGCGGTTCCTCGGGCAGCCCGGGTGGCGCGCAGGGAGGCAAGCCCGGCGATGTCATTGACGCCGAGTACGTGGATGTGGACGAGAGCAAGCGTCCAAATTGAGTCCGTGCCAAGCGGGGCGCGGCAGTGCTGCGCCCCTACAACAATCTAGATGCCGACAGCTACAAAACAAGATTATTACGAACTGCTGGGAGTCTCGCGGAAGGCGAGCGCAAAGGATATTCGTACGGCATTCCGCAAACTCGCCAGGAAATATCATCCCGACCTCAATCCTGGCGACAAATCCTCAGAAGAAAAGTTCAAGCAGTTGCAGGAAGCCTATGATGTCCTCTCCGATTCGAAAAAGCGGCGGACGTACGACCAATACGGCTTCTACAGCGACAACATCCCGCCGGGGGGGCCCAGTGAGCCGGGAGCCGGCGGTGGTCAGCCAGACGTTAACTTTGATTTTGGCGGATTCGATTTTGGCGGCGGAGCGGGCGCCGCAGGCGGCGGTGGAAGTTTTCGCGATCTGTTCAGCCAGTTTTTCCGCGGCGGGCGCGGCGCCGAAATGGAACCGGAGGAGGAACCAGGCAATGACCTTGAATACCAGATTGAAATCGATTTCTGGGATGCAGTCCGCGGCGCGGTAAAGAAACTCTCGATCACAAGGTTGGATTCGTGTGAGACGTGTCACGGCACCGGCGCGGTGGGTTCGCCACAGACGTGCACGGTTTGCGGCGGCACGGGAACAATTCAGCAGGCAGCGGGCAAGATGCGCTTCAACGTGCCATGCACGCGATGCGGCGGGACAGGCAAACTGCGGACGGCGTGCAAAACGTGCGGCGGTGAAGGACGCGTGCGGCGCACGGAAACAATTGATGTACGCATCCCGCCGGGCGTGGCCAACGGCGGGCGCGTGCGGGTTCCAGGTAAGGGCAATGCGGGAACTATGGGGGCGCCGGCTGGCGATTTGTACCTGCGGGTCGAGGTCAAGCCGCACCCATTTTTCGAGCGGCGCGGAAATGATCTGTATACGAAGGTGCCTGTTACGGTGCCTGAAGCGACGCTTGGCTCGAAGATCGAAGTGCCGACCATCGATGGGCGGTCGATCGTGCGCGTTCCGCCGGGGACGAATTGCGGGAAGACGCTGCGGCTGCGCGAGAAGGGCGTGACCAGCGCGAGGAACGGCTCGCGCGGCGATCAGTACGTGGAGATTCAGGTCGTCGTGCCGCAGCCTACCGATGAGCGCGTGCGGAATTTGATGAAGGAATTGGAAAACGTCGCGCCAGCGGATCCGCGAAAGGATTTGTTCGACAAGGCGGGCGTGTAAGAGAAAAGCAATGTCGCCACGAGGAAAAAAACGGGCCAGAGCGGGCTACATGATTAGCGCCGTGGCGGAGCTGTATAAGCTGCACCCGCAGACGCTGCGGCTGTATGAACGCGTGGGACTGCTGAAGCCATCGCGGTCGCAAGGAAACACGCGCCTGTACACTGATTCTGACCTCGAGCGCTTGGATGTGATCCTCGCGCTGGCGCGGGACATGGGAGTGAACCTCGCGGGAATCGAAATCATCCTGAACATGCGCGAGAAGATGATCGAGATGGAGCGGCAGATGGGAGAGTTCGCGCAGGTCGTACAACAGGAGCTCTCGCGCGTGGCGTCCCAGACAGATGAGAGAGCGCCGCGCCATGCAATTGTGCGGGCCACGCCACGAGTGTCGCGAAGTTCTTAGCGAGACAATGGCACGAGCTTCAGACTGCCGGGTTTTCTGCGAGCACGACGGATCAGCAGGCACAGACTGAGGTCTATGTAACCACCGCCTTCCACAGTTTTCCCAAAGACCGCATCTTGCTGTGCAACGCCCTTGCCCCTATGCTGTCAGGCATGGCCCTTGAGAACTGCCCATTGTGCAAAGGAACTGGATGGAAGTTGGTGCCGAGGGCCGACGGCTCAGCGGGAAAGATGGCCGCAGCCTGCGACTGCGGAATGGAAGAGCGCGCGGCGCTGGTGATGGAGCGCGTGCGGATTCCTAAGCACTATCAACACTGCGACTTTGAAAATTTCGAAACCGAGTTGGCCGATGGAAAAAGTTATACGCCCCAGAATTCAAATGCTCTGAAGAGGGCGAAGTTAATCACGGAGAAGTTCGTGGGTGAGTATCCCGGAGGGGATCAGGCTGGATTGCTACTTATGGGGCCGCCCGGCACGGGCAAGACTCACCTGGCAATCGCCGCCTTGAAGGCGCTGGTAAATCGAGGACACAGCGGCTATTTCTGCGAATATGGGAAGCTGCTGAGAGAGATTCAGCAAAGCTACAGCTCTGAGGATGAAATCACTGAGATGAAAATCCTAGAGCCCGTGCTTTCGGTCGAGGTGTTGGTGATCGATGATCTTGGCTGCATTAAACCCTCGGACTGGGTTCGCGACACAGTGGGATACATCCTAAACGAAAGATATGTCCAGAGGTCTCGGGACCTGACGCATCCGCGTTGCACGATAATCACGACTAACTATTTTGACGAAGTAGCACAAAGAGAGAGCAAGTTGGCAACCGGAAGAACCATAGTCACGACCGAGGATGCGCTGTGGAACAGGATCGGAGAACGGATGCGGTCCCGCTTGTACGAAATGTGTCGAACGGTTGGAATTGATCGAGATACACCAGATTTTCGCCGCGAAGTGCGCCAGGCCGGACGCGCCCGAGCTTAAGGGCTGTTCTGGCGGTTCATTGACAGGGGGTTGAGGCGGCGCGTATCATTTTGAGGCTGCAGCGTTTATGACGCGCGCAGCATTTGTATCCCAAAGTGGCCGCTTAGCGGTCAACCTCCTTGCACTAAACCCATAAGGGAATCCGCAAGGAATCTTATCGGCAGAATGTGCGGCCGGAAAACGGCCGACGAAACAGGGATTTTTATCCCGGAGGCACGCAACCATGTTTTCTGACCACGACAACCTCACATCGGCGGCAGCCGCCGTTCCTGCACCTGAATCAGAACCTGCTCAGACTAGCCCTTCCACTGAAACAAATTCTGCAGACAGAAGTACGGGAGAGAATGACTCGGAAGCGACCACGACGGAGACTAGCGCGCCGGTCAATGAGGTTCCGGAAGAGGCGCACGAGGCTCCCAGGGCGCAGGCCGAGTCCGTGCCGGAGAAAGCCGCCGAGCCAACAACGGGGGCTGAGGGACACAGGGCTGGCGACAGCGTTGATGCCGAAGCTGCGGACGCGGCCGAAGAGGCGGCCGGCTCCGAAGAGATGAGCAAGCTGATGGAGCAGTACGACGAGCAGCAGGAAGCTGCGTCGCAGAACGAGCTGATTGAGGTAAAGGTTGTCGCGTACACGGAACAGGGCGTGGTCGTGGACCTCGGGCAAAAGTCCGAGGGACTAATTCCCGCTGCGGAATTCACGGAGACCGACATTCCGCGTCCGGAGCCGAACGCCACCATCGAAGTACAGCGCACGGGGGAGCATAAGGACGGCTACGTCATCTTGTCCTACCAGAAGGCGCTGCGCCGGCGCACCTGGGAGAAGATTGACGCCGCCTATAGGGGAAAGGAAGCGATTACGGGCAAAGTCGTGGACCGCATCAAGGGCGGCCTGGTCGTAGATATCGGCGTGCGCGCGTTTTTGCCTGGCTCGCAATATGACCTGCGGCCGACGCAGAATCTGGACAATTTGACAGGCACCGAAATCCAAGTGCGCGTCACAAAGCTGAACCGGCGCCGCGGGAACGTGGTGGTGAGCCGGCGCGCACTTCTCGAAGAAGAACAGCACGCCAAGCGCGCCGCGTTAATGGAGACGCTGAGTGAAGGCCAGATCGTTCACGGGCACGTGAAAAACGTGACCGAGTATGGCGCCTTCGTGGACCTCGGCGGAATCGACGGGCTGTTGCACTTGACGGACCTGAGTTGGGGCCGTGTGAAGCATCCCTCCGACGTGGTGAAGCCGGAGCAAGAGCTGGACGTCATCATTCTCAAATTCGACAAGGAGAAGCAGCGCGTATCGCTGGGGCTGAAACAACTGATTCCTGATCCGTGGGTCAATGCAGCCGAAAAATATCCCGCCGGCGGCAGGTATAAAGGCAAAGTTGTCGGCGTTGTGGACTACGGCGCGTTTGTCGAGTTGGAGCAAGGCATCGAAGGCTTGGTCCATGTGACGGAGATGAGCTGGGCGAAAAAGGCCACGCACCCCTCGAAGGTCGTAAAGGTCGGCGATGAAGTTGACGTCGTGGTGCTGGACATTAAGCCGAGCGACCGCCGCGTTTCGCTGGGCATGAAGCAGGCGCTGCCCGATCCATGGATGCAAACGGCGGAGAAATATCCCATCGGCACTGTGGTTACCGGAAAAGTGCGCAACATTGCGGAATTTGGCGCCTTCGTGGAAATCGAGGAAGGTTTCGACGGGCTGGTGCACGTCGGTGACGTGAGCTGGACCGGCCGGGTGAAGAATCCGCACGAGGTTTTCAAGAAGGGCGAACCGGTCACGGCGAAGGTGCTTAAAATCGACCCGGAGAATCGCCGGATCTCGCTGGGCATCAAGCAGGTCAACGACATCTGGGGCGACTGGTTCAAACAGCACAGGGTCGGACAGATCGTGAAGGGCAAGGTTTCGCGGATTGCCATGTTCGGCGCGTTCGTCGAGCTTGGCGAGAATATCGAAGGCCTCTGCCACAACACGGAAATCGAGGACCGTAAGCGGCGAGACGAAGGACATGGGCCGATGCACCGCACCACGACCGGGCCGCTGAAGAGCGCCGGGCCGCTGGAGCCTGGTAAGGAATACGATTTCAAGATCATCAAGATCAGCCCGGAGACGCGGCGGATCGGCTTGAGCTATCGCGCGGCAGCGAAGCAAATAGAACGCCGGGAGATCGAGCAGTACCGCACGACGTCGAAGTCCTCGTCAACGGCAACGATCGGCGACGCGATTCAGTCTAAGCTTTCGGCACGTTAGTCTCTGCCCAGGGGATGGGACCGCCGAAGGAATTTCATTTACGTCAAGGTCATTTTAATGATAGGAAGGGGGGCAATCAGGCGGACGGCGCCCCTCTAAGCTGTTTCGCTTCAAAAAGCTGCGGCCGCCGATACTCCGGCGGCGCACAGAGGCATGCGGAAAATGACCAAGCAACCGACATTGACGAAGGCCGACCTTATCGAAGAAATCTTGCGCGTGACCGAGCTCCCGCGCAGGGAATCGGAGACCATCGTCGAAACCATATTTGACAGCATTATCCAGTCGCTGCAGAAGGGCGAAAAGATCGAGATTCGCGGTTTCGGCAGCTTTCGGACGAGGGAGCGTCGGGGACGTGTGGGGCGCAACCCGAAAACCGGCGCAAAAGTCGAAGTGCCGGCGAAAAAGATCCCCTTCTTCAAGCCCAGCAAAGAGCTGAAGGATTTTGTGAACAGTGCCGAGGCGGAGGCATCTGCCGGAGCTGCCTCAGGCAATGCGTCGCATTCCTAGGATTCAAACACTCCGATTCCTTTGCCTTGACTGAGCCGCGCCGGCATCTAGCCGGCGTTTTTGTTGCGCAAAATCAGTCCGCCTGGGAGACGCTGGCGCTCCCGCAGGGAATGCAGGCAGTGGCGAGCAACACCGCCCAGTCATTTTGCGTTATTCTTTGCGCAGGTTTTTGACGCGAGGCACCCGACGCAATGGATTATATCTGGACTCCCTGGCGCTACCAGTACATGGCGCAAGTCAACAGCGGTAATCAGCCGGAATGTATTTTCTGCGACGCGCTGGCGAAGAACAAGGACTCCGAGACTCTGATTGTCCATCGCGGCGCGAAAGCGTTCATTATCTTGAACAGATACCCGTACACGTCGGGACACGTGATGATCGTGCCGTATGCCCACGTAGCTGACTTGAATTTGTGCGAGCCAGAGGCGCTGAAAGAAATGATGCAACTGGCGCAGCGCATGGAGAAAGCGTTTCAGACAAATTACAAACCTGATGGTATGAACCTGGGCATGAATCTTGGGCGCGCTGCGGGAGCCGGAGTGACAGGACACTTGCATCTGCATGCACTGCCTCGTTGGATTGGCGACTCGAACTTCATGACGGTGACTGGTGAGACCCGCGTCCATCCGGAAGATCTGCGAACAACTTACGACCGGCTCCGCAAGGCCCTCCTCTGAACCGCAAACGGTAACGGTGGCGTAAAATGCGGAATCCAAATGTCTAGCTGGTTTGCGGGCGGAGAAAACATCCTTGGACCTTGAGCTGACGGAAGAACAGAAGCTGCTGCAGAAGAGTGTGCGCGAGTTCGCGGAATCAGAAGTGAGGCCGCTGGCGAAGGAGCTGGACGAGACAGGACATTTTCCACGCGAACTCTTCAAGAAAGCAGCGGAACTTGGGCTGACTGGCATAGCATTCCCCGAAGCGGAGGGTGGCGCCGGTTTCGACCACCTCGCTTACGCCATTGTGATTGAAGAGATTTCGCGCTGCTGCGCGTCAACCGGGGTGATTCTCTCGGTGCAAAATTCGCTTTATTGCGACCCCATTCACCGCTTTGGCATGGAAGAACAAAAAAAGAAGTTTCTGTTGCCCTTTGCGCGCGGAGAAAAAATCGGCTGCTACGCGCTGACCGAGCCACAGGCGGGTTCGAATGCCGCTGCGCTGCAGACCAGGGCTGCGAAAAGAGGCGAGAAGTACGTCATCAACGGCACCAAAGCGTGGATCACGAACGGTGGCGCCGCAGATGCCGCGATTGTCTATGTGAATACCGATCCGGCGAAGGGTGAAAAAGGCATTACGGCGCTTGTCGTGGAGAAAGGTACTCCCGGATTAAAAATCGGCAAGGAAGAAAAGAAACTCGGCATCAACGCGACGGCTTGCTGCGAGCTGGTGTTCACCGATTGTGAAGTCCCAGCGATGAATCGCATCGGCAACGAAGGCGAAGGCTACAAAATCGCGCTTTCGACTCTCGACGGCGGACGGATCGGT
>WNFF01007168.1_pt1 | contig 10636 bp, 10 predicted proteins | sample 5400441 | NCBI WGS metagenome assembly WNFF01 (sample SAMN13153345, study PRJNA577476) | soil metagenome | isolation source: 120 cm saprolite under Douglas fir tree site 2 hole 3 replicate 1 | place: USA:California | collected 2015-04-18
CTAGCAGTTCTACCTATACGCAGGGGGAGCGGGAATGTCAAGGGGGAAAGGGAGGTAAGCCATTCCTCATTTTTTTGACGATCCGACAAGCAGAAGAGTTCGCGTGCGAGGTCTGCGGAAAAGCCAGCGGCAAATTGGCTATCGCCACTTAACACCGCCGATGCGATGATGGCGCGGGTGCGAGAGTCTCGGCGCGGGCGAAGGAGGGAGCATGGAGCAATACACGTTTGTGCGGCTGCATGCGCGTGAGGGGGAAGAGAGCGCCGTGGAGGAGGCGTTGCGGGAGGTGACAGGGCCCACGCGGGAGGAGACTGGCTGCCTGAGTTTCCACACCTTCCGGTCGATGCGGGACCGCCGGCTCTTCTACATTCATTCGCGCTGGGTGAACGAAGCCTCATTCCAGGCTCACGCGGGATTGCCGCATACCGTGCGATTCCTCGAACGCGTGGATGCACTCCTCGATCAGCCGCGTGATGTGACACGAACGGAAATGATTGGGTGAAGGGCGGAAAAAGAGGAGATTTTCGTTAGATTAAGGAGAAACTTCTTGGGCGCGGAGGGGTTTCGCAGAGTTGGGGGCAGGAAAGGCGGCGCCACAAAAGAAAAGAGCTCCAGGGGCTGTGGAAAACTATGGGGAGCGCACCACAACTGGTGCGGTGGGACAGACGAGACTACACAACCCTTCGCGGAAACCGCGGGGCGAGGAGTCGCAACTGCCCACAAGGACAGGCGAAAGCCCGGCGTAGCATGGCGAAACGCGGTGAGCGAGGGTAAAAGAAAGTACAAAAATACCCTTGACAGTAAATGGCGGTCACACCATACTCCCGTTGCGCCAGTCACTGCCTTCCAGTGAACGTTCCAGCGTTCCTCCCCCTATCCGCACGCCGGAAAAACAGTCAGCGAGGAGTACCGGTGTCCGCACAATTAGAAAAAGAGATGAGCTCGTTAGAATTGGATCGGGAAGTCATTCGCTGTAAGACATGTGGTCTCGTCCAGTACCGGACGCGCACGGGAAATTGCCGCCGTTGCGTGCGCGCCTTGCCTCAGCGTCTGGAGTTCCTGATTCCTCCACCGGCACCTCCGGAGGAAGCAGTCGCTGAACCAACAGCAGAAAAGTTCGTCAACCAGGAGACGGTCGAGAATATCGGCCAGCGGATTCGCCAGTTGCGCGAATCGCGCGCAATGACCCAGAGCCAGCTGCAGTCGCGCTCGAAGGTCTCGCGCTCCTACCTCTCGCGCATCGAAAGCGGCCAGATGACCCCCAGCCTGGGCACCCTAGAGAAGATCTCCGAGGCGCTCAACGTCGGCTTGAACCGGTTCTTCATCCCGGAATCCGACGGCGAAGCGCTTCTGGAAGATCCGTTCATCCAGGGCCTGCGGCCGTTCCTGCGGCAACTCGATTGGGAACAGTGGCAGTCCATATTGAAGAGGCTGCAGGCCATCAGCGACCACGTTCATGCAGTGCCGGCCAATCTCCGCCCTATCGGTAATCCGGCGCGGCTGCCGCAGCCCGCGTCGGCGAATGGCAACGGCAACGGTCACATCGGCATCGGCCATTCGAATGGGAGTGCGCTAACGCATGCCCATGGTAATCCGCAGGGCTATCCGCTGCGGCGTCCCGGCGCGCCCTTCGGGGCTCAGGGCAAGCCCGTTTTTCAACGGCCGCTCGCGCGATAAGTCTTCAAGAAGAGCACAAAGGAACGCGGCGTCCCGGTGATCACCGGGACGCCGCGTTTTTTTCTTTGCGGGGAAAGTTTTGCCGGCGCCGGGATTAGTCGCGGATGACGGAAACCTTGGCGTCAGGAACTTCGAGCCGCATCAAGCGGTGATTGCCGTCGAGCAAAAGTAGAATCTCGAGGTCCGACGTGGTGACCTTGAGGCCTTCGTAAGTCTTGCCCTCGGCGTTTGCAGATCCCGTGGATTCCACAGTGATCGAACCCGGCGTCAATTCCTGCGGAATAATCACGGGAAAAGTTTGCACGCCGCGCTTGGACCAGTTGTAGATGCGCGCAAGGACGGCGTACTGATGGTAGAGATTATTGTCCAAGACGGCGATGAGCGGCGAATTGAATGTCAGGTCCTGCTGGAAGGGGCGCGCTCCCTGCATCTCCAGCGTGATGCTGGCCACGCCGTTGGCGAAGAGGATGTGCGCGCCGTTTGTTTTTTCCGCCTGAGCGCTCCAGTCATAGCTGATCGGAGCGCCGTCGGGCTGCAACGTCAGTGAGCCGGAGACTTTGCTGGAGCCCCCGTCGGGTGGCTTGATCTGCGCGATGCCCTTGGCGAGCCAGCCGCCGCCAGAGGGCGCGATTTCAAATTCCTCGTGGCCCACGGTCTGCCCTCCGAGTCTGATGGTGAATTTGCCCTTGTCTTGAGCGAAGACAACAGGGCTCGGCGCCGCCGCGGACTTTTTCTGAGCCGCGAGCGACAAAGCAGCGCACGCCGCGATTCCAAACGTCAGTGCAATCGATATGATTCTGAATTTCACGGTGCTTCTTACCCCCGCGTCCATTCTCTCTCAGGGCAGAGGTTTCTCCACCACCAGATGCGACGTGTTTCCACTGGAAGCAACAATGCCGCGACGCAGAATTTCCGCGACGACCTGGGTTGGCTCGCCAGAGCTGTCCACGCTGTAATCGGCGAGTTGATAGGAGGGCAGACGCTGGGCGTAGAGCGCGCTGAAGCTGGCTTCGTCACGAAAAAGGGGACGGCCGGTCATGGTCATGCATCGCGCAAGAAGAACTTCGAGGGGAGAATCCAGCCACAAAACCGGAACGCCGGCAGCACGGAGAAAATCGGGGCAGCCCGGCTGCGCGTAGGTGCCGCCGCCAAGAGCAAGAACGGTGCTTTCTTTCATCTCGGCGGCGCGGCCGAGTGCGGCGCGCAATTGATCTGCTTCGATTTGGCGGAAGGCCGGTTCGCCAAGGCGTTCGAAGATCTGCGGAATCGCGAGGCCGGCGGATTCCTCGATGCGGTCGTCGAGATCAACAAAGCGCCAGGCCAACTGGCGAGCGAGGAGCGTGCCAATAGTGGTTTTGCCGGAGCCCATAAAACCAGCCAGGCACAGAATCGAGACGCGGGACTGCGGCCCGCGCGAAGGAGGAGTAGTTGTCACGCGATCGTGGCGCGAAAAGTTAGTCGCGCTTCAGAATGCGAATTGTACCACTGTAGGAGGAGAGTTCGACTTTAGCGAGACCCTGCCCGACGGTGCCGAAGAGGCCCTTAGTGAACTTTGATGCCCGGTGCATCATGCCGTGCGAATCGGGTTTCAAGTACGCGGCCGCCTGGTTATCGACCGTGCCCATTGTGGTTTGCGCCTTAAGGTCAAAGGAATCGTTGCCCGAGAAGCGGACTTCGACGAGGCCCTTGCCACTCTTCATGGTGTAAAGGCCGGTGCGGACAAAATCGCCATCAAAGAGAATATTTCCCGAAGTCGTGAAGAGGCTGACGTTGGTCAGCGCCGGCTGGAGAACCTGCGCGCCGCCGCTGATGGACTTGAAATCCAGTTTGCCGGCGCATTGTGTGCAAACAAGGGAACCTTCCGTGGTGCGGACAATGATATATCCGGAGACTTCCTTCAGGTGGACTTCGCCGGCGACGCTTTCCAGCGTCATGTCGCCCATCACCTGCTCGACGTAAATAAGTCCCGTCTCCGTCCTAAGCTGCAATTCCGTTTCTTCGGGGACGGTGAGTTGGAGATTGGCTTCCAACTCCCGCGGTTGCGCCGACGGGTTCAGAATATTTGCGGTGACGTCGATGCGGTCACCGGCTTGCTCCATGTCAAAGCCAATCTTGTCGGAGGCCTGGCTGGCCAGGACGTCGACTTCGGAATTTTTCCAGGATTTCACTTCGATGCGGCCATTGGCGACATTGTGGATCACAACAACAGGGCGGGTCTTGACCGTGAAATGCCTTTCGAGATGCTGGCCTGCGGCTGCACCTGCGGCGGGGAGGCCCGAGCAGAGAAAGGCCGCCGCACCGAGTACCGGCAGCATGCCGCGTTTCAAATCCGACCCCAGAGCGGACAAATTCACCATTCTCATTCCCATGTTAGTGGAGACTCCCTTCGCGATCCATCATCGCGGACAGTAGTTCGGCCTTTTGCTGATAGGCGTTGGACAGATATTCACGCGCCAGTTCGTCCTGCGGCGCGTCGATCACACGGCGCTCGCAGTCAGCAATAAAATCATCGACTTGCTGCAGGTTCAGCCGGAAAGAGTCGTCCACCCGGGAAGCAGAAGTGCCAGCAAGCTGCATATTTCTGAGATCGATTTCCTGCTCATTCAAAACCTTGGCAGTTTGGGCGAAGGGAATTTGCCCGTCGGGTCTGGCAGCGGCTGTCGGAGGCGTCGGGACTTCATCGTGCCCCTGCCGCAACTCCATAACTCCGGCAACGACGATCATCAGGCCTACAGCTGCCGTCGCCAGAGCACGGCTGCGAAACAGATCGCTGAGGCGATGCCACCAGGGCGCCCGTTCACCATGGGCAGAAACGACGGGGTTCTTGATAATTCCTTCGAGTTCAAGTTGGGCCTGAAGGGAAATCCACACGCGGGCGGGCGGTTCGACTTCGGCGGGTAATTCATTCGCTATGGAAACAATGGTCGCGAGATCGGCGACAAATTCCCGGCAATGGCTGCAACTAGCCACGTGCGCTCGCGCTGCTTCCGGCAGCGGCGCCAGGCCTTCCTGCTCCACTACGAATTCCACGTCCCTGCACTGCATAACCCTTCACTCCGCGGGAGCTGGCGCTGGATACCTGCCCCGTTCGACTTCTCTCAAACCGACTCGGCGCAAATTCCTGATGTTCCGCCCTTGAAGTCGCTCACACACCCTTGAATTGGGCCCATTGTAGCTCAATCATCATGCGCCGTCTGGGTTTTTGCCGCGTGGCGTTCCTGCCGTGCCTGCTGGCGCACTTCTTCCTGAAGCAGGTCCCGCAGGCGCGTACGCGCCTTATGCAATTGCGACTTCGAATTTCCTACCGAACATCCCATAATGTCCGCGATCTCGTTGTGCTCGTAGCCCTGGACGTCATGCAATACGAACACCGTCCGGTAACCCGGCGGTAACTTTTCAACCGAACGTTCCAGATTGACCCGGTCGACGGCACCGCTCAAGCGCAAATCCGGCGCGCCAATGTCTTTCCTGGGGCCGCCCGTTTCATCGTCAGGATCCGTCGTTTCTTCGAGCGAAGCCACAGGAAGCGACTTCTTGCGCAACCGCATCAGCACCACATTGACCGTCATCCGGTGCAACCAGGTCGAAAAGGCCGACTCTCCGCGGAAGGTGCCAATCTTGCGGAAGAGCTGAAGGAAAGCTTCCTGCATCAAGTCTTCCGCATCGGGCGGATTATTCACCATACGCAGGCACAAAGCGTAGACACGGCGGCTATGTAAGTGGTACAGAAACTCAAAAGCCGCAGCATCTCCGGCCTGGGCCAGACGGATGGCCTCCGCTTCAGTCACCGGTTTGGGTGGCTGCCGAGAGGTCGACGCATCGGGATCGCTTGGTCGGTTTCGGGCCAACGGTCCAATAGCGGCGCATCCACCAGTTCGGATGCACCGGGTACCCCCTTGAGTTGTCCTGGCAGAAGCCCGCATGTCCAATATAAACACCACTCCGGAGACTTTGTTCTCCGGGGTAAGCATGCCGGATCCCGCGGGCGAGCAGGCTAGATCATTCTCCCGCGATCGCGGCCATTCGTCTATGGCGGATCGCACCCTGGGTGGAAGGAGCGCCGGCCTCGGGCGCTTGGGATTGCCGGCGAACCGTGCTTTGGAAGGCCCCGAGCTGGCTCTCGGGCAAGGCAATCAGGAAAGACTTGAATACGACAATGGCCTCTCTCAAGCAGGTATTCAGGTCGTAGTGGTCCGAGTCCATCTCAGCCCACATTTTTCTGGTGTCAAAAGAGAATCCCCCGGTGAGGTCGGTGGCGGCATGGCGGTAATCCTCGCCGAGGTTCTCCACCATTTCCTCCAGCGTGCTTACTTTATGAAGGAACTGCAGCCGCTGAGAAAGCAGCACGTGGCTGACCAGGCTGCTCATGCGGGCCGAACGCTGGCCCCGAGGTCCCTGAAAATTGGTAGGATCAAGAGGCACGGCGTTGGGTATGGTTCCGTAGTGCTTGGCGTGCTCGGACAAAGCACGAAGCAATGCGCCGAGCGCTTGGGTCAGCAGTTTGCAAAGACCCGCAGTAATGCCTACAGCCTGCAGGGATTTGCCGGGCTGTCCCATCTGACGAAGTTCAATAGCTTCATTGAGTGACACGCTCAACATTACGTAGCTGGATTCGAGCCGGTGTACCTGTTTATCGAAAACCTGTGCCTTTTCAGCTGGGAGCCACGCGCGCCAGTCGTCCTTGACAGACCTGCCGCGGGTGGGGGTGCGGTCGCAGTCTTTCACGGGAGATCTCCGTAGGGACAGGTCCGGGAGTATACCAAAACCTTTTCCGGAATCCATAGTATTGTTTTTATAATAGGCTTCCAAGTGATTCAACTGGACCCGTGGATAAGCCATCTGAAAGGCTGCCATGCGTGACAGATTCTTTCGTCCCTAGAATGGCACAAGCGAGTTCCTTGCTCAAGGATGACGCGCGCCGTTATACTCAAACTCCATCGCTTCCGAAAGGATTTTTCCATTGCAATTTGAGCCGCGCGACCAGCTTGAACAGCGCCGGAAGAAACTCGAACAGATTCAGGCGTTGGGACACGATCCCTATCCCCGGGAATTTCGCTGGACGGATACGCCGGCCGCGCTTGTAGAGAAGTACGGAGAGAGGAGCGGGCCGGAACTGGAAGCGAGCAAGCGCGAAGTGCGGGTTGCCGGGCGCATTCTTTCGTATCGATTGATGGGCAAGGCGGGATTCGCCCATTTGCAGGGATCGGGAAAAAGAATCCAGATTTATGTTAGGAGGGACATCGTCGGGGAACAGGGATTTCAATTGTTTCACCTGCTGGACCTGGGCGATTCGATTGGCGTGCGCGGGCGCCTGTTTCGAACCAAGACCAATGAGCTGTCCATCTGGGTCGAGGAGATTTTCTTCCTTTCGAAAGCGCTGCTGCCGCTGCCGGAGAAATGGCATGGGTTGAGCGATGTTGAGCTGCGTTACCGGCAGCGGTATCTCGATTTGATCGCCAACGAAAAGTCACGGCAGGTCTTTGTAATGCGCGCGCAAATCATCCAGGAATTGCGCCGGTTTTTCGATGCGCGAGGCTACATCGAAGTCGAAACGCCGATGATGCATCCCATCCCCGGAGGGGCGGCCGCGCGGCCCTTCACGACCCACCACAACACGCTTGACATTGATCTATATCTCCGCATCGCGCCGGAGCTCTATCTAAAGAGGTTGACGGTCGGAGGATTCGACCGCGTGTACGAGATCAACCGTAATTTTCGCAATGAAGGGATTTCCACGCAGCACAATCCTGAATTCACGATGCTGGAGTTCTACGAGGCCTACAGCAACTATCGCGATTTAATGGACATGAACGAGCAGCTGTTCGCGCTGCTGGCGAAGAACATCACCGGCTCGACCACGGTGAAATACGGCGACACTGAACTTGATTTTTCGAAAATGCAGCGGCTCTCGATGCGCGAGGCGATCGTAAAGTATTGGCCCCCGGCAGCGGGCGAAGCACCTACGCCCGAGAAATTAGCTGCGCCAGGCGGCGCTCGCGAAGCAACGAATCGCTATAACCTTTGGGCGAAAGGCGCCGGCGCGCCGTATGCCGCAGCCAAAGGCACGTTAACAGAAGGCGAATGGACCGGCCTGCTTTTTGAAACCATGGCCGAAGACAAATTGATTCAGCCGACCATCCTTTACGATTTTCCGACGGATATTTCGCCACTCTCGAAACAGAAGCCGGACGACCCTTCCCTTACCGAGCGATTTGAGATTTATGTTGCCGGAATGGAAGTGGCCAATGGCTTCTCCGAGTTGAACGACCCTGCCGAGCAGGAGCGGCGCTTTCTTGCGCAGATCGCGGAAGGCGGCGAAGAAGTGCCGAAGCAACTCGACGTGGATTACATCCGCGCGCTCTGCCACGGCATGCCCCCGACGGCCGGCGAAGGCATCGGCATCGACCGCCTGACGATGCTGCTGACGGATTCGCCTTCGATTCGTGACGTCATCCTCTTTCCCCTACTTCGCCCGGAAGCTGGCGGCGAATCATCTTCCCCTTCCGAAGCGCACGGCGCATAACGTATTCTTCCAACCACGATGGGATTTGAATGGTTTGTGGCGCAGCGGTACCTGCGGTCGCCGTACCGGCCGGCCGTCCTGCGGCTGGTCACCCTGTTTTCCGTGATCGGGGTGGCGGCGGGCGTGGCGACGCTGGTCATCGCGCTCTCCATGAACACGGGTTTCCGGGAGACGCTGCAAGACCGGTTGCTCGGCGTGACCGCCCATGTGTCTCTCACGCGACCCGGCAGCAGTGGAATCAAGAACTACGAGGAAATGGCCACAAAACTTGCCGAGGCAACTGGGGTGCGTTCCGTCACGCCGGCGGTCTACCAGACAGTGCTGCTTTCCTTCGCTGGGCAAGCGCGAGGCGTGGTCACGAAAGGCATCGATCCCGAGCGGGAGCGAAAGAGCGACGAAGCGCTGCAACGCATTGTCGCGGGAACGCTGGACTTTTCCCCGGACGCGGACGGCATTGACGCGCTGCTGATTGGAAAGCAGCTTGCCGAAGAATGGAAAGTGTCTCCGGGCGATTACGTGACACTTACCAGCCCGCAGGGTCGATTGACGCCCGTCGGATTGATGCCACGAACACGGCGGTTTCGGGTTGCCGGAGTTTTCGATTCCGGCTTTTACGATTACGACGAGAACTGGTGTTTCATGAATCTGGCGGCAGCGCAGGGGCTTTCCGGCGCGGGGGATGTCGTCAACGTCCTCGAGTTTCGCCTGTATCAGCCGGAACGCGCGGGCGAAATTGCGGAGCAGGTTCGGAGAGCCGCCGGGAAGGGTTTTTCGACGACGACCTGGATGGAAGAGAATCGCGCGCTGTTTCGGGCGCTGCGGCTGGAAAAGCTCGTCACCGCGATTTTTATCGGGCTGATTACTTTCGTTGCCGGTCTTAACATTCTGGTGGTTCTTTCCATGACAGTCACCGATAAGGCGCGAGACATCGCCGTTCTCCGCTAAGCAGATTCGAACGATTTTTCTTTGGCAGGGAATCAGCATCGGAGCGGCAGGCACGCTTTTCGGCCTCTTCATCGGCTACGCATTTTCGTTTGTGGCAGGGAACTACCATCTGATCCCTCTTGATCCGCAGGTCTATGCTGTTCCCTATGTGCCGTTTCATCCGAGTATTTTCGATGGCGTTTGGATCACCACCGTGGCAATGGGAATCTCCATTGGGGCAACTATATTGCCGGCTCGCGCTGCGATAAGGCTCCTGCCGGTAGAAATTCTCCGGTATGAATGAACACCCGGAGCGGAGCAGAATAAGCATATTCTTTGGTGCATTGGCGCGAGATTTGCTCGTATCAGACTGAGAGGCAGGTGGGTGAAACCGGGGCGTGTCCTTCAACCCCTGGTTATAGAAAGACCCGCCGCAAGCTGTTGAAAAGAAAAAGATTATTGGTGTTTCAATTCGGCTAGGAAACGCCCTTTTTTCGGCAGGTAATGGACTGGCGAAAATGGGAAACACTTTGGGTCATTGTAAGCAGTAAATGCATTGCCCGGGCCAGCCATACGGCACGTGGATTGCCCTTGAAGCATCTAACTTAACAGCGGGGGAACGGCGCGAAGGCAAGCCGGAAGAAGCAGCGGGATGACCCAGCACACACAACTCGCGGACGGAGTAGCGGCGGAGGATCCGGGCAACATTGCGGTGGTCCTAGAATCGCGCGGCCTGAAGAAAACGTACGGCAGCGGCGAAAAAAGTATTACTGTCCTCGCGGATGCAAATCTGAGTTTGCGCAGGGGAGAGATGGTTGCGATCGTCGCACCGTCGGGGGCCGGCAAAAGTACTTTGCTGCACCTGCTTGCCGCGCTAGACACACCAACAAGCGGTACAGTATACTTCGCAACGAAAGCCATTGAATCGATTGATGACGCGGCGCTGGCGGATTTTCGGAATCGTGCCATTGGATTTTTGTGGCAACGCCACCAGTTGCTGCCGGACTTTACGGCTGCGGAAAACGTAGCCATGCCGCTGTTGGTGCGCGGCGAAAAGTTTGCTTCCGCGCTGGAGATGGCGCGAAAGTGGCTGGCGGAGGTGGGCTTGGAAAATCGAGCCGATCATCGCGCAGGGGAACTCTCCGGAGGGGAACAGCAACGCGTCGCAATTGCCCGGGCGCTCGTCACCGGGCCGTCGGTGCTGCTGGCAGATGAACCTACCGGAGATCTGGACGAGCGGAATGCTTGGGCCGTGTTCGAGTTGCTGGAACGGCTGCACCGCACGCACAAGTTGACGTCGCTGATCGCGACGCACAACCTGGCGCTCGCCGCGCGGTGTGATCGGATTCTTGCGCTGGAACATGGCGTTCTGCGAACTCGCGAGGCTGCGGCCTCCGCGAGCGGGGCCCCCAGGGGAGAAGCGAGCTAACGTGTTCGAACGTTATACAGAGAAAGCGCGACGCGTCATATTTTTTGCGAGGTACGAAGCCAGCCAGTATGGCAGCCCGTACA
>WNFF01016168.1_pt1 | contig 10635 bp, 8 predicted proteins | sample 5400441 | NCBI WGS metagenome assembly WNFF01 (sample SAMN13153345, study PRJNA577476) | soil metagenome | isolation source: 120 cm saprolite under Douglas fir tree site 2 hole 3 replicate 1 | place: USA:California | collected 2015-04-18
CAATCATTAGCTCGATTAGCGTGAAGCCGCGCGCAGCAAGCCTGCGCCTCGGTGTTAAATCGCGCTGCTGGACTTTCAGTCGAAGGGAATTATTTGTCAGGAGGCCATCCATGTAGGCACGCTTTTCTTCTACCAATATCGTGAGTCCGAATAGCGCGTCCCGTCGCTCGCCGTGCCCTGCGATTTCGAATATACATCGAACACGTTCTTGCCCCCCCAACTCGTCGAGTCGGGATCATCCTGCAAGGCGCGTAAGCCCCAATCGGCTTGCCCGGTCATCGGATCGACGGGGATGCGCCGCAAAAATCGAATTTTCTTGTCGTCGCCCGCGCCCAGCTTCACGCCTTTCACCAGCGTTTCCAGGTCCGGCGGGTAGCCCTCGCTGCCCACTTCCACGCGAATCTTGTTGGAGTCCGCCAAATCCTTGTAACGATCAATCGCGTCGCGTATCTGCCGCAAATCGTAGCGGAGTAACTCCTCCTTCTTGTGCACGATGCTGTACCGCGCAATCGGCAGCGCCGCCGAAGACAGAATCATCAGGATCGCGCAAGCCAGGATCAATTCCAGCAGGGTCATGCCCCGCTCCGAACGACTTTGCCTGCGATAAGTAAGGATTCTGCGCATAGAACAAGCTCTTGCGGACTACGGCTGCACTTGCAGCGTAGCTTCGCCGGTTACCAGCGGAATCGGCTTTTGCTGCGAGTCCTTGGCGTTTACTTGTACAATGGACAGGTTCGAAGTGCCCGGCGCGATCCCTTTCACGACGATGCCCATGATCGTGCCCGTGCCGCTAACTCCCGCCGTGTTCGGCTGCCGCGTCGCGGAAACGATCGCCTGTCCACGTTCCTTGTCCACGCGCTGCACGATGGCGATCTCCTGGGTTCCGCCGGACAAAAATCCTCCGTGCTGCACCTCTTCCACGCTGATCACCGCCGGGTTGTACTGCAGCAGGAACGGAATGGAGAACAGATCGTTCACGTTCTCGACCACGATCCCCACGGTTTGCTTCTGTCCCACTTTCAGAGACAGGCTGCGCGGCTCAAATCGGATTTGCGCGGCATTTGTACTGCCCGGTACCGTTGGAGGTGCTCCCGGTGCTGGAGGAACTGCCCCCTGGCCCGGGGCCTGCTGCGCCGAATTTGCAGCACCTTGCTGCGTCGCTGCTCGCGGCTCGGTATTTGGCGAGCGGACCTCCGCTTCGCGGCGCACCTTCACTTCCGACTCCGAGCCCGTATACAGCGGCCGCAAATTCGCGCGCGTCCATTCCGGCAGGCGCACAATGTGCGGCGTCAGAATGATCAAGATCTCGTCATCTTCGCTACTGTGCACGTCCTCGGAGAAGAAATAGCGCAGCAGCGGTATGCGCGCCAGCCCAGGCCATCCATTGATGCTTTTCGTATCGCTTCGTGTGATTAAACCGCCCAGCACGTTGGCTTCGCCATCTTTCAGCCTTATTTCCTGGTCCAGTTTTCGCTGGCTGATGATCGGCTGGTCAATTCCTCCAATGTTTACGTGATTGGTAACTGACGACACTTCGACGCTCAATTTCAAGCTCACGTCGTGGTTCGGGTGGATGCGTGGCGTGATATCCAGGTTTACGCCCACATCTTGATACTGGAATTGCGTATTCACCAGCGGATTCACAAAGCCCGTGCCCGCTGTCCCGCCAACTCCTACACCCGCTTGAAAGCTGCCCGTGGCGATCGGCACGCGGTCGCCGATGCGCAGCTTGGCCTGTTGTCCGTCCAACGAACGTACTTCCGGGTCCTGGATGATCTTTGTGGTCGAGTCGTTCAGCAGGGCATTGACGGTAAAGCTCGGCAGCGTAACTGCGTAATCCGACCCGTTAAGGTGGCCGAGGCTCTTGAGCGTTGTTATGTTCGTCGAGTTGTTGGTGGTCGAACTACCCGTCGTCGTGGTTGTTGTACCCGGTGCCACGACTTGTACCGACGCTGTTGTCCCCGGCGAGATTCCCAGGTTCCGCGCTTTATCCACACGCGCTTCCACCACCTGCACCTGGATCACGACCTCCGGCTTGGCTTTGTCGATGTCCCCGATGATCTTCGCCGCCACCTCCAGCTTATCCGGCGAATCCCGGATGACCATGGCGTTCTGCGAGTTTAGTTGCGTGATGCGCTTCAAATCGAGCAACTGCCTTAGCCCGGTCACCACTTCCGTCAAATCCTGCGCCTGCACCGTATTTGACAGGTAAAAGGTGCGCACAACGTTTTCTTCATAGTCGCGGCGCTTGGCCGGCTGGTCCGGAATCACGAAAATAATGTTTTCCGTCACCGGCTTCCAAAATGCCTTGCTCTCCAGCGACACGATATCCAGCGCCTGCGCCAGCGTCACGTTGTTCAGCTTCGCCGGAATTCGCCGCGCTGGAAAGTCCGGGTCAAAAATTACGGTTATGCCCGCAAGCTTGGCGATCGTTTCGTACACGATCTTCGCATCGTTCTCCATCGTAAGGCTGATCGACGTGCGGGGGAGCGGCTTGAGTTCCGGCGGCATCGACGCCAGCGGCAGCTCGCCGCTGTGATCGTCCTTGGGGGGTTCCGTGGCCGCGTTGTTCGCGCGATTCCTCTCCTCGATCGAGCCCACCGTCCTGCGCAATTCCTGCTCGGCGATCGGGCTGGAGGGATCGATGGCCACCGCGCGCTGAAACTCTGAAGCCGCGGCTTCCAGTTGCCCGCCCTCGCGCAACTTGACGCCGTTTTTCACGTGCAGCGTGCTGGCTTCAAACCTCGCTTGGTTGAACTTGATCAGGTATTGCGCGTTTTCGGGATCGTTCTTGAGCGCTTTCTGATAGTAGTCGTACGCCGCGTCGTAATCCTGCAGATGTTCGGCTTTCCGTCCTTGGCTGTAATCCGTCTTACCCTTGGGGCAGCCCGCCGCCATCAGCCCGGCTCCCAGGCAAACAATTAACTTGCTGTAGCGGCGCATGCACTCTCCAAATTGACTTCAAAATAGTGGGTCGAGTCTAGCATCGGGTTAGAAGTCGGACAAGGTACTGCGGGTTGGCTGTCTTGCATAGAGTAACCCTCACAGCTAAGATTTAATGCCGCTGCAACATATGATTGAATCTAGTGCCCAAACCACCAAAAAAGACCGAAAAGCCCGAAAAAAGCAAAGAGCAGGTTGTGGCGCAAAACCGCTCGGCCTCCTACAATTACCATTTGCTCGAGCGATATGAGGCCGGACTGGTTCTCCACGGCACCGAAGTGAAGGCTCTTCGCCAGGGTAAGGCGAATATCCGCGACGCTTACGTGGATTTCAAGCCCAGCGGCCCCTGGCTCATCAACGCCCACATCGCCCAGTACATGCCCGGCGGCCCGTGGAACCACGAGCCCCTGGGCTCGCGCAAGCTGTTGCTGCACAAGAACGAAATTCACAAGCTGGCTGGCCGCACCGAGGCCAAAGGTTTGACCGTAATTCCCCTGCGGATATACTTCCGCGACGGCATCGCCAAGTGCGAGATTGCGCTAGCGCAAGGCAAGAAGACTTGGGACCGGCGCCAGGACGAGCGCACCAAGGAAGCGCGCAGGGAAGCTGATCAAGCTATGTATCGCAACCGGAGGCGATAACGCAATCATGCAGATCACGTTGGAAACAAAGCCGTTTGCCACGCTCGAGACCGATGCCTTGGTCTCTTATGTTTTTGAAGATGCGGACCCCGTTCAGGGACGCATCGCCGAAATCGATCAGCTCGGCGGGGGCCTGCTCCGCAAGCTGGCCAGTAGCGGGGAACTGACCGGCAAGCCCCTGGAAATGACCCTGGTGCACGCGCCGCGCGGCCTGAAAGCCACCCGCCTGCTGCTGGTGGGAGCAGGGAAGCGTGAAAAGTTTGATCTTGCCGTGCTCCGCAGGATCGCCGGAGCTGCCCTGCGCTACCTTAAGTCGCACTCCATCAAGCGGTTCGCGTTCATTCTGCGCGAAAACGAGGCCGTCGAAGCTGCGGCGCAAGCCGTCGCGGAAGGCGCGCTCACCGCGGACTTTGAATCCGACAAGTACAAGACGGACAAGAAGGACGCCAAGTCCGTTGACTCCATCATTTTGACTGGCTTGCCGGACCAGGATCGCGCTGCCGCCGAAAAGGCTTTGGCGCGCGGACGCGTCATTGCCGATGCTCAGAATTTCGCTCGTGATCTCGTCAACGAGCCTTCCAACATACTGACACCAAAGGTGTTAGGTGAAAAAGCCGCGGCGATGGCCAAAGAAGCCGGGCTGTCCGTCGATGTTCTCGACGAAAAACGCATCGCCGACCTCAAAATGGGTGCCCTGCTCAGCGTCGCGCAAGGCAGCGTCGAACCGCCTCGCATGATGGTGCTCACTTATACGCCTGCCAGCCCCAAGCCCGGTGCTCCGGTCATCGGCCTCATCGGCAAAGCCGTCACTTTCGATACCGGAGGCATTTCCATCAAGCCGTCCGACGGCATGGAAAAAATGAAGTACGACATGGCTGGCGGCGCCACCATGCTCGGCGTCATGCGCGCGCTTGCGGCGCTAAAGCCAAACGTCAAAGTGATTTGCGTCGTGCCTAGCACCGAAAATATGCCTGGCGGCCGCGCGCAAAAGCCCGGTGACATCCAGACCGCTATGTCCGGCAAAACCATCGAAGTGCTCAACACCGACGCCGAGGGCCGCCTCATCCTCGCCGACGGCATCCACTACGCCAAGCAGCTCGGCGCCACGCACTTGATTGATGCCGCCACACTTACTGGCGCCATCGTTGTCGCGCTTTCCAACATCAACGTCGGCGTCTTCGGCTCCGACCAGCCTTTTACCGACAAGCTGCTCGCAAGTGCCAAAGCCGCCGGCGAAAAAATGTGGCAAATGCCGCTCGATGATGACTACCGCGAATTCATCAAGGGCACCGTCGCCGACATCCAGAATATCGGCAGCGGCAAAGGCGGTGGCGCCATCACCGGCGCCATGTTCATCAAGGAATTCACCGGCGACTCCCCATGGATTCACCTCGACATCGCTGGCACCGCCTGGAACGACGACGCGAAGCCTTGGCTCGCTAAAGGCCCCACCGGCGTGGCCCTGCGCACCCTGATCCATCTCGTCATGTCCTATTGAGAATTTGCTGGGCCCGCCGCGCCTACATCTTCTCCGGCGCCTCAATTCCCATCAAATTCAACGCGCGCACCAATTGCGCTTCCACCAACTCCGTCAAACCCAGCAAAAACGCACGCTTCTGCTCATCCGTCTCGGACAAAATATGGTGCTTGTGGTAAAAATTGTTGAAGGCTTGCGCCAACTGAAACGCATACTTAGCGACAAATGCCGGCTCCCGCGCGCCGATTGCGGCATCCACGGCGTAATCCAGCGACCCAACCGCCAGCAATACTTCCCACAACCCATTGCCTTCGGCGCCCGCTAACAGCTTCTGCGCGGTTTCCGGAGCCACTGCTACGCGCGTCGCGCCGGCTTCCGCGCCCTTGCGGCGAATTCCGCGGATGCGCACCACAGCATATTGGCAATAAGGTCCCGTCTCGCCTTCAAAGCTCAGCGCATCCGCAAAATCGAACGCGATGATCGTGTTGCGCGTGAAGTTCAGCAGGAAAAATCGCAGCGCTCCTACGGCGATCGCATGCGCCGTTCGTTTTTGCTCCTCCGCGCTCATCTCTGCGTGACGCTGCTGCACTTCCGCGAGCGCCGCCCCCTCCAGCCGGTCAATCAGATCATCGGCCTTTACGCCAAATCCTTTGCGCCCGCTCACCTCTACATACGGTTTTTTTGCTTCCTCCGGCGTCAGCTCGTATCCCATCTCTGCCGCGCAGCGCGGCGTCAGCGCCACAATTTCATACGACAAATGAATCGAATTCTCCGCCGCCTCGGCGTGCCCCAAGCCCCGCAAACCTTGCGCGACCACGTCCTGCAAATACGCCTGGCGCGCGTCGATCACGTTGTAGACCATCTTCGCCGGCGCCCCAAAGGGCGGGGCCTTCGGATCATTCTTGCCGCTCGTCGTCGCCCAAACCTCTTCTCCTTCCGGCGCATTCGGCCACTTCGCGTAATGAAAATCCTTCCCCAGCAGCCCAAACTTCCAAAGCTGGTACGCAATATCCTTCCCAACATACGTAACCGTCCCATTCGACCGCACAATAATCTTGTCCTGCGTATTCTCTTCTTCCGTCTTCTCTGTGCCCTCTGTGCTCTCCGTGTCCTCTGTGTTAATTCTTGAAGTTTCTTCATCCTTCCACGGCATGATCCAGCAATTCCTTCAGCTTCGCAAACGCCAAGTCCCAAAAATGTAAATGCAATATCTCGCTCTCGCGCGCCAGCAACTCATAAAAAATCTCCAGCCGCGCCATGGTCCGCAAATGGCAACTCACCACCGCGTCCGCCACTACTTGCCCGACCTCCGCCTCCTCGCCGCGCCCTTCCTCGATCGCCTTCAGCGTCTCCCCGCGCAATTTCGCCGCCCGCTCTTTGTCCTCCGCGAAAAACTGCGTAGCTTTGGCGTACAAATCCCAGCAGTGGTAATCAAAGCGCGACTCCATCGTCAGCATCTTCACACCGATGGGCGTGCGCTTTTCCATGTGCAAGAACCCAATGACCACGTCGGCCACCTGAACTCCGGTGTTGTCGATATAGTTCTGCACCTGCACGTTGCGCCCGGCATGCTGCAGCGTGCGCGCCATCGTGTCGCCCAGCACTGCATTCCGCACGTGCCCAATGTGCGCGGCCTTGTTCGGATTAATGCTCGTGTGCTCCACAATAATCTTGTGGGACAGCCATTTCTGGCTGTCTTCCCCTCTTGAGATTTTGGGGGTCGGACCTTTAGGTCCGACATCAGTCGGCATCACGCCGCCGGGCTTTAGCCGCTGAGGAATTGCCCTTGTCATTTCGTCCCTCGCAGCATCCCAGAATACGCCACGATCAAAATACGCATTCAAATAGCCCGCCCCGGCTACCTCTAACCTTGCGATCCCAGGGACAGGCGGCAGCCCATTCTGGATCTCCTGAGCAATCTGCCGTGGCGCTTTTTTCAGCCGCTTGGCCAGCTCAAAGCACACCGGCGAAGCCGCCTCGCCCAGCTCAATCTTCGGCGGACGCTCCAGCACAATCGGCAGCTCCACGCCGTATTTGGCCCGGATATGCTTTGCGAGCGCATCGCGCAGCCTTGTGGTGATTTCTAGGTACACGGAGCCTCAGGGCAACACAGTATAGAGACCGTGCCCGTGTACGGTCAAAGCTCGGCAAATGCGGGCCAGTATTTGGTAGACATCTGCGGAATGCTCTCGTCGCTAATTTGTTTCGGGCCCAACTTCCGCCGTTTCAAGCATTTACCAAAAGATTAAATCCTTGACAAGGACATACCCTTCTGCTAATCTCTTGTTGGGTGAATTTGCGCCTGCTGCCTCACCTGCCTGCCGTTGCATTCCTTGGCTTTTTGTGACTTTGTCGGCTAGGTTTGTAACTCCATTAGAATGTGCAGATCCAATTGGAGCGTCCTCCAACTCCTTTAGATTCCGCAGATCCGGGAAAGTGGGGGGAGGGGGGCATCGTCGCCCTCCAAGATTTGACACCCCACAGCGTCGCCGATAGTATCGAAATGCTCCCGTCGGACACATTCCTTGCGGGCCTGACAGTGGCGCGCGGCGGCGTACTCCCATGAAACTCGCCTATTTTGATTGCTTTTCGGGCATTAGCGGCGACATGACTCTTGGCGCGCTCCTCGACGCCGGCTGCGACCTCGCGCAACTTCGCGCGGAGTTGCGCGGCTTGCAGGTGTCAGGGTGGGAGCTGTCCGCCGAAAGAGTCTGGAAGAACGGCATGGCCGCCACTCGCGTGCACGTGAAGACCGAGGACCAGCAAAGGCATCGCCCGCTGAGCGCGATTTTGCAGATTCTGCGGGATTCAAACTTAGCGTCTCCCGTGCGTGATCGCGCTTCCGCCATTTTCCAGAAGCTGGGCGAAGCGGAAGCACGCGTCCACGATCTGCCGATCGAGAAAATCCATTTTCACGAAGTCGGCGCTGTGGACGCTATGGTGGACATTGTCGGAGCTTGCATCGGCTTTCACGCGCTCGCCATCGAGAAATTTGCGTGTTCGCCGCTGAATGTGGGCGGCGGCACGGTGAAAATGGCGCATGGCGTTTTGCCAGTGCCGGCTCCGGCAACCGCCAACCTGCTGCAAGGCAAGCCGACTTACTCCAACGGGGTGCAGCGCGAACTCGTGACGCCAACCGGCGCGGCGATTGTCGCCACGTTGTGCGATTCCTTCGGTCCGCAACCACCCATGCGCGTTTCCGCCATCGGTTACGGCGCCGGCGCCGCCGAACTCGAAGGCCAGCCTAACGTGCTACGCATCATGATTGGTGAAACGGCGGGAAAAGTTGTGCCGGGCTACGACCAGGAAATCACCGTCATCGAGGCCAATCTCGACGACATGAATCCGCAGATTTACGGCTATTTTCAGGAAAAGGCACTCGCCGCCGGCGCGCTCGATGTTTTTACGACGCCGGTGCAGATGAAAAAGAATCGCCCCGGCACGCTGCTCACCGTTTTGTCCCAGTCAGCGGACACACAGGCGCTCATGTCGTTGATTTTCGCGGAGACCACGACCTTCGGTGTGCGCAGCTATTCCGCGCAGCGCCGCGTGCTCCCGCGCGAATCCGTGAAGGTCAACACAAGTTTTGGTGAAGTGCGCATCAAGCTGTCGCGCGTGAATGGGCGCATTTTGCACGCGTCTCCCGAATACGACGATTGCCGCAAACTCGCGGAAGAAAAGAACGTCCCATTGCAGCGTGTAATCAACGAAGCTCTGCGCAGCTACGAAAGTGGCAAATCGTGATCCCGTAGGGGCGCAGCACTGCTGCGCCCCAGCTTGGCAAGATTTGTTGTATGTAGCCGCAGGAACGAAAAACGAATAACGAACGACTGAAAACTGGAAAATGGCGCAAGCGAAACCCAAATTTTATCTGACCACGCCGATCTACTACACGAACGGCTTGCCGCACATCGGCCACACCTATACCACCGTCGTAGCCGACACGGTGCGGCGCTACAAGCGCATGCAGGGCTACGAAGTGGTGATGACCACCGGCACGGACGAGCACGGCGTCAATGTCGAACGCGCCGCGCAGAAGGCTGGTGTCCCGGAATCGGAGTTTGTCGCCAGGATGGCCGAAGCGTGGCGCGCGCTGTGGGAGGAGCTCGGCGTTCCCGCGGATGAATTTATTCGCACTACCGAAGTGCGTCACGCGCGCACGGTACAATGGCTGTTCAAGTTGTTCCGCGAAAATGGCTTCGTCTATCCCGGACACTACACCGGGCAATACTGCATCTACGACAACGCGTATGTGGACGTAAAGCCCGGCGAGAATTGCCCGGATTGCGGCCGGCCCACCGAGACGGTCACCGAAGAAAACTATTTCTTCAAACTTTCCGCGTTTCAACAACCGTTGCTGGATTTGTATAGGAAGAATCCAACCTTTATTCAGCCGGAAACGCGGCGCAACGAAATCCTGAGTTTCGTTGAAGGCGGCCTTCGCGATCTGAGCATCACGCGCACCGCGATTCGCTGGGGCATTCCCGTTCCCGGCGAGCAGCCGCACGTCTTTTACGTTTGGTTCGACGCGCTGACGGCTTACCTGAGCGCAGTTGGCGGACCGGAGTATGAACGGCGCGGTTTCTGGCCCGCGGATTTGCACCTCGTGGGCAAAGACATCATTCGCTTCCACGCCGTGTACTGGCCAGCGTTCCTGATGGCCGCCGGGCTCCCGTTGCCCAAGCAGGTCTGGGCGCATGGTTGGTTTTTGATCGATGCCGGCAAAATGAGCAAGTCCAAGGGCAATGTGGTTCTCCCTCGCCCCATTGCGCAAGTTCTTGGTATGGACGCGCTGCGCTACTACATGCTGCGCGAAACTGTTTTCGGCCAGGACGGAAATTTCAGTTACGACGCGCTGGTGCAGCGCTACAACGGTGACCTGGCGAACGGACTGGGCAATCTAGCGAGCCGCACGCTGACCATGATCGAGAAGTATTTTGATGGCAAGATCACAAGCCCAGAGAAGGGTCTCAGTTTTTCAGAGAGCGACAATCAGCGGGACCACGAGATCGAAGAATTTGCCAAGATGACGGTTCGTGCTGACGAGCCCGCGGGTGTGATATGGAGGTTTAACAACTTTGATTTCTTACGCGGCCTTGAGCAGATTTGGCTGTTGGTGTCGATGGTGGATGGGTATATCACAGCTACAAAGCCATGGCTATTGGCCGAAGACCCGAACAAGCGTCCCCGTCATTACGGCTTTGGCTCACCCGATCATTCCAGATTCGACAAGCAAACTTTGGAAGCAGCTCGGACAAGTTGGGCTTGTCCAAGAGCAGAGGATTGACGAACTCCGGTGGGGGCAGCTCAAGCCTGGAACGAAAATTGCAAAAGCCGAAACGCTTTTTCCACGAATAGAAAAAGCAGAAGCCTTAGAGAGGATGGAAGCGATGGAAAGCGAACCTCAGAAGCCAGTAGCGGAACCTCCGGCAAGCGGCGGCACGGTGGCAAGCCCATCCGGTGCGGCGGCGCAGACCGCCCCCGAAAAAATCGCGATTGACGATTTCGCGAAAGTCGAGATGCGCGTGGGGCAGATTAAGACGGCCGAGCGCATCGTTGGTGCGGACAAGCTGC
>WNFF01006677.1_pt1 | contig 10634 bp, 7 predicted proteins | sample 5400441 | NCBI WGS metagenome assembly WNFF01 (sample SAMN13153345, study PRJNA577476) | soil metagenome | isolation source: 120 cm saprolite under Douglas fir tree site 2 hole 3 replicate 1 | place: USA:California | collected 2015-04-18
CCCCGTGCTCGAAGAAATTCGGCTGTTGACCAACCTGGAGACATCCACGGAAAAGCTGTTGCAGATCGTGTTGTCCGGACAGCAAGAGTTGGAAGAGAAGCTGAAGCTGCCACAACTGCGACAACTCCGCCAGCGCATCATGCTGCGCTGCAAGACAACACCTCTGACAAAAGAGCAGACCCATGACTACATCGCCGAACGGCTAAGGATCGCAGGAGCCAGCGGTGAACTGATTTTCAGTCCGAAAACCGTCGAAACGATCCATTTATATTCAATGGGCATTCCGCGCGTGGTGAATCTGCTTTGCGAACACTCGCTCATCAATGCTTACGTCGAGCAGCAGCGGCCGATCTCACCGAAAATCGTCGAAGACGTCGCACATGAATTTCAGCTCGACGAGGTCGAACCGACTGCACCAGCGGGGAGCACGCGTATTGACGCGGATGTCTACAATTCGGAAGCGTTCATTCAGAATCTCGGAGAGGCACTGTCTAAGTTTCGGATGAGCCCCCACGCAAGTTCTTCAACGCGGGAACGAAAATAACTGCGACCCAATCATAGAGTAATGGAGGAGGGGGTACAGGAACGCCCGTCTTCAGTCCTTCCCCTGACGAAAAGATTATTGGCGATTCAAGAGGGGAACCCAGACTGGAAGAATAGTTGACCGCAGAAAATCGCTTCGGCTTCCACTGCAAAACGAGGTGTGTGCACGAAGGTTGGGGGAGCCTAATTGTTTTTGGTTCACCACAGATCAGCGACATCTGGTACCAGGAAAAGAGCATCGCCCGCGCGCTGGAGCAGCGCGTGTGTGACAGAGAAAACTACTCTAGGATCCGATCAGGTCTGTGCGATTCGCCCGCGTGAGGTTAATAGTGCCAGCGCAAACAACCCGCAGAGGAGGAGCACGAGGGACCCTGGCTCAGGAGTGCGAACAATAATAAATTCCTGAACCTGGCCGATGAGCGTCAGCGGCCCGACGTTGGTGATGACGGCGAATTGGCTGGGATTGATGGAGCCGTAGTTCGCAGCTGCGAGATTGAGCCAGTTCTGAACGTTTCCGTAAGATGTGGACGCGGAACCCGGGTTCATCAAATCCCACAGAGCATACTGGAGGCTCACGTAATCCGAGGGATGGGATGCAAACTGGGTGGTTAACCAAGCGGCTTCGGCATATAGGACCGGAGCGTTTGCAGCCACGGGCGAGATGCCGGAGTTGCCGTAGCGCGTATTCGCCAGATTGCCGGAGGCCAAGCTAGTCACATTGGCCTGCCAGGTCTGGCCGAAATCTACGGCGTTAATTATGTCGATACAGAAGAGCACAACCGTCTGACCGTTCATAGAGCCGAAATAGGGACTGACATAGTAGTGCCCGTCATTCGCACCGTTGACGCCAGTAAAGACCATGGTGACAGGCGTGGCGTCAGCATGAGCCATGGGAACGATCATGAGCATCACAGCCAAGAGCAGTAGGGTTTTTGTCGCCTTCATCCAGGGTCTCCTGAGAACAAGGAATATTTCGAGCTTAGTCTCTATAAAGGCTTGCACAACCAATGCCACTAGAACGATCCGTATCTAGTTGCTTTTGCAATGCTTATGAGGTGTTCCAAAGTGGCCTTCGGAAATAAAGTTCCCCGCGAAGGCAAATCTTGTGCTTCTGTTTTAGGTCTTCCGGAAAGTTGCATAATTGTTGCAAGGAGTTTCCCTTTGGAGCGCTGAAAAATCTGGGTAATTTCAGAAAAAGTTTGTACCTGGAAAATCGCGCATGAGAGTGGCTGCTGGCTGACATCACATGATTCTTCGCGTGGAATCGGAAAAGAGAACTTCCACTCGCTGGAGTCTGTACCGTTGTCTCCGAAATTGGCAAGTCAGGCGCCACCAAAGGAAGCAATTTAGTCCTTTGTAAGACACACGGAAGAAAATTCAGAATTCGAATACGCACATACGTATAATAGTGGGTGGGGGTGTCCGCTCGGAGGCGAGTGCTCAAGGCAATGGAGCAATTCCTAAATCTTCTCTGGCTTGCGATCGCTTTAATAACCACGTTGATTTGGAGGATGGGTTGGCTACGCGAGCGCCGAAGCGGCCATTACGCTCCTCTTCACGAGGCGGCCAGGCTGGGATGTGCGCTCTTGCTTCTCTTTTTTACCATTTCGATGACTGACGATTTGCATGCCGAAATGATTCTTATTGAAGGTAGCGACCAACGCCACTCGATCGTGATTCCTAGTCCAGATCAAACATTTCACGGCGGAATCTCCATGTGGACGGCTTTTGTAGCGATCCTACCAGCTCGTGTGGCCCTCGAATTACACCATGCAGCCCATGATCTATCTCCTGTCGTAGAAATATGCCAGTCTGCTACTGAGAAACCTCTACCTCCAGACCGTTCTCCACCGGCGTCCAGTATGAAGTTCTGTCTCTGCGGGTGATTAAACTCACCCGAAATGGGGTCCCAATCGGGCGAGTCCCTCGCGTTAATTTGCCTAGTTGAGCGACATACAGAACACTGAGACAGTTCGCGCAGCCGACATACTTGGCGAGACGCAATATCGCGGTATTTTCTTGGGAGTTTTTGATGAGTCGTGATTCACGGCCTGGCGTGTGCATCATAGTCGAAAACCAGCCGGTGCCTTTCGACCGGCGCGTGTGGCAAGAAGCGCGTGCTTTGCTTGCGGCGGGTTATCGAGTTTCCATTATCTCCCCAAAAGCGGCGGGTTATGAGGCCAGTGAGGAGACACTACAAGGAATTGAGATCTATCGGCACTGGGCTTGGGCAGCCCACGGACGTTTTGGTTATGTATTCGAGTACGCTTTCGCGCTCGCGGCGGAATTCTGGTTGGCATGGAAGGTATATGCGCGCAGCCGGTTCCGAATCATACAGGGATGTAACCCACCTGATACGCTCTTCCTGATTGCTTTGGCATTCAAACCGTTGGGCGTACGCTTCGTCTTCGACCACCATGATCTTAGCCCAGAGCTGTACGAAGCCAAGTTTGAAATGCGCGGGTTGATCTACAAATTTTTGCGCCTAGCTGAACGCTTGACTTTTCGATCCGCTAATCTATCCATTGCTACTAACGAGTCATACCGGGAGCTTGCCATTGAACGCGGGAAAATGAAGCCGGAACGGGTTTTGGTAGTGCAGACTTGTGCTGACCTGTCTGAAGTCAGTGGTGAACAGGAAAAATCGGAGCTGAAGCAAGGCAAACGATACATGGTCTTGTTTGTGGGAGTCATGGAGCGTCAAGACGGGGTTCGGCTGTTTATCGAGTCGATTAAATACCTTGTTAAAGAGAAACGTCGCGAAGATACGCGATTCGTGTTAATCGGCTCGGGAACAGAACTTCCCGCTCTAAAGACTCTGGCAACTCAATTGGGCGTAGGTGAGTTCGTCGAATTTACCGGGTTACTGCCGCACGAGCAAGTAAGGCCTTATCTGGCCACCGCCGATGTGTGCGTCGCGCCGGACCCGTTAAACCCTTTGAACAACAAATCCACGATGATCAAGATCCTTGAATACATGGCTTACGCGAGGCCAATAGTCCTATATGAGTTAGAAGAGGGCCGTCGCACCGCAGGAGAGAGCGCCCTGTACGCCCGTCCCAACGATCCTACAGACTTTGCAAATCAAATCGAGAAGCTTCTGGACTCTGAGCAACTCCGCACGAAACTCGGTGAATTCGGCCGTAAACGCACTGAGGAAGAACTAAACTGGAAAGTTCAAAGCGCGAAACTGGTAGCTGCTTACGCTAGCCTGCTTTCCGTGGAAGAGCTGGCTCCGAAAACTAGTCCAGCTAAAATGTAACTCTTCCGGAGCTGAGACAGAGAAGGTGAAGGTGGTTCCCTCGCTCTTGGTTCCAGCAACCAGATCTACGTCACGAAAGCGCCCCTCTCAAGGCTAATCCGACTGCCTTTGTCACCCTGAGCGAGAGGAAGTACCTCGTGAACTCCACACCTCGGCCTAGCGATTCGGCTGGTATCCTTCGAATTCGAGTTCGTCGAACCTTCAGGAAGACAGGCATATTCTTGGGGTGTTGGTAGAGTCCAGAGAGAGGGGAAGGTGAGAGCGGCGCGACAGTCCCCGTCAACGGTACGCAAAATAGTGTAAGTTACTTTTACCCTTGAGAAGCACGACGCACAACTCAGTGAACAATGGCCGCCAGACCGGTTGGAGGCTGCGGGCCAACGGAATTGTAACAAGCTAAAGGGTTAAAGGGCTTTCCGAGCTTCGGCCCATTTTCATAGCAGATCTGAGCAGGAATTTTATTGACCTTGGTGCCGGCGCTGGTGTCTATTGGTGGCCAGACCGCACCGGTAACGTTAAACCAATTTGGCTTTGCGGCGAGATACAGAGAATTGGGCAAGGTCTGCGGCGCGAGATAACTGGAAACCAGGCTTCCGCCAGGAACGTTGGTATTCCATACCACAGAGTTGGTCTTGCAGTCCCAATTTCCGCCGCGAAGGATTGTATTTTCAACTTTGGCCGACAACGCGGGGTTCGGAGTTGGCGTGCCACCGTCGTCATAATAGCCGAGTTTATAGATAGTGGGAGGCTGGGAAGAGTCAGCGTTGATCTGGTAAGAAGTAGCCGTGCAGCCTGACGGATACTGACCGAAGGCGTTACCCAGAATGTTGTCGTAGTTGTGGTAGTACGCGACGTTCATAGCAAAGAGAGCGGCGGTCATCGGAAGTCCGGTATTCGGGTTGGTGGAAGTGAGGTTGATGTAGTTCCGAAAGACCGTGTTGTAACCACCGCTTCCATGCGCGAAATCAAACGAGATATTCGGAAAAACATTTCCTTCCCAGAGGTTCATGTAGGGATGAGCACCGTGATTTTGTGTCTCCGGCAGCGAGTTGGGGTATTCCCCCATGTAAGCATCGAGGGAGTAATTGTAGGCAAATACGTTGCCGCTGGTCCCGCTGAGGGGGAAAGTGTGGCGAGCTTTGCGAATGATGTTGTTTTGAATCAGATTCTCAGACGCGCGGAACTCCAGAAGGATTGCGTAATCCGATCCGCTGTTGTGGTTATATGCGTCGTTCAAGTAGTTGTCGCTGATTTCGCTGCCGTACACATCCGACAGATAAATGTGGGACTTGTCCACCGCCATATCGCTCTCAACGCCATGAACCCAGCAATAGGCGCAGGCCATCATGTTTATGTTCTTAAATTGGAGCAACGTACCTGATGGTGCGGTGGATTGTAAGCGAAGATTCTCCACTCCAGCATTCTCTGTCATTGGCAACTTGTAGGCTTGCGGAGAGGTAGTGTAGTCAAAATAAAGTGGTCGCTCACTTGTGACGACATTGCCGCTAACTGCCGTGACCCGGACAATCTGCGTCATCACGTTGTTTGTTAAGCCATGCCCACAACCGCTGCACGATCCCGTATAGCCGGAAGTGTTGATCAATGGATTGCCGTCCGTCGGGTCCTTCGGGTTGGTTTGGGTCACAGCTAGATAGCTACCGACCGCTATGCCGGTAGCACTTTGCAGAGTGATTTGAGTTGACCCCTTAGTGGAACCAGCCGTTATGGGTATAAAGAGGACGTTCGATGAAGAAAGATACAACTGTCCCAGACTGATGATGTTCGCACCGTCTCCGTAGCGAAGAATCGTTTGATTTGGGCCTGAACCCCTAAGAACTACTTTCTTGTTGAGACATAAGCCTGCCTCAGCGTAACCAGTTGCAAAGTCGTCCACAAAACCTTGGCAGACGATTGAGGACCGATGAAGTGTGTATGTGCCCGGGTTCAAGAAAACGACTGATCCTGCTGGGGCCGCATTTAAAGCATTTTGAATCGCTACGCTATCATCCGCTCCTCCACTCGGGGACAAAGTTGCGGCAATGGGCCAAGATGCGCTGGGGATTCCCCCCGGAATCCCTGGATGAGTCCAATCAACGATTCGGCTTGCGGGAATCTGGGCCTCTGCGATACGGGAGAACAGGCAGCAGGACCAGAAAAGGAAAGACAGAACAATTACTCTCTTGGCGATCATGGGACTAGACATTCCGGTTTGCCCTTTTTGCAAATAGTCGTGGTCCCCGAGGCATGAGCATCGATACTCGCCGCGCCACTTCCACCTGTTAGTGGAATAAACAGGGACAACGAAGCAAGCGTTCCGTTTAGCTGCAGCCCTTGGTGTACGCTAAACACCAAGTTCCGAAAACCTATGGCCTTACTCGAACGATGTCGGATCAATCTAATACTCCCGGTCTCTTCAACTCGAGACTTGGCCCGAAGCACATGATAAGGCTGCGGGGGAATTCGAAATAGTGGTTGGAAGTCCAAATAAGGTACAGGGAGTTATCCTGTACGACCGGCCCGCCAGTCACAGGTCCCCTCAGCAAGCTAGTTCGGGCCAGATGTTCTGACTTTGGATGGAATTGCGTTCTGTTGGAGGGGTCAGAATGTTAGAGATCCCCTTCTAAATCACGCGAAGGAGGACCGCGCCGCACTCCAGAAAGAAAACGATAGCGACGGAACTCGATGAGACAAACTTGAACCCCTTGCTAAAAAGCTCTCGACTCTCAGGCTGGAGGGCGGGGCAATTTAATCGGAGCTGGGCCGACGCGACGACGTGGAAAACGGTGGATATGGCGAGATTGGGCAATCGCTTTGGGGCTTTTGAATTGCCTAGACACGGCGACCTTTTCCCTCAGGCGGGATCCAGTGCCTCAATCTGGCTCATCTGAGCCGCCCAACTTGGCTAGGAATCCCGATGTCACATCGTGGTAAGAGTTTTCCCTCACTCCCGCTTCCGGGGAGAAATTGTTACAATCCGATGAAGACTGAAACATCATACCAGCGACTAACGTTTGTGTTTTCAGCTAATTGGCGTTTGACTAGGTTTGGTCTGCTCTGAAACAAGCCCAGGGCAACTGGCAGTTTGATTGCGACCCTCTTCTGTGTCGTTCGAATCGCCCATTGCAGAATTTAGGTGTTGGGCTTTGGACGGCCCAGGGCCGTCTTTAACACGCGTTTGGAATGTCTCATCATGAGAACAATGGCGGTAGCTTGCCCGGACGGCCCCGCGATTACATAGAGACTTAAAGCGAGCGTGCCAGGGTGGTCCAGCTAACGGCGACTCCTAGTTGCAGCCGTCCCTAGTTGTCTCCTCGGTCGCAGGTCGGTTTTTCATCGCGGTTGATTTCTTTCGGAGGCGCCCTCCAGAATCGCAATGTGCCCATCGATGATCAGCACTAATTCAATCAATCTAGGTCTGCAGAGAGAAGAGCAAATATGATTCGAGTCGGTGTGATTGGTTACGGTTATTGGGGACCCAACATCGTCAGGAATTTGCACGGTCTAGATGGCGTACGCGTTGTGATGGTTTGCGACAATAGTCCTGCGGCAGTGACCCGCGTGCAGAAGAACCATCCGGGCATTCCGACGACTACCGATCCCTGGGAGGTCCTGCGATCGCCGGAGATTGACGCGGTTGCCGTGATCACGCCCGTTTGGACTCATTTCGAACTGAGCAAAGCGGCGCTCGAAAATGGCAAACATGTTTTTGTGGAGAAGCCTTTTACATCAAACGCGACCCAAGCAGAGGAACTCATCGAGCTGGCGGCTCGCAAGAGACTCACGATCATGGTGGATCACACATTCTTGTTTACTGGTGCGGTCCGCAAAATCCGCGAGCTGGTCGAGAGTGGCGCTTTGGGCGATCTCTATTACTACGACTCGCTGCGGGTCAATCTGGGACTTTTCCAGCACGACGTCAGCGTGATTTGGGATTTGGCGCCACACGACCTCTCCATCATGGATCATCTGATAAGGAAAGAACCGGAAGCCATCGTCGCAACCGGCGAAAAGCATCTGAACGGCGTGGAAGATGTCGCGTACATGACTATCTACTTCCCGCAGAATGTGATCGCCCACATCAATGTGAATTGGCTTTCACCGGTGAAAATTCGCACTACTTTGATCGGGGGCCAGAAGAAGATGCTGGTCTGGAACGACCTCGTGGCCGACGAAAAGATCCGTGTCTACGACAAGGGTGTCGAGATCAGCGGGGGAGAAGGAATCCGTGACGTTCTCGTAAGTTACCGCACCGGCGATATGTGGGCGCCACAGATTGAACAGTCCGAAGCACTGCGTGTCGAACTCGGCTACTTTGCAGATTGTATTCTCAACAAAAAGACGCCTATCAACGACGGACACGCGGGCCTTCGAGTCGTCCGGATGCTGGAAGCGGCGGATTGTTCCATTCAAAAAAGAGGAGAACTGGTGCGCCTGTGAATGAGTTCTGCTCGATTGGTCCAAACGTGAAATTGGGAAACGGGGTCAAACTTTCCCGGTTCATTAATCTTTACGGCTGCGAGATCGGCGACAACGTGAAGATAGGGGCATTTGTTGAAATTCAAAAGAACGCAACGGTCGGAAACAACTGCAAAGTATCCAGCCATAGCTTTATTTGTGAAGGTGTGAAAATCGAAGACAATGTGTTCATCGGGCATAGCGTGACATTCATCAACGATTCCTACCCGCGGGCAACCACGGCCGAAGGCCAGTTGCAGAACGAAAAGGATTGGAAGGTCGAGCAAACGCTCGTAAAAAAAGGCGCCTCCATCGGTTCGGGGAGTACGGTGCTCTCCAAGGTCGTCATCGGAGAGAATGCCATCGTCGGCGCGGGCAGCGTCGTAACAAAGGATGTGCCCGCGAACGCGATCGTGGCGGGAAATCCGGCTAAGCTGTTGCGTTATATCACGACGGAGGCAAGGGCCGCGCAATGACGAACAACGGAAAGATTGCATTTCTGGATTTGGTCAGCGTTCACGAAGAGCTCGAAAAGGAACTTGTTGCCGTCTTTCAGAAGGCACTGAGAACTGCCGGCTTCATCGGCGGGCCAATGGTTGAAGAATTCGAGCGATCCTTCGCCGCATTCTGTGATACGCGGTTTGCGATCGGCGTGAACAGCGGGACGGACGCGCTGCGTTTTGCTTTGATGGCAGCAGGCGTCCGCGAAGGCGATTCCGTCGTGACCGTACCAAATACTTTCATCGCCACGACGGAAGCGATTTCGCAGGCGGGCGCGTGCCCCGAGTTCGTGGACATCGATGAACGCACCTACAACATGGATCCGGAGAAGCTGAAGGACTTTCTGGAACACCAATGTTCGCGCGACCATGTGGGCAAGTTGATCAGCCAGAGGACGGGACGCCCGGTGGCAGCAGTGGTCCCGGTACACTTGTATGGACAGTGTGCCGACATGGATGCCATCCAAGGGCTCGCCGATCGCTTCCATCTGATTGTCGTCGAGGATGCCTGCCAGGCCCACGGCGCAGAGTATTTCTCCAAACGTGACAATCGCTGGAGGAAGGCCGGTTCGCTCGGTAAAGCAGCAGCCTTCAGCTTCTATCCTGGGAAGAATCTGGGCGCGTGCGGCGAAGCGGGCATCGTCACGACTGCTGACGAAGAAATGGCACGCAGTATCCGCAGCATGATCCGTGATCACGGGCAGGCAAAAAAATACTATCATGACATCGAGGGATACAATGGGCGCCTGGACTCTATTCAGGCAGGGATTTTAAGCGTCAAGCTGAAGTACCTGCCGAGCTGGAACGAGAGCCGGTGCGGGCACGCGCGCAAGTACAATGAACTGTTTTCCGCCGCGGAGACGAATATCATTACGCCGTTTGAACCTTGTTCGTCGAAAGCGGTCTATCATCTTTATGTCGTTCAATTGGAGAACCGAGAAGCAGTGCAGACCGCGCTTGCCAAGGAGGGCGTAGGCACTGGGATTCATTATCCGATTCCCTTGCACTTGCAAAAGGCCTACACCAACCTAGGGTACGGGATCGGAGATTTCCCCGCCTCCGAGAAAACAGCAGAACGAATCTTGTCACTTCCCATGTTCCCGGGCCTTACAGAATCAGAGTTGGAGCGGGTCGTACAGGCTGCCGTTCGAAGCGTGCGGACCACCGCGAGCGAGCGCACCACAGCGGTGTCAGCCTGATCTATTAGGCAGACCCGGCTAAGGATGGTAGTTGCGATCTAGGAGCGGCGGGCACTATTCTGAAGTTGACGTTTACATTGGCTCCAATTCTGGCTATCTAGTTGCTTGCGGGCGGCACAACACTCTCCACTAGGGAATCGAAGACGGCCCACAGGACACGCATTATGAGTACGCACACCATTCGAAGGAGGCCAAGGCGTTGAGTGAACGAAAAAACGTCGTTGTTGTAGGACTAGGAGAGGTGGGCCGACCCCTCCTCGAGCTCGTGTCTGAGCAGCACAATGCTCTTGGAGTGGATATTACACCGCCTATCGGAGAGACCGGAAGGGTCGATGTTCTGCACGTCTGTTACCCCTTCGACATCAAGGATTTCGTTGGTGAGACTGTCCGTTACATCGAGCTTTTCAAGCCTACGTTGACGATCATTAATAGCACCGTGGCCATCGGAACCACGCGAGCGGTCGCCGAGCGAACGGGGTCATCCGTTGTGCACAGTCCGGTGCGCGGCAAGCATGCTCGCATGCTCGAGGAGATGCGAGTTTATACAAAATTCGTGGGAGCGAAGGATCCCGCAGTCGGCGAGCAGGCGGCCAAACATTTCGACTCTGTAGGCTTGAAAACCAAGATACTGTCGTCTCCGGAGGCGACCGAACTGGCGAAGCTCACGGAAACGAC
>WNFF01005206.1_pt1 | contig 10632 bp, 13 predicted proteins | sample 5400441 | NCBI WGS metagenome assembly WNFF01 (sample SAMN13153345, study PRJNA577476) | soil metagenome | isolation source: 120 cm saprolite under Douglas fir tree site 2 hole 3 replicate 1 | place: USA:California | collected 2015-04-18
CTCGATTACTGGCGGCAACATTGAAAATCCTGAGAGTGTCAAGCAACTATAGGCCGAGCGTCTCGAATGTTCAATTGACTGTTGGCCAGGCGCTTGAATCCGTTGAGGCGACCGGCGAGCAGATTTTCTTTGAATGTGCCCACCCAGTGCTGGGTGAACGTGACCCTGAGTGACGTGACCACCTCGATGCACACAGATATGCCTCGCCATAGAGGGCGCTGTTAACCCCAGCGATTTGAGGCCCGTTTCAGCTGCCAGGATCTCGCTGGATTACAGACTTCGAGGCGGGCATGGGGCTCGACCTGCAATACGTTCCGTATACAAGCCATGTTGTGCTGACGGACGGGGGAGTCTATGACAACCTCGGCCTGGAAACTGTATGGAAGCAGTGCCGGACAGTCCTCATCAGTTACGGAGGCGGAGCGACAGGTCCAACGCCACGGCCAAATTCCAATTGGTTCAGGCAGGTCAACAGGGTCTTGATGGGTGATCGACAATCAAGTCGGTTCTATGCGCAAGCGGCAGGCGATAGACGGGTTCATCTCCGGAAGCCGGCTCGGCACGTATTGGGGGATCGCCAGCCATATCGAAGACTTCAACGCGACAAACTCCCTGCCGGCGCGGAGCAAAGCTACGTCCAAACTTGCAGCCGTTGCCACACGACTAAAGCAACTCGACGCGACCACGCAAGAGATGGTGATCAACTGGGGCTACGCGGTCTGCGATGCTGCCGTGAAGCGGCACGTCGACCCGTCGTTGCCGTCGCCGTCAACATTTCCATATCCGGCAGCCGGAGTTGGGTAGCCGAAAAGTGCGTCAAGTGAGGACTTAGCCACTTACCAAATATTGCTTGACAACGTTCCCATAGGCCACTAAACCTCTCGCCAAGCTGGGGCCTAAGCGGTCGGACGCGGCGTACCTGACCGACCGCGTGCCCCATCTAACTCAGCCGGCTCCTCAGCAACCTGGTGGAGGACCAGAAGAATGTTCGGCTCAGCCATAGTCGAAGTGGTCATCGGACTCGCCTTCGTCTACTTCATTCTTAGCGTGATTGCTTCCCACATCAATGAAATAATCGCCGGCGCCCTGAGTTGGCGCGCGGCCGAGTTGGAGCGCGGCATACGTAAACTTCTTGCAGACGTTCCCGAACTCGCCGACTCCGTTTGGCAACACGGATTGGTTAGCGGGCTAAGTGGCAAGCCCGGACGTGGACCCTCCTATGTGCCCTCCTCCAACTTCGCCGCTGCCCTCCTCGCCACGCTCGCTGGTGACGATCAGGCCCCCCTCGACGCCCAGGGCATCCAGACAGTGGTATCAGCGCTGCCCCAGAGCAACGTCCGCCAAGTCCTGCTCACCGTTGTCAACGACGCGGGCGGGGACCTGACACGGATTAAGGCCGGAATCGAAGGCTGGTACAACGCCGCCATGGATCGCGTCAGCGGTGTGTACAAGAGACGCGTCCAGTTGGTGACGCTGGGCGTTGCCGCGGTCCTGACGCTTTTCTTGGGAGCGGACACGATCGCGATCGAGACGACCATGTGGCAGGACCAGGCTTTGCGAACCGCCCTTACCGGCGCAGCTCAATCTGCCTCGTCTGCGGGACTGGAAGACACGCTCAACACGCTTTCCCAATTCGATCTTCCGCTCGGCTGGGTCGTACTGCCTCAGACCGCCTTCGGTTGGTTCCTCAAGGTCATCGGCCTGGCGTTGACGACACTCGCCATCTCCCTCGGAGCCCCGTTCTGGTTTGACTTCCTCAGCAAGATCTTGAAATTCAATCCCCGAGCGTCGGGCCCCCCAGTCTCGAGCGACGCTCCTGCTGCAGTAAGTCAATGAGCGCTCGGCCAAAAGCGGGCAAGCCAAATCCGAAACGTTCGGCAAGAAAGCGGCTGGCGGGAATCGCGGCTGCCGGAGCATTGGCCCTCGCAGCAGCGGCGGGAGGCGCAACGGTTGCGTCGACCGTGCCTGCGCACTGCGCAGCACATAGCGGGAATCCCGACCACACCTGCACCCCGGGAGTACTCAATCCGAGCGTGACGCAGTCGAATATCCAGCGAACCATCTGTGTTCCCGGCTACACGGCAAAGATCCGGCCACATGTCAGCTACACGAATCCTCTGAAGGCCGAGTTGGTGCGCTCGTATGGCCTGACCGGGCCACTGAGCGCCTATGAGCTCGACCACATGGTCTCGCTCGAACTGGGAGGCAATCCAACCAATCCCGCCAATCTCTGGCCGGAGGCATATCTTCCGGTGCCAGGGGCGCACGAGAAAGATCGTGTCGAGAACTATCTGCACCGCCAGGTGTGCGATGGGCAGATGACGTTGGCTGCGGCGCAGAAACAGATCGCGTCCGACTGGGAATCGGTCTGGGTGCAGATCAAGTGATCGGCTCGTCGGAACCACAGGCACCCTGGCCGAAGCCGCACGGCCTATCGCCCCGGCGATCTCAACTTCAACTGTAAGAACCTTGGCTGGACCTTCGACGGCCGTCAGCTGGGCATCATTGTCACCATCGTCGCAGGCGGCCTTCGAATGGGCCGCAAGCGCGGACTCACGACCAGTGTCGACTTTGGGGCTGCTTTATGGCCTCGTTCGGACGCACGAGCCCAACAGCGAGGTCGAGGTCCTCCTCCGGCACTTTTCGGTCGACCGTGCCTCCCTGCTCGGCCGCTTGGATGAGATGGGAATCAAGTTGTCCAGCACGTCACCAAGCCCCTCCGCGACTATCCCCCACTCGAAGCCGACACAGCGGAGGTTCTGGTCGTTGCGGCGCAGCTGGCGTCGCAAGCAGGAGCTCGAAACTCCAAGGCGGCGGCCGACCGATTGGTTCATTTTCCTCACCTGTTCGGCGGTCTAATTGCGCGCCCGGGCTCGGCTGGTTATCGCGTTCTCGAGGCGATACTGCCACATATAGACGTCCTGCCTCAGCTCGTCGGGTCGTACCCAGACTTCCTGGCTGGGTCGGAAGACTTCGCCAGCTTCTTGGTGAGAGTTGCCCCGTGAGTGCCTCGATCCCTATACCTTCAGCGTTGACTCCTGCGCCATCACCCCCTCCCAACATGGTCGGCCGCGACGAAGACATCCACAACATCCAGCTGCCACAGGTCCATCGGGCGCCGCGCTCCCAGCGCTTCCATTTCTCACTGCGCCGTTGCCTCTGCAATGGGTCGATGACCCCGGCTCGAACCAGGGAGCGGTAGATGGCTGACTTGGATGGCGCTGGCTGCACGCCTTTGCGCCTCAGTTCGAATGCCAGACGCCGCGCTCCCCAGTAGGGCCTGGCTCGCCGCATCTCGAGCAGCTGCACCTCGACTGCAGTCGCCATCTGGTGAGGGCAATGCGCCGGCCGATGCGAAAGATTCGCCAGGCCTTCCAGTCCCTCCGCTTCGTAGCGTGCCAGCCACGCGTGCATCGTTTGCCTGCTGACGTCCCAGTCGCGCGCTACCTGAGTAATCGTCCGCCCTTCGGTTATCACCGCCATGACCGCTTTGTACCTTTGCTCAGCCACGCTCATCTCCCTCATGGGCGGGAGTGTCAAGCATCAGCCGGGACGCCTGTAACGCATCAGCCGAAACCACGGCAACCATCAGGCGGGACGCTTTTGTCGTGCTTCAGCCGAATCAGCACATACAATTTGCTCCGGACCAGGGATTCGAACCCTGAACCTTGCGGTTAACAGCTCGCTGCGCCTCGTTCAGAAATAGCCGTCTGAGTTCACTGAGTGCCGCTGAGTGCTGCCGCTTGCCATGGTTTATCACCGGCGTTGCTGTACGGACGGCGTCGACCGTCCACCAGAGTCCACCAGAGTCTTTTTCGAGTCAGAGCTGATTGTGCCGTGGTCGATTGTCAACCGAAGTCCACCGGATAAGGTGTCAAAACGGCCCTTCACTTGCGGTTTAAGGGGTCGCTGTAAACCGTTCAGAAATATCGACCCGGCTGGTGCGCAGTCATCCACGAGATGTCAAATCGGATTTCACTCGACCGCCGCAACGGAATAGCCAAAGAGATGTGCCGGCGTGATGTCGAACCGTCTCCTAATCTCGCGCGTTTGTAGAACTACTCGTCGATACTGCCAGAGCCATCGTGCTGCTCGCGAAGTCTTGTTTCGAGGTAGGCGTCCAATTGAGAGCGAACATCTCTCTCGGCATCTTCAATTGATCTGTATTCCGTGGCTGGACTCAAGCCCCAATAGCGTCGGGCGTAACGTGCGGATGTGTCCCAAGCGCGCTCTCTGCGGGCCGGTGCCGGGTCACTTGACTACTTGGCTGTTGCCCGCCAGGCATTTGCTATAGACAGCGCTTTAGCCTGGGCGCGGTTATCCGAGTTCCGTACCGCTTGCGACCTGCGCATCGTCGACTTCCCTTTTGAAGCACCATCGCTGAGCGACATCGCCGTTAAGGCATCGTCCTGAATCGACGATTTGCAAATCCCGCACGCAGGTAAGCAGTCGAGACTTGCCGACGTTGGCGTCGGTGCCCTAGGCCGGCCGTCGGGCAGTACCTGAAGACTAGTTACCAGGCCGAGAGGCATTTGGCGTCCTGCTGTAAGTATTGGCGGAGGGCCGGGCCGACCGTCAGACAAGGCCACTCGCACGATCCGGCGCTCCGTGATCCCATCCCCGTTCTCGTCGCCGAAGTTGAAGGTTACCATCACGCCAAGGATGTCTCTTTCTTCCGCAATTATGTTAGCCAACTCGTGGTACTCGCTATCCGGTTCGATCTCATAGGCAATTTCGTAAACAGCTAGTAGATTCAGATCCTTAATCAGGACTTCGGTATCGACGTGCGCCGCAGGCTTCGTGGGCATGGGGGAGCTTGCCACCCGCAGATAGGTCGGTCGGAAGTTTCCATACTGAGCATGCACAGCCGGCCGACCCAGCCCTGATCACAACCTTGCCCACATTTTTCAAACTCACGTTTATCAGCACGATCCGAAGGTTGTGGCGGTAATCGATTACCTCAGGCAGGATTGTCAGCTGAAGATCGGTTACCGACGCTCGGAATAGAACGAACGTAAAGAGGGCCCAGACGCCACCGATGAAGAGGCCGAGGGACGTCGCGATCTTGTTGACCAAGTCAACGCGATCCTTAGGGCCCCCGAATGCGGAATCTGGGAGACCAAAGGCAAAGTAGGCTGCCACCGGAGATTGCCGCGAGGCAGACAAGAATGGCGGCGATGTACGTTCCATCGCTGCGGACGAGTCTGAGTGCAGGAGGGAATCGCCCCACGCGTGACCCTGATCCATGCACGTTCGTACACTATCTCGGAATGTTCGACAATGGCCAAGGGAATCGGCTAGCCGCCAAGAAGCTCAACCGGCGCGCCGCTTAAGTCGAGCCGTGGTCGCCGACCGGAGCGAGTCCCGGTACCGATAATGAGCACCGTATCAGTACCAACTTGCGAGTTTGGTCGGCGAAGGCTTTACGCGATCGAGTACGGTCGGTGGTTATACGGCTCGGGCGTTGCGCGTGGGTACGGCCTGCCGCCGTAAGGCGAGCTTGGCCGCTTGCTTCCAGTGCCCGCCGGCACGGCCCGGTCACTGCATGCCTCTCGCCATTTACCACCGCTTATCGCCAGCGTTGCTGTTGCATCGGGCGATATAACGACCTCGCCCTCCACCTCGCCGAGCATTGTTGGCCCGGCAGATCCGTACTGGCGGAGCGCCGATTCCCAGGTTCCTCGTCGGTTACCTGCAGTCAAGGCTTGGCTTGATCAGCCTTGAACCCAAGCCATCCTGCTGCAAGGCCAAGCAAAATTGCTGCAAGGACCGCAATAACGTCTCGAGGCGCCTCAGATAAGCTGGGCCAAACAGCGTCAAAAGCCGTCGTCTTCTGAAGCATGGTCCAGGCTACAAATGCAAGCGCAGGGATCGGCAGTCTAGCCCAGTCCAATGCGGTCCACCCGCTACCACCAAGGGCCAAGCGACCTCCGACATAAATGATTATGGAGAGGGCTATTAGTCCCCAAAACGCGCTCTGGAGTGCACCCACTTGCGTGATCGTCGTTATGGGCGGATTCGAACTAGATGTAGTAGCAGTCGTGAACCCAAGGAAGACCGCATGTGCCGCAAGTACCTCTGCCGGGACTAGTGCCGCCACTGCGTCTATGTGTGTCCCGAGGCCGGGAGGGCTGGTCGCGATGCTCGTACCAGGCTCAGCATGGTAACGCTTTCCAGTCAAGGCCGCGTAGGCAAGCGTACTCATAACTTGTCACTCCTCAATGCGGTGGCTCAAGTCGCAGCTGGCTCACGCTCATTTAGCGTCGCTGACGTCATTCATCCTCGCCTAAGGTTCCCCAACGATCTGGGCGCCGGTCGAGCGAGATCCGGCAGCCCCGGCGGCCGTGTGATCGCTCGCGTCATGAGTGGGAAGGGTTTCGCAGTCGGTTGTATATAAGGACCGTCGTGCGTTCACGACAGCCCGCCTTCGTTCACGCTCGCTAGCTGAGGACCGACCAGCAGGCCTAGCTCGAGTAAGACCGCACTCGTCTCGGAGATCGATATACCGGCCTTACTGGCTGCGGCTTCAAGTAGGATTCGCCCAAAGCGAGCATCCGCCGGTACGATCTCCAGCCTCTCCGTCCTCCCGTCGATGAGCAAGAAGAACTCGCCTTCAATGGGTTCGGAAGGCTTTGACCGGCGGCTAAGAGCATCGAGCGTAGCCAGCGGATCGTGACGAAAGGCCACCACCCTTACCTGGGGATGGAGGAAGAGGCCATGCCCATTCTCCTCGGGCAGTTCAACAGCACCATCTGAGACGCCCTGAAACGCGGCGAAACTCAGCGCGTTTAGTGCTTGCTCGAAGTCCAACACCTCCCTCAAGTACGGGTCTTGGATCAGGCCGGAGTCCATACGATCGCGCAGAAATCGAGCGAATCTGTCGATCTCAGGTTTGAACTGAAGGTCGCTGTCCCTAAATGTGACCCAGAACAGCTCACCGAGTGGTACCAGCTCCTCGCCTAGCAGGTTGCAAGTGAGAGGTAGAAGCGTGTACAGCGGGGTCATCCGGTTGATCCGGTAAAGCGTGCAACTGACCGACATGCCGCGTTGCCAGACCACCCGGATCAGACGTCGCTGCTCCCGATCCGTCAGCTCGTACCGCTCCAGCACAAACTTTGGGCTCACGCGCATCCCAAGACACAGGTCGGGCGACGCGATGAGGTCGCATAGCGCTTGTTGAAATCCTCGAACCGTCACAAGACGCTACACACGTCGGGCGTTCCAGGAGGAGCGGGCACGCTCCAACTGTTGCCGTATCCCCTCCGTCTTTAGAAGTGGGTAGTAAGAATCGTGGAATTCGAAGGTGATCGCAGCTAAGTTAGCCGTCTTCGGTACTGTGTAAGCAAGTAACTCCCAAACTGGCTCAGAAACTGGACCGGCATGGGAGTCCGTCCACATGCCCGCGAGTTCGCTACCTCCGGCAATGTGTATTTCGACAACACGGCCAAGGTCGAGCTGGTTCACGAACTCAAGAGGGTCGAAGTTGTGATTGCGGGAGTTTGTGTAGAGATTATGGAGATCTAGCAGGAGACCACAGCCGGATCCGATACTGAGACGGTTGAGGAACTCGGGTTCTGACATTTCCTGTTCTGGGATGTCGACGAAGTACACGCTGTTCTCGATCAAGAAGGGAATGGGTGCCTTCTGCCGCACGCGCTTGATCCGGTTAATGAAGAGGTCGAGTAGTTCCTCGTCGTAGGGAACCGGAACGGCCAGGCCTGCATTGTGGTCGTGCCCATCTGGGCCTGAAATGCGGAGAAATGAAAGATGATCGCTGTGCCATGGGTAGCGATAACGCTGTACCCAGCCAGCAAGCCGGTCCAAGTGCTCTTCGTCGAAAACGTCCGCGCTGCCCAGCGACAAGCCGATGTTGTGCCCCACTATCGGCCAGCGGGACGCTATCCACTCCAGAGCTCTGACCCACGATTCTAGGTCGATATACCGAGGGGACTGCCCATGGCCGCGATCGGTCCAGAACATGTCTGGGATGATTTCAATGTAGTCAAGACCGTCGAGGTCTGACTCCAAGAACTCGACGAGCGATGGATTGTATAGGAGGCCAATCCCGAGTTTAGGGATGTTGAGCAGTTCATCGACCTGTTGCGCAGAAGTGGCTGCGTAACCACCAGTCAAGGCAAATATCTCCTCAGATGCGAAGGGAAAGCCCGGAACCTCCTGCGCGTACCAGCGGCGACCCCCAGTAGCAAACGCTAAGTCGTCTAAGAACTAGTGACCTTCGAGCACTCTCATCGTGTCGAGGTCTATCCGAAGAACATTCTCCAGGCGCTCTCTTATGAGAAATGACTCGCCGGAAATGCACGCACCACACCCTCTGGGCAACCTGCCGACCAGATTGGTAAACAAATCCTCACGAAGCTTGGCGAGCTGCGAAATCTTAGTGCCATGTGGAAGCACCAGCTCAAGCCGGCCATATTCCTGCGAGTACTGCAACTCAGCGACGTGTGGCGCCTTTTCCATACTGTCCCCTTTTTAGCGGCCTCATGAAAGACCGCCACTAAGCCCGCAGCCGTGCGCCATGCAGCGCCTTATGCCCCTTATACTCCCACCCCACCCCTCCGTCAAGTGGGTGCTTCACGTCAGTCAAGTGAATACTCGGCAATGCGCTATCTGACTACCTCGTATAAGGCGCCTGAGCCGCGTAGGTCTCGATACCAAGGGTTTAATCCGATTGACTCCCAGGTAGGCCGGCCCTCGAACCACCAGAGTCCAGGGAAATCCATCGGATAAGGTTGTCAAACCGCACTCGGCAGACTTCGGCAATGGCGGCTGAGTACGTAGGCGCGCGCGGCACCACCGTAGAGCGTCGACGAACTACCCTTGACGCCGGGGATTACCGTGTATCCGTTCGAACGATTTACCGAGCGCGCTAAGAAGGTTCTGACGCTCGCCCAAGAAGAAGCGGAGCGATCTCACCACAGTTATATCGGCACCGAGCACTTGCTCCTGGGCCTGTTTCGCGAACGTGAAGGCCTGGCCGCCAAGGTCCTCAACAACCTTGGCGTCGAGATCGGGATGGTTCGCCAGACGATCGAGTCGGTGCTCGGTCGGAACGACCGGATCATCATCCAGCAGATCATCCCGACATCCCGCGTCAAGAAGGTCATCGAGATTTCCTTCGACGAAGCGCGGCGGATGGGGCACAACTACGTCGGCACCGAGCACCTGTTGCTCGGCCTCCTCATCGAAGGAGAGGGCATCGCGGCTCACGTCCTCGAGGATCTTGGCGCTACGGTGGAAAGGGTGCGCCCGGAGATTGAGCGACTGTTGGTGTCCACCGGAGCGGAGGAGCAGGGACTGGAGCCGCCGAACTACAAGGTCGGCAATCGCGTTCTGGTCCACGATCCCGAGCCGCCCTATCGACTTTGGGAAGGACGGGTGGCAGCGGCCGAAGGAGAGTTATACGAAATATCCGTCCCCGGACGCGCTGGGAGCGAGCTTGTGAAGGTGGAGATGAAGCTGATCCACCCGGTCCCAATGAGATGGACGCACGATTGTCCGTTTTGCAGAGTCGCATGAGTGGGCGCGCCCTTCCACTGAATGAATGGCGCGCGTCACATGCTTAAACCAATATCGCCTGGACTAGCTGCCGATAGGGAAGCCATTATCAATATCAATCGATCGTAGGATGATCGGTTTCAAAGAGGAATGCGCGTCAGTACGTGGGACAGACCGGGCTTTAGCTCCTACGCCACATTGGATGGGAGACAGGTCCAGTGACCAAGTGCTTGTTCTGTCCCAACGCCGCCGACAGCAAGGAACACGTGTTCCCGCGATGGATCACCTCCGCACTCCCCGGCGCCGGTGACCTGATCCATGAGCTCGAGCGAGGCGCCGAGAAGTCCACCTGGTCAGCGGGCTACCTCGGCGTCCAGCACCGCATCGTTTGCAAGCAGTGCAACCACGGCTGGATGCATGATCTTGAGGAGGCCGCTCGACCGATGCTGAGCCCGATGATTTCTGATCCTGACTGTCCTCAGAGGTTGATGCGGAGCGACCAACGGATCCTTGCCAAATGGGCGATCAAGACGGCCGTAGTACTCCATTCGATAGCGAACGAACCACCCCACGCTCCGATTGGTTGGTGTGAGCAACTCAAGGCCGACTCCATCCCAACTGAGGCCTCCGCCTGGATAGTTCAGCGATTAGCGCCAGCCGTTAGCCGCGCTGCGGCAGTTTTGCTGCCTCAGCCGGATCATGAATTCTGGGCGTGCTCCTTTGCTTTCGGGCATTGCGCGTTTCAAGCGTGGTTGTGGAATGCGCCGGCACCCGATGACCTCTACATTGATCAGAGGCTGTGGCCACCCCAAGCCGTTTTGGCTTGGCCGCCGCGCCTCGCTCTTGGAGGAGCAGATTTCAGCCAATTCGCCGAACGAAAGGCCAAGCTCAAGGTAATTGAACCGACCTGATCGCGCGAGTCGACCTTCGTTATCTGGCCTTACACCTATTCAGCTATTACGTAATGACCTGGGCTTTCGATAGGGGGTAGTTATCGACAACACCTTCAGGCGCGCTCCCCTCCGACACGAGTGAAGGACGCGCGCGATAGGGTAGGGCAGGCATGATCATCACCGTTCGAGTGCACCCCCGCGCGTCGCGCCCGAAAGCGAGTTG
>WNFF01005207.1_pt1 | contig 10632 bp, 12 predicted proteins | sample 5400441 | NCBI WGS metagenome assembly WNFF01 (sample SAMN13153345, study PRJNA577476) | soil metagenome | isolation source: 120 cm saprolite under Douglas fir tree site 2 hole 3 replicate 1 | place: USA:California | collected 2015-04-18
GCGTTCACGGCGCCGCCGGCAGCGACCCGGCCGATGAACGCTTCGTTGACATCGACCTCGATCTCGATCGAATCCATGTCGACGATGGTGCAGATACCGGTACGGGTGAAGCCGCCGACCGACATCGGTGAAATCATCTCGCCGGGCTGTGCGCTGCGGTCGATGACGACGCCGGCGAATGGCGCGCGTATCTTGTGTTTGTCGAGCACCGACGCACTGCGTTTTGCGTCGATCTTGGCGGTCTCGAACTGCGCCTGCACCTGGCGCAATTGCGCCGCGAGCACGCCGACACGCGCCTGCGCCTTGGTCAGATCGGCCTCGGTCGCAAAATTCTTCTGCGACAACGTCTGCACGCGCGACATGATCCGCGTCGCGTCCTGAAGATCGGCGGTGATCGCGGCAATCGCGGCGTCCGCCGCCTCGGCACGCGACTGCGCCAGCTCATAGTCTTTTTCGGCAAGCACACTGTCGAGCCGCGCGACGATCTGCCCGTCGGTCACCGTCATGCCTTCGTCGATGAAAATCTCGATTACCTTGCCCGTGATCTCGGCCGCAACCGTGGCCTTGCGTCGCGCAACCACATAGCCGGAGGCCGCGAGAGTACCGGCCTCCCTGCCGCCCGCAGCGGCCTGCTGTTGCTGGGGTTGTGGCGCCTGCGGCTGTGCTGCGGTCTCGTTGGGACGGTCTTGCATCCGAAATCCGGACGCGGCGAGGACGGCAAATGCAACGATGACGCAGGCGACAACGCCCGCCGAGATCGGCAACCAGCGCCGGCCCGACCGCCCCGCTTCGCTCGCGCTGCGATCGATGGTAAGCGATCGCAGCAATTTGCCCTTGTCTTCAGTCATCATCCAACTTCCATCGACGAGCCCGCTGTGGACGAAGTTTCCTGCGTCGCGGCGTCATTCTCGCGCTGGTACTCTCGCTCGCAGCTGGCTTGCATATCTCGCCACAAAGGGGCTGGGCCCCAGCCTTGTTCCGTGATGCGGCGTACCAGTTCGGTTACGAAATCCAGTTCCGCCTTCACCAGTGTCAGGCGATATTCGTTTTCGACGACGAGGATTGCCGGAAATTTCAGGCCTAATAGCGGCGCCGGCAATTCTTCGTCGGCTCCGGCGACTTCCGCAAACGTCTTGCCGAGGATGTCCTGGAGTTCGGCTCGCATGTGCATGAGTTTTTCCTCCAGCCGCGACCGGCGGTCGCACAGCAACGCCACAGCTTCATCCGGCGGCAACACGGGCAGAAGACACAGCGCGGCCTCGAACTGCGAAAACTCTTTTGCCGGTTCCGCCAACAGATGCCGCATCCAGTTCCGAAGCAAATCACGCCCCGCCGGCGTCAGAGCGTAAACCGTGCGCTCGGGTCTCTTGCCGCCGCGCGAAGTTTCTTTCGAGCGGATCAAACCGCGCGAGGTCATCAGCTCGATCACGGTGTAGAGCGAGCCGTAACGCAGCTTGATGCTCTCATGTTTCTGCCGACGCTTGAGCGTCGCCGCCATCTCATAAGGATGCATTGGGCGCTCAAAGCACAATGCGAGGACCGCGAGCGCCAGGGGGTTTGTCAGCATCTTAGGAGACATGGAAGCCAAGGTTATTCAGATCCTGAATATCCGTCAACGGGTAATATCCAGAGGAAGAGCCAGAGCTCGCCGTAACCGAACTGGACGATTTTCCCTGCCTTCATATGGCGCGATCAACCGGCATGGAACACGGCATGGAAGCGGGCTGGGTGCGGCTTGAGACGTTCCTTTAAGTGTCTGTCTTTATAAGTGTCTGCCTTCAGGTGTCCTGCGGCGAGCTTCAAGTGGCCAGATCGTACAGCGGTCAACCGGGCACCGCTGTTGATCCCAGCAGATGCATGACGCATGCTATTTAATGCATTGAACTGAAACGTGGTGGTCGGCCGTGCGGTTGTTGGGGCGCTATCAAGGCAGGAACGGCGAGATCGAGATCGTCGAATGTTCGTGGGACGGAACCCGCATCTATTTCGAAGACGGCGTGAGGCAAAGCCAGGCGACATCAGACGGCGAGAGCGTATTCACCTACGTCAAGCTGATGGACGAGCTTCTGCACCGCTCGACAAAGATCCTCATGTTGGGATGCGGTGGCGGAACCCTTGCCACCCGGCTGGCCCGTCTTGGCAAACGACTGACGATCGTCGACAACAATCCGATCAGCTTCGTGATCGCTCACAAGTTTTTTGGACTGCCGGATGATCTGCCATGCATGGTCTCCGATTTCCGAAAGTTTATCTATGACGACGATGCGCTTTACGACGGCATCGCCATCGATGTCGGCGGTCCGGGTTTTCAGTTCAACGATGAATTCGATACCGAGACCTGCGATGCCATCCGCGCACGGCTGGCGCCGGGCGGCCGCATCGTGATGAATGTGACTGTCATGAACGATATCGATCCGATACCGGATCGAATCGCCGCAAGACTTGCCGGTGACAGCTTAAGGATATGGATCCTCGATGAGCAGGGTATCCTGGACCGCAATGCGGTCATCGCCTGCTTGCCCGAAAAGCAGCTCAACGCGCGCTCCAGGCTCAACGATATCCTGCATGGCAATCTCGAAAAATGGTCGATCCGGCGCGGCAGACTGCATCGCCGCGACCTGGCTTGCGGATCGCGCGATGGGTGAAGCGCGCGCACGCTCGTCTCGTGGCGACCGAACAGTTGTCTGCTTTGGCGCAGATCAGTGTTTACGTTCGAGAACGATGACCACGCCTGTCAGTTCGGGTTCATGCGGACTGAGACTGGTGAGAGTCGCATCGCTCCAGTCGGCAAGACTTACGACTTCACCGGTTTGAGCTTGCATTTCCGGCATTTCGGTGGGCTCCAGGACCTTAAGACCGCCGCCATCCAGAAAAAAAGTATGATCCCCAAACAGATCGTGCAACTGGGTAACCGCCGGATGATCATCGGGAAGAACCTGAGCATCGAATTGGCTCAAGGTTTGCTTCACCTGTGTCGAATTTAGCTTCATGGCGTACTCCTGTTTTTTCTTTAGCCCATTTGGAGGGTTCGCCTCCAGACACGAAAGCTTGCTCAGCGCTTTACCCGCCTTTCGGTCGAAATGCCCAGCAGGCACAAAGCAAAATAATTTGATGCCTGATGCGCAATCATGATCGGCACAGCCAAAATCATTGGCCGCCAGCTTTACCTTTCAGATCGAATTAATCCGCGCCGGGAACGTTCCCGCTTATTTCGTGAAATTTTCAAGACGCCGTTCTTGTCGGGCTTCTTGCCCCCGCGGCTGGTTGATAGTGGCGCAATCGTGACATTCCAGACCGGTCATCCGCGATAGCGCTGCAACGGGTCAAGGCTCCGAGGGCAGCCCTCGCCTCAGGTTACATGCCGGCCACACCGCGCGTCGTCCAAATGCTACGCGTAAACCGTCGCGCGGTTTCCCCATGCCAAGCGCGCCGCGTCACCTGCGCCGTGCGCGAAACACGACATCAGCACACATGATCAGCACGCATGGTCACGATAGGTGCATCATGAATTACAAAAAAATAAAATTCCCTGGAACAGACACTTCTTGGATCTCGTTGAGCAAACATCAACTCGGGGTGACCGGCGTCGCGCTTTTCGGTTCCATCCCGCAGAAGTTTCCGATGCGTCTCAGATTCTCGGATCAACGAAAGGGTTGCCATGGAGATCAGCAATTTCAAGGACATGTATCTTGCAGAGCTGCAGGAACTTGTGAGTGTCGAGGGCCAACTCGCCGACGCATTGCTGCGCATGGCGGCGGCGGCTTCGCACCCGGCACTGAAGCGCCTACTGCTTCATCATCGCGCGGAAACAGAGATCCAAAACGAACGATTGGTGACCATCCTGCGAAAGCATGGTGCCAGTGCCACGGCGCATACCGACCAGGCGATGCAGGCGCTCGTCACCGAGACCAAGAAAATGCTGACCATATTAATGGCGGACGACCTTCGCGATGCGGGCCTTATTGCGTCCGCCCAGAAGCTCGAGCATTACGAAATAGCCGCGTACGGCACGGCGGCGGCGCTCGCCGGCCAGTTGGATCTGCGTGACGAGCAAAAGATGTTGCACTTGAGTCTCGAGGAAGAGAGGCGGGCCGATGCCAACCTGACCCAGCTCGCCAAACGTGAAGTAAACCCGGACGCATTGGCTGCTGCGTGACAAGCGCCTGCAGACGCGCTTGCCGCAGATCATGATAGGCGTCATTCGGCGAGGAGCCGGCTGATCGCAGATCATATCTCGGAGGAGCAACAAATGAGCAGAATCGTTTTGATAGCAATTTCCGTCATGGTTCTGGGATATGGCACGGCGCGAGCGCAATCCGGCACCCCTCAAGAGCAGCAGGCTTGCTCGCACGATGCGTCGCGGCTTTGCCGAAAGCAAATGGCAGATGGCGACAATGCCGTCCAGCAATGCCTCCAGCAAAACCGGGAACGACTTGGCCGCGCATGCCGGAAGGTTTTTCAAGACCACGGAATGTAATACGCTTGCGAGATATCGGAGGAACCGCGCCCTGCGCTAATCCTCTCGCCACGCCGAGCCATATCCGTGGCGGATGGTCGCCCCCCTGCTTCCTTAAGGCATCTGTCACCTTGATCAGCGCTGACCTACCCCGTCGACGACGGTCTCCCATCCCGAAACGGGGATTGTGCACCGCAGCAAACGCGATAAGGTCCGGCCTTCGCGTGAGGTCGCTAAGTGTCTGATATTAATGCCAATGCCTGGGTGTCATCCGGGCATCGCCCGATGGGCTTTCCCGAATTCGTCATCGTAATCGCATCCATCATGGCGCTGAACCCGCTGGCGATGGACATGATGCTGCCGGCGTTGCCGAACATCAGTTCCGCGTTCCACATTGCCGTCGCCAACCGTCCGCAAATGGTGCTGTCGATCTTCCTGGTCGGCTTCGGCGTCGGCCAGTTCGTGATGGGGCCCTTGTCCGACCGCTTCGGCCGCCGCCCGGTCTTGCTCGGCGGCATGACCGTCTACTGCATCGCCAGTCTGCTCGCGATCGCCGCCCCCTCCTTCGAGACATTGCTGCTGGCGCGCGCGCTGCAGGGCCTTGGCACATCGGCCACCCGCGTCATCGCCACCTCGATCGTCCGCGACTGCTACGCCGGCCGTCGCATGGCCAGCGTGATGTCGCTGGCGATGATGGTGTTCATCGCCGTACCGGTGATCGCACCGTCGTTCGGCCAGGCGGTGCTGCTGCTGACGCAGTGGCGCGGCATCTTCATCGTGCTGATGCTGTATGGCGTGGTGGCGCTGATCTGGAGCGCGCTGCGGATGCCGGAGACGCTGCCGGTTTCCCAGCGCAGGTCGCTGGTCATCGGCGAGGTGTTTGACGGCTTCCGCCAGACCGTGACCAACCGCCAGACGCTGGGCTATGCGCTGGCGGCCGGCGGCGTCGTGGGCTCGCTGTTCGCTTTCGTGTTCACATCGCAGCAGGTGTTCACCGACATCTACCAGCTCGGGCATTATTTTCCGCTGGCGTTCGCCGCCATCGCCATCGGCACCGCCATCGCCGGCTTTATCAACTCCCGCCTGGTCGGCCGTCTGGGCATGCGCGTGATCTCGCACGGCGCATTGCTCGGCTTCGTGGCCATCGCCGCGACAATGCTGGTGGCGGCGAAAATGCAAATGCTTCCCCTGCCGCTGTTCATGGCGCTCTCGGCATTGATGATGTTTGCGTTCGGGCTGATGATCGCCAATTTTACAGCACTTGCGATGGAGCCGCAGGGCCATATCGCCGGCACCGCTTCGTCGCTGTATGGATCGATCACCACGCTGCTTGGCATTGGCATCGGCATGACCATCGGCCAGGATTACGACGGCACGCTGGTGCCGTTCGCGACCGGGTTTTTCCTCTGCACGCTGGCAGCGCTTGGCGTCGTGCTGGCGGTGGAAAAGGGCCGGCTGTTCAAGCCGCACCATTTGGCGGTGTAGCTGCCAAGCGAGGAAGCGATCGTTCAGAACTGTCATACTCCGCGAAGGCGGAGTATCCAGTACGCCGCAGTTTCTCGACTTTATCACTGGCGCCTCGGAATACTGGATCGCCCGCCTTCGCGGGCGATGACGGCTGGGAGTGTGGCGTGGTGATCGCATGATCACGTCATTGCGAGCGCAGCGAAGCAATCCATTCTTCTTTTACGCGGCGAGATGGATTGCTTCGCTGAGCCTGTCATCGGGCGCGCATTCGCGCGACCAGTTGGCTCGCAAAGACGCCTAAACACACGTCCGCGCCCTCGCCGCGCCATGCGCCCGAGCCGTTGATGAATCTTCCGCCCAAAGAGGGCGTGGGGAATGCCGGATGCCCGTTGCACCCGCGGCCTCGTGTGCACTTGGTAGTGGTAGAACGCACACGAGTAACAACGAGTACACCGGAATCACCCGACATTCCCGCACGCAATGGTTTTAACGGTTTCCTTCGCGCTCTCCCCGGTGACCGGGCTCTTTTGCCACCGTCGTCCGCGGACTAACGTTCTGTCTGCACCCGGTAGGGCCGACCCAACATCCGCGAACTTGACGCCAGCATCGGGGCGTCAGGACCACACGACTTCGCCGTACGCTGCAACATCTCTCGTCCGCTCGCTTGGTGATCGCTCACAGGCCTTTCGCCAACCCGCCCTGCCATCCATCGCGCGCAAAACGCTGCCGCGTCCACCGCATCCCATGCCCAACGTCCGTGACGATCGCGAAACGCCCCTCTGTGGGCCGGGACGACGAGAGTTCTAGAATTGATTTGGGGTAAGTGGAACAGAAATATCTTTCGGAAAATCAGAAAAAAGACTCGACAGGAAAATCGGAAGCACGCCCGACGGGCAAATCAACCGAGCTGCGATGCGATGAACGAACGGTATCCAGTGAAACAATACCGCCTCTCGCTCGCGTCCGGACGCGGCGCAGCGTTCTTCACGCCGCGTCGCAGAGGCGGCACTGATGTCGAAGCAAGTGCACTGTCACCGCGCTGACACTCCTGCCGACGGGGTGATCCACGGGTAGACATCCTGTCTACCTGAGATCACGAACGTGTCAGGCCGTGTTACGAAATGGTAAGTTTGCCTGCATCGATGGCGTACTAGACTGGTGAAGCTATTTCGAGGAATTCTCATGAATTCGCAGGAGCAATTTGCGGCGTTTGAATTCATGTGCCGCGCCCGCGCTTCGCTTGCCGAGAAAGAAATGGAATACTGGCTGGCAGAAGCGGAGCAGTGGAAACAACTCAGAGAACTCCCCGAACCATTCGTACAAGGAAGCGTCACACCACACACCGGCTACAGCGAACCCAATTAGACAAACTATTCGCGGTGCGGATCAGCTTAACAGGATGGTTCCCATGGCTCGTCAACGAACGCCTTCATCGGCTGACACTCAAGTCGATGACATAGCGGCTTTTTTACAGCGACGACGAATGTGTTCAAAGACTCGCCGCTCTCCTCGAACATAAGGACAGCAGGACCCTCGAAGAAACCGCACGACTGATCAGCCGTCTTGCCGTCCCTATTGAGTAACGTTGGGCTAACCTCAGCCTTATGATTCACAATCCTCGCCTGGCTGGTTGAGTGATCAAACAGCGATGTCATTTGCTGGTGGACATTAGACCACCTGCTTCAAAATCGGAGAGTCACAGCGACCTGCGCCGCAAAGGCGTACAAAAACCCCTAATTGCCGCTCGATGAAAGTTCAGTGGCAGGTCAGCGGTGGATGCCCACATAAATCCCGCCGTGAGCGGTTCGGGTTTGCTACCGCAAAGACGGCGGTATTCTGGTTTTCGGTGATGGGTCTCTCAGGGGGCGCATTAAGGCAGCCCGGTGTGAAGGCTCCGCTTCAGCGCTGGGCCTAAACCAAACTGTCGCCGTCTTTACCAACTAGTTTGAAGGTTTAAAGGGAGAATCGCTGTGCTGAAACTTTCGATCACTCAGAGCCCGCTCAAAGAACACAGCTATTTCGCTGAAAAGACGCTTGCAGGTTCGTTACAAGTCGTAAGAGTGCCAGGCGACTTTCGTTTCCTAGCACTGAGCTTTGTGACCAACCCAGATGGAGAACGTAGCAGTCAGTTCAGCACGGGAATCGACCCTAAGCAGTTCGAAGAATTGGCAAGAATGATGATGGACGCTGATCCGCAGGCAGCGGTCAGAGCGTTCGGAACGGCGCTACAAACCGCCGAAGTCCAAAGGCGAGAGAGCAACACAACACAAGTCGTTGCCGCCTAGCAAGTAGAACCAACGCCGTACGACTCGCTGCACTCAGCAGCATCCAGCGCTACGGCGCAACCTATCGCCGCTCATAACGGTCTGGTTGCAGGTTCGAGTCCTGCCGGACCCTGCCCTTGAACTGGCGTTGAATTCATGCTGACCAAAAAACGGAAGGGGCTTCGTGTGTCGACCGCGAAGCCATACGTGACGACCTGCATCAAGAGCATCAAAAACGCAACTCGGCCAGCCCGCAACGGGTCAGGAAAAACGCATGAGTGAGTCGCCTGTGGTGAAGCGCGTGACTGTCACATTTGACGAACTTCCGATGCCGCCGTTTACCGATCAGTTTGGTGAAAGCGAAGACAAGGCCCTAGCCATCGAACTGCTTCGTCTATCAAGAGAGATACGCGTTCTGCTAGGGCAGTTCTTGAGGAGCTTCGAAAGATACTTCGCAAGGACGCCAATGGCTTTGTCAAAACCTTGAAACAGGGATTCACGCAAATAACCTAGACGCCATCTCGTATGCTTGAGTAACCACCAGCGTTCATTCAACGGCGAAGTTATGCCGATAAACCGCAGGGTCAGCACTTGAGCACCGCAATTCTCGCCTCGTCGAGTTTAGTAGAAGCAGTGGCAGCGTGAAGACCGAAGCCACGCTGAGCTAAAGTTCGCGGTTATTCGTCAAGCTTAGTTTGGATATTCAACCCCTTTCGCTTGGCTTCTTTTAGAAACTCGACAACCGATGCAGGAAGGGGGCGAAGTTCGCCACGGCGGCGACGACGAATGCGATCAATCTCATCTTTTCGGATGTGCGCAGCGGCAAGACTGAGTCCGAAGGTTAACGATATTTCGTCGGCGGTAGCGCCTTCTGGAATAAGGTGCTCAGGCGCCAAAATAATTGCCGCTAACCGATTGGCTTCGGTCTCTTCGTGTTTCACTGATGGGGACGACAGATCCTTCTGAAAGTCCTGAGTCTTCCTATTGCGGTACCCTTTATGGCCCAAGGCATAATGAGACAACTCATGACTGACCGCGAATCGACATCGCACATCGCCGCGTTGCATCCCAACGAACACACTTTCTCGCATGCTCAACTCGAAGTCTTCAGAAGACCATTCGGCCTCCGCGCGCACCATTTTCGCGTCAGGCACGCGGCGATAATTGAAATTAGGGACAACATGTTTGAGCTTCATGATGACGGTCATCATGTCGGGCCGGACTTGATCCTCTAGGCCAAGATTCCTGAGAAAGTTACGCCCAATTTCTTCAAGTTGTTCGTCAGTGCGGTATGTCGGCATGACAGTCCCCAAAAGGCGAAAAGCGCCTATCAGTGGACACTTAGTTCCACCGGAACACAACATCAAGTGTGTCGGAACATTTTTATACGTCAGCGCCCCTGACAGTTATGGAACGTCACCCTGCTCGCTTCCGCCAACCCATGTGGCTTGTTCAGAAGGTAATCCCGAATCCCCAATGAGCGCTTTCCATCTTCGGCGCCAGTGACGTCGCACGGCTGCTTGGTCGATTCGACTACAATGTAATCCTGTCCGCCGTAGCTCAAGCCTGATCCGCCGCATTTGACAACCCAGCCAACACCAGTCGGTTGCGCCTGATACCGTTCTCGAAGAGAATGAAGCTGTCGGTGGTCGCGCCGACGATGCCCTTGTCGGTGTGCGACATCTGGCGCTGAACCACTCTGAACACCATTCCCTTTCCCACCACGCCGTCCGGCTGTCGCATGCCGGCGCACAACAGGCCAACATCCGCGTGTCCTCGCCGCGCACTGGCAAGTCCCGCTCTCGCAAGACGCGCGTCGGGCAAAGCTGGAACAGCTTGCTCCGCCGCGTCAGCCGAGGCGCGCGCTTGGTGCGACGGACGCTGACCGCAGCACCGCGGGCGGTGCGGATCGTTTGCCTCGCGGCGCTCGTCCTCGCGGCATTCTCGCTGGCAAACCTCGTCTATCACGTTGTCCGCAAGCCGAGCGAGCTGCTGTTTTTCGTCGGTGCGGCGCTCGACAAGCAACCGACCGAAACGTGGCGGTGGTACGAACCGCTCTTCCATACGTATTCCACCAGCACGATCACGCCCGAGCTGCTGGCCGCGTTGGCGCAGGTCGAAAGCACCGGCAATCCGGTGGCGCGCACCTACTGGCGCTGGCGGCTCGCCTGGAATCCCTTCGCTGTGTACAAGCCCGCCTCAAGCGCTGTGGGCATGTACCAGATGACCGATGCCGCTTATGCCGAGGCGGCACGCTACTGTATCCGAGGCAACGCTGTCATGGATAGCGACTGCGGGTTCACCGGCCTCTATACCCGCGCGGTCCCGAGCCATGCTATCGAGCTTGCGGCCGTGTACCTGGACCACAATGTCGCGGCGGTTCTTGCCCGCGCGCCAGACGCAGCGGCAAGCCCGCAGCAGAAGCAGGATCTCGCCGCATTCATC
>WNFF01012560.1_pt1 | contig 10632 bp, 7 predicted proteins | sample 5400441 | NCBI WGS metagenome assembly WNFF01 (sample SAMN13153345, study PRJNA577476) | soil metagenome | isolation source: 120 cm saprolite under Douglas fir tree site 2 hole 3 replicate 1 | place: USA:California | collected 2015-04-18
GGCCTATCTGGAGAGCATCCCCTCGCCCGGCTCCAAGGTGGTCTATTTTCCGGATCCGGCGACGCCGCTCGCGAGCCAGCCCACGGAGCTCTACGCGTCGAAGCACAACGCCTTCATCAATTTCAAATCCGGCCAGGACGATCCCGACGTCGCGCGCAAGTTCGTGGGCTTCGATCAGCTCTTCGAAGATCTGGCGCGCGGGCAGCTGCCGAACTACGCGCACGTCGTCCCCAATCAATGCAACGACATGCACGGCCGCCCCGGGCCGAACGTCCCCGACGATTGCGATTTCGACAATGACGAGGGCCGCATCGCGCGCGGCGACCGGACGATCCGCGAGCTCGTGGCGGCCATCCAGGCATCGCCCATCTGGTCCGCCCCCGGTAACAGCGCGATCGTCATCACATGGGACGAGGACGATGACCCGCACGAGAAGACCGGCATCCAGGGCTGCTGCGGATACGATCCGAACAGCGCGGCCAATTTCGGCGGCGGCCACATCGCGACGATCGTCATCACCAATCACGGGCCGCGCGGCATCACCGACGACACGCCGCATAACCATTATTCGCTGCTGCGCACGACCGAGGATGCCTTCTGCATCCGCGAGTATCTCGGCCACGCCAAAGATGCCGACGTGGTGCCGATGACGAAGCTGTTTCAGGGGCAGTAGGATGGGTTGAGCGCAGCGAAACCCATCATGACGCGTGACATAAGATGGTGGGTTTCGCTTCGCTCAACCCACCCTACGACACCGCAAGCGACGGATAGGTCGCGAGCGGATTGTCCACCATGATCTTGCGGCGCAGCGCGTCGGACAGACCCGGCGGCAAGGCCTCGTCGCCGTCGAACTGCCAGTGCGGATAATCGGTCGAATAGAGCAGCACCTCGTCGGAGCGCAGGTGGTCGATCGCGCGCGCGATCACGTCGGCCGAATCCGGCGCGTCGAGCGGCTGGATGGTCATGCGGAAATGGTCGCGGAAGATTTCCGCCGGCGAGCGGTCCACCCAGGGCACCTCGCTGCGCAGGCCGCGCCAGAACTTCGAGAAGCGCCACAGGAAGCCGGGCACCCACGTCACGCCCGACTCGATGAGCACCACCCTGAGCCTCGGGTATTTGGCAAACACGCCCTCGCAGATCAGGCTCGCGACCTGCGACTGAAAGCCCTGCGCCTGGCTCGCGTAGTCCTCGACGTAATAGGTCGGCCAGCCGAGCGAGGTCACCGGATGGCGATAGGCGCTGCCCGCGTGGATGCCGATCGGCAGCCTGTGCCGTTCCGCCGCCTCGTAGATCGGCCAGAACTGATCTCGGCGACCGCGTATTCGACATTCTGCAGTGGCACCACGATCGAGGCGCGCAGCCGCGGGTCGCGGTCGAGCCAGTCCTTGGCGATCCAGCTGTTGACGGCGCGCGCAAAGGCGGCCGCCATGTCCTCGTTGAAGACGAGCTGCACGCCGTAGAGACAGTTGAGCACCGCGAATCCCGCGCCCCAGCGCTCGAGCACCTGCCCGCGCAGCTGCCCGACATCGGTGCCGGCACGGCCGCGCTTGTCGCGCCATTCGGGGCGCGCCGAGATCGGCGCGTTGGGCGGATAGCTGATGCTGTCGAGGGAATCGATGCCGCGCTCCTGCACGGAGGCGCGCCAATGCTCGTCGAGATGCGGCAGCAGCGCCTCCATCGACGGCACCGCCGGGTGGACGTCGCAATCGATCGCCTTGAGCTGCGTGGCTGAGGAGATCGCGACCATGCCTTTACCCCGCCTTCCCTTCGGGCGGCCACTTGATCAGCGTGCCGCTCGCCGTCGCCGTCGTCAGCAGCTTGCCCTGCGCATCGAGCAGGCGGCCTTCCATGAAGGTGATGGTGCGGCCCTTCTTCACCACGCTGCCCTCGCCGACGATCTTGCCGGGCCGCGCGGGCGAGAGGAAGTGCGTTGTCATGTCGATCGTAGGCACCACGTAGCCGGGCCCGCCCATCGTGCACAGCACCGCGAACGACATCACGAGGTCGAGCATGGCGGCAAGCATGCCGCCCTGCACTGTGCCGAGCAGATTGCAGAACTCCGGCTTCGCCTCGAACGCGATGGTGATGCGGCCCGTACCCGGATCGCAGGTGACCGGATCGGCGCCGAGCAGGGTCGCGATCGGATTGGTCGCGTAGGTCTGCCGGATCCAGTCGAGCGCCTCGTCCTCGGCGGTGCTCATCCGCGCGGTCTCCCAGCCAGAAGCGAATAGTGATTAGCACGTAGGGCGGATTAGCGAAGCGCAATCCGCCGTTCTTGAAAAGGCGGGTTACTCACGGCGTCTGCACGAATCGCCGCGCGATCGGCCCCCATTTGGCGATTTCGCTCGCCATGAAGCGCGTCATCTCCTCCGGCGTCATCGGCTCGCTCACGATGGCGTCCTGCGCGAGCCGCTTGCGCACGTCCGGAAGCGCGAGCGCCTCGATCACCGCGCGGTTGAGCTTGCGCACGATCTCGTCCGGCACGCCGGCGGGGCCGGAGAGCGCGAACCAGGTGTGGACGACGAGATCGTCGTAGCCGAGCTCGGCCAGCGTCGGGACCTCGGGGAATTCGGCGACGCGCGCCTTCGACGACACCGCGATCGGCAAGACCTTGCCGGCGCGGATCTGGCCGAGCGCCGAGCTCCAGGTCATCGAGCCGAACGGCACGTTGCCGGCCACGACGTCGAACATCGCTTGCGCGGCGCCCTTGTGCGGAATGTGCTGGAGCTTGATGCCGGCCTTCTGCGCGAAATATTCGACCAGCAGATGCCCGAGCGTGCCGACGCCGGGCGACACGTAGTCGAGCGTCTTTTCGCGCGCGAGCGCCACCAATTCCTTGAGCGAGCGCGCGGGCAGCGCCGGATTGATGACGAAGACGTTGGGCGGCCCGCCGATATAGGCGATGTGCGTGAAGTCGCGCATGGAATCGAAGCCCGGATCCCGGCTCGCCGCCGGCGCGATCGCGTGATAGGCGATGCTCGAGGTGACGAAGGTGTAGCCGTCGGGTTCGGCGTGCGCGACGGTCTGCGCGCCGATCAGTCCGCCGCCGCCGGCGCGGTTGTCGACATAGAAGCGCTCCTTGAACAGCACGCCGAGCTGATCGGCGAGAAGGCGGGCGAACAGGTCGGCCGCGCCGCCCGGCGTCGACGGCGCCACGATGCGCACCGGCCGGTTCGGCCATTCGGCCGCCGTTGCGGGCGCGACCAGCGCCGCGAGCGCCACCGCAGTCGCGCACAGCCGCACCTTGACCGATCGCATCGCTTCGCGCCGTATTGCCCGGCTCATGCGCTAGAACTTGATCATGTCCAGGCGGGTCAGCGTCACCTGCGGACCGATGCGGGCGGCGTTGGCGAGGTGCCAGGCGGTATAGAGTTCGGGCCACGCGTCGTCGCCCGACATGCCATCGACCGGCACGATGACCTTGAAGCCGCGCAAGGCCGCCGCGCCGCCGGTATGCAGCACCGAGGTATGCGCCTGCGTGCCGAGCGCGATCACCGTGGTGATGCCGCGCTCCTTGAGCATCTTCTCGAGGTCGCTGTTGATGAACTTGTCCGGGCCGAGCGGCGGCAGCACCGGCTCGCCGGCGGCGGGGGTGAGCTCCTTGAGGATATCGGCGGCGGTCGAGCCCGGCACCGCGACGCTGTAGACGAGGAAGGCGCCTTTGGCGCGCGCATCGGCGACCAGCGCCTGCACCTTGGGGACCGAGTTGGCGCAGCGCAGCCGCCGCTGCGGTGTGCAGGTCTGCGTGGTGAAATCCATCACCAGGAGCGCGGTCTCCTTCGCGGCGAGCATGACCGGCTTGAGCGCGGGCGCAGGGGGCGGCTTGACGGTGGCCCACTCCTCGATGACGGCCTGCGCCTTTGTCCCAGGTACGATCGGCACGGCGACAAGTCCGACAAACATGATAGTGGCGAAACAAATCAAGCGCATGGCGTGCTCTCCTGCCGCAACGCGCGGCGATGCCGCCAGCCTGCCACGCGGAAGCAACCGTCCCAACGAAATTTGCTGATAGCCCTATTAACTGTGAGTTATACAACCAAAATCATATCTTCCCACAGATTGTAATTGTAATATATATGTCACAATTCTTTCTTGAGGGAGTCGAAGACGTGGCCAAGAGAAGTCCATTGCCAATCGACGTACTGGTTGGACAAAACATCCGGATTTGCAGACTGCAAAAGGGGCTGTCGCAGGGGGAACTCGGACGCCGGATCGGCGTCACTTTCCAGCAGATTCAGAAATATGAAAAAGGCGCCAACCGCGTCGGCGCGAGCCGCCTGACGCAGATCGCCGATGTGCTCACCGTGCCCATTCCGACGCTGTTCGACGGCGCTCCGACCGCGAACGCCCACCACCCGCCCGAGCAATCGCCGCGCTCGCTCCTCGCCAAGCCGCACTCGCTACGGCTGCTGCAAGGTTTCGATCGCATCGAGAACGACGCAACGCGCCTCGCCGTGCTGCACCTCGTCGAAAGCCTGGTGCATACGCCGACCCGCGCGAGCAGGCGCGAAGCCGCGCATCGGCGACGGGCGTAAGAGCAGGAATCAGGGATCAGTTGTAGGTTGGGTCGAACACTTGCGACTCGCTGCGCTCGACCCAACCTACGAGCTGATACTCAGTTCGCCGCCGCGCGGGCCGAAGCGCCGCCCTGCACCAGCACCGGGCGGGCCATTGCCACCCCCTCGTCGCGCACGAAAATCCGCTGCAAGGTCTGACGCTCGATCGGCTTTTGCAGCACCGGGACATGCGCGAAGCGCTCCTCGATGCTTTCCGCCGCGTAGCCGGTGACGAAAATGAAGGGAACGCCGCGGCCGGCAAGCTCGTCGGCGACCGAATAGACCACCTCGCCGTCGAGATTGATGTCGAGCACGGCGGCGTCGATGCGGTTCTCGCTGAGCGCCGCCATGGCGTCGGCGGTGCGGCTGAACGGGCCGACCACTGAAAATCCGAGCTCGGCCAGCGATTCGGCTTCCACCATCGCGACCAAAGCCTCGTCTTCGACGATCATGACGCGGTTGCCGGCGACGGTGAATTTCGGCTCGGCGGCGACATGATCCTTGTCGGGCGCGCGGCGCGCCTTGGCCCGATCCGACGATTCGATCTGATCGGTGCGCGGAATCGTCAGCACGCAACGCAATCCTGACGGATGCCACGTGAATGCGGCCTGTCCGCCGAGCTGGCCTTCGATGCTCGCGACGATGATGCGGGTGCCGAAGCCGGTCTTCGCGGGCTTTTCCGCGGGCGGGCCGCCGAACTCGTCCCAGTGCAGCACGAGGCCGCCGGGCACGATCTCCCACGTCACCTTCACCTGGCCCGATATCGAGGAGAGCGCGCCGTATTTGGCGGCGTTGGTGGCAAGTTCGTGCAGGGCGAGCGCCAGCGTCTGCGCGGATGAGGGCTGCAACGACACCACCGGGCCCGAGGCGACGATCTTCTCTCCGCTCCGGTACGGCGCCAGTTCTTCGTCGACAAGACCGGCGAGATCGGCGCCCTGCCAGCGCGACTGGGACAGCACGGTGTGCGCGCGCGAGAGCGCCGTGATGCGTCCTTCGACCGCCGACACATAGGCCGATACGCTGCCCGCCCGCGTGAGCCGCACGATCGACTGCACCAGCGCGAGGGCGTTCTTGGCGCGATGATCGACCTCGCGCGAAAGCAGCGCCTGGCGCTCCTCCGCCTCCTTGCGATCGGTGATGTCGACGGTCACTCCGCTCACGCGCACGATGCGCCTGGCGTTGTCGAAGCTCGGCGCCGCCGTCCCGAGACACCAGCGAACCTCGCCGTTGGGGCGGCACACGCGGAATTCGCTCTGCACCGACTGGTGGTCGATGAGGACGCGCTCCATCGCCTGCTGCAGCTTTTCCCAATCTTCCTGATGGATGAGCGCCCTGATGTTCTCCGCCGTCACCGAGAAGCGCTTCGGCTCGACGCCGAAGATGCGATACTGCCCCTCGTCCCACAGGCAGTCGCCATTGAGCTTGTCCCAGTCCCAGGAACCCATGTTGCCGGCGACGAGCGCGAGGCTGCGGCGCTGCTCGCTTTCCGTCAGACGGGTGTTGGATGCCTCGAGCTCCGCCGTGCGCGCGGCGACGCGCTCCTCGAGCTCCGTATTGAGACGCTCGAGCTCCCGGGTCTTGCGATAGAGCTCGGCGAAGACCTTGACCTTGGCGCGCAGCACCTCGGGCACAACGGGGACCGGCACGTAATCGACCGCGCCCATCTCATAGCCGCGCAGGCGATCCATGTCGCTCAGATGGATCGCCGAGATGAAGATCATCGCGGTCTTCTGAAAGCGCGGGTGCTCCCGGATCATGGCGGCCAACTGGAAGCCGTCGAGATCGGGCATGCACACGTCGACCAGGATGACGGCGATCTCGGAGCGCAGGAGGTGCTCGAGACCCTCCCGCCCCGACGATGCCTTGATCAGATTCTCCCCGAGGTCGCGCAGGATGACCTCGTAGCTCAGAAGCTTGGCCGGCTGATCGTCGACCAGCAGGATGTTGACTTTTTCCTGTTCGGTCATGTCAGCGCCTCGCCCTAGCGATGGAGCCACATCCGCAGCGCGGATAGCAGCTGCTCGGTGTTGACCGGCTTCGCCAGATAGTCGGACGCGCCGGCCTCCAGGCATTTCTCACGATCACCCTTCATGGCCTTTGCCGTCAAGGCGATGATCGGCAGGCGCCGGAAAAGTGGTTTCTCGCGTATGACCTCGATCGTTTGATAGCCATCCATTTCGGGCATCATGATGTCCATCAGGACGATGGCGAGGTCCGGGGTCGATTCGATCAGGTCGATCGCCTCCTTGCCGGTGGTGGCGGCGAGCACGATCATGCCGCGCCGTTCCAGCACGCTGGAGAGCGCGAAGATGTTGCGGGCGTCGTCGTCGACGAGCAGCGCCGTGCGTCCGACGAGATCCTCGTCCGAGCTGTTGAGCCGCTCCAGCATGCGCTGTTTCTCGACCGGCAGGTCGGTGACGACGCGATGCAGGAAGAGCGCCGTCTCGTCGAGCAGCCGCTCCGGCGATTCCACGCCCTTGACCACGATGCTGCGCGCCATGGTGTGCAGCTGGGCATCCTCCTCGGCCGAGAGCTCGCGGCCGGTGAAGACGACCACCGGGACTTCCGACAAGGCGTTGTCCTCGCGGATGCGCTCCAGCACCTCGAAGCCGGTCATGTCGGGCAGCCGCAGATCGAGCACGACGCAGTCGCACGGCTGCTCGCGCAGGGTGGCGAGCGCCTCCCCGCCCGTGCCGGCGGCGACGATCTCGATGTCGTCATGGCCGAGCAGCTCGGCGATGCTCATCTGCTCGGCGGCGTTGTCCTCCACCACGAGCAGACGCTTGCGGCGCGGCTGCGCGTATTCCTTGATGCGCGCAAGCGCGGCCTCGACGCCCTCGGTGGTGGTCGGCTTGGTCACGAACGAGAAGGCGCCGCGCGCGAGCGCGTGCTGACGATCTTCGTCGAGCGTGATGATCTGCACCGGGATGTGCCGCGTCAGCGGGTTCTGCTTGAGCTGGCTGAGCACCGTCCAGCCCAGCATGTCGGGCAGGAACACGTCGAGCGACACCGCGGTCGGCTGGAACTGCTTGGCGAGGTCGAGCGCGTCGGCCCCGCGCATGGCGACCAGCACCTTGAATCCCTTGTCGCGCGACAGATCCATGATCACGCGCGCATAGTGCGGATCGTCCTCGACGATGAGCAGGATCGTGTCGCCCGGCTCGATGTTGAGCCGGTCGTCGGGAATCTGCTCGGTGACGCGCTCGGGCGCGATCGACGGCAGCACCGCCGGGGCCTGCGACGCCCGCGATGCGCCGTCGTGCGCCATGCGGATCGCGCTCGTCGGACCGACATACTTTGTCGGCAGGTAGAGCGTGAAGGTGCTGCCCTTGGTCGGTGCGCTGCGCAGCTGGATTTCGCCGCCGAGCAGGTTCGACAGCTCGCGGCTGATGGCGAGACCGAGGCCGGTGCCGCCGTATTTGCGGCTGGTGCTGGCGTCGGCCTGCTGGAACGCCTCGAAGATGATCTTCTGTTTCTCCAGCGGGATGCCGATGCCGGTGTCCGACACCTCGAACGCGACCACGCCCGGCGCCTGGTTGAGCACCGGATGGTCGGGCGACCAGCCGCCCACCGCGGCCGAGATGCTCAGCCGCACGCCGCCGTGCTCGGTGAACTTGAAGGCGTTCGACAGGCGGGCGAGATGCGGATCCATCTCGGTGTCGAACGAGAGCTGCTTGGTATGTGCCTCGATGCGGAACGGACGACCGACCGCGTCGAGGAGATTGGCGAGGAACACCTCTTCGGCGTCCACCGTGACGGTGCCGGATTCGATCTTGGACAGGTCGAGAATGTCGCTGATCAGGTTGAGCAGGTCGGTGCCGGCGCCGTGGATGGTGCGCGCGAACTCGACCTGCTTCTCCGACAGGTTGTCGTCGGGGTTGTCCGCGAGCTGCTGGCCGAGGATGAGGATCGAGTTGAGCGGCGTGCGCAGCTCGTGCGACATGTTGGCGAGGAATTCCGACTTGTACTTCGACGTGAGCGCAAGCTCGGAGGCCTTTTCCTCGAGGGCGCGGCGGGCCTGCTCGATTTCCTGGTTCTTGCGCTCCACTTCGACGTTGCGCTCGGCGAGCTGCTGCGCCTTCTGCTCGAGCTGCTCGTTGGTCTGCTGCAGCTCCTTCTGCTGCGCCTGCAGGTCGCCGGCGAGCTTCTGCGACTGCTTGAGCAGGCCTTCGGTCTGCATCGTGGCCTCGATCGAGTTGACCACGATGCCGATGCCGGTGGTGAGCTGCTCGAGGAACGTCACCTGCAGGGTCGTGAACGCCGTCACCGAAGCAAGCTCGATCACCGCCTTGACCTGGTTCTCGAACAGGACCGGGAGCACGATGACGTTCTGCGGCACCACCTTGAACAGCGCCGAGCCGATCGGGACGGCGTGCGTCGGCAGCTCCGTGATCAGGATGCGGCGCTTGTCGGACGCGCACTGGCCGATCAGGCCGTCGCCGATCTTGATCTGCTGCGGATGCCCGCCCGTGGCGTCGTCCGCGTAGGCGGCGAGCAGGCGCAGGACGGGTGAGTCCTCGCTCTCCACTTGATAGATGACGCCGAGCTGGGCGTTGACCAGCGGCGTGAGCTCGGTGAGGAGGAGCCGGCCGACGGTCGAGAGGTCGCGCTGGCCCTGCAACATGTTGGTGAACTTGGCGAGGTTGGTCTTGAGCCAGTCCTGCTCCGTGTTGCGGTCGGTGGTGAGCCGCAGGTTGTCGATCATCGTATTGATGTTGTCTTTGAGCTCGGCCACCTCGCCGCGCGCATCGACCTGAATCGAACGGGTGAGGTCGCCCTTGGTCACGGCGGTCGCCACCTCGGCGATCGCGCGCACCTGCGTGGTGAGGTTCGCGGCCAACAGGTTCACGTTGCCGGTGAGGTCCTTCCAGGTGCCGGCGGCGCCGGGCACGTTGGCTTGGCCGCCCAGACGGCCTTCGACGCCCACCTCGCGGGCGACGGTCGTCACCTGATCCGCGAAGGTCGCGAGCGTATCGGTCATGTTGTTGATCGTCTCGGCGAGCGCCGCGACCTCGCCCTTCGATTTCACCGTCAGGTTCTGCTTGAGGTCGCCGTTCGCGACCGCGGTCACCACCTTCACGATGCCGCGCACCTGCTCGGTGAGGTTGGCCGCCATGACGTTCACGGTGTCGGTGAGGTCCTTCCAGGTGCCGGCGACGCCAGGCACCTCGGCCTGGCCGCCGAGCTTGCCTTCGGTGCCCACTTCGCGCGCGACGCGCGTCACTTCCGACGCGAAGGCGTTGAGCTGGTCCACCATGGTGTTGATGGTGTTCTTGAGCTCGAGGATCTCGCCGCGCACGTCGACGGTGATCTTGCGCGAAAGGTCGCCGCGGGCGACCGCGGTCGTCACCTCGGCGATGTTGCGCACCTGCGTGGTGAGGTTCGCGGCAAGCAGGTTCACGTTGTCGGTCAGGTCTTTCCAGGTGCCGGCGACGCCCGGCACCACCGCCTGGCCGCCGAGGCGGCCGTCGGTGCCGACCTCGCGCGCGACGCGCGTCACTTCGGCCGCGAAGGAGCGCAGCTGCTCCACCATGGTGTTGAGCGTTTCTTTCAGCAGCAGCACCTCGCCGCGCACGTCCACGGTGATCTTCTTCGACAGGTCGCCGCTCGCGATGGCGGTCGCCACCTCGGCGATGTTGCGCACCTGCGCCGTGAGGTTCGACGCCATGAAGTTCACGTTGTCGGTGAGGTCCTTCCAGGTGCCGGCGACTTCGGGCACCTGCGCCTGGCCGCCGAGCTTGCCTTCGGTGCCGACTTCGCGCGCGACGCGCGCCACTTCGGAGGCGAAGGCGTTGAGCTGGTCCACCATGGTGTTGATGGTGTTCTTGAGCTCGAGAATTTCGCCCTTCACGTCCACGGTGATCTTGCGCGAGAGGTCGCCGCGGGCGACGGCGGTCGTCACCTCGGCGATGTTGCGCACCTGCGCCGTGAGGTTGCCGGCCATCGAGTTGACCGAGTCGGTCAGGTCCTTCCAGGTGCCGGCGACGCCCGGCACCTGCGCCTGGCCGCCGAGCTTGCCTTCGGTGCCGACCTCGCGCGCGACGCGCGTCACTTCGGCGGCGAACGCGTTGAGCTG
>WNFF01009311.1_pt1 | contig 10631 bp, 14 predicted proteins | sample 5400441 | NCBI WGS metagenome assembly WNFF01 (sample SAMN13153345, study PRJNA577476) | soil metagenome | isolation source: 120 cm saprolite under Douglas fir tree site 2 hole 3 replicate 1 | place: USA:California | collected 2015-04-18
AGCCGGAATCATTTGCACCGGCATTCGAGCTGCTGTGGATTTTCACATCGGTCACAGTCACGAACACGTGGCTGTAAGGACCGCTGGGCGCAGAACAAGTGGGCGGATCGCTGACCGAGGTATTCACGAATCCAGTCGGGGAACTCGGGGAACTGCTTCCCCCTCCGCTACAACCGACGAGTACGAGGACAATTGCAACTAAGGTCACACCGAGCGTCACCAGAACAGAACGAGTCATTGATACCCCCAAGATTAGGAGAATGATGAAAGGCTAAACGAAGCAGGCGCCACTGCCGAATGGTGAGAGTATCTCCCGGTCAGAGTGCAGCGCGGAAGGTTACTTAAGTGTTGGACTACACGGCTCGATCCGGGGCATATGGGAAAGCGTGACGACACACGCGCATAATGTTGCGAATCCCGTTCTACTCTTCGGCTGGACTGGCTACTTTGGCGGCGGTGCTGGTCACCACCAGCGCGCCTCGATATAACCGGTGAATTTCTTCAGCCGCCATGGTTCTGAGCTGCCGAACGTGTTCGCGTAGGCATCTGAAGCTCGGCCAGGACAGATTCTAGCTCTTTAGAGTCTTTTGTTTCCGAAGTTTTGGCGCAGTTCGTGGATACGATTTTCGACGGCGGAAGCAAGTACAGCACTGGACTGATGCCACAATCTAACGGTCGTTCGATACACTACATCCTGTATTTTCCGGAGCACCTCGTCAAAAAAATGCCCGCCTGTAAAAATAACGCCTGCCTGTAGAAAGTAGGATTGAAAGTTTGGGCAACAACGCTGGCGCAAAACTTTCATTGGCACATAGGTAACTCGATTATCCGATCCACCACTCTACGGACTCGGAACCGAGGCTTGGATTTGGCTCGAGTGGCCACTTTCTACCCCGCTCGAATCAACGGCAGTAGTCACGTAATAGTAGATCTGTCCGGCCTGGACAGAGCTGTCGGTGTAGGTAGTGCTCGCATCGAGTGCTGAATTGATTTTCGTATAAGGTCCCCCGGATTGACTCCCTCTGTAGACGTTGTAGCCCACAACGGTGGAAGTCTCGTTCCAGGAAAGATCCACGCTGTGCTGCGGCGGCGCGGCTCCACTTCCGGTCAAGGTCTCGGCGGCAGAGTTCGAGGCATTGCTTGTAAACGAACCGGTCGCCGAAGCGCTACCGGACACTTGTGGGGCGAACGTCAGTGTGAACGGCACGCTTTGCCCCGCTGCGATCGTAAGCGGGAAGGTGATTCCGCTTAGCGAGAACTCTGCGTTACTCACAGCGGCAGAGGATAGCGTAACACTCGATCCGATGGCACTCAGCGTGCTCGCCTGAGTCTTGCTGGTCCCGACGGTTACACTGCCAAAGTCGGTCGACGTCGGCGTAACGGCCAACTGGCCCTGTGCCATCCCTGTGCCGACTAGAGATATCGTCATCGTCGAGTTCGAAGCATTGGAGCCGATGGAGATGCTGCCACTTGCGCTTCCCCCCGACTGGGGAGCGAATGTCGTACCGAAGGTCACACTCTGACCCGCCGCCAGAGTGAGCGGCAAGCTCAGACCACTGATGCTGAACCCGATTCCTACAACCGTCGCCTGAGAAAGGGTGACACTGGAACCTCCAGTATTAGTGACCGCTTCGAAGAGAGTATTGGTGCTGCTGACCTGAACGCTGCCAAAACTCAGACTACTAGGATTGGCTACAAGCTGGCCTGGGGTTGTGCTAGCCGTCGACAGAATCGTACCTGAGCCTGACAGAGGAACCGTGGTGGTTGTGCTGTTCGAACCATTATGTTTCCCGTTGGTGCCGTGAAGTATGGCAGTCGAACTCACCAAGGAGAGACTGCCACTTACGCTGCCACTGGACTTTGGAGCGAAAGTGACGCTGAAACTCGCGCTTTGCCCGACTGCCAGGGTCAGTGGCAGGGCCGGACCGCTCAGGGTGAACCCTGACCCGGTCATGGCTGCCTGAGAAATCGTCAGATTCGATCCTCCGGAATTGCCCAGGGCGAGCGACTGCGTCGCACCGCTACCTACTGGCACACCGCCGAAGCTTATGCTCAAGGGGTTGACTGTTAGCTGGGCGGTGGATACTTCCGAGTACAGAAGAATGTTCAGCAGAACCAGTCCGCAGCCGATTACTCTCCATGGCAAAGCAGGACGTCTCACAGCGTAGCCTTTTTTGCACCGTGCTAACGCTGCACGGGCCGGGGGATATGGAGCAACTGCACCGTCCCTGCTGAGCGCGAAGGGTTCTCGCGGCTCAGGGTAGTGAAAGGTGCAGCATTTGCAGTCTTCCCCGAATATCCGGAGATCGAAAGGTCACAAAAGGGAATGTTGAGGTGTTTGTTGGTCAGTACGTGGGCGCCCGTTCGGGCAACTTTTTGGTGATTACTCCAGGAGCCTGCAGCCACCGAAAATAGCGGGCTGTGAGGATTGTAAGGGCACCCAACTGATTGGACAGGAATGAATTTTAAACTTTCTAAACCTTCTTAACAATTTTGGGGAGAAAGCACGATGCCAATCCTAAGAACCCGGCTCAGCCGAAGAGAGGAAGCGGAAGACCGCAGGTACCTGGGAGAAATGGATCATGAAGGTGTCGACGTCGAGATTCCGGACGATTCGCCGGAATGTGCTCCGGCCTTGGACATCTCGGTGATCGGAGGCACCGAGTCGCTGATTTTCAATTTGCCCTCGGGTCTCCCCGGCTACGCCATCGCTCTGCGCACGAGTGCGAAATCACGACCAGCGTCGATGACCAAATTGTACTCGCATGTTTTGATCTCGGAGGACCAATCTGTAGGCTTGGCCAGTGCCAGTTTCCCAAATCGGAAGTACTGAATGACCGCTTCCCGCTTAAGTTCCATCGCTGCGGCCACATGATTGAGGGTGTGATCCTGGCCACCGGTCTTGAACCGATTCCAAAGGAATACGTCCAGGCCATGACCGTACCGGTCAAACTGACATTCGAGGATCAGTTTGGGAACGAAATCAGCGCCGAAAAGGAACTGTCCGTGGATCGCTCGACGAAACCGAGCCGCGATTGGTGCGCCCAACCAGTATCTATGACTTAGATGGAGTTGGTGCGACAAGTGAACCCGGCGTCAGCAGAGTGCCCGACCCTGCTGCCGAGTTGCTCAAAAACCGGCTCCTTCAGCGAATTCCAAGCAGCACGGCGATGTATTGGCGCACCCTCGTGAGCAGCGCTGGCTCGGCCTTGGAATGAAATTGTGCGTGGCGGCCTGCCCAGTCCAGGCTTTTGAGCTGGTCGACTAGGACAGCACCTTCTACGTTATCGACTTTGATGGGCAGCGCGAATGGGTATGGTTTGCGCTTGCTCGTCAAGAGACAAACTACCGCCAGCCCGCTGGCTTGGTTATAGCGCTGATCGGTCAGCACCAGTGCCGGTCTCCGCTTGGCCTGTTCGTGGCCAACCTTGGGGTCAAAGTTGATGAATACGATGTCCCCGGCTTGGGGAACATACGCCGTCACCATTCAACCCTTTCCCTTCCTACTTCTGGACCCGTAGAAATCTCGGGGTATCGATTATCGCGGGTAATCTGAGAAACGAGGTGAGCTAGGGTGGGTATTTTGGTGGCCCGGCGCAGCGCAATCTGACCCTCCCCGGCTTCGATTTCCAGGAAATCACCTTCCTTGAGGCGGGCCTCCTCGATGATCGGCTTCGGGATACGCACTGCCAGGCTATTGCCCCACTTGACCATCTGTGCCTTCATAACCTTGCTCCTTCTCTAACCATCCTGATACGCAGTATGCACACTAGTATATACATTGTCTATACTAGACGTGAGCGGTCGCGGGATAAGAAGCATGCTATGTGTGCTCACTTTACAATGTCGCGAACGGTTGCGAGATGCACGTACAATACTGCCGTTTTCAAGGTCACAAAGGAAATTCCGGTTAAAACCGTCGGTGGGGGATTACATGAAATCCCAGCGCCTTCTCGGGCTGCCCGGAATCACGGCAGTCTGTTTGCTCCTGATTTTTGTTTCGCTCACGCCGTCCCCGCTTGCCGCGCGGGACAGCCGTTCCAGCATCAAGGACTTTCAGCATGTCTTCCTCATCATGATGGAGAACACGGGCTTCGACACCCTGATTGGTAACCCGAACACCCCATAAGACAACGTCGCTCTGCCAAACTTGGGATCGTGCGCCGGAGTTCTATACGTGTGCTTGTTCGAGACGCTTCAGGGTCGGCAACCCCTTAATGGATTTCCCAGCCTTTTTTTGCGCGACACGTATCTCATAGAGACTTTGCAAGTTGAGCCAGAATTCGGCGGTCGTGCCCAAGAAGTGGGCGAGGCGCAGGGCTGTGTCGCCAGTGATGGCGCGCCTTCCATTCAAGATCTCAGTGACGCGGTTGGTCGGAACATCGAGCTGCCGCGCAAGCTCCGCGGCGCTCATGCCCAGTTCCTTCAGTTCTTCGGCCAGATGTTCGCCAGGGTGAATAGCGTTAAGAGCCATGATGTTTCTCCTAATGGTAATCAACAATCTCCACGTTGGATGGGCCGGGCGTTTCTTCGGGCCATTCAAAGCAAATCCGCCACTGGTCATTGATGCGGATGCTGTATTGGCCCTTTCGGTCCCCTCTCAGCGCTTCAAAACGGTTGCCGGGCAATACGGCAAGGTCTTTAAGCACGACGGACGCCTCTAGTCGGTCTAGCTTCAGGCGGGCGGCACGTTCGATTCCAGAGAACGCCTTTACCCGTTTACCGGAGGCGAAGTCCCTGGTCCGCTTGTCCCGGTAGCTAACGATCATGATCCAGCATAGCTATGGTTACGCGTTACGTCAAGCGTAACTGTTTTGGAAGATCGACCACTTAGATCGCAGCGGCGGCTGGCAGTTGCAAGCCTGAATCGTCTCGCCTGGCCGCGGCGCATCTACCGCATCCTATATCGCAGCAATCAACAACTCAGCAATGTCATGGGCATTGTCATGAGGTGACGACAGACGGGGAAGACGATAGCGTACGTTCAGCATCAGGAGTGACTCGGCCAATACCTCACGTCCGGCGACCGGGCTAGGAGATGCCACGGCGACAGAAGCAGCAATTGCTCGATGCGCGGAATCCTTAATTCCGAGATTCCGAAACGAAGTCTTCGGCCGAAAAGCTTCGCAGGCAGGGAAGCCTCGCATTCCTGATGCATGTTCGAAAGGATATGCGCCATGTCCAAAGAAGTGACTTCCGTTGAATCTCTGGCTTTTCTTCCGCACGCCATCGAACCCCACTGGGACAATGTCTGGGCTCGGCGCTTGGCTGGATTCCCGGTCAATATTGTCTACGGCACAAGGATTGAGGGCGCTGGACGGGCGTACGCTACCTACGTTTTCGATCCCGGAACGTTCGTCGAAAACGAACGCTCCAGGCAAATGAGGTATTGCTCGAGCATCGAGAGTGACTTCTCTCTCCTTGTAGTCCTCCATCGGGAGGGCAGGATTGAGACTTTCAAGTACCACGGATCAGAGCTGATCTGCGAAGCGTGCGCGCCAGATTTCCGCACGGCTATGATTCACACAACTGCAGGTGGGTTAGCACCGGGCGAACCTGGTCATTGTCTCTGAGGATCCAGATTGCCTCCAGCTGCATGCGGGGCCGTCTTCAGTTTTCCGCCGCACCGGAGTGGTTTGAAGTTGGGCGCTTTGGCCACGGAGATTTCCGCTTGAGGTTCTGGAACGGATTCGGAAGTGCCCTTGGAAAAAACAGCTCCATCCTCGCACGAGTCCAAATCTCGGATTTTCAGTTCTCAGCGTGAGTACTGCATCACTCGATTTCTTGTTTGAACTGCGGCCCGGAGTTGTTGGACACCCTAGATTGCGCCATAATTCGCTGGCCGTGTGGCCGGTGTCCGGCAGAGAGGCGGGGGGAGTGGGAAAACGCCGAGATCCCCGAATCGAAGCAAGATTGCAGGTCCGAATTGCGGGGATCGATGCCAATGGACGTCCTCTGTTACAGATGGTTACCACGCGCAACATTAGCCGGCAGGGGGCCTTGTTGGAAGGCATACAAAGCACGTTCAAGGCGGGGGAGATCATCTCCCAGAGCTACAAGAACAACAAGGCCAGGTTTCGGGTGAGCTGGGCAGGCGAGCCGGGTACGGACCGAGCGAGTCAAATTGGTGTGCAGAGCATCGACCCGGCGAAGTGCATTTGGGACCCGGCGATTCTGCCACCGGCGACTGCCGACAAATACAGCGCACCAGCCAGAGAACGGCGACTGCACGCACGGGTGCCGTGCAGATTGGGAGCAGAGCTGTATATGCAGGACTCGCAAGGGCCGGTGCGGGTGTCTGTAACCGACATCAGTGTCGGCGGATGTTTTGTCGCAATGCCCACCCTACCCCCGGACAAGGGTCGGCTGAAGCTCATAGTTTGGGCAGACGATGCCAAGCTAGCCATCCAGGGCGTCGTAGCTAGTCGGCGTCCCGGCTTTGGCATCTCCATCAAGTTCACGGAGATGACTGAGGAAGTGCGAGAGCAGCTGCACCGTTTTATCCAGTCACACTTGGTTGTTCGCAGCAGGTAGCAATACACCGCCCGGCCACTTCAAGCAGCGGTTTTCTTCTGACAGGTGACCGAAGGTGATAGCTGTGAACAGATGGCCGAAAGTCTGGATTGGGGCGAGATCCACCTCGCGTAAGCGTTCTCCTTGTGATTGTGATGCATTGGAGGGTTATGCCCGGGAAATATATCGTGGTGATCTTATTCCCGGCAGTTCAGGAGCAATCCGGCCGGGGATTCGAGAGCTGACTAAGGCACCGTTTCCGGACTGCGCTGTCTAACGCGGCCGGGGCTGATTCCGGCTCGCTGGCTGCTGTCTTTCCTGCATGTGCTGCCGCTGCTCGACGTGTCTTTGTTCCAATTGCTGTGTCTGTTGCTGGTGCTGTTTCTCTACCTGCTGCTTTCTAGCTTCATCGGCGTTCTGTCGCGCTATCCTCTGATGATCCCGCTCCTGCTTCTGCTCGAGTTGTTGGTGATCCCGGTTCTGCCTGGCAGCCAACTTCTCCTGCTGTTGCTGGTATTTCTGATCCAGCTTCGGGTTGCCAGTGTTTGGAGCACCCGGTCGTTCGTGGACTGGAAGGTCGTTAGGATGGACTACATTTCCGGGTCGAGGGACACTGGTATATGGCGCTCCTGCCTCTCTGGCGCGTACGACACCGCCGCCGTTGAATTCTCCGGGTCGGGCACTGGCCGCAACCGCAGGCCTGCCATGGTTCATTGACGCCCGTTGCTCCGGGTTGGCTCGCGCCGCCGCGATGTGCTGAGTTTGAGAGGCTACCGGCGGGACATGTCTCTCACGCTCCACGGCTTCCTGTTCAACGGTCGGACGCACATTGATCCCACCGTTGCCGCCGTTGTAGCTGACGCGATTCACAGTAGTGTTGTTGATAACCGTTGTGTTGTAAACGTTGTGGATGTTGGTGATGTTCACGTTGTTCACCGAGCGGTTATAGAAAAAACGGCCGTTGTCCCAACGCCCGCCTTGGTAGCCGTTTCCAAAGTATCCAAAACCATAGTTAATCCCGCCGTAGAAACCGACTCGCGGTCCCCAATAGCCTTCATGGAAGAGAAATCGGTCGCCACCCCAACCCCAATAGCCCGGAGTCCAGAAGAACCCGGGTTCCGGCGCCAGCACCCATGTACCGGGCACCCAGTAGTAATCACTGTAATCGTAGTCATAGGCCCAGTAGCCGGGTGTCCAGATATAGCCCTCGGCGGGGCAAAGGGGCTGCTCATACACCGGAAGGGCCGGTGGGCCGATCCTGATCGATATGCCCACCTGGGCAAACGATGCCGCGGACACGGCCAATACCGCAAGTGCGAACAACAGAGAACGACCGGCGGAGATGATGCGCATTGTCTTTCCTCTTGCCCACTAATCCTTCGCTCGCCCCGCTGCTGCTGTGGCGCCTTGTCTGGATTAGGGGCGACTTTCCCGGCCCAAACCGACCAACATGGTTGCGAAACTCCAGTTCAGGGTCGCTCACTAACTGAGCCTCGGGCGGGACTCTTTCGGTTCAAAGCTCACATTAGTCGGTTTCTGTTTGCCCGCAGCACATCTCTTGCCGAGCGGATTGTCAAATAGGAACCCCACTACCCTCGGACCCGGAAATTTCATTGTATCTTGGCGTACTCCGCCTTGGCTTCCTGCAGGATCGGGATGTCGAGGTCGGCGTCTTTCCAGGGGCGAAGAAGTCTCCGACGGGCCAGGAGCCGCAATCGTTCGATGCACGGAATCTTTGGTTCCGCCGAAAGGCCTCGCAAGGAAGTTCGGTACGTGAAGAGCGGCCGCCCCCTCCCGCCGACCTCCTCTGTAGGGTAGGTGCGGCACATCAGGACCCCGGTACAACGCTGCTCTTGCGCATCAGCCACGAGTTTGGAAAATCGGTAGAACGGCCTACGCGATCTCGGCCTAAGTTGGCCTTGGGCGGAACAGCCGAGGGATGCGTAGTGCGAGGCGCTAACTTCCGTGTATCAGGAGATAAACATGTTGACGAAGCTTGCGAGAATGACTGCCATAGGCCTGCTGCTTTGGCTGCCAGGAACAGTTCCCAGCGCCACGGCTCAGAGTGCAGCCAACCATGTCACGTTTAGTCAGTTGAAATATGTCGGCACCACATCACTTTCGAGCTCAGCCGCTGCCTCTGTTAGTTCGGCTAGTTCGGCCGATCGATTCAGGATTGCCCCGCTCCCGAAACGTCCGACCGGACGGGCCCCCACGCGGTCGCTGCTGACCGTGCCGACGCCTCCTGGCAACAGGGTTGTGAATCGTGGTGCCTCTGTTAGATTTTCGGGGCTCAACACAGCCGATTCGGCGAGCGTTAATAGTAACTTTGTCGTCACGCCACCCGACCAGGGTCTTTGCGTGGGCAACGGTTTCGTTGTCGAGGCGGTGAATTTGGCTCTGTCTGTTTACAGCACATCGGGAAAGCTACTCAAGGGGCCGATTGCTCTCAACACGTTCGTTCCCTCCGATTTTTTTACGACTTTCTTCAGCGACCCGAGATGCTATTTCGACATTCCGACACAACGCTGGTTTGTCTCGGTTGCAAACGTTGTGGACTTCAACACCGGACGGAGCAATTTTTTCCTTGCAGTGAGCCAGACCAGTGACCCCAGGGGGTCCTACTTCATCTACTCCGTCGATACTACGGACGACGGCACCGGTGGCACCCCCAGCAACCCCGGCTGCCCCTGTTTCGGTGATCAGCCGCTCCTCGGGGCTGATAAAAACGGCATTTACATCAGCACCAACGAGTTCAACATATCCCTCATTTTTGGTGATCCCGCTGTTTTCAATGGTGCCCAGATCTATGCAATATCCAAGACCCTGCTTGAGCAGGGTACCCTGCCGACCGTTGTACATTTCAATCTGATGGGAAATTCACTCGCGGAAGGCACCGCCGCTTCGCTGCAACCAGCGACCTCTCCGAACTTTGAGGATTCGGGCGAGGATTCGGAGAGGAGGCGAACTGGCGTTGAGTACTTCCTCAGTTCGCTGGATTTCACGGCTACGCTAGACAATCGTATCGCAGTGTGGGCGATGACCAACACCATCTCCCTCAGGCAAAGCGCTCCGAGCCTCGCGCTGGCCCACGTCGTGATTCAGAGTGAGGTGTACGGCCAGCCTCCAGCCGCAACCCAGAAAGCGGGCCCGAATCCCCTGGGTGCCTCGCTAGATCCACCCCAACCCGAAGAGACTCTCGCTACCGATGACGATCGCATGCAGCAGGTAGTCTTCGCGGGCGGCCAGCTTTGGTCAGGACTGGCTACGATTGTCTCAGACGGGGCCAATGCCAACGCGGCGATTGCTTACTTCGTCGTTCGACCGAAATTCAACCAGGGAGTCCTTACCGCCAGTATCCAAGGACAAAACTACGTGTCGGTGAAGGAAAACTCGATTATGTACCCAGCGATCGGCGTGACCGCCGACGGCAAGGCGATAATGGCCTTCAGCCTGTCCGGACCCCGTTACTTCCCGAGTGCGGCTTTTGCTCATGTGAATCTGCTCCAGGGAGGTAGTGTCCACGTCGTCGCGGCGGGGGCCGCACCACAGGACGACTTATCAGGCTACCCGCAGTTCGGCGGGAATGGAGTCGCGCGCTGGGGTGACTATTCTGCTGCGGTGGCGGACGGAAGCTCCGAGTGGCTGGCTGCTGAGTACATCCCGGGAAACATAGACAGTACCGCGTTTCTTACCAACTGGGGTACCTTCGTCTACCGAGTTGGCTCAGAAGATGAGCAGTAGGAGGAACCCGTAGGAAACCGAACCGAGGCTGGCGCAATTCATGTGCTGGCCTCCCGTTCTCATGCACCATTAGGGGCCGGTTGCCAGCAGTGACTCTGAGATCCTGAATTCCTGCGCAAGGGTCAAGGATTTGTTCGGCCACGGCAAGGATCATCGTCCTCAGCGAGACGTCCACGATGCGGTTCGCAAGCCTGAAGCAAGCGAGATAGGTCACACAATCGCCATATATCCATGGGGACATAGCTAGGCCGGCCGTATCCGCTTCTGAGTGCCATCCGGCAGGAGCAAGCTCTTAAGGCTGTGTTCTAGGCATTCGTACGGAAGGCCGTAACCGCCTCGTCGTCACTTTCGTAGGACTTGAACACCGTGTGTAG
>WNFF01005210.1_pt1 | contig 10628 bp, 10 predicted proteins | sample 5400441 | NCBI WGS metagenome assembly WNFF01 (sample SAMN13153345, study PRJNA577476) | soil metagenome | isolation source: 120 cm saprolite under Douglas fir tree site 2 hole 3 replicate 1 | place: USA:California | collected 2015-04-18
AAGATGTATTCCCCGTTCGCGCCGGACTGCACGTCGCGTGTTGCGTGCGTGGCCTCGTTGATCAGGGTCACCGACGCGGCAGGCACAGCGCCGCCACTGGTGTCCATTACCGTGCCGCGGATGCGGCCGCCGGTGCTCTGCGCGCGCGCCAAGGGCGCCGCGAAGCAGAATGCCAACGCCAGAATTGTTAAAGATGCGATGCCGCGGCAACCTGTCGAACGCAGTTGCCGGAATCGTGCGTGAACCTTCATGAACTCACCCCTTGCCGCGAAGAACCTTTCGAGGGTTGATTCTTCGAGGTTGCCCTGCCCGCGAAACCTTACTATAATACTGTAAACTTAGAGAAAGCCGGGACCCGTGTCAAGCAGAAAGAATTTATCCGACGTATCGGCCCCGCGGAAGCCTCCGCGCTTGCTGCGCATCAGCGAGGTGGCCCGCCGCGTGGGCATTTCTTCCTCGGCGTTGCGCGCATGGGAAGCCTTGGGCCTCGTCTCGCCACAGCGTACGCGAAGCCGCTACCGACTCTTCACCGAATCCGATGTGCGCCTGTTGCAACGCGCGATTTTCCTGCGCCGTGCGCGGGGCCTCAATCCCGCCGCGATCGTTCACGTGCTCAAGCGCCAGGGAGTTGTGTCCGCTCCCGCGGAGAGCAGGCTCCTCCCCGGGCAGCGCTTCCGCCGCTTGCGCACTCGCCGCGGCCTTTCGCTGGCGCAAGTAGCTCGCGCCACTGGTGTCTCCGTCGGTTTTCTCAGCGCCCTCGAACGCGGCCAGATGCGTTCCTCGATTGCCACGCTGCGCCGCATTGCGCGCTTCTACCGAACGAACATTCTTTCGCTCTTCGAAACTGCCGGCGATAATCCACGCCTGGTGCGCCCGAATCAGCGAAAGGTGCTCGAGACCACTCCGGACGTGCGCATGGAGCTGCTGGCCTGGGGAAACACGGTGATGGAGCCGCACCTTTTCCGCATCAAACCCGGTGGCGGCAGCGGCGAATCCTACTCGCACGAAGGCGAGGAATTCCTGCACGTCCTTCGCGGACAATTTGAAATCTGGCTTGACGCCAAGGAGCATTACCAATTGAAACCCGGCGACAGCCTGTACTTTGAGAGTTCGACTCCGCACCGCTGGAAAAATCCCGGCCGGAAGGAGACGTGGCTGTTGTGGATCAACACTCCGCCAACATTCTGATTCGTAGGAGCAGGCGCCGATGAAAAATCAATCGCTTCGCGCCATCCTTCGATCGCTCGTGGTCTTGCTATGCGCTGCCTCGATATCTCGCGCACAGGGGCGCATCGTTGAACCGGCGGACATCATCGTCGTGCACGGCCGCGTTTACACGGAAGACGCGAAACAGCCGTGGGCCCAGGCCGTGGCCATTCATCACGGCAAGATTGTCGCTGTCGGTGACGACTCCGTAATCGAGCGCAGGCGCGGCATGGGCACAAAGGTGATCGACGCTGGCGGAAAACTTGTACTCCCGGGTTTCGTTGATTGCCACATCCATTTTCTCGACGGGTCTTTTAGTCTCGGCCGGGTGAATCTCGAAGGCGCAAAAGACGCCACCGACATTCAAAGACGCTTGCGCGAATATGCCACTGAACATCCTGGAGATGACTGGGTGCTTGGCCGCGGCTGGAATTACGCGATGTTTGGCGTGGAAGCACTTCCGCACAAGAAATATTTGGATGAAATTTTTGCCGATCGGCCGGTTTTCCTCGAGGGTTATGACGGGCATACCCACTGGGCCAATTTGAAAGCTCTCGCACTGGCAGGGATCACAAGGGAGACTCCGGATCCGCCAAACGGAGCGATAGTTCGCGACCCCAAGACGGGCGAGGCGACAGGTGCGCTAAAAGAGTCTGCTCAAGACTTGGTCGCCAAAATCATTCCAAAGCCTTCTCGCGCCGAAAAACTCCTGGCTCTGCGCGCGGGCATGAAATGGGCAAATGAACACGGCATCACTCGCATCCACAGTGCTGGGCAGGATTTTGAAGCGCTCGATCTTTTCGACGAAATGCGGCGCCGCGGCGACCTCACCTTGCGCATGTATATCGCTTACTTCCTCAATCCGCCCAAGCTGCGGCCTCAGGACCTCGAGGCCATCGAACACGCCCGCAAGAAATTCCACGACGACTGGATCGATGCCGGCGCCGTTAAATTCATGGTGGATGGCGTCATCGAATCGCACACCGCGGCGATGCTTGAGCCCTACAGCGATGACCCCTCCTTGAAAGGAAGGCTTTTCTGGGAGCCTTCGAACTACAAGGCGGCAGTCGCGGAGCTGGACAAACGCGGCTTGCAACTTTTCACGCATGCGATCGGCGATTACGCCGTTCGGACGGCGCTGGATGCCTATGAAAATTCCGAAACGCGGAACCACACTCATGATCGACGGCCGCGCATCGAGCACATTGAAACTATCGCCCCCTCTGACATTCCGCGATTCGGCAAGCTTGGAGTCATCGCCAGCATGCAGCCGCTCCACTCTTATCCAGATACCAATACGCTGGACGTGTGGGCGCGGAATATCGGACCTGACCGCGCTTCCCGCGCCTGGGCCTGGAAAAGTATTGCGGAGGCGGGAGGACGCCTGGCCTTCGGCAGCGATTGGCCGGTCGTGACACTCAATCCGTGGGAAGGGGTTCAGACCGGCGTGACCCGCCAAACAACCGAGGGTCAACCGGAAGGAGGATTTGTTCCCGCGCAGCGATTGACAGTGGCGCAAGTGGTCGAGGGTTACACGCTCGGGGCGGCGTTTGCCGGACGCCACGAAAAAACGGAAGGTTCGCTAGAGGTTGGCAAGCTTGCCGACCTGATCATTCTTTCGCAGAATATCTTCGACATTGATCCGCACAAGATTGCCGCCACGAAAGTTGTCACCACGATTGTGGGCGGGCGAATTGTCTACCAGGCGGACACAAAGTGATACCGAGGAGCAGATCATGACGAAGAGCAATTCTCATAAATGGAAGTCGCTGTTCTTGTCCATGGTCATGCTCTTCGTAGTCGCTCCTCTCGAATCTAGGGAGCCAGAGCAGACCTACGACATCGTCATCACCAACGGCCACATCATCGACGGCACGGGCTCGCCGTGGTATTCGGGCGATGTCGGAATTCGCGACGGAAAGATTGCCGCCATCGGCAATCTCAGCAACGCGAGGCGCGCACGCACCATCGACGCCCGCGGCAAAGTTGTTGCTCCCGGCTTCATCGACATGCTCGGACAGTCGGAGTACACCATCCTCGTCGAACCCCGCCTGCCCTCGAAGATCTACCAGGGGATCACCACGGAGGTCACTGGCGAGGGAGAGTCCATCGCGCCGCTGAATGACGCCATTGTCCGAGCCGATCAAGAGCAGTTCGATCACTATCGCATTCAAGTCGACTGGCGGACCTTTCGCGAATACTTTTCACGGCTGGAAAAACAACACATCGGAATCAACATTGCCAGCTACGTAGGCGCTACGCGCGTCCGGCGAATGGTGCTTGGCGATAACGACGTGCAGCCTACGCCCGCACAGCTGGAGCAAATGCAAGAGTTCGTGCGCCAGGCGATGCGCGACGGCGCTGTCGGCGTCTCCACCTCTCTCGAATACGCTCCTGCTCCCTACGCCAAAACCGATGAGTTGATTGCTCTCGCCGCTGAGGCTTCAAAATTCGGTGGCATCTACGCCACTCATATGCGCAACGAGGGAACCGGTATCTTGCCGGCCATCGACGAGGCGCTGCGCATCGGCCGCGAAGCCCACATCCCCGTTGAAATCTGGCACCTGAAGGTCGGCGGCAAGCCAAGCTGGGGGCGCATGCCCGAAGTTGTGGCAAAGATCAACGCCGCCAGAGCCCAAGGAATCGACGTCTCCGCGAACACCTACGCTTATCCCGCATGGTTCAACGACTTCTCCGCTTTCATCCCCGCGTGGGCGCATGACGGAGGCAATGCCAAGCTGATCGAACGCTTGAAAGATCCCGCGATGCGCGAGCGCATTCGCAAGGACATGCTCACGCCTTCCGACCAGTGGGACAACGAATGGCAGGAGATTCCCGGGCCCGAAGCCGTCCTCATCGGCGTTGTGCACAATCCACAATTGCTTCCGCTGCAGGGCAAGACTCTTGCCGAGATCGCAAAAACCTGGAACAAGGATCCGATGGAAGCTCTCTTTGACCTGCTGATCGAAGATCATGCGCTCACTTCCGTCGCTGTCTTCGGCATGTCCGAGCCCGACGTGGCTCTTGCGCTGCAGCAGCCCTGGGTCTCCGTGGATAACGATTCTTCCGGCACTTCTCCCGATGGCATTCTCGGAAAGGAGCATCCCCATCCGCGCGCGTATGGAACGTTTCCTCGTATCTTGCGAAAATACGTCCGTGAAGAACACAAGCTCACGCTCGAAGACGCCATCCGAAAATTTTCCGCGTTGCCCGCACAACGCATGCGCTTCGCCGACCGCGGCGTTCTAAAAACCGGCTTGTACGCGGACGTCGTCATCCTCGATCCAGCAAGAGTTCACGACGTGGCCACGTTCGAGAACCCCAATCAACTATCGCAAGGCATGGAATACGTGCTCGTCAACGGTGTGCCGGTCATCGATCATGGCGAGATGACGGGAGCGTTGCCCGGCAAAGTCCTCCGCGGTCCCGGTTACACGCCCTAAATTACCTACCCTAAAGTCGCGCGACCTGACGGCATGGCCCGTGTTGGTTCATAATGACGGGCAACATTGGAGTGCTGGAATTTGTCCCCCGGAGGAATCATGGCCGATCGCCTGGAAGATTTTCAGAAATTTCGCGCCGACCTGAACGAGGAAATCCTTGGCTGCGGCCACCTCGGCATCAAGCGCTTCTTTGCTCTCGACCACCAGGCCTACGAGCCCGGCCCGCTCGGCACCAAAACAAAGGAATTGCTCGGGCTGGTCGCCTCCGCCGTTCTGCGCTGCGACGATTGCATCACCTATCATTTGGTTCGCTGCGGCGAGGAAGGCTGGAAGCGCGATGAAGTGATCGACGCTCTCAACGTGGCGCTGATCGTTGGCGGCTCCATCACCATTCCTCACGTGCGGCGTGCTTTCGCGCGCATGGGCGAAATCGGCGGTCTGCAACCTTGAGAGGTTGGCCTTGAAAGATCGAAGATGAGCGCCGCGTCCAACCCAGCGATTTCCCAGCCAGAGAGTTTTGGCAAGCGGCTTCGTCATTTTGCTGTCGGAGCTCTCTTCGCCCTGGTGTTGCTGATTCCAAAGATCCTGCACCTGAGGCGTAACGCGCGCTCTTGGATGCTCTTCCGCATTTTTCTGGGAATTGCTGGAGCGGCACTCGTCGTGCTGCCACTCGGCTTCGGGACCAGTTTCATTCCGGCCATTGTCGGCCTGGCCATGTTCATCAGCTCTATTCTTCTGCCTCCCGCCAAACCCGGTGTTGAAACCGGCAGCAAAGCACGCGAACTAGGCGCTCTCGTGGTCGTCAATGGCGGGCGATTCAAGCTGGGTGACGCAGCTTCGTTTGCCGCGCAACTTTTCGTCGGTGACGAATATGTTTCCGTGCGCGACTCGCAACTTCAATCTTTTCTAGAAATTCCCATCAGCGAAATCACCACAGCGCAAGTTGAAGAATCTAATGGCCACTGGTTCCTGCGGGTTAATTGGGCGACCAAGACAGCCGTCTTCGCCTATGGTGGTGTTTTCTCCGAGCATCTCGCGCGCGTCGCTGAGAGCACCATTCGTGGTGTGATGGGCCCTGCTCTCCCCGTTCTTCCCCAACGCCGTGCCGCCGGCGCATGATTTTTCTTTCGTAACTTTTCCGTGTGAATCGAGCATCGTTGGCCCAATCTGTGTCAAACTGTAGCCATGGCACGTGGCTGGGAAAGCAAGGGCGTCGAAGCGCAAGTGGAAGCGACGGAAGCGCCAAAGCAGAAACAGGGTTCGGGACCAAAAACCCCAGAACAACTTATGCGAGAACAATCGCGCAAGGATCTCGAATTATCGCGCATCCGCATCGCCAACGACCTCGCTTCCGCCACTCATCCCAACCATCGCAAGTCCCTCGAAGCCGCCCTCGCTCACCTCGACAAAAAAATCGCCGACCTCAGCTAATGAGAGAGAGTCGCACACTTTCTGCAGGACGTCTCCGCTCTCTCCGCGCCTTCTCTCTGAGTCCTCTGCGTTAAATCTTTTCTCTTCGAGTCTTCAGCCCGTTCTCGAAGCCATTTCGCGCACGCGGCAACTAACGAATAAAATCCCCCGCCAATCCCCAAAAGTCATTTACGTAGTAATGCGACAGTACGTTGCCGAACAGATAGCAGATCCCCTGGCACGGCGGAATGTCGCCATAAATCTTTTTCCCGCGCGCAAAGATCTTCTTCAGCGACCCATCCCGCAGCAAATTACCGGCAACTTTCCGCAGCGGCTCGCACGGATAAAAGACATCGCCATTCGGATACACCCGGGGAAACATCGTCGGATAGCACTGAAAATTGCCGAATCGCAGCAGCGTCTCAATCGTCCGTGGTGTGCCGTTGATCGGCTGAACGCCTGTGCGCCGCCGTTCGATAATCTTGTCGACCAACGCCTGATATTGCGGATTTTTCAGCAGCCCCAGATTCGGCATTTTCTCCATCTGTGCCGATTGCGCCGCAAATACAAAGCCTTGCTCGCCGCACCAGTCCAGCAACCGCTCGACTTCACCGATATTCCATTGCTCGATCACCGTGCTGATCGTGATACGCCGCGGGCTGCCGAGCAGCTCTTTCGCGAGCTCGAGATTTTCCAGTACTTTCGGCACCGCCGCCGGTTTCGAAAGCGGATTCGTCGGGTCAGCCGCCAGCGCATCCAGGCTCACCACCAATCCGGTCACGGCTCGCAGAATCCGCGGCTTGCGATCCAGCAGCGTGCCGTTGGTGATTAAGAGCAGTGAACGGTATTTGCAATCGAAGCGCGCCGCCTCGGCGAGCTCCTCGATGTCGGCCCGCAGCGTCGGCTCGCCGCCGGTAATCACGATGGAGTCCGTCTCTTTTCGAATGCGCTTCAGCAACTGAATCGTCGCTCGCGTCGGCAACTCGTCGCTGAAGACGTCCGGCTCCTTTTGCGTGCAGTAACTGCACGCGAGATTGCATTTGTGCGTGACGTAAAACGTAACCGCGTAGGGCGCCACGACCCTAGTCCGCAAAATGTGCCGCCGCCACGCATTGCGAAAATAAAGCTGAAAATTCTTAGCCACAAACGGCGCCTGCCGCACCAGCCCGCGCAAAAGATCGCGTTTCGACGGCGGCCGTTTGTCCAGCGCGCTGACGGGTACGAAATTCGCTTTCTTCGCAGCCATAAGCATTTCACCTCAGCCTACAGGACCGCCTGGTCTGTGCCAAGAAAACAGTAGGGGCGCAGCATGCTGCGCCCCTGTTTAGCAGAACCGTTGACCTTGAGATGTGGACTCAGTCCGTAAACACCACGCCCACCGCTACATGCCCCTTTTCCGCTCCCGCGTCGATCCTCACGACATAACCTCGCAAGTTCATCGACTGCACGCCATCCGCGCCTGGCGCTTCCATCGTCACTTGCAGCTCCGATTGCAGCCGCGGCATGTGTTTCAGCGAGATTAGCGCGCCTTGCAGGGAAATGTCCCGGACCACGGTCTCTTCCTCGAAATCCTTTCCGCCTTCGGTCACGCCGCAGACTTTCGCCTGGAATTGCGCTTCGCGGCGCAGCGCCGTTCGCGTTCCCGGCATGTGCGCCTGCACGCGGTCTCCCGGCGCTCCGAGCGTCACCACCATCCCTTCGCTGGCCGCGAACACGGAATCGAACTCTTCCCGCGCCTGCCGCAGTATCGAATCCACCATGCGATCGGTTGAATCCGGGTCGTGATGGAAAAGCACCAGCGTCTTCGCCCCTGCTTGCCGCGCCACTTTCGCTCCCTCCAGCCACGAGGAATGTCCCCAGCCCTTTCGCGTCGTCTCGAGTTGCTCGGGGGTAAATTGCGCGTCGTTGATGAATATGTCCGCACCGGCGGCCAGTTCACGCAAGCTCTCGTCCAGTTTCGCATCGCCGGGCTCGTTGTCCGTGGCATACGCCACGATCCCCGCGGGCGTCTCGATTCGAAATCCTAGGCAGCCTTGGGGATGATTCAGCCAGCGCGCGGCGATATTGTTCTCGCCAACCGTAAACGATTCGCCTCCGTCCACTTCCTTGAACTTGCGCTTGGCGCTCATCGCCGACATGTCCACGGGAAAATAGGGCAGCGCCATCTGCGCTTCGAAGACTTGTTTCAGGCTGTCGCGTCCCAGAAATTTTGATCGGAAGCTATAGAAGTGAAATTCGTTGTTCTCCACGTACAGCGGCGAAAAAAACGGAATCCCTTGGATGTGATCCCAGTGATAGTGCGTGACGAGGATGTGCGTCTCCGGCGTTTTTCCTCCGTTCGGCGCGGCCCAGCGGCTCCCCAGCATCCGCAGCCCGGTGCCGCAATCCAAAATGATTTGCGTGCCGTCCGGCGCAATCAACTCCAGACAAGGCGTGTTGCCGCCGTAGCGCCACGTTGCCGGGTCTACCGTCGGCGTCGATCCACGCACGCCCCAGAAACTCAATTTGGCGATGGGAACCGTCATTTGCTCTGCGCGCAAAACCCCTGAGTCAAGGCTCGTTCCACGCCAACACGCGCGGAACGGGAAGCTTGCTTCATGGTCGCAGCCGACGCAAGGAGCGTCAATCAATTCGCGGAGGCGAAGTGTCATACTGCCCAATAAGCGCGCGAAAGGGCTGCGTCCCCGCCATCGTGCGGGTAGAATAGGACGGATGGCCGCATATCCAAACGACCATGGTCACACTGGCCACGGTCATGCCTGCCAGGTTCATCCCACGCTGCGCCCTTCTGTCCTTGGCTGGGCCATGGCCGCCACACTCGGCTTGGTGGTTGCGGAAGTTTTCGGCGGTATTCTCGGCCGCAGCGTCGCTCTTCTGAACGACGCCGTTCACAATCTTTCCGATGTCCCCGCTCTCGGCATTTCTTTTCTCGCCATGCGCTGGGCCCAGCGCCCCGCCGACAGTGAAAAAACTTACGGCTATCATCGTGCCGGCACGTTGGCCGCGTTTACAAACGCCTTTGTCCTGGTTTTGCTTTCGCTCTGGCTGGGCTACGAAGCCTTCGAGCGCTTCCGATCCCCCGTCGAAGTGGTCGAAAGCTGGATGATCTGGACTTCCCTTGCCGCGCTCGCCGTGAACGGCGGCATCACGCTCGCTCTCGTCCGCGGACGCCGCGACCTCAACCTTCGCAGCATCCTCATTCACAATTTTGGCGATGCCGTCTCAAACATCGCTATTATCGCGGGCGCGCTGATTATTCGCGCGACCGGTGCGCATTGGATCGATCCGCTTCTCGGCCTGGCCATCGGCTTGCTCGTGCTCTGGTCCAGCATCGGCATCTTGCGCGAATCTTCGCACATTCTTCTGGAGGGCCGCCCGCCCGATTTGCGCGTTGAAGACGTCGCTCGTGCCATCTTGACCATTGAAGGCGTGCAGGAAGTCCACGACGTCCATCTCTGGTCCCTCGGCGGTGGTCACAATGCACTGAGCCTCCACGCGCGAGTCCCGGATATGCACCTCGACGAGTGCGAGCGCCTGCTCGCTTCGATTAAACAAGTAGCCGCGAAGGAATTTGGAGTGGAGCACACCACCGTGCAGTTGGAGCGCGCCGGCTTGCCGGCGAAATCCGGCTACGTCATGCCGGAACCCGCGAAAAATTAGCCTTCAGGAAGGCAATCGAAAATTCAATCCACGTTGTTCGTTGAATTGCCGTGTGGCGTCCAGGTCCAGCGCATCCTGTGTGACCGTGTGGCGCAAACCCTGGCTCGTGACATAGCGCAGCGTGCCTTTTTCCCAAGCATACCCCACCGCGAAGAATACCGTTCCATCCCGTCGCACAAAAACAAACTCCTCGTCGTCGCTGGGTGCCGCGCTCGGCGCTTCAATCGTTGGCGCCGCCACTGGTGCTGTAGCTCCGCGACGCCGGCTTGTCTCGCGGGCTCCCGCATCCGTGGTTTCCGGCTGTGCACTCTCCGCGGCCGAACTATCTTCTACGGCCGCCGGAGAACCCGGCAGAGAGAAACCACCATCAAAAAAGGGAAAGAAAAGGGAGCCCGAAAATCCGCGCCTCCCGAACCCCGCTGTGCCTGACCCGCATACCGCGGCCTGATGTACCGCATCGAATCCCAGCCCCGGCGCTGAGTTGCAATCTGCTCTACGACCAAAATCCTCGTTATCAAAGCGCCTTCGCGTGGTGCCCTGCCGCCGCGTGCTTCGCGCTACCGGCATTCCCGTCCGAGGCCGCACTGTCCCGCCTCTTGCGACCATCCGGGGCCCAGGCATCGCCTGGGCAGTCCCCGGGCGCGGAGCCTGTACCACTACTCTCGGCACAACGGAGCCAGCATGAGAAACCGGGGACATCATTCCGCGCCCTTGAGCCCGCAAGCCTGCCGGGAGCAAAACCACGAGACCTGCGAGGATAATATGGCGGACCATGGTACTCACCTGAAGGCCCGGCCTGCCGGGCCTTTCCCGAAAAAAGCCTTCACCAATAAGAAGGATGCGCCCAACCCCGCATTGGTTTCAATCCTGTTCCCTATTCCCTATCCCCTATTCCCCGCACTGTGCTAT
>WNFF01030826.1_pt1 | contig 10627 bp, 11 predicted proteins | sample 5400441 | NCBI WGS metagenome assembly WNFF01 (sample SAMN13153345, study PRJNA577476) | soil metagenome | isolation source: 120 cm saprolite under Douglas fir tree site 2 hole 3 replicate 1 | place: USA:California | collected 2015-04-18
CGCCGTCATCGAGCAGGACGGCGCCGATCGTGTCGGTATCGAGGGTCAGCGCGAAGCCCATTCGCCCTCCGTCGAAGCGCAGAAGCTCGCTGAGGCAGGCGTCCGGCAGTCCGGAGACGAGAGCGATCCCGTCACCGACGCGTTCCACACGTCCCACCGTCTCGGCCTCAGGGGCGAGATCGATCCGGGCGACGGTCTCGCGGCTGCGCGCTAGCCAAGGGTCGTCGAGAGTGGGGTCGTTGAGGGTGTCAGGCAGCGTCTGTGTCATGATGAACCAACCCGGATTTGAGACGAATGAGATCGGCACGGAAGCTGTTGCGCACGACGGCGTGCGGGGCTTCCAATTCGAGGCCGGCGATCAGTTCGGGCTCGACGGTGACCTCGAGTAAAACCGGATGTCCGAGGACAGCGACGAGCGCTTTGCGGCAGGCCTCCACCTCCTCCGGGGTGACCGCACGGGCAGCCGTCAAACGGACCGACGCGCCATCCGCGCCGAGCGATGCCCGGGTTCCCTCCGGGAGCTTCGCCAGCCCCGTCGCAATCCCATCGATAAAGGCAGCGACCCGAGCCTCACGCGGCAATCGATCGAGCAGCTTGCCGGCAATATCGACGGCAAGCCGTCCCGCCCGATCCTCGGCGGCGAGCGCTTCGGCGCGCCGTTCGGCTTCGATCTCGGCTTTCGCCGCGGCGCGAAGCTTGTCGGCTTCAGCTTGAGCCGCCGCGAGAAGGGCCGATTTTGCGGTCGCCCTTGTCGCGCTCGCCCTCTGCCGCTGCCTTTGCAGCTTTCGCATCGGCGAGCAGCTGTCCGGCCGCCTTCTGCCGCGCAGCGATGGCGTCGACCACCGGGCGAAACAGAAAGTGGGCCAGCAGCCAGATGAGGACGAGGGCGTTGACCGCCTGAAGCCCCAGCGTCCACCAGTCGATCTGCATCTGTGCCTGCGCTTACTTCACGAATGGATTGGCGAAGAGCACCAGCAGCGCGATCACCAGAGCGTAAATCGCCATGGTCTCGATCATCGCGAGCCCGACAAAGAGGGTGCGTGAGACGGTGCCGGCGGAATCGGGCTGCCGGGCTATCGCATCCATCGCAGAGGCGACGGCACGGCCCTCGCCAAGCGCCGGCCCGATCGCGCCGAAAGACACCGCCATAGCCGCCGCAAAAATGCTGACCAATTGGATGATGTTGTTGTCCATGATGTTGCTCACTTTCTGTTGGGAGTGGTGGGAGATTCTTGCCGCCCCTCGGCGACTGCAGCGCCGATGAAGACCATTGCAAGCACGGTGAAGATGTAGGCCTGGATGGCCCCGGTCATGACATCGAGGGCCATAAAGGGTATCGGCACGAAAAGACCGGCCAGAGACAGCACGATGGCGCCAATAAAGACGCCGCTCATGACGTTGCCGAACAGGCGGATGATCAGCGAGAAGATGCGCGTGATCTGCTCAACGATGTTGAGCGGGATCATCACCCATGTCGGCTCGGCAAAGGTGGCGAGGTAGCCGGACAGGCCTCGCGTCCGGACCCCGTAAAAGATCGTCGCGCAAAAGACGATCGCGCCGAAGGCGGCATCCGTCTCCAGATGAGCGGTCGGCGCCTCGACGCCGGGGATCAGAGACGACCAATTGGCGATAAGAATGAAGATGAAGATGGTCCCGATCAGCGGGCGGTAGGGGCCCGGCTCGACCTGCATCGTGCCGCGGATCTGGTCGTCGATGGCGCCGACGAAGAGTTCCAGAACAGTCTGGGCCTTCGACGGAAGGAGAGATAATCGGCGCGTGACGGCGACGGCGAACAAGACGAGGAGTACCATGATCGCCCAGGTGACGATGACCGGCTCGGTGATCGCGACCGGTCCAATATGGAACAGCGCCGTAGTCTGTAGCGGTGAGTGGTTCATCGCGATTCTCCGAAGCGCCACAGCAATAGAGGTCGGGCCACCAGGAGGCCGAGAGCGCCGCACAGCAGAGCTGCCAAGCCCAGCCGTGCGAGCAATGTCAACGCAGCGACCGCGACGGCGATGCGCCCCAGTTGGAGAGCAATGGCCTTGCCTGCGGCCCCAATCGCAAAAAGCCGCGTATTCCACCAGAGTGAGGCGAAGTGGAACCCGCCGATGAGGAGACCCGCAATCAGCCCGATGACAATCTGACCGGCCAGACCAACCTCCATCACTGCCTCACCCCCTGGCGATGCATCCATCTCCACGCCGACCAGAAGCCGATTGCCGCCCCTGCCATCAGCAGAGGAGCAGAGAAAAAGATCCCGGTTCCGAGGGTTCGGTCGACCCAGCGGCCAAGGAAAAGACAGAGCAATGTCGGGACAATGATGGTCCAGCCGAGAACGCCGATCTGGCCGAGCCGTCTGCCGAGCGAGGGTTCGGGATCGGCACGACCCTCCGCCTCGCGCTCGGCGGCTTTTTGCGCGACGCGTGCTAGGCGATCGAGTTCGGCTCCCCTCACGACGCGGCCTCCCGCTCTACCGGTGCGGCCGGAGCCGGATTGGGGCGCAGATATCGCACGAGCTGACGGACTGCGAGCGCATGGAGGCGGATCTGCTCGACGCGCGCCTTACGGTCGGCCTCGAGTTCCTGCGCCCGTACCGCGCGCACTTTTGCTTCGAGCTCATCGAGCGAGTCGCCGACGACTCCTTCGCGGCATGCGACGGCAACATCGCGGCCCGATGCGACGGTGAAGACACCGCCGCGCACGGCACAGAAGCGCGCAGCGCCATCAGCGGTCTGCCAGCGCACGACGGAGGGGACCAGCACGGTCAACAAGTCTGCATGACCAGGCAGTATCCCGAAGCTGCCGCTCTGATCCTCGGCTCGAACCGCTGCGACGTTGTCGCTCTCGACGAGAATTTGCGACGGCGTCGTGACAGTGAGATGAAGGGTTTCGCTCATTGTGCTGCAGCCGCCTGCTTCCGAGGCTCCGGCGCGGGTGGGGTGGCGGCATGCGAGGCCTTCTCCTTGTTGCGCGCCTCGTCGAGCGTGCCGACCATGTAAAGTGAGCTTTCCTGCCACTCGTCGCATTCGCCGGCGAGGATCGCCTTGCAGCCGGCAATGGTGTCGGCAACGGCGACGGAGCGGCCGGGGACACCGGAGAAGGCTTCCGTAACGGCAAACGGCTGTGTAAAAAAGCGCTGCAGACGCCGCGCACGCTCGACGATGCGCCGGTCCTCGGCCCCGAGCTCCTCGATGCCGAGTAGGGAAATCACATCCTGCAGCTCGCGGTAATGCTCAATGTTGCGGCGGACTTCGGTAGCGACGGCCGCGTGCTCCTCGCCGACGACAAGCGGATCGAGGAGGATCGAGGACGACGCAATCGGATCGATTGCCGGATACATGCCCTCGGCGGCCATCTGACGCGACAGCACGATCATGCTGTCGATATGCGCCGCGATCGTCGTCACGGCGGGGTCGGTGAAATCGTCGGCAGGCACGTAGACCGCCTCGATAGCGGTGACCGACACGCCCCCGACCGAGACGATCCGCTCCTGCAGAGCGGCCACCTCGCTCGCCAATGTGGGCTGATAACCGACCCGCGACGGCAGGCGTCCGAGCAGGCCAGACACCTCCGATCCCGCTTGGACAAAACGAAAGACGTTGTCCATCAGCAGAAGCACGTTCTGGTGACGCTCGTCGCGGAAATACTCCGCCATCGTCAGCGCCGTCAGCGGCACGCGCCAGCGCGCGCCCGGCGGTTCGTTCATCTGTCCATAAACGAGCACTGTGCGCTCGAGAACCCCTGACGTGCGCATATCGAGCAGCATCTCATGGCCTTCGCGCGAGCGTTCTCCGACACCCGCGAACACCGAGATGCCTTTGTAGCGCTCGACCATGGCATGGATCAGCTCCATGACGAGCACGGTCTTGCCGACCCCGGCGCCCCCGAACATTGCGGCCTTGCCGCCTTGCGCCAGCGGCGTCAGCAAGTCGATCACCTTGATGCCGGTCGAAAAGAGTTCTGTCGCACCGCTCTGCGCGGCAAGCGGCGGCGGGCTCCGGTGAATCGCGCGGCGCGGCACATCGGCAGCAAAAGGCTTGCCCTTATCGCCAATCGCACCGGTGAGGTCGAGCAAGCGGCCGAGCACGGCCTCGCCGACCGGCACCTCGAGCGGTCCCCCGATAGCGTGGGCGACGACGCCACGCCGAAGTCCCGCCGTAGACTGCAGGGCAATGGCGCGAACCGTCGCCTCGTCCAAATGCGATTGCACCTCGGCGATTATCGGGGCGCCCTTGTCTGGCGTGATGACCAAAGCATCATCAATCGGCGGCAACGTGACGCCATCGAAGGCGACGTCCAGCACCGCGCCCCGCACGGCGGTCACCCGGCCATCAATCGTTCTTGTCTGTTCCATCGCGTTTTCCGACGACCCTCGATCCCGAAATCCTCTCGACTACTCGAGCCGACCAACCGGGCGTCAGACTCATGGGCCCTGTCACCACGTTGGTGCCTTGAAAGCTAGTGATGCCGGCGGCACGGGGCCTTGATGCAGGTTAAAGGGGCGTAGGGAATTTCGCGATAGGCGAGCGGACCGAAGGAAATATCCGTCGGCTTGATCGAGGTTAAAGCCGGGCCCGGCAGCCCGCGACAAAATTGCGCGCTCAATAGAGATATCAGCCATGATGCCAGTGCCAAAGGAGGACATCAGCGTTGGAGGGGCCTCCGGCCAGCGTGCCGCGCCGGCGGCGCTGCGCGCAGGCTTCGAAGAGGCGGCGTCTGATATCGCAGAACTCAAAGCCTCGCACGAGCGCGCGCCCGTAGCTGTCTGTCCAGCCGCAGCGGTATCGAATACGGGTCGGAGCTTTCCGCTGGGTGCCGACGTTCTCGGCGACGGTGTCAATTTCAGCGTGTATTCGCGGCAGGCGAGCCGGGTGGACCTCCTGCTGCACGCAGCCATCGCACCTACCATTACTGGCACGTCTTTGTGCCAGGAATCCGTCCCGGACAGATTTATGCGTATCGCGCGCACGGCCGTTTCGATCCCGAGCGCGGCCTGCGCTTCGATTCTACTAAGGCGCTCCTCGATCCCTACGGTCGCGCCGTGGTCGTGCCCGACGGATACTCTCGCCACACGTCAAGTCAATACGGCGAAACCAATACGATCGCGATGAAGAGTGTCGTGGTCGACCCCGACGTTTACGATTGGGAGGGTGACGCGCCGTTGCGCCGGCCCTTCATCACGACTGTAATCTACGAGATGCACGTCGCCGGCTTCACGCGGCATCCCAGCTCTGGGGTCGCTGCGGAGCGGCGGGGGACCTATGCGGGCATGATCGAGAAGATCCCATACCTACAGGATCTCGGGATCACCGCCGTGGAGCTGCTTCCCGTGTTCCAGTTCGACAAGCAGGACTGTCCGCCGGGCTTGGTCAACTACTGGGGGTATTCTCCGGTGTCGTTCTTCGCTCCGCACGCCGGCTACAGTTCGCGAAAGGACGCCCTCGGTCCCGTCGATGAGTTCCGCGATCTCGTCAAGGCGCTTCACCGCGCGGGCATCGAGGTGATCCTCGATGTCGTCTACAACCATACCGCGGAGGGGAACAGCGAGGGGCCGACGCTCTGCTTCCGAGGCCTCGCAAACGAGGTCTATTACATCCTCGACGCCGACCGCGCGCATTACGCGAATTACAGTGGCACCGGGAATACTCTGAACGCCAATCAGTCGATTGTGCGCCGCATGATTCTCGACAGTCTGCGGTACTGGGTCGAGCACATGCACGTCGATGGGTTCCGCTTCGACCTCGCTTCGATCCTGGCTCGGGACGAAACGGGTCGGCCGCTCGAAAATCCCCCGGTTCTCTGGGATATCGAGACCGACCCCGTCCTCGCCGGCACCAAACTGATCGCCGAGGCATGGGACGCCGCCGGTCTCTATCAGGTGGGGAGCTTTATTGGGGATAGCTGGAAGGAGTGGAATGGCCGGTTTCGGGACGACGTCCGCCGCTTTGTCAAGGGCGATAACGGCACGGTACGGTCGTTGGCGCAACGGGCGCTCGGCAGCCCGGACATTTTCGGCCACCAGGAACGGGAGCCCGAACAGAGCATCAATTTCGTGACCTGCCACGACGGCTTCACGCTGAACGATCTGGTTTCGTACGATAACAAGCACAACGAGGCGAATGGCGAAGGCAACCGGGACGGCCCGGGAACGAACCTGTCGTGGAACTGCGGGGTCGAGGGGCCGACCGACGACCCTGCCATCGAGCAGCTGCGACGCCGTCAGGTGAAGAACTTGATCGTCATCCTACTGCGGGACCTACACCAATTTGTGCGGAAACTCATTGCCCATCGTCTCCGGTTGCTGAGTGCGGGTGATGAGGAGAGCTTCGGGCTGAGCCTCAACCAGCTGCTGCGCCGTGCCGAAATCGACTGGCACGGCGTCCGGCTCGGCAGGCCGGATTGGAGTGACTATTCCCACAGCATTGCCTTCATCGTGCGATCCCGCCACCGCCAAATCCCGCTCTGGCTGCATGTGATGTTCAACGCCTATTGGGAGGCGCTCGATTTCGACCTGCCGCTCTCGCCTGCCGCGGCAGTTGCCGGCTGGCAACGGTGGATCGACACATCGCTCGAATCGCCCGAGGACATCATGGATGCCGCTACCGCCCCGCCGGTGCCCGGAATGCAATACCGCGTGGCGCCTCGTTCCGTGGCGGCGCTGTTTGTCCGAACTGATGGGCGCTGCGGACCCGTCATCGAGCTGAAACCTAAGCCGGCGTAAAAAGCAGAACGCGTATTCCACCCATATGAGGAGCATCGGGATGACGAATACTTCCACTAGAACCCACGAGGCGCTTCGCTCCGACGAGGCCATCTCTCCTTACGGGAGGGCCCGCTCGACGGTCGACGGTGCCCCGCTCAGTCCCTCTGAGCTACGCGATATCGACGCGTACTGGCGTGCCAGTCTCTATCTGTGTTTGGGTATGCTCTACCTCAAAGCCAACCCCCTGCTGCGAGAGCCGCTGACGTTGGAGCATATAAAGCCGCGGCTGCTCGGCCATTGGGGTTCGGACGCCGGCCAAGCCTTTACGTACATCCACTTCAACCGACTGATCAATAAGTACGACCTCAACGCCATCTACATCAGTGGCCCCGGGCACGGCGCGCCCGCTGTACTATCCCAGGCGTACCTCGAGGGGACGTACTCCGAGATTTATCCGGAAAAGAGCGAAGACGCTGCGGGACTGCAACGCTTCTTCAAGCAGTTCTCTTTCCCCGGCGGCATCGGCAGCCACGCCACGCCCGAAACGCCGGGCAGTATCCACGAGGGCGGCGAGCTGGGCTACAGCATCTCGCACGCCTACGGCGCGGTCTACGACCACCCGGACCTGATTGCCCTCGTGATGGTGGGCGACGGCGAGTCCGAGACCGGTCCCTTGGCCACCAGCTGGCACAGCAACAAGTTCCTCAACCCGGTTACCGACGGGGCGGTGCTGCCGGTCCTCCACCTCAATGGCTACAAGATCAACAATCCGACGATCCTCGCCCGCATCAGCCACGACGAGCTGAGGGCGCTGTTTGTCGGTTATGGCTACACCCCGTATTTCGTGGAAGGCAGCGATCACGAGAGCATGCACCAGGCGATGGCCGCCACCCTGGAGCACTGCGTCCTGGAGATCCGCGAGATCCAGGAAAAGGCGCGGCGGACCGGCAAGGCGTTTCGGCCGCGCTGGCCTGTCATCATCCTGCGCAGCCCCAAGGGGTGGACCGCGCCGCGAGAGGTGGACGGGCACTACCTCGAAGGCTTCTGGCGGGCGCACCAGATCCCTATTACCGACGTCGCCACCAACCCCGGCCACTTGAAGTTGCTGGAGAGCTGGCTGCGCGGGTACCGGCCGGAGGAGCTGTTCGACGAGAAGGGGCGCCTGCTCCCCGAGCTGAAGGCCCTGGCCCCCACCGGCACCCGGCGGATGAGCGCAAACCCGATCGCCAATGGCGGTCTGTTGCGCAGGCCGCTCGACATGCCCGACTTCCGTGACGCCGCCGTCAAGGTGGAGAAACCTGGCGCGACCTTGGCAGGCAACGTCCCCACCCTCGGCAACTTCCTGCGCGACGTCACGCGGCTGAATATGCAGAACTTCCGCGTCTTCGGGCCCGACGAGACGCAGTCCAACAGGCTGGAGGCGCTCTACGATGTCACCAAGAAAGTGTGGCTGGCAGAGTATTTCCCGGAGGATGCCGACGGCGGCAATCTGGCTCCCGAAGGCCGGGTCATGGAGATGCTCAGCGAGCACACCGTCGAAGGGTGGCTGGAGGGCTACCTGCTGACCGGCCGCCACGGTTTGATAAACAGTTATGAGCCGTTCATCCACGTCATCGACTCGATGTTCAACCAGCACGCCAAGTGGTTGGAAAAGTGCAACGAGCTGCCTTGGCGCGCCAAGGTGTCGTCGCTCAACCTGCTGATAACGGCGCTGGTCTGGCGTCAGGACCACAACGGCTTCACGCACCAGGACCCCGGTTTCCTCGACGTCGTCGCCAACAAGAACCCGGGCGTGGTCCGCATCTACCTGCCGCCCGACGCCAATTGCCTGCTGTCCGTCGCCGACCATTGCCTGCGAAGCGTCAATTACGCCAATGTCATCATCGCGGATAAACAGGTGCATCTCCAATACCTGGACATCGAAGCGGCGATCGAGCACTGCACGAAAGGAGTGGGTATCTGGGGCTGGGCGAGCAACGACCAAGGCGCCGAACCCGACGTCGTCATGGCAAGTTGCGGCGACTGCCCGACGATGGAGTCGCTGGCGGCCACTGCCCTACTCCGCCAATACCTGCCCGACGTCAAGATCCGGTTCGTGAATGTCGTGGATCTGTTCAAGCTGGTGCCGAATACGGAGCACGCGCACGGGCTGACCGATCGCGAGTTCGAGGCCCTCTTCACCCCCGACAAGCCGGTCGTCTTCAATTTCCACGCCTACCCGTGGCTGATCCACCGGCTCACCTACCACCGTCCGCATCAGCACCACATTCACGTGCGCGGCTACAAGGAGCAGGGCAACATCAATACGCCGCTGGAGCTGGCCATTCGCAACCAGGCCGACCGCTTCAGCCTGGCCATCGACGCAATCGACCGTATGCCGCGGTTCCGCGTTACCGGGTCGAGCGCCCGCGAGGCGCTGCTCAACCAGCAAATCGCATGTAAAAACCACGCCTGGGAGTTCGGCGTGGATACGCCGGACATCGCGAATTGGCAATGGCCGTTCTAGAGATCGGGGTGGGTCGCATGAGCGAATCCCTTCCTGTCATTTACCTGGCGAGGCATGGCGAGACTGCCTGGAGTCTCTCCGGCCAGCACACCGGCCGCACCGATCTGCCGTTGACCGAACGCGGCGAGCGCAACGCCCGCGCCCTCGGCGGGCGGCTGCGGGGATTGGCCTTTGTCAAGGTCTTTACCAGCCCGCTGCAGCGCGCGGTTCGGACCTGCGAACTGGCCGGCTTTGGCGCCGTGGCCGAAATCGACCCCGACCTGGTCGAATGGGACTACGGCCAATATGAGGGCCGCCGCACCGCAGAGATCCACGCAGAGCGCCCGGACTGGCAGCTGTTCCGCGACGGCTGCCCCGGCGGAGAGTCTCCGGACCAGATCGGTGCGCGGGCCGATCGCGTCGTGGGCCGGCTGCGCGCGATCAAAGGCGACGTGCTGGTTTTTTCGAGCGGGCATTTCCTCCGGGTATTCGCCGCCCGCTGGCTCGGTCTCGACGCGTCGGCCGGCCGGTATCTCCTGCTGAGCACTGCGAGCCTCAGCGCGCTGGGCTATGAACACAACCTGACCGAGCCGGCGATCCGGCTGTGGAACGAAACGCGCCATGTCGAGACGTGATCCGATCTGGCCTTCAGCGAGGAGAATAAGTCGCCATGAGCGAAGTGAATGAAATGGCTTTAAAGCGTTCAAAGAGATCGGACGCCAAGCAGGACCTTCTTCTATCGGACATCAGGCAGGACCTTCTTCAACAATACGGCTGCGGGCCGATCCAATTCTCCGGGACCAACGACGCCTTGTACGAGCGGCACCTGCTCTTCGACGACATCGTTGCTCCGACAGCTGCCGGGGCGCGCGAACAGTTTGAGGCGGCCGCCCGCTCGGCGCGGGATATCCTTTCACAACGCTGGGTGCGGACGGATAGCACCTACGACCGGGAGAACCCGAAACGGGTCTATTACCTGTCGATGGAATTTCTGATCGGGCGCTCGCTGAGCAACAACGTCACGAACCTGCTGCTCGATCCTTTCGTGAAGCGAGCTGCTAGCCAAAGGAACCTCGATTGGCTGGGCCTCATCGAACAAGAACCCGACGCCGGCCTCGGAAACGGCGGGCTCGGGCGCCTGGCGGCCTGTTTCCTCGACTCGATGGCGACAATGCAGCTGCCGGCGATGGGCTATGGGCTGCGTTATGAATACGGCATCTTCAAACAGTCCATCCAAGACGGCTGGCAGCGCGAACAGCCGGACAACTGGCTCCGTCGGCAGGATCCGTGGGAGGTCGCTCGTCCCAACGAGACGGTGGAGGTCAAGCTCAACTGCTCGTTAGAGCTGCATGGCGGAAGCTTCCACCCGGTTCCCGGCCGGCCTTCCGCGCTGATCGGCATCCCGTTTGATCGGCCCGTGGTCGGCTACGGCGGCA